>Ga0209161_10004220_pt1 | contig 11457 bp, 10 predicted proteins | sample GraSoiAngelo_155_FD_186169 | JGI IMG/M metagenome (GOLD analysis project Ga0209161, IMG submission 186169) | Grasslands soil microbial communities from the Angelo Coastal Reserve, California, USA - 14_1009_13_30cm (SPAdes) (version 2) | ecosystem: Environmental > Terrestrial > Soil > Grasslands...
TTCTGGGGCATCCTGTGAAGCAGGTTGGGGAGGTTAGGGGAGGTTGGGGGAGGTTGGGGGAGGTTGATCGCGTGCTGAACAGCCTCCTCTAACCTCCCGAACCTCCCCCAACCTCCCTCCGCGACGTACCTTAGGGAGCGGATGGCCGACACACACTTCCCGGATGAATGGCTGGCGCACTCCCTCGAGGGCGTCGTCACCCCGGAGCTCTTAGTCGAGCTGCGGGAGAAGGCCCCGCCGCCGGCGAGGTTGTGGGAGACCCTCGTCGCCCAGAAGATCGTGAGCGACGAGCAGATCCTCACGGCGCTGTCCACCCGCTTCCGGCTGAAGCTCGCGGATTTGGCGCACCTCGACCCTACAGCCAAGGAGCGGGTCCCCGAGCAGGTGGCGCGGCGCTACCACATCCTGCCGCTCCGCGCCACGGACTCCTACCTCGAGGTGGCGACGGCCAACCCGTTCGACCTCGACGCCGAGAAGGCGCTCGCATTCGCTACCGCCCGGGAAATCCGGATGTTTCTGCTCGCGCCGTCCAAGATCGCCGAGCGGCTGGACGAGCTGTACCGTCCCGAGAAGGCCGTCGACAAGCTGCTCGAGGGGATGGAAAGCTCGGCCGAGCTGGTCCAGCTGAAGGAAGTGGCGCCCGACGAGATCTCGACCTCCGAAGCCGAGGCGAGCCAGCGCCCGGTGGTTCGGCTCGTGGACCTGATCATCTCCGAGGGGATCCTGGCGCGATCGAGCGACATCCACATCGAGCCGGAAGAGGGCGGGGTGGCGGTGCGCTACCGTATCGACGGCGTGCTGCGCCAGGTCATGAAGATCCCGCGCCAAGCCGGCCTGCCGCTGATCTCGCGCATCAAGATCATGTCGTCGCTCGACATCGCCGACCGGCTGCGGCCGCAGGACGGCCGCGCCCGGGTGGCGGTGAACGGCCAGCCGATCGATCTCCGCGTCTCGACGCTTCCTGCGGCGCTGGGCGAGAAGGTCGTGATCCGGATCCTCGACTCGCGCGCCACCGTCAAGTCGCTGGACTCGCTCGGGCTGAACGCCAACGAGACGGAGGGGATCAGGCGGTTGCTCGAGAACCACGAAGGGATTCTGCTCGTCACCGGGCCGACCGGCTCGGGCAAGACCACCACCCTCTACTCCTGCATCAACCAGATCAAGAGCGAGGGCGTGAATATCGTGACGGTGGAGGACCCGGTCGAGTACCGGATGCAGGGGATCGTGCAGGTGCAGGTGCAGGAGAAGGCCGGCCTGACGTTCGCATCCGCGCTGCGCTCGATCCTGCGCCAGGACCCGAATGTGGTGCTGATCGGCGAGATCCGGGATCGCGAAACGGCGCAGATCGCCGTGCAGGCATCGCTCACCGGGCACCTGGTGCTTTCGACGCTGCACACGAACGACGCGGCGAACGCGGTCACCCGCCTCGTCGACATCGGCGTCGAGGCCTACAAGATCGCGGCGGCGCTGCGCGGCGTGCTGGCGCAGCGCTTGATGCGCAAGCTCTGCCCCACCTGCAAGGAAGTGTGGATGGAGACGCCCCCCGACCGCCTCAAGCCGTGGATCCCGAGGGGGACGCCGCTGTACCGCGCGGCCGGCTGTCCCGACTGCGCGATGACCGGGTACCGCGGCCGGTTTTCGATCGTCGAGGTGCTGACCGTGTCGGCCGAGGTGGAGCGGCGGATCGCGGCGGGCGAGACGGCGGAGCACATTGCGGGGGCCGCGCGCCGTGGTGGGATGAAAGGCCTGTGGGATTCGGGGCTGGCGCACGTCCTGCGCGGCGAATCCACGCTCGACGAATTGACGCGCGTGGTCGACATCCCCCAGGAGGACGAATACGCGTCCGAGGCCGGCGGGGGGGGGGCGCCGCGCCGTGCGAGCGGCGGCCTGCCGCGGCCTGCCTCGTCCCGCGGAGCCGCCGCGATCCACCCCGAGCCGGCTCCCGCCCGTGAGACGTCGACGGCGCACTTCGAGCTCCTGGAGGAGCCTGAGCCGCCGCGTGTCTCCGGTCCGCACGGGTTGCCGGCCCGCAAGGTGCTGCTGGTGGACGACGAGGACAGTTTGCGCAAGGTCGTGAAGGACCTGCTCGAGCGCGACGGCTACATCGTCTCCGAGGCGCGCGACGGAGTGCAGGCGCTCGATCAGGTCGACCGGGTGGGCCCGGACATCATCGTGCTCGACCTCAACATGCCCGGGCTCGACGGCTACGGCGTGCTGTCCCACCTGCGCTCGCGCCCCGCGACCGCGGACATTCCGGTCATCGTCCTCACCGCGAAGAGCGATGAAGACAACGAGGTGCGGGTGTTCGAGCTGGGCGCGGACGACTTCCTGACGAAGCCGTTCCGGGCCCGGGCGCTGTCCGCGCGATTAGAGGCGGTCCTCGGTCGTCGTCGCTGACGTCGCGGTCGCCAGTCCCTCGCCCTGTCCCTCCATGACGTCCCTGCAGGTCTCTTTCATCGACGCGTACCTGCTGCGATCCGGCGCCTCGGGGCTCGAGGTGCTCGTGTTGCGCCGGGCGCCGGGCGGGCGCTCCCCGGGGTCGTGGGAGACCGTGCACGGGCACATCGAGCCGGGCGAGACGCCGGTGCAGGCGGCGCTGCGCGAACTGCGGGAAGAAACGGGACTCGAGCCCGCGCGGCTCTACAACGTGTCGCGCGTGGAGGCGTTCTACCGGCATCAGACCAACGAAATCGTGCTGATTCCCGTGTTCGCCGGCGTGGTGGACCCCCGCGCGGCGGTGCGGCATTCGGCGGAGCACGATCGCGCCGAGTGGCTCGAGGCCCGAGAGGCGGCCGCGCGGTTCTCCTGGCCGCGGGAGCGCAGAGCACTGGACGACGTTTTGTCAATCCTCGGGTCCGGGGGCGCGGGCTTGCTGGAAGACGTTCTGCGCGTATGCTAGCTGTGGTGTAGGCTGGGCCACTCGGGACCTCTTGCGCACCGGCGGCGTGTGAACCCGTTCTATCACCGCATCTACAAGGTCGTGCGCCACATTCCCAAGGGTCGGGTCGCGACCTACGGTCTCGTGGCGCGCCTCGCCGGTCGTCCCGGCGCCGCGCGCACCGTCGGTTGGGCCCTCTCGGCACTCCCTGATGATTCCGACGTGCCCTGGTGGCGGGTGCTCAACGCGGCTGGCCGCATCTCGCTGTCGGGCGCGGACCACAACAGCGTGTTGCAGCGTGCGCTGCTGTTGCAGGAGGGCGTGAAATTCGCGCCCGGTGGAGCCGTGAATCTTGCGACGTTCGGCTGGCCGGCAGAAGCCTACGACAGTATGGCGCGCAGCGGGCCGGCGTCGTCCCGCAGGTCCCGCCGCCTCAAGGGGGCACGCCGCTAGCGTCACTGCAGCAGCATGATCCGCCCGGTCGACGGTACGCCGTTGCCGTTCACCAGGAACAGCATGTAGGGACCCGGAGGAGCCGCCGTCCGGCTCGCGGGGAGGGTGACCGAGAGGCCGCCGCTCACCGGCGAGAAGGCGAGCGGCACCAGACGCGCGGCCTGATCGAAGGCATGCGTGACGGAGCCGGTGTGGACGAACGTGACCTGCGTTACGCTCGCGCCGTCCGGCGTGTCCACGCGCACGGTCTGGCCGTACCCGACGACCGTGGGTGTGAATCCGGTGAGGCTCGGGCGCGCGCCTCGGAACAGATAGGGCGGCGAGTACAGCTCGTAGCTCAGCTCGCGCGGCTGGTTGTTACCGTCGCCACTGCCGGTGTGGAGCACGCGCCCGTCCGGCAACAGGAGTGACGTCGAGTGGTATATGCGGATCACGGCGTTACTGGCCAGCGTGGTCCACGTTCCGGTGGTGGCGCTCCACAGCTCCGCGGCGTGCACGGCGCCGGCGGCCTCACTGAAGCCGGGAGCGCTCGTGCCGCCGGTCACCAGCACGTCGCCCGTGGGCAGGATCGTGGCGTTCATGTGTCGGCGGGCGTACGCCATCGCGCCGGTGTAGCGCCATGCCGGACTCGCGTCATTGAGGTCGATGACCTCGGCGGTCTTTGTCGGCGGATCGCCGCCGCCGGCGTACAAGATCTTCCCGGGCGCGTACATGACGGCCGACCCGTAGCTCCGCCACCCGGGTTCGTTGCGACTCGGGCCGTCGCTCCACCGCCCCGTACCCGTGACATCGAGCCAGCGCGACGGCGGCTCTTCGCCGGCGTAGAACACCCGCCCATCCGGCGCGACGAAGTTCCGCGGGTAGTATTCCAGCACCATGCCGGCCGTCGTGAGCTGGCGCCAGCGCGTCCCGTCCCAGATCTCGGGAATCGGGACGGCCGTGCTGTTTTCGTCCGTGCCGGCGACGGAGAGCACCTCGCCGTCCGGCAGCGTGGTGTTGGTGGGATACCATCGCCCCCTGGCCATCGGCGGCGCCACCTGCCACGAGCGGGTGGCGGCATCAAACAGGTTGGTGTTCGGCAGACCCCGGACGCCGCTGATGTGCCCGCCGGCGACGAGCAGCCGCCCGTCGGCGAGGAAGGTATGACCGGCGCAGAACAGCAGCGAAGGACTAGGGACGGGCGTGAACGTCCCCGTGGCGGGTTCCCACACCTGCGGATCGCCCTGCAACCCCCAGCTCAACACCGTACCGTCGCGCAGCAGGTGCACGTGGAGCTGGACGATCGGCGCCGGAAAGACGGACGACCATCGGCCGACCCGCGCTTCCAGCTCCGCCGGCGGTGCGACGGCATCCGGCGGGGTATACACCACCCTGAGATAGGGGCGCCTGCTCGGGGTCGAATCGTCACTGCTGCTGAACGTGCGGTACCGATCCCGCGCCTTCGACGGATCAGAATTCACCAGCAGACCGAAATTGGCGGCAGGGTTGCTCAGCCAGTCCCGGGCGAGGGACGTCACGTCCCACTGTTTGAAGCCCGGTGTCTTGTCGACGTTCTTCGTATCGACCGGGGCACCGATGTCCGCCTGCGCCAACGGAACGCCGTTGTAACAACAGCCGTTCGGCGTCCACGAATTGACCCCGTCGTACGTATAGCCCGTCGCGCTGTTCACGACGGGGTTCTTGTTGACGATCTTGTGCACGGTGACGGTGTAGGTCGGATCGGCGCTGGCGTCACTCCCGGTGAGATCGAGGTTCAGCGTGGCGCTCGATATCGTCGATCCGGCAGGCAGGGTCCTGAGATCGAACTTCATCACAATCGCGTTGGCGCTCTTGGCATCGGGCCAGGTGTACAGATTGAGCGTGGGCGCCGCGGCATTGTTCGTCGCATTGATGTTCAGATATGTGTCGCCGATAGGAGGGAACAGCGACGACGGCTGCCCGGCCGGCGGTTGCGGCGGCGGTGTGGCCGTGTCCGGTGGGGCATACACCACCGTCAGATACGGACGGCTGCTCGCAACCGGATCCTCACTGCTGCTGAACGTGCGGTACCGATCCCGCGCCTTCGACGGATCGGAATTCACCAGCAGACCGAAATTGGCGGCCGGGTTGCTGAACCATCCCTGGACCAGGGACGTCACGTCCCACTCTTTGAATCCCGGTGCCTTGTCGACGTTCTTCGTATCCACCGCGGCACCGATGTCCGCCTGCGCCAACGGAATGTTGTTGTAACAACAGCTGTTCGGCGTCCACGAATTGCTCCCGTCGTAGGTGTAGCCCGTCGCGCTGCTCACGACGGGGTTCTTGTTGACGATCCTGTGGACGGTGACGGTGTAGGTCGGATCGGCGCTGGCATCACTCCCAGTCAGATTGAGGTGCAGCGTCGCGCTTGAGACGGTGGATCCCGCAGGGATGCTCGCGAGATCGAACTTCATGACGATCGCATTGGCGCTCCGAGCATCAGGCCACGTATACAAATTGAGTGTGGCCGCCGTCGCATTGTTCGTCGCATTGATGTTCAGATACGTGTCGCCAGTCGGACTGATGGCGGTGGTCTGCAGGGGCGCGGCCATGACCGCCGCATGAGGCGCGTGAGGCGCCTCGGTGACGGACGGTTGATCCTGGCACGACCCGACGATCAGCGCGATCGAAAGCGCCAGGGCGAGGAGTGCCTGTGACGGCTTGAAGGTCGGCATGAGCGCTTCCTGATGAGTGGTCCACCCGCGCGTCGCGAGGCCGCCGCGGTGGTCTGCATACGTCGCGCCACTGCTACGGGTGGGCGCAGCCGGTGGACTCGGGGGCGGGGCAACGTCGGTTGTGTGTGGCACGCCCGCAGCCGCTGTGGCGTGGTTGTGGCCGTCGAGACGCCGCTACGAGAGCGTGGTCGCCGCCCAAACCCGCGCTGCTTCGTCCCGCAGATCGCGCAGGTTGAAAGGTTTGCGGACGTAGCGCAGGCCCAGCCGCGCCAGGAGCTCCTCGGCCGCCGGCGGCAGGTCTCCCGTCGCAACCAGCACGCGGTCCTTGAGCCCCGGGTGCGATTCCATCAGCTGCTCCACGAACAGATGGTCGTACGCCCGCGCTTGGGCGTCCGCGAGGATCAGGTCGTACGGGCGCGTGCGCGCGAGGTCGAGCGCGTGCTGCGGATTGCGCGCCACCTCCACCGCGTGCCCGTCGCGCCCGAACAACGCTTTCACCATGCGGCGCACCGCGGGATCGTCGTCCACGAGGAGGATCGAGCGCTTTGCGGCGGGCGGCGCGAGGACCTGGAGCTCGGCCGTATCACGTCGCGCGGCCTCGGTCAGCGTGGGCGCGGGCGGCAGGTCCACGAGAAACGCGGCGCCCCCCTCGGCCGGCCGCTCGACCGTGATCCGCCCGCCATGCGCGTCCACGATGGAGTAGGTGATCGAGAGGCCGAGCCCCGTCCCTCGGCCCGGCTCTTTGGTGGTGAAGAACGGCGTGAAGAGGTGCGGCAGCACGGTGTCCGCGATCCCCGACCCTGAGTCCGTGACCCGCATGCGCACCCGGTCGTCCACCCACGTGCTCAGCAGGATCACGCGCGGCCGCTCCGGCGGGTTCTCGGCGACGGCCTGCGCCGCGTTGTTGAGCAGGTTGATCACCACCTGCTGGAGCGCGTGGCGATCCCCCAGCACCGGGGGGAGGGGCGCCAGGTTCTTCTCGATCGTGACGTCCTTGAGCTTGAGGTCGTAGCTCATGAGGAGCAGGGTGCGCTGGATCACGTCGTTCAGATCCACCGCGGCCTGCTCCCCGGGTCCCTTCCGCGCGAAGGTCAGCAGGTTCCGCACGATCCGTCCCGCGCGATCCGCCTGCTCGTGAATCACTCGTAGATGCCCGCGGTCCTTCGTCCCGAGCTCCTGCTGCTCGAGCAGGAACTCGGACAGCCCCGCGATCGACGTGAGCGGGTTGTTGAGCTCGTGCGCACGCCCGAGACGAGCTGCCCCACCGCCGCGAGCTTCTCGCTTTGGATCAGCTGCGCCTCCAGCGCCTGTTGATCCGTCACGTCCTCGACCAGCACGACGACGCTCTGGTCGTGCGCCGGGGCCGGGATGCGGGCGGCGTTGACGCGGATCGTGCGGCCGAGCGTCGTCGAGCGGAGCACCACCGGCTGCACCCGATCGCCTTGGCGCGCCGCGACCAGCAGCTCGAGCAGGGCGGGGGAAGGACCGAGCAGCGCCTCGCCCAGGTTGCGGCCGATCACCGCCGGGAGCGGAGCGCGGAGCATGGCCGCGAGCGCGCGGTTGGCGCGGCTGATGCATCCATGATCGTCCACCACGGCGATCCCTTCCGACAGCGCGTCGAACGCCGTCTCCCACTGCTCCTTGGCGTGCTGCACCATCTGGAAGAACCGGGCGTTGGCGATCACGATCGCCGCGTGCGTGGCCACGGTCGAGAGCAGCCGCCTGTCCTCGGGCGCGAACGCGCGGTCCCGCGGGTTCGCGATCACCAGCGTGCCCACCACATCCGCCAGGAGCGGCGTCGGCTCGCCGCTCGAGCCGCGGACCAGCTCCAGCCGCTCGTGGCTCAGCGAGCGCGCGACGAGGCCCGGATCGTCGGGAGCGATGGCCCGACCGGCGAGTCCCGCCAGCGTCCCCTCGGCCGCCGTGACGTGGAGGGGACGCTCACCCCCGCCTTCCCCCTCCGCCGCGAGCGCGACCAGCGCTCCCTGCGCGTCGAGAAACCGCATCGCGTAACGCACGACCTGCTCCACGATGCGATCGAGCTGCAAAGAGCCCGCGAGGATGTAAGACAGCTCCTGGAGGGAGAAGAGCTCAGAGAGGCGGCGGTTGAGTTCGTCCGCCGCCCGCCGCCGGTCGCGCTCGCTCCGCTCGAGGCGCCGTTTGAGGTGGAGCGCTCCCCAGCCGAGCCCGCCCGCGAGGAGCAGGACGAGGGCGACGAGAACGAGCGACATGGTTCGCACAAGAATAATGGCTGCTTGACCGTCCGAATCCCGACTTTTAGATTCGGCTATCTCTGTTTGATACCCATTCTCAACTAGCCTGGCCACGGAGTTGCGATGCGGATGCTGCTTGGGTGGGGCCTCTTTGTTCTGATGGCGCCCTTTCCCCTCCAGATCCTCGCCGCGCAGGAGCGCACCACGGTGGGTGGCTATGGCGAGGTCCACTACACCAACCCCGCCGGCCCCAAAACCCCCCCCGTCGTCAACCTGGCCCGCTTCGTCGTCTACCTCGCGCACAGCTTCGATGATCGCCTGGCGTTCCGCTCCGAGCTCGAGGTCGAGGACGCGAAGATCGAGGGGGGGCAGGCGGGCGGCGAAGTCTCGCTCGAGCAGGCCTACCTCGACTACCGCCTCGCGGACTGGATCACGCTCCGCACGGGGCTCGTGCTGCCGCCGGTGGGGATCATCAACGAGACCCACGAGCCGCCGACCTTCAACGGCGTGGACCGCCCCGGCTTCGACCACGACGTGATTCCCACCACCTGGCGCGAGATCGGCGTGGGCGCGGTCGGCACCGTTCCCGGTAGGAGCGGGCTCGCGTATCGGGTGTACGTGGTGAACGGGCTCCGCGCCGAGGGCCTGTCGGCCGGCGAGGGGATCCGGGAAGGACGCCAGGAGGGCCGCCGGGCGAGCTTCGCCAACCCGTCTGTCACGGGGCGGCTCGAATGGGCGCGCCCGGGTGTGAAGATCGGCGGGTCATTCTGGTACGGGGGCACGGCGGACACGAATGCGGCCGTCGGGACCGGGACTTTCGGGGCTCCGGTGGCGCTCCTCTCCGCGGACGCGCGCTACGAGAGCGGGCCGTTCGCGTTGCGGGCCGCGGTCGCGAACATCAGCGTGAGCGACGCCCAGGCGATCAACGCGGCGTACGGGCAGTCCGTGGGCAGCCGCATCGCCGGCGGCTACCTCGAGGCGGCCTACAACCTGCTGCGGCTGCTTGCTCCGGCGTCCTCCCAGAAGGTCAACGCGTTCGTCCGCCACGAGCGCTACGACACCCAGGCGAGCGTCCCCGCCGGCGTAACGCGGGACCGGTCGCTGGCGCGCCGCGTCACGACGTTGGGCGTCACCTACAAGCCCACCTGGAATACCGCCTTCAAAGGGGACTATCAGCTGGTCCGCAACGCGGCCGGCGCGGGCGAGTCCGAGGTGCTCAGCCTCGGCGTCGGCTACCAGTTTTAGCGTGACGCTCGCGCTCGCGCTTCTCCTGCTCACGTCGCAAAGCCCGGCCGCGCCGCCGGCGAAGCTCGCCGCCTCGATCGCGCGGCTGTTCGGGCCAGGCGCACGGGTGGACACGCTGCGGGTCGACACGGTCGGCGTGCTGCGGGTGTCGCGCGCCGACTCGCTGCTCGGCTTCGCCGCGGTCGGCAACGTGCTGGGCAAGGACCAGCCGATCACCTTCCTCGTGGCCATCGATCCGACGGAGCGTCTCAAGGACGTGGACATCCTCGTGTACCGCGAGCCGTACGGGGGCGAGGTCGCCTACGAGCCGTGGCGACGGCAGTTCCGGGGCAAGAGCGCGGGCGATTCCCTGCGCGTGGGCAAAGAGATCCGCAGCATCTCGGGCGCTACGATCAGCGTGCACGCGGTGACGCTCGGCGTGCGGCGGATGCTCGCGCAGCTCACCGCCTGGCATCAGAGCGGAGCGATCCGATGACCGGCACGTGGCGCAGCATGCCCGCGCCGCTCCGCACGCTCGCGCGCTGGGTGGCGATCGTCCAGCTCGTGGGTTACACCACGTCGCTCGTGTTCGTGTGGCACACCACGCGTCTCGTGCCGCCGGGGATCGAGTCCCGCTACCGGGGCGCCGACCCCGAGGTGTCCCAGGGAGCCATGCAGTTCCCCAAGTCGTTCGGCGAGATGCTCACGATCACGCACACGCACCTCCTGTCCATGGTCCTCATCTTCGTGATCACGGGCATCGGCGTGGCGCTGTGCGAGCGCGTCGGGGAACGGTGGAAACGGTGGCTCATTTCCGAGCCGTTCGTCGCGCTGCTCGTGTCGTTTTCGGCGATGTGGCTGATGCGGTACGTCGATCCGCGCTTCAGCTGGCTGCTCGAGGCCTCGAGCGCGGTGCTCGCGGTGACGTTCTACGCGCAGTCGTACCTGATACTGCGGGAGGTAGGGCGGGCGGAGACGAACATATCATGAGTGCCATCTCGGGCATGAACCGACGTCGGTTCGTCGGCACCCTCGGGGCCGGCCTCGGTTTGGTGTTCGTCCCCCGCCTGCCGAGGTGGCGCGCGGACGACGTGTTCGTCGAACGCTGGTCGTGGGCGATGGGGCAGCCGGTCCACGTGATGGTGTTCGCGCGCTCGGAGCCCGAAGGGCTCGACGCGTGCGCGGCGGCGCTCGCCGAGCTGCGGCGGGTGGAGCGCCGGCTCACGCTGTTCGACGCGGCGAGCGACCTGTGCGAGCTGAACCGCCGCGCGGGCCGGAAGCGCATGCGAGTGGACCGGGACCTGCGGGCGGTCCTGGGGCAGGCCGGTGAATTCAGGCGCGCCACCGGAGGCGCCTTCGACGTTGCGGTGGAGCCGCTGATGCGCGTGTGGGGATTTCACCGGCGTCGGACGACCGCACCGACGGCCGCGGAGCTCGCCGAGGCGCGCGAGGCGGTCCGGGCCGCGGTCGTTGAGCTCGACCACGACGTGGCCCGGCTGCCGAGTGCCCACACACAGCTCGACTTCGGCGCGATCGGCGTCGGTTACGGGATCGACCGGGCGCTGGAGGTGCTCCGTACGCGTGGGCTCCGACGCGCGTTCGTCGACGTGAGCGGCGATATGGCCGCCCTCGGTGCGCCCCCGGGCGAGCCGGGCTGGCTGGTCGAGATCGCCGACCCCGATCGACGGGGCGTGGGGGAGGGCCGCACCGTGGCGGCGACGCGGCTCCGGGACGCCGCGCTGGCGACCGCGGCGAACACCGAGTCGCTGGTGCGCTACGGGTCGCTCGTCGCGGGCCACGTCATGAATCCCGCGACGGGGTGGCCGGCCCACGCGCTGCGACAGGCCGCGGTGGTCGCGCGGACTGCGGTGGCGGCGGACGCGCTGTCGACGGCGATGCTGGTCTCGGGGCGCGAGCCGGTGGGGGTGGTGCGGTCCTACTCGGTCTGAGCCCTGTGATCCCCGGGGTTGCGCCCGGGGTCAGCCGGGACCCGGAG
>Ga0209161_10004221_pt1 | contig 11457 bp, 11 predicted proteins | sample GraSoiAngelo_155_FD_186169 | JGI IMG/M metagenome (GOLD analysis project Ga0209161, IMG submission 186169) | Grasslands soil microbial communities from the Angelo Coastal Reserve, California, USA - 14_1009_13_30cm (SPAdes) (version 2) | ecosystem: Environmental > Terrestrial > Soil > Grasslands...
TACATCAGTTCGCGGCCGACGGTCGATCCGATCAACGGCGCGGTGTCGAGCTCGTAGTTTACCTTGCTTCGGACCTTGATTGGGCAATCGAGAAACTGCTTCGAGATCGATCCAAAGGCGCGCAGGACCCGGTGCGTCTCCGCAAGTGCGAATTTGCGGTCATTTTCAATCCGTGGGTTTCGCTCGCGATCGTCATAATTGATCTCATCGGCGTCCAATCCGCGCAGCAGGCTTTGGAAATGATCCAGGCAATGCCGGTAATGTCCGCCAACCGTGGAACCGAACACGGCCGGAAGTTTGCGTGTGTAATCTTCGTCGGCCAGGGAATTCAGAAGCGATTCACCCTGGCGTAAAACGTCAGCGACAGCGTCGTGCAATGGTGTTGTTGTAGCCGGACGCGGTGAGTCCGGCTGGCCGGGATCAGCGCCCCCGGCTACAGCAGAAACGTCGTGCAAAGGCGATCGTTTCACAGATAAGCTCCAATGAGTGGGAGGCGCTGGCGCTGCAAAAATAGCAGTACCACGCTGCACGCGGCCACAGCGAGCGCCAAACCAAAGAGCAATCCGCCATCGTCCATCACCACGATGCCGAGGACGGTGAGATGGCTAAAGATCGCGCCCAGCATTACGCAGAGAGCGAGACCGGCGCCTAACCAGGTCGTTGGCGGAATCAGGATCAAGATCGCTGCGATCAATTCGGCAACGCCCGAGCCGATGCGGCCCCACGGCTCAAGCCCGACTTTACTAAAAATGTAAACCGATTCGGGTGCGGCGGTGAACTTAAAGAAAAGCGTCTGGAGCAGAATTATCGCCGCCGCAATGCGGCAAATCCAAGCGATGATGATCGATGTTTTGCTGGGTTGATTCATAGGCATAGGCGTCGTTTCCCATTTGTCGGCTGCGGACTGGATTCCTTACAGCGACTCGGCGCGAAAAAACTTAAATGCTGTGCAGACTCGCGGCGCGTCCATTGGTCGCAGAGCGGTTACGGAGAATGGCAATCACATGATTGTAAGGAGCGCGATTGCACAACGACTAACCATCAATATGAAGCGAATCCTTTTCCTTGTGCTCGCCTTGCCGTTGCTGCTCGCCCATCCCGCGAGAGCGCAATTACCGGTGAAGAAAGTTCTGACGCTTGAAGTTGCGACGAAGATCGCGGCTGCCGCGGAAGCGGAAGCGAAAAAGCGCGCCGCCACGGTTGTGATCGTAGTTGTCGATGACGGCGGCCACTTGTTGTTGCTCGAACGGCTCGATGATACGCAGGTTGCCAGCGTCGAGGTTGGAATCGGCAAAGCGCGCACGGCAGCGATTTTCCGACGGCCGAGCAAAGTGTTTGAAGATCAGGTCCGCGATGGTCGCGTAGCTGCCCTGGCCCTGCCCGGTGCGACGCCGTTGCAAGGCGGTATTCCAATTGAGTTTGAAGGCAAAGTTATTGGCGCGATCGGCGTAAGCGGTAACACACCACAGGAAGATGAAGACATCGCCAAGGTCGGAGCTGCAAGTGCCGGCACCGCGATCGAACAATTTCGGGCGAAATAGCAGCGAATCATTCCAATCAGCACGCTAATCAAATCGCGATTTTTCAGCGCGCCTAAGCTGTGGCCCGCAAATGAACAGCACGTTCGACGTCCCGGCTGGACCGAGTTGTTCTATGACCTCGTCTTCGCAGCCGCGATCAGTCAATTGAGCGCGCCACTCGAAGCGGATTATTCGCTTCATGGCGTAGTGCGCTACGCTTTTTTGCTGGCGCTGGTTTTTCTCGCCTGGCTCGGTTACACGACCTTCTCCACACAGTTTGCTGTCGATGACGTGCTTCAGCGCGTTCTCATTGTGGCGCAAGTATTTCTTGTCGCGGTGATGGCGGCGAATGCCACCGGACCTCTTAGCGGCCGGGAAGCGGCGGGATTCGGCGCGGCCTATGGCGGAGTTCGAGCAGTTCTCGCTTTGCAATACGCGCGAGTCATTGGATTGCCTGGCACTCGGTCTGTTGTTATTCGTCGTATCGGATGGCTTGTCACAGCCGCGGTGGTTTGGACCGCTTCCGCATTGCTGCCTGCACCGCACCGATACCTCGCTTGGTGCCTCGCTTTCTTAATGGATATCGCCAACTCGTGGCCGCCGTCGCGCGGTACGATCGTGTTGCCACCGGGGGCAGCGCATTTTCCCGAACGATTCGGACTGCTGACAATTATCTTGTTAGGCGAATTTGTTGCGTCCGTGATGCGCGGCATCGAAAGTCAGATGGGCTGGAGTTTTCTGGCTGCGTCCGCCGCGGTGCTGAGTCTGGCCTTGGGATTTGCTCTTTGGTCGTGCTACTCAGACGGCGCCACCGGTTGGGAAACCCGGCACATGCGGACAAACAAGCACGTGGTCCAACTGCGTATCTGGATCGCGCTTCATTTTTTGCTGTTCCTCGACATCGGCGTTCTTGGGGTCGGTGCGCGCCATGGAATTGCGTTGCCGCCGGGCGGATCTTTCGGCGCGACCGACCAATGGCTAATCTGCTTCGCTGCGGCAGGCGCCATTCTTGCAATAATGGGAATCGCAGCAACTTCGGAGCGTCACACTACTCCGCGGAATAGTTGGCTGTGGTTCGCGCAAGTTGCGGTTGCGATCGTGGTTCTGGGCCTAGCACCGGTCGCGTCGCGAATCATTGCGACCGCACTTCTCTTGGTCTTGTTCCTCTGCTTTGTCGGCCAAACGGCGTTACTGCTCATCAACCAACGCGCGCATCGCCGCATCGCGGAGATTTAAAACCAGTTTACTTTACTGTCGCAGTGCTTCTTTAAGGCGCTGCTTTGCTTCTGCCGGGAGCGTTGCGTTCGAGACCTCGCCGATTTTTTTGGGAAACTCGCGCGAGACTTCGCGTATGTAATTGAGCTGCTTTGCGTAGCGCTCGCAAAACGCGCACATGAGATAATGGATGCGCAGCTTGATCCGAGTGATCAGCGACAGCTCTTTGTCCATGCCTAGCGAGAGAATACGCACGACTTCCGGGCACGTGGGCGTGAATCTACAAATGAGGAGTACGATCTGCAATTGAAGCCAGCTTCGATGCTCCTGAAAAACGGAGTCGTCATCCGGTGGCCACGGGTTCGGCGTCCATTTCGAGAGTGGCTTTAGCTTGTTAATCTTGTACCTCCGGATTTTCGAACCAGTTCATAGCGAGACATTCGCGCAGCGCCATGCGCGCGCGGTGGAGCATCACCCAGAGATTGCTGTCCGAAAGCGAAAGCGTCGCGCAGATTTCCTTGCTCTCGATTTCATCCATTTCACGCATCATGAAGACGGTGGCGATGCGCTCCGGCAACTTGGCAAGGCAGTCACGCACCGTCTGCCAGAATTCGTCGCGATGCATGACCTCATCGGCCTCGGGTTTCCATTCTTTTGGACCGTTCATGTGAACCCAGTAACCCTCCGGCACGAACTTTTCTGCACATTCGCCGGAAAGAAATTTCAAGTCCGTGAAAGAAGTCTCGCGGCCGAGCTTTCGATAATAATCGCAGACTTTGTTTTTTAAGATACCGCAGAGCCAGGTTCGCACTGAGGATCCCCCGCGAAATTTCTCGCGCGTGCGCAAGGCAGCGAAGAATGTCTCCTGGACGAGGTCTTGTGCGATCTCAGATTTGCGAACACGGACGAGTGCATATCGGTAGAGTACGTCCCCGTGCTCATCCACCCATCGTTCCGGGTCGCTGCTGACCACAACTGATGCGGCGTGTTTAACGGCATCCGTCGTGATTCGGCCGCCAGTACCCCTCGGTCGAGACATACCGCCGATCCTACCCGGAAGCACGCAACTGTGAAGAACAAACATTGCAACCGCCTGCTGGTTTGTTCTTTGCAATGAGCTACATCGAAGGATCATTGGAGAGGACAGCGTCAGCGGATGCCCGCGGGTTATCTCGCGCGAAGTGAAGTCCCTGCGCGGGAAAGTAGATTTCTGTAAAAGCCCGGACGGTTTCGGCTGGCGGCAATCCTTCCTGGCATCGCATGCTCGCGCGTTTCAATGCGGTTGCGAACGAACAATCGATCCAGATCTTTACATCGAAATGATCCCGATAGGACGGCTTGAAGAGGAAAATTCCCTCCACCAAGACGATGTCGATGTTGCGGAACTCGTAAAGATGCTTGCGATAAACAGTTGTTTTCGCGTCGGCGCATTCTGCCAACAGGCTTATTGAACGCTTCTCCTTTAGCGGGACGATCAAACGATTAAACATTTCGTCCAAGCGCATCGCATGCTCGTAGAAATGCTCGGCCGGATTGTGCCGACTCAAGCAGACCTCGGGGAGATTCAACCAATCGTCTGCATTAATCATAGCGACACGCGAGCCTGACTCCTGCAATCGTTTCGCAATCTTTTCAGTGATAAAACCTTTGCCACTGGCATCTATGCCGCTGATGCCAACGAGGACAGCCCGCTTCGCCGATGCGTCCGCTCGCCTGGCAAGGATTTCGGATATTACTCGATCGAACTGGTGCAAGCACGCTTCGACATTCACGAATCGACAACCTTACTTGGCTGGCGCTTTCACAAACTTCAGTGCCACCGAATTCATACAATAGCGAAGCCCGGTTGGCTTGGGGCCATCGTCGAACACATGCCCGAGGTGCGAACCGCACCGGGCGCAGGTGATCTCGCTGCCGCCGAAGCTTGAATGGCTCGCTGCTTTAACAGCTTCTCCTCCGATCGGTTGCCAAAAACTCGGCCAGCCGGTACCGGAATCGTATTTTGCTTCGGAACTGAATAACGGATTGCCGCATGCTGCGCAAATGTAGGTTCCATTCTCGTGCGTATGCCAGTAGGCATTGGCAAATGGCAGCTCCGTCCCCTTTCTACGTAGCACGTAATACTGCAGGCTGGTTAGGATGTATTTCCATTCATCGTTTGTGAACTGCACTTTTTCGTCCAAAGGAATGGCATCAAGCTTGGCGCGGATTCGCGCCGACTCGGCCTCATAGGATTTCGCCGAGTTGCAGGACGAGATCCCTACGCACCCGAGAACGAGCGTGAAAAGCCTTAAGGTAATTCTACTCATGCGACGGGAACATTTGTGACCTCTGTGCCTGCAAAGATAGCCTTTGATAGATCAGGCAACGCTCGTCATTTCTGGTTCTGGCCGGCGGACGTTCATGCGTTCGAGCAAGTGGTCTCCCACGCGCAACGCGTTGGCGATGATAGTAAGCCCTGGATTTACCGCGCCGCTTGAGCAGAAAAAACTTGCATCGACAACATAGAGGTTGTCCAGCTCGTGCGCTTTACAGTTGCGATCGAGCGCGCTCGTTTTCGGATCGTTTCCGAACCGGATCGTACCGTTCTGGTGCGCGACGCCAGCGAGCGGAATGCGCTGGCCCAGGAACAAATTGCGGGCAAAGAGACCCTCGTGGCACTCGCGTCCATGGATCGGGCATTTCGTCTGCTGCTGCATCAAGCTCTCAAGCTTTTTGATTAGGCGTTTGTGTCCTTCTTCGTTGTTCGGCTTGTATTGCAGGACGATCTCGCCATCCCGATTGATCGTGACGCGGTTGTTCGGATCTGGCAGATCTTCCGAAGTAAGCCAAAAGTCGAGTGAATGTTTTCCCATCAGGTCGAGCGTCCATTTTGGCGCGACTTTCGGCGCGCCTGCCTTGAGAGTATCGCCATCGAGCTTACCCACGAACGAGATGTGGCCCATTGGGAATTCCCATTCCGGCGAGCTGAAATAAAAATCGTTTACCGAAAGAGTTTTTTGAAACACGGTCGGGTTCGGGCATTTCGACAGGGCCATTAACACGGAATTGGTGTGACCCATGTAATGACGACCAACGACATCGGAACCGTTCGCGAGTCCGTTTGGATGTTTATCGTTTGCAGAACGCAAGAGTAACGCCGCAGAATTGATCGCACCTCCCGAAACAATAACGATAGTCCCGTTGTAGATTTCTTTTGTTCCGTTGCGCTCGACGTGGACGGCTGTGACTTCCCGGCCTGAACTATCCGTTTCCAGGCGTGCCACTTTCGTGTCAGTGAGCAATGTCACATTATCGTGTCTCAATGCTGGCATGACGCAGCAGATATGCGCGTCGGCTTTGGCGTTCACCAAACACGGGAAGCCGTCGCAGGTATTGCAACGAATGCAGGTGCTTTTCCACGGATTTTTTTCATCAAGCATCACTCCGAGCGGCGTGTGGAAGGGTTTAAGGCCAAGCCGCGCGAAATCGTCGCTCAACTGCTGGATACGCGGTTCGTGGCTGACGGCTGGAAACGGATATCCACCGGTGCGGCGCGGTTCAGTCGGATCTTCGCCAACATGCCCGTGCACATGGTAGATGCGTTCAGCCTGGGCGTAATAGGGTTCGAGCTCGTCGTACGAGATCGGCCACTCAGGTGAAATGCCGCCGTAATGTTTGATCTCGCCGAAATCTTGTTCGCGCAGGCGGAAGAGCGCAGCGCCGTAAAACTTGGTGTTGCCGCCCACGTAATAATTCGTGTGTGGATGCAGCTCCATGCCGTCCGCATTACGCCAAAGCTCTTTGGTGTTGTAGCGGCCACGCGCGTTCACTTCGAGTGAGCTCCAGTTCTCTTTTTCGCGCCGCACAAACGGACCGCGCTCGATCAGTAGAATTTTCTTGCCACTCGGAGCCAGGTGATATGCCAATGTGCCGCCGCCTGCGCCCGAACCGATGATGATGAAATCGTAATGGCCATTATTCATACGCCAATTCGTCGGCACGAGTGCCGAATCCTTACACGATCCTTTTGTGTAAGGAGTCCGGGGGCGAATCGACGAATCCGGATGCAACCAAGCTTTCAGATGAATGTGCTGACCGACGGCACAGTTCGGCCCGCTTTTTATTCCCATCGTTCTTGGCACGGCGCGCCCGGGCCGAATGAGCGAGCACACTGCGTTTGTCTTCGGCGAAACGTCGAAACAATCCGGCGTCGAGACGGAGTACGTGGATATTCGGACATTGAAGATCTGGACATCCGACGCGGGGAAGCCGTGAAAGATCATCGTCTCCCGCGCCCGTTTCCCGCGCCGACGATGTCGTGCTTGTTGTGCCGGAATACAATCACAGTTTCCCCGGGCTGCTGAAGCACCTCCTCGATTCCAACTAAGAATACATCATCCACAAGGCGGTCGGAATCTGCGGCGTTTCCGCCGGCGGTTTTGGCGGCACGCGCGTCCTCCAGAGTTTGCTGCCGGTCCTGTGCGAGCTTGGTTTGATTAGCACTTTCTGGGACGGCAACTTCTCGAAAGTTTCCGACCTCTTCGATGAGAATAGTCAACGATCCGGCATATCCCGGACGGATTGACGAATTCCCCAAGGATTTAATGTGGGTTTGGTGTCGCTGCGATACGGCCGGAAGAACGTTCCGCTTCGTTAAAATTGTTGAAATGGCTGAAGCCAATCCAATGATTTGCCCTGACTGCGGCGTCCCGATGAATCATCACGCTGATAAGGTCCGAAAAGAGACGCATCCCGACGACGTATCGGCGTTCGATAGCGGTCTTGGCGGCGTGATCGAAGAATTCCACACCTGCCCGCAATGCGGCAAAACGCAGTCGCGTCGCGCCCCCCACAGCGAAACGAGTTAATCAGCCACGCTTTCAGTGGGCCTTTTTTGTTCATCTCGGAAAAGTTAATGCCCGGGTGGTCGCGAAGTATTCCATCGAAGGCAAACGCCCGGCGACTTCGCCGAGATTACAAAGTATTCCAGAGCTAATGGTGTTTCCGATCAGAACGCGTGTTCTTCGGGCTAGGTCGAAAACCGATTACTCTTTCGAACTCCGAATGGGACGAGCAGCAAGGTCGATCGTGCGCTAGGCACGATAGCTAACGATGCTAATCCGGGTGTCTCTCAAGTAAAGGCGCGCTCCGCGCGCCGTTCTACCAACTCTCGACCAGTATGTTTTGTAAGGAATCGCACTCTGTCGCGACGAATGTGCAAAACCAAAAAATCCTATGCCAGCCCAAGCACCCACATACCGCCCGAAGCCGAAAATGCCTCATGCCCAGGGTTTCATCGACTTGCCAAAGCCGGTCGTGCCCAAAACCGAACATCGCAAACTGCTGAAGGGACAGAAGGCAATCGTCACTGGTGCCAGCTCCGGCATAGGTCGCTCAATTGCGCTAGCGCTCGGCCATGCCGGCGCGGGTGTCTGCATCAATTATGTCGCCGGCGAAGACAAAGCGCAGGCCATGGTCGATGAACTGCGCGGTCACGGCCACACTGCGTTCGCTTATCGTGCCGACGTTTCGAATGAAGATGATGTCGCCAAGATGTTCCAGGCCGTGCGCGATGAGTTCGGCACTGTCGACATCTTGATTAATAACGCCGGACTCCAGCAGGATGCGCCGGTTGACCAGATGACGCTTGCGCAATGGAACAAAGTCATCAGCGTCAATCTAACCGGACAATTTCTCTGTTCCCGTGAAGCCATTCGCGAATTTAAGCGGCGCGGCGTAAAGCCGGAAGTTTCGTGTTGTGCCGGCAAAATTATCTGCATCAGCTCGGTGCACGAAGTGATCCCATGGGCCGGTCATGTGAATTACGCCGCGTCCAAAGGGGGCGTGATGTTGATGATGAAAAGCATCGCCCAGGAAGTTGCGCCCTATCGGATCCGCGTGAACTCGATTGCCCCTGGCGCGATTCGAACGCCGATCAATATGCAGGCGTGGGACACGCCGGAGCATTACAACGAACTGCTCAAATTAATTCCTTACAAACGCATCGGCGAACCGGAAGAACTCGGGCGGGTCGCCGTTTGGCTTGCCAGCGATGAATCCGACTACATCCAGGGCGCAACGCTCTTCGTCGATGGCGGCATGACGCTTTATCCCGGCTTCGAGACTGGAGGCTGAACCTGTGACAATCGTGATCCTATCCGCGCTCGTTATTTTGCTGTTCCGCATCGATTCCACTTCGCGGCATGAATCCAATTGATCCTAACGCCGCCGGACCCGCCTCTGGCGGGCAGCCCCTTCAGCAAGAATCGTACGCTGGACAGGGTCAGCCGAAAAGAACAGGCTGGGCGGCCCAGCCACTTGACTCAAGTGGCTGCCCTCCGGGCGCAGAGCGGGCCGAGTGGCTTGAAGCGGACGGCTTGGGCGGATTCGCGAGTGGAACGGTCTCAGGAGTCCGCAGTCGCCGGTACCACGCGCTTCTTCTTACGGCGACGACACCGCCCGCCGGCCGGATGGTGCTGGTAAACGGATTCGACGCATGGGTGGAGACGCCACGCGGCACATTTGCGATTTCATCGCAACGCTATGTGCCGGACGTGATTCATCCCGACGGCGCCTCGCGCATTGAATTCTTCGAATACGAACCATGGCCGCGCTGGCGTTACAAGATCGACGACGATCTCATCGTTGAGCAGGAGCTGTTCGTTCCGAAAGGCGAATCGGCGGTATTCGTCTCTTGGCGCATGGTCGCCGGGATCGGTGATCTCGGTCTCAAGTTGAAAGTGCGGCCATTTCTATCCGGTCGCGATTTTCATTCGACGCACCATGAGAATGGTTCGTTCCGTTTCGATGGCGAACAGGCTGGCGAACGGATAACCTTTCGATCTTACGACGGAGTTCCGGCGATCATTGCGTATTCGAACGGGTACTACACGCACGAGCCGACGTGGTATCGCAATTTCGTGTATTTGGAAGAACAGGCCCGCGGACTCGATTCCGTGGAAGATCTCGCGTCGCCCGGTGTCTTCGAATTTTCACTTTCCCAAAAACCGACGGTGCTAATGCTCGCGGCTGAAGGACACGCGATCAGCGAGATCGAATCCATCGAAGCGCGTTATGCCCAGGTCAGAACGATCGAGCAGCGCCGCCGGGAATATTTCTCCAGTCCGCTCGAACGCGCCGCCGACGCGTATCTGGTAAAACGCGGCAAAGGCAAGACTCTCATCGCTGGCTACCCGTGGTTCGGCGATTGGGGCCGCGACACGTTCATTGCGCTTCGTGGGCTCTGCGTCGCCACTGGCCGACTCGAAGACGCGCGCGACATTTTGGTCGAGTGGGCCGGCACTGTTTCGCAAGGCATGTTGCCAAATCGCTTTCCTGATCAAGGTGCCCAACTGGAGTTTAATTCTGTCGATGCGTCCCTTTGGTACGTCATCGCTGTAAACGATTATCTTCTCGCCGCTGAGAACCAGCCCTTGGTCACGGATGACTGTCACACGAAGAAATTGCGAGCGGCGATCGAAGCGATTCTTGCTGGCTATAATGAAGGAACGCGCTTCGGCATTCGTGCCGATCGCGACGGATTACTCTCAGCTGGCGAACCCGGTCAGCAGCTCACCTGGATGGATGCGCGAGTTGAGGGAAGGGAGATCACGCCACGAATTGGGAAGCCGGTGGAAATTCAGGCGCTGTGGCTAAACGCGCTTGCGATTGCCGCGAAATTTTCCGCGCGTTGGCAACCGCTGTTCGAGAAAGGACGCGCGGCGTTCGAAAGCAAATTCTGGAGCGAACACGCTGGTTACCTCGCCGACGTCATCGATTGCGATCATCAACCGGGCGTTGTCGATCTTACATTTCGACCGAACCAAATCTTCGCTATTGGAGGATTGCCGCTCACGTTGCTCTCGAAAGAAAAGGCGCGTCATGTTGTAGATTCGGTAGAGAAGCTTTTGCTCACGCCGGTCGGTTTGCGCTCGCTCGCCCCGGGTGAACCTGGATACGCGGCGCATTATGGCGGGAGCGTAGCCGAACGCGACGGCAGTTATCATCAGGGCACTGTCTGGCCCTGGTTGATTGGCCCATTTGTTGAAGCATGGGTGCGCGTGCATGGCTCCAACGCCGGAGCGAAAAAGAAAGCGCGCACACAATTTCTTCCACCGCTCTACGAGCATCTGAATCACGCCGGACTGGGTCATGTCTCGGAAATTTGCGATGCCGAACCGCCGCACACGCCGCGAGGCTGCCCATTCCAGGCGTGGTCGCTCGGAGAATTACTCCGCCTGGAGCGCAGCGTTCTTTAACTGATTGCGATGAGCGAGAGAACGCGTGTCCTCATTCTTGGCGGTGGATTCGGCGGGCTTTACGCGGGCGCTCGAGTTTGAGAAACGTCGGGATCCGCGGTTTGAAGTCACGGTGGTGAATCGCGAGAACTTTTTTCTGTTCACGCCGATGCTGCACGAGATCGCTGCGAGCGATCTGGATTTGACAAACATCGTTAATCCGATCCGCAAAATGATTCGGCACGTGAATTTTTTCTGCGGCGACGTGGACAAGATCGACATCGACAAAAAAGAAGTCGTTGTCTCACATGGCTTCGATCGGCATTCGCATACGCTCGAATACGACCATCTGGTTCTCGCGCTCGGATCGGTAACGAATTTCTTCGGCTTGCCCGGAGTCGCAGAGCGCGCACTGACAATGAAATCGCTCGGCGACGCAATCCAGTTGCGTAATCGGCTAATCGCACACTTGGAGGAGGCTGATACCGAATGCGCACGTGCAG
>Ga0209161_10004222_pt1 | contig 11454 bp, 10 predicted proteins | sample GraSoiAngelo_155_FD_186169 | JGI IMG/M metagenome (GOLD analysis project Ga0209161, IMG submission 186169) | Grasslands soil microbial communities from the Angelo Coastal Reserve, California, USA - 14_1009_13_30cm (SPAdes) (version 2) | ecosystem: Environmental > Terrestrial > Soil > Grasslands...
TCTGTCTTTTTTGGGACACGCAGCTTTTCCGGGTCCGCCAGCTCATCGGCGAAATGCATCAACTCAAGGGCGAGGACGCCGTTCTCCGGCTTCACGCCGGCGAGGTACTGGCGTGTCTTGATCACTACCTTGGCGATGCCAACCCTGTTCGTGTCCTTGAGCGCGTCGCGCAGAAGCGCATAGGCTTTGTCGCCGCCTTTTTGTGGCTCCAAGTAGTACGGCTTATAGAAAAACATCGGATCGATCTCTTCCTGCTCGACGAAGTCTTGGATATCCACAGTTTGGGTGGCCTCGAGATCAACCCGCTGGAAATCCTCGTCCTTCAGCACGACGTATTTCCCCTTCTCGTACTCGTAGCCCTTGACGATCTCGTCCCAGGGAACTTCCTCGCCGTCCTTCTCGGCAACGCGCTTGTAGTTAACAGGACTCAAATCGCTTTTGCGCAGCAGACGAAACTTCAGCTCTTCGCGCCGCGTAGCAGGATAAAGTGCGATGGGAATATTAACCAGCCCGAAGCTGATGCTGCCTTTCCAGATTGCGCGTGCCATACAAAACTATTTCGCATGGCGTGATCGTAGCGGCGGTCTATGACCGTGGATCCATCGGTTCGTTCATGGTTTTTCGGCGCTCACAGAGCGCCGCTACCGCAAGGCCGACGCAAGCCGCTGCTCTACGCGGCCAGTTCGAGTTGCTGGCGCGAGATACCGCGCAATTCGAAAAGCCGAATCAGCGTCTCTTCGATCAAATTGTTCGGGCAAGACGCACCGGCGGTAATCCCAATGACCGCCGGGCCATTTGGTAGCCAGAAGTAGGAAACGATCTCGCGTTTCTCGTGCAAGTCGTAATGCTTGATCTCGGTGCTGGAAACCAGTCGAGAAGCGTTGAGCACAAAGTACGTGGGCAATTTTTCTTCGCCCATCTCAGCGAGATGCGACGTGTTCGAGCTATTGTAACCGCCTACGACCAATAGCAGATCCATCGGCACATTGAGCAATTCCCGCAACGCATCTTGCCGCTCCTGGGTGGCCCCGCAGATGGTGTCGAAGAATCGGAAATTTTTTTCAGCAAGCTCGGGCCCATCCCGATCGACAACAGCTTGTCGAACGCGCCGCTGCACTTCTTCGGTTTCACCGCGTAGCATCGTCGTCTGATTCGCCACGCCGACCGTTTGCAGATGCACGTCGGGATCGAACCCGGGCGAATGCGCGCCTTTGAATTTCTCCAGGAACGCCTGCTTATCGCCGCCGTGCCGGATGTAGTCGCAAACGTAATCCGTATCGGCGAGCGTGAGGACCACCAGGTAATGTCCGCTGCCGTCACCGAGCGCGCGCGAACTGGTGGCCTTGGTCTCTTCGTGCTCGGCTTTACCATGAATGATGGAAGTAGCCGATTCGCTGGCGTATTTGCGGACTCGTTTCCAGACGCTCATCACATCGCCGCAAGTAGTATCGACAATCTGGCAGCCGCGGTCTTTGATCTGTTGCTGGATCGACAACTCGGTTCCAAACGCCGGTACGATCACCACGTCTTCGGGCCCGAGATCAGAAATGTCAGCTTGTTTATTTTTGCCGGTAAGATTTTTAATGCCTAACGAGGCGATCTGATGATTGACCTCGGGATTATGAATGATTTCGCCGACAATGAAAAGCCGGCGATCCTTAAAAACTTTGCGCGCTGCATACGCAAGATCGATTGCGCGCTCGACACCGTAGCAAAAACCGAACTGTTTGGCCAGGCGCACGGTGGTGTCGCCCACGGAAATGATTCCACCTGCCCGGCGCACTTTCTCGACAATATCGCTGCGATAATGGGATTCGACCTGTTGCTGCACCGCAGCCATCACATCCGGCGTGCGGAGGTTCACTTTCTCGCGCGCGGTTGTGCCACTTGAAATCAGGTTCGTACCCATGAGGAAATGCGGTAAGAGCCGCAGCCATTATTCTGGCCTAACAGACTAAACTTTACAACTCGGACGGGTCATACGCAGCCCCAGCGGCGATCCTGCGGCTGTAGCGGCGTTCTGTGAGCACCCAAGTTCGCCTGCGTGAGTCCTATTGGAGCAACGGACCGCTGGGTTCCTGGAATGCCGCATCCGTAACCATAAGGTGCGGGTCCGGATCCGGCGTGCGCGAGTCGTCCACCCGCTGCACGTTCGGCCCAATCGTGGCGTCCTCCGGCTGCGAAGTGGCAATGTTCACCGGCGTCCCAATTCTCACCAGCGCAAAAAACTTGGGCGCGGCTTCGCCGTGCAGTCGGATGCAGCCGTGCGTGCGTGGAAAGGGATGAACAAAGCCCTGATGAAAACCGTACCCCGGTGAAAACTCACACCAATAACCCATCGGATAACCGACGTAACGACCTCCGGCGTGGCCTGCCGTGGTCGCTACGACGCTCCCTCCCTGCACACTAAAGCCGTACTCGCCGGAGCGTTTGTGTTCCTGTTTAGCGTAAATCGTGAAACCGCCGCGCGGCGTCGGTTTGTTAGGCAGACCTACGGAGATTGCTGCCGCCATAAGACAACGTTCACCCTCCATCACATACACGTTCTGCTTCGAGAGCGAAACCTTCACACGCACAGCGGAAGGATCATTTGGGTGATAAGCCGTGACGTGGTATGGCCCGCCAACCGGCGCGTGGGTGACCGTGCCGCAACCAGCAATCAACAAAACCAGACCTGCCCCGGCAACTATTAGAATGAATCGGGAAATATGTTGCATACGTGCGTACTGGATAAGACGAGACCGTTTCTTGTCAACTTTGCACGCTTGTTTGCTGTTTTGTGGTGAAAATTGCCAGGAACGCGACTTCGGTGGCGAGGGCTTCGTGGATGTTACGACCCAGATGATTCCGTAATTCTTCGAGGAAGCGGATTCGCTTTAAAATTTCGGCGACGCTGAAGCGCACGGCGAGTGCGGTGGTTTCTCTTTTAGCATGGGCCAGATCGAGTTGTGCCACGCCGTTGCTCGCCCGAAGAACATCAGTCCACCAGGCGAATAGTGTCTCGACTAGTCGAGCGCGCCGTTCCAGATAAAGACTTTCGGTGAGCGCCTTGTAGTAATCTTCTCGTTCTTCCAGCCACGTGCCGTCAGTCGTGTCCTTGTAACGCGTTTCTTCTTTTTTCAACGCCTCATCGGTTTCGCGCTTCACTTCCTCACGCGCTTCGCGGAGCAAGCGCTGAAATTCCTGAGCAAGTCCATAGGCAAACTGGATCGTCCAATCCTTATCAGAGGCTTGCTGCAACAATTTAACCAGCTTCTCTTCTTCGTCCTTGCTTTGGCGCTGCCTGTTTGGCGCAAGCGGAATCACAATGCACCGCGAGAGAATTGTCTCCGGCAGAGCTTCAGGCAAAGCGCTTAGCAGAAGCAGCAGGGAATCCTTTGGCGGTTCTTCCAATGTTTTGAGAAATGCGTTCGCAGCTTGGACTACGAGCCGGTCGGCATCGGGAAGGATGGCCACTTTTCGCCGCCCATTTGACGCGCGCATTTGAAGGGCGTGCTCGAGATCGCGGATTTGCTCAATCAGAATGCGCCGCGATTTCGATTCGGGCCGGGCGACGAAAATTTCCCTGGCCTTGACCGAGAAAACATCTTTGGCTGGGGTGCCATTAACTATGCTGGCGAGGTCCGCTGCCAGCAGTTCCTTGCCGCTGCCTGGCGGTCCCGTGATCAAATAAGCGTGCCCAAGGCGATTCTGTTGGTGCGCGCGGCGCAGATATTCAAGCGCGTTTTCTCGCGAAAAGGCCATTTCAGGATTATTGATTGCAGATTGCAGATTGTGGATTTGCGGTGAACGCCGGAAACCGCACGCAAAGGATCTTCCAAATCTCAGTCTCGATCTCATCTGCGTTGCCCGAGCCGTCGATCAACACGACTCGATTTGATTCGCGCCTGGCGAGTTCACGATAGGCTTCGCGAACACGGTCATAAAACTCAGCGGGCTGTTGCTCCATCCGATCGGCCTTGCGCGGCTGTTGCATCCGCGACTCCGCAGTCGCAGCATCGACATCGAGCACGAAAGTAATGTCCGGGACGCAATCGCCGACGACAAAGACATTCAAGCGCTCGACCATTTCTCGATCCAAATTTCGTGCCGCGCCTTGATAGACAGTCGTGGAATCAAAGAACCGATCTGCGATCACGCACACGCCTCGCTCGACGGCCGGCTTGATTTTCTCGCGCACGAGCTGGCTGCGGCTGGCCTCAAACAGAAGCAGCTCGGCCTCCGGTGTCATGGTGAAGTTGTGTGGAGCAAATTGCAAAAGGTCGCGAATCGTTTCGCTGATGGGCGTGCCGCCCGGTTCGCGGGTCACCAGGTACGGAATGCCAGAGCGCTCCAGTCGGGCGGCAAGTCTCTGAACCTGCGTAGATTTTCCGCATCCTTCCGATCCTTCAAACGTGATGAATGGCAGCCGACGCATGATCTCACTTGCGCGCAGCCGTCGCGTTTTTCAAGCTTCAAATCCCAACTGCGCACACCTTCAAGGAGCGACGGCTTGGGCAGCCGTCGATTTCAGACTTGACGGCTGGGAAGCCGTCACTCCTTGTGAGCTTGGAATTTGCAATTTCATGAAATCGTTTTGGCTCGTGAAACAGGAACCGTCCTCGTATTCGTGGTCGGACTTCATCGCGGAAGGTCAGACCAGTTGGACCGGTGTGCGCAATTACGCTGCGCGAAATAATCTTCGCAAAATGCAAAAGGGCGATGAAGTCCTTTTCTATCACAGCGGCGAGGACAAAGCTGTAGTCGGAATCGCCAGAGTAGTGCGAACCGCGTATCGGGACCTGACCGCAAAGGAAGGCGATTGGTCCACAGTCGATCTTACCCCGCTAAAACCGCTGCGAAGTCCGGTGACCCTTCGTGAGATCAAAGGTAATTCAGGGCTGAAGGGGATTCCGCTGATTCGGCAGTCGCGCTTATCGGTCATGCCTCTGGCGGAATCGGTGTTCCGTGAAATTGTGAAGATGAGTACGACCCAGGTGGATCGACTCGCCGCGGCGAGACGATGACAGGAGAATCGTAACGGGCGCAAGTATCAGGCGGCAAAGCCGCATTTCTTTTTGCCAACGCGTTGAGCCGCCTTCGCCAGGGCTACGTCGGGCCAAGGGAAAACGCGTTCCACCTTTTGCCTTGTTCAAACCTGCTCTGGAGCCGAAAATTCCCAAGTGAGCACAATTGCGGCAACCGAGTTCCTTCCACTAGTCGCAACGGCCGGGGCCACGCGGGATTTCATTGTCGTCTCGTTACACGACGTGGCTCCTTCCTGCCAGCAAGTCGCAAACACGATCATTTCAGAACTCGCCAGTCACGGTGTGCGCGCTTGTTCCCTCCTCGTGGTGCCCGATTTTCACCATCAAGGACTGTTCACAAAAGACCGGCAATTTGTGTCGTGGCTGAGGGACCTGGCAGCGGAGGGTCATGAAATCGTCATCCATGGTTATTTCCACGAGCGGCCTCGCCGCGCGAAAGAAACTTTGCGCGACAAGTTCCTGACCCGATTTTACACGCAGCACGAGGGCGAGTTTTACGACCTCGGTTATGACGAGGCTCTGCGTCGCATTGCAAGCGCGCGGGACGAATTTCTCGCGCACGGTCTTAAGCCGCGAGGTTTTGTGGCGCCGGCGTGGTTGCTTGGTGATGAAGCGGAGCGCGCGGCGCGCGGTGCGGAAATGGAATACACCACACGTCTGCGTACCGTGTGCGATCTCCGCTCGGGCAGCGTATTTCCTGCGAGAACGTTGGTCTATAGCGTCGAAAACAATTGGCGCCGTGCCGTCAGCCGCACTTGGAACGCGGCGATGTTCCGACTCCTGGAGAGCAAGCCGCTCTTGCGTATAAGCATTCATCCGCCTGATTATTTTCATCCGGCGATTTGGAGGCAGGTTCTCGCGTTGATCACGGCGACAAGCAGTATGCGAACCGCCACGACTTATCAGGACTGGATCGCGGAGCAAAGATTGAGACGCGGACTTTAGTCCAGTATGAGCAGGTGCGATTTACATATTCACTCGCGTTACAGCGTGCGCTCGGAAGAATGGCTCTTCCGCCGTTTGGATTTTCCCGACAGTTATTCGGACCCAAAACAGCTCCACGAGCAACTGCTTGAACGCGGGATGGATTACATCACCATCACCGATCACGATACGATCGAAGGCTGCCTCCAGATTGCGCATCTGCCTCGCACTTTTATCAGTGAACAGGTCACGACGTATTTTCCTAACGATCCGTGCAAGCTGCATCTGCTTGTTTGGGGAATCTCAGAGCAGCAACATCGAGAGATCGAAGCCGTCCGGGACAATATCTTCGAGCTGCAACACTATCTGCAAACGACGCAGATCGCGCATGCGGTCGCGCATCCTCTTTACAGCGTGAATGGCAAATTGGAAGCAAGACATCTCGAGCAGCTGATCCTTCTCTTCAAACATTTCGAGGGTATCAACGGATTACGCGACGCGCTTCTGAGCGATCTTGCCAGGACTCTCTTTAAACAGTTGACGCAGGAGAAAATCGACGAATTCGCAAATCGTCACAACTTTGCGCCTACACACGCGAAGCCGTGGAACAAAATCTTTGTCGGCGGCTCGGATGATCACGGCGGACAATTCGCCGGTTCGGCTTTTACGGAAACGCTGGCTGCGAGTTCTGCAGAGAAATTTCTAGAATTTATTCGCTGCGGCGATTGCACCGCGCTAGGCCACGGAGGAACGCCGTTAATGCTGTCGCACGGCTTTTACAACACGGTCGCCTGTTTCATTCAGGACCGGTTTCACGAAAAACTCGGGCCCGGCGCAGCGCTACTGGAGAAAATGTTTTCGCGCTTTATGGAGGGCCGGGCGCCCACTGAGTTCACTCTAAGAGAGAAAATGGAATTTATCGTGGAGGGCGTGTTGTCGGGAAAAATTTTCGAATTCGCCAAGCCCGCGAATGTGTCGCTCTGGAAAGAGCTTTCAGGCTATTTCGCGCGGCCGGATGTAAAGGCAAAACTCGCCGCGCGATTGGACGGAGTCAGCGAGCCGGAACGCCGCACATTTCTCATGGCGAACATGGTCGCCGAGCAGCTCGCGTTTCGTTTCTTTAAAGAATTCGTTCAGCAAATTAGCAGCGGCAACATGATCGAAAGCATGCAGGCACTAAGCGCGATTGTGCCGATCCTCGTAATCCTTACGCCTTACATCTACGGCTTTCACAGTCAGGCGCCTTCGCGAAAATGGTTGCGAGCTATTTTTCAGGAATTGACCGGCGAAATTCCGATCGCCTTGCAAAATCGCAAACGCGCCTGGTTCACCGATACGCTCGAAGACGTGAACGGCGTAGCCACTACTATTCGGAAAATGACCGCCGCCGGAGCGGCAGCGGGCAACGAGCTCATCGTCGTAACTTCCCGGAGCTACCAGCGAATCGACGATATCCCGATCAAAAATTTCCTGCCCATCGGCGAATTTGAATTGCCCGAGTACGAACTACAAAAACTGAGTTTTCCGCCGATTCTCCAGATGCTGGATTACATACAGCGCGAGAAATTCACGGAGATAATCATCAGCACGCCCGGGCCCGTTGGATTGACTGCGCTGCTCGCAGCCAAGATGCTCAACTTGCAAACGAGCGGCATTTATCACACCGATTTTCCCCAATACATCCGGATTCTTACCGAGGATAGCTTCCTTGAAAGTATGGCGTGGCGTTACATGCACTGGTTCTATGGACAGCTCGACACCGTCTTTATTAACTCCGAAGAATATCGGCAAAGCTGGATCAAGCACGGGCTTGATCCCTCGAAACTAAAAATTTTTCCGCGCGGGCTCGATACCGAGCTGTTTCATCCTGCGCGACGCGAACCGGTGTTCTTCGAGAAATTCGGTGAGTGCAATGGCGAAGTTCGCCTTCTCTATGTGGGGCGCATCTCACGCGAGAAAGATCTTGACCTTCTCGCAGCCGCTTATCGCCGGCTGCGCGACGAGCGATTGCCGGTCCAACTCTTCATCGTCGGTCATGGCCCCTACTCCGAAGCGTTCGCGAAATCTTTGCCGGAAGCGTTTTTCACCGGCTATCTCACAGGCGAGGAACTTGCGGCAGCATATGCGTCGGCAGACGTATTCGTATTTCCGAGCACAACCGACACGTTTGGCAACGTCATCCTCGAAGCGCAAGCGTGCGGACTGCCAGTTGTCGTTTCAGACTCCGGCGGACCGAAGGAGCTGGTGGTAAATAAGGCCACCGGTCTGATTACGAAATCACACGACGTGGAAGACTTCACGCGCGCGATTCGAGCGCTGGTGACAGATTCCGCGCTACGCGAGCGCATGGGTAAATCTGCTCGAAATAGTGTCATGGACAGGAGTTGGCCCAGGGCTTTCAGCAAATTCTGGGCTGCGACAGATATTTAACGCATATTTGCGTCCTGTAGCCAGGGCCTTGTGGGCCGTCTTAGACAAGCGCACGGATCGACCGGTCACAGGCCGGTGGCTACAGCACTCGCCAAGCCTCTTTAGCGCTTCAACGCTTTTAACGATTTAACCCGGCTTCTTTTACCGGCCGCGACCACCGTGGCCCGTACCGCCCATTCCATGAGGTCCGCTCATGTGACCCATGGAATGCATTCCATGAGATCCGCCAAAGCCGGATCTAAAGCTCGAGCCGTGACCGACACCTCGTGTGCTAGTTATCCTGGAAGTGTGGCCTCTGCCCATGTTCGTGGCACTCTTGCCATGAACGGTTGTGCTTTTGCCATGGACCGTTCTCATGTTCTGCGCATGCAGCGTTGCCTGGCTTGAGCGGTGCGCGCTGCTCACCACTTTGCCAAGGTTCAGCCCGTAGTCGTGCGCAATTTGCCCCCAGCCTTCGTGGCTTTGGAATTTGTCTACGATCGTGTCGAAGCTTTGCCCGGACGCGTTAGCCAGCAAGTGGGCGTTCTCCAGTCCACCCCAGCCAAGCCCGGTCGAGGCTCTTTCTGCCTGCAACGTTGCGACGGGAACTCCGGTTTCCGCCGAAATTCTGTCGACGTTAGCTCCGCGCGAAGCAACCGTCCCAACCACCAGAATGAAACCCGTTATGATTACGCTTAACCCTTTCATACCTGATTTACTCCTCCCTCGAATACACGTTTCGATTTTGGCGCGACCGCTGGTTCCATAATTACGGCAAAAAAGTCGTGGTAGGGACGGCGCGCTGCGCCGCCCGGACATCGCAGCGCGATGTCCCTACCGCCTGCTCATCCACGGCAAAGCATCCAGATCGACGTTGCCGCCGGTAAGAATGATTCCGATGCGTTTCCCGCGAATGTCGATCTTTGATTCTTGAATTGCCGCATACGGAATAGCCGCCGAAGGCTCGACGACTATTTTCATGGTCTCCCAAATCGTGCGCATGGCCGAGACGATCGCTTCCTCGCTAACGGTTACGATGTCATCCACGTAATGCTGGATGATTGGAAAGGTTCGCTCACCAACGTTCGTCCGCAGTCCATCAGCGATCGTGAATTTCTTCTTAGTCACGATCCGTCGCCCGGCGCGAAACGATTGCGCTGCGTCGTCCGCATTTTCCGGCTCAACTGCGATCACTTTAATTTTTGGCCGCATCGATTTCGCAGCGATCGCCGTGCCAGACAGCAAACCGCCGCCGCCGACGGGGCAGATCACAAGATCGAGATCGGGAACGTCTTCGAGCAATTCCACCACTGCTGTCCCCTGCCCCGCGATCACGTTTTCATTCTCGAACGAATGAATCAGCGTCGCGTCAGTTTTTTTGATGACCTCTGCGCACGTTGTTTCACGCGCATTCTCTGTCGGTTCGCAAAACACAATGTGAGCACCGTAACTCTCGACCGCGCGTATCTTCACTTTCGCAGAGTTCGACGGCATAACGATGTGCGCAGGAATGCCGCGCAATTTCGCCGCACGCGCCAGCGCGGTTCCGTGGTTGCCGGATGAATGCGTTGCCACACCACGTCGCGCTGTCGCTTCATCGAGCACAAACACCGCATTCGTGGCGCCGCGCGCTTTGAACGCACCGATCTTCTGAAAATTTTCGCACTTAAAAAACAGTCCCGCCGTCGCGGGACTCGCCTCGTTCAATCGCGAACTGGTCAACACGGGCGTGCGATGAATGCGCGCGCGAATCCGCTCATGCGCCTCGCGAATTTTATCGAAGTCGATTGCGATCGACCGACTAGGAGATGGCATTTGGGCTTTCGACATGCTCCGGGCGCGGGCCGATTCCGACCAGGCGAGCTGGAATTTGGCGCAGGATAGGAAAATGCTTCAGTAATCGGGGCAGCAACGGCAAGTTCGCACCTTCTCTCGTCTGGCGACCGGTGACGATGTATTTGTGGACAAGCACCTGCATGTATTGGATTACCACGGCTGGCCATTCGCGATGTTGTTGCACCTTGCGAAGATCAACCACTGAAACACGCCCGCGCCTCAATTTTTCAGCCAGCAGATTGGCCGTCGCGACTGAATCCTGGATTGCGAGATTGATCCCAACGCCGCCAGCAGGCGACATCGCGTGCGCGGCATCGCCGATACAAAGCAAACCTTCGCGGCACCAGTCGCGCAGGCGATTGATCTGCACGGTGAGCAATTTGATTTTTTCCCAGTCGTCGAGTTCGCTCACGCGATCGCGCAAGAAATCCGCCATGGTCACAAGGTCATGTTGAAACTGAGACAACCCTCGCGTTTTGACCTCGGTGAAATCGCCTTTGGGGATCACGTAGCCGCATTGCCAATAATCGCCGCGGTCGATGAGCACCAGCAGTTTCCCGTGCCGGAAAAATCCGAATGTCTGCTCGGGATCATCGGCGCGTTTTGAAATGCGCATCCAAAGCACATCAATTGGCGCGCCGTACTCGCGCACTTGGAAGCCAGCGCGGTCGCGCACGGTTGAACTGCGGCCGTCGCAACCGATGACAAGGTCGGCGCGCAATTCGACTTCTCCGCGCGGCGTCCTAGCGCGAACGCCGATCACCCGATCGTTCTCGAAGATGAGATCGACCGCTTCGTATTCCATGAGCAGTTGGAAATCTGGAAATCGTTTTGCGTGCGATGAAAGGAAGGTCAGAAAATCCCATTGCGGCATGAATGCGATAAATTTGCAGCGGGTCGGCAACTGCGAAAAATCAGCGATCGGCACTCCATGGCCGTTAATGATGCCGCGAAGCTCGCGCAATTTTTGATGTGGCTGCTCAAGAAATTGGTCGAGCAAGCCGAGCTCGCGCATTAGTTCGAGCGTTGATGGATGAATGGTGTCGCCGCGAAAATCGCGGATGAAATCGCCGTGCTTCTCGAGAACAGCCACCGGCACACCAGCCCTCGCGAGCAGGTAGCCGGCCATCATTCCAGCTGGCCCGGCGCCGACGATCACGCAGCGCGTGTGTAAGTTTTCAGGCATTTAAGAACTAACCACGAATGGAAACGAATGAATACTAATGGAAAAACCAAATTCGTGTCTATTCGTGTGAAT
>Ga0209161_10004226_pt1 | contig 11447 bp, 11 predicted proteins | sample GraSoiAngelo_155_FD_186169 | JGI IMG/M metagenome (GOLD analysis project Ga0209161, IMG submission 186169) | Grasslands soil microbial communities from the Angelo Coastal Reserve, California, USA - 14_1009_13_30cm (SPAdes) (version 2) | ecosystem: Environmental > Terrestrial > Soil > Grasslands...
CAGATTTTGCTTACGAGCTGACTTTCATGACGTGGGCCGGATTCTTGATGGACCCGATCTACGGAGGAAACCAGAACATGGTAGGATGGACATTCACCGGGTTCAACGGGGTCAACTTCGGCAACTTCTACGGCGAGGGTAAAGACCAGAAAGCTCTCATGGTCGCGACTACTCCGACAAGGCTCAAGCCAGCCAGCCTCGCACAGTACCAGCAGCAAGTATCGGGAGGCGCGTAGAAATGCCAACTACAATTACGGAGCCAGCTGCAGATGTAGTGATCTTAGGTGTTGGCTACATGAGCGGTGTAATAGCCGCCGAGCTTTCTATCGCCAGTCTAAACGGGGGTAAGAACTACAAGGTTGTCGCTATTACCAAAGGTCCATACTGGGACTACGTCAACGACTTCTCGACGACAAAGTACGATGAATGGGGAGTTGGGTTGGGCCGAAAATATGATAGCCCGCTTCCCCTGCAATCGGCCACTATCAGGAACACTCCCTATCAGTTTGCGTTGCCTGTCCGAAGATACACTATGCCCATCCAATACCATGCGCTTGGGCATGGAGTAGGAGGGGCAGCCCAGCACTATGGTGGGACGATGGGGCGCCAGGGCCCATGGGGATATACTCAGTATTCCTCAACTATTGCCCGGTACGGAGCCCCATTTCTCGATACGGTAAATCCACACAGCGACCTTGAGGATTGGCCCCTAACCTACGCGCAGTACGAGCCATATTACGTAGAGTGGGAGAAGGCGCACGGACTCTGCGGGGACTACAACGGGAGTGCAACCAATCAGCCGTCCGACACAGGATATCCATGGATGAGCGTGAACTATCCACTTCCTCCATCACCCCTCACCCCCATCGGACAGTCATTCCAAACAGCTACCCAAGCGCTCGGGTATCATCCTTTTCCTCACGTGAGTGCTCTCGCGTCGCAGCCTTACATTAACCAGTACGGTGTGCCAGTCAATCCCTGCGTCTACGACGGGTATTGCGGTGGTCCTTGCGACTACGCTTGCGAGACGGGCGCTAAGGCAAACGCTGCTTACAGAACTATACCCGCCGCGATGAAGAGTGGAAACTTCACCCTTGTGGTAAACGGTTTCATCTTCCGTCTCGACACCGATACTGCAAGTGGACTTGTAACGGCTGCCCGCTACTATGATCCCCAAGGAAACGTGCACATTCAGCCCGGCACTGTCTTCTTCAACGGAATGTGGGGATACAACATGATCAGGATAATGCTCCTATCCGGAATCGGAGCGCCTTACGTTTGGAATTCAGATCCGACCTTGGTCTCAGGTAGTGTCGGAAGAGGTCTCACCAACGGCTATCTCCCATACAGAGGAACCAACGTATCCGGAACTCTTCCTAACAATGGCGGCAACGCTTACCCTGCAGGCAACGGCAGTGGAGGCAGTGTGGACATTTATGATCTGATGGACGACAACTTCGACCATGGCCCCGGCCTAAGCGGATTAAACGGGAGTCCCCCCTTCATAGGGGGAGCCGAAATTGGCGCTGGCGGGTATCCCGGAGGGGGACCTGGAAATATCACGTTCGCGGGCAGCGTCTCGTCTGCGAGCATGGGAGGCACGTTCAAAGCCACTCAGAAGGACAAGTATCTACCAACCAAGACGACCTTGAGTTCGACCCCGTTGGCTCACGACCTCCCGACAACGGACAACTACGTTGATCTGGATCCACACTACACGGACATCTACGGCGACCCGTTGGCCCGACTGACCTACGACTGGACGCCGAACACGTACAACGGGGCTACTTTCCTAGTGAAAAAGGTCAAGGACATCTTCACCCAAATGGGTGCGCAAAACGTCACCATAGGTAGCACCGTCGCCCCTGGGGCCGCACACAATGACTGGTGGGGTCATCACCTGAGAGGAGGATGCCGAATCGGAGCGAACCAGAGTACCTCGGTATGGAACAAGTGGAACCAATGCTGGTCACCGGCATCGAAACCGGTTTTCAACATTTTCGGTGCAGGCGAGATTACCAATACCAGCGGCGACAATGTTCCCTCGGGAACACACATCGCCGGTCCACAGTCCTACCGTGCCGCTGAGGGTATCAAGCAGTATCTCGCGCTCCTCACCCCTGGTCTACTAACGTAGCAACGCAATCGCTAGTCATTCAAGGAACGGGCATTGCCAGCCCTTAGGCTCTCGGATAAACCAAAGCCAATCTCCCTGCCTCACTTCGAGAGCAGAATTCCCAAGCCAGAAGAACTTGTAACCCTCACCAAACCATTGCTTGACGCAACAATCATGATAGGAAAAGCGCTCACGAACTGCACGAACAAGTGGGCAATAGGAGGAGATGTCGGAGAGGTAATTTCGGGGGTCAACGTACAACCAAATCACATCGCAATACTCACCACCCGAGAAGGATGCGACGAGATAACAAGAAGGCTGGCCAAGTATCAGATTGAATCCCCTCGCACCGTCGAGAGAGAGCTCGAAAGGGACGCAAAGGTCGACATGAAATTCTACAAACTACGGATCAAAAGCTACACCGCCAGTTTTGTCGTCCAGGGCTCTCAGCTCGACGTGCACGGTGACCTACAGATCAAGGTTGGAGACTGGGAATGGGGAGACCCGCTCGATTTTGAACCGGATTACGTATACGTAGTGGGTGTTAAAGTGCCGACAATCCCGCTTAAGGTGAAGAGCGAACTCTACACGGGTCTGGGCTGGATGGATCGCGCATCGAAGATTCATGAGGCCGTGATGAGAAGCCGGCACATGTTCGGTTAGGCAAGATAGCTGTGGCTCAACAAGCTCTTCCTGCAACTCCGCAGATCCTACTGAAAAATCGCGGACGACTAGTCGGGAAGGACGCTTGGAGGCAAAACCTGAATCTGGCATCATTAGCCGCGTTCAAGATTGGCAGTAGCCTTGGACCCAAGGGCGCATACAAACTTGTGACGTATCATAAGGGTCCTGAAATGGTGATGAAGGTCACCAAGGATTCCATTGATGTTGTCGACGAGCTGGGCATCGAGTACCCGGCGATAATGACCCTCGCGGAAGCGGCGAAGATACAACGCCAGCACACCGGCGACGGAATCTCCACTCTACTTGTTCTAGTCTCAGCACTCCTAACAGAGGCCGATAAACTCATCGAGGCGGGCATCCACCCCAATACAATCCTTGATGGCTATCTGAAAGCAACTGAAAAATCGATCGCGATCATCAACGAGGTCGCCAAGAACGTTGGGAAAGACCTTGACGAGCACCTCTTGGAGGTTATCGACTGCGGAAGAGAACTCCTCAGCGGCAGATTACGAAGAGATCTATCTGAGGCCATTAGCCGCATAACCGAAGATGGAACGATCGACATCAGCAGAATACGGATTGTAACAAAGCCCGGAGCTCAGACGAACGATTCCGAACTGGTGCGGGGGGTCGTCATCAAGAAAGGCAAAGCCCACCCCAGCATGTCGGACAGGATCGACGCGCCCAAAATCGCGTTCCTAAATAAGCTGGAGATCAAACGCCTAGAGCTGAAGTCGAAAGACGAAGGCCCGTTCTCAGTCAAGTTGAACATCACAAGCCACGGGCAGATTCAGCTGTTCAAATCGGAAGAGAACCGACTGAGGACTCTCCTGGTCGAAAAGGTGAGGATGGCTGGAGCCAGTGTCTTGATCTGCCGATCCAAGATGGACGATAGACTCTCCGACCAACTTAGTAGACAAGGAATCTTCGCCATGCAGATGCTAGACTACCAGGATTTCGAAGCCGCCGCAAAAGCAACAGGCGGTGCCATTGTCAGCGACGCTGACCAGCTTGAGAAAGAGGACTTGGGGATTGCGACGAAGCTCGAAGTTGACAAGATCAAACCCGACGACATCGTGATTCTTCATTGCGACAGAGGGTCCACACTCTTGCTTCGTGGCAGTAGCCCCGAGCTTGTTCAGGAGCAGGAAAAGACCGTGAAGAGAGCACTTCTTATCCTGAAACATTCGCGTTCGAACCCTAAAGTGGTTCCTGGGGGAGGAGCGATCCTCGTAGAGCTGGCCTCACAGCTCAGAAGATTTGCCCTAACGTTTGAGGGAAGGGACCAATTCGTAATTAGTTCGTTCGCGGACGCCCTAGAAAAAATCCCAGAATGCCTCTCAACCAACTGCGGCCTCGAGCCCATTGATATGATGATCCAGCTCCGCAATCATCACTCAAACGGAAGGCAGGCAATAGGTGTGGGAGAGAACGGATGCATCGACATGTTCGAAGCGAACGTGATCGAGCTTGCCTCTGTAAACAGGGCCAACATTCACCGGGCGTTCGAGCTGGTCTCGTTGTTGTTGAGAATCGATGACTGCTTCTACGTGAAGGAGATTCCAAAGTTCCATAAACAATAACCTAGGTCCTTGCGGCAAGATCTTGAGCATCCCTCAGTGCTAATTCTAACAATTGGACACTCAACACGGACGCTTGACGATTTCATTGGCATCTTGCGAGCCCATGGCGTCGCACGACTTGTCGGTATCCGCACAATCCCACGCTCAAGGCACAACCCCCAATTCAACCAAGAAACACTCTTCGAGGGACTGAAAGAATCCGCGATAGACTACGCGCTAATGAAGCAGCTAGGCGGCTTGCGTCACCCCACGCCTGATTCCGTGAACATGGGTTGGAGGAACTCTTCCTTCAGAGGATTCGCTGACTATATGCAGACGGATGAGTTCACGGAGGGCGTTGACCAGCTGATTGGGTTAGCACAAAGCGTTCAGGCTTGTATTATGTGTGCAGAGGTTCTGCCTTGGAGATGCCATCGCTGGTTGACCGCTGACGCCCTCACCATCCGAGGGATTCCGGTGGAACACATTATGACTATCAAAAAACGTACAAAACACTCACTGACAATATGGGCCCACATCGAAGGTACACAGATTACCTATCCAAAGGAGTCTTGCGTAATTCCTCTCTGATACGACGCTGATTGTTCTATTTTCTAGGGCTTGGCGTTTTGAGGTGAAGTGGGAAGAGCAACAGAGGTCCTTCGTTTTTTCTTCTTGACGAACAGGGCAAGCGTTGCTACAATCACCGCGGCTACTGTTATTGCAGCAACTGTGATGAGGGTGTAGTCGGGGGGATTCTGCGAGGCTGGAGGCGTGACTGGGGGTCCGGTCACGTTTACCCAGGCATCACTCATTGCGGGGATTGTGAAATGGTAGGAGCACTGGTATGTATAGAGGCCGGGTTGGTAGAAGGCATAGCTGTAACTGTGGCCTGGACTGAGGCTTCCACTGTTTAGCAAAGGGCTTCCTCCTTGGGTAGTATTCCCTACCGACGTGACGGTATGTAGGCTGCTCCAATTGCTTGCGTAATTCCAGATCACTGTGGTGCCTGTCGTAACGTTGATGTGCTTAGGGAGAAACGCGTTGTCTATTATGGCGACATTCGCTTGACCCAAAGCGCTGGCACTGATAGACGCGGCATGAATTGGGGGACTGAGTGCGAACACGAGTATGAGTAATGTGAAAATCCTAAGAAAAAGGGGACGTGCCCCGTTGTCGGGGCTTCGTCTAAGCAGTTTTTGGCTTGGGCTTGAACGCAACATAAGCCACCAAGATCAGTGCGATTACCGAGACTATTAGTGCACCTAGGCTATAGTTCTGTGCGTTCATCGCTGCCGACTGGATTGTGTCTGCTCCGTTGGCGACGGTTACGGTGGTGGAGGCGGTAATGTCGGGGCTAAAGGGCAGGTGGAAATCACTGACGAGCCGGAGCAATATCGTGTGGGAGCCGCTATTGAGAGTAAGCGGTATCCCATTCGGGCTTGCCCAGATCTCGTAATAGTTGCCGTCGACGATGACGTGAATGTGGCCTTCCTGGAGACCTTGGGAGTTAGTGATGTTGACATCGTTGCGGGTGCCCGGTTGGACGAGGGTGAAGTTCTTGAGGGCAAAGGAGACAAGGAAGGTAGAACCGACGGTCGATTGGTTGTTGAGTGCACCGTTTGACCCTGGAGAGAGCATTGTGATACCGCATCCGACGCATTTCTCGGTAACCGGACCTGCGTTCACGTGCGGAGTCAGCGCCGGTAGAGCAAGCGCAAATGTTGCGAGTAGAATTGATGCGCCTATCCATTGTTTTTTCCGATTCATATTCTTCCCCAGCTTCGTCGATTTCAGCGTTCATTAGTCTTATTCAAGTAGTAAGAATGCATTGGACTAGGATTATAGATCGAGAATTGTTCGGGTGAAGCCTTATGTCGAACCATCGTTCCTGACGATTGTGAGCGGGGGATATTGTTCTGACCGCTGAAAGCGACGTGTACGCTTGCCCAAACTGCAACTATGAAATGGACAGCTGTCAGTGTGCATGTCCCTATTGTGCCGAGAACGAACGATGTGGCTGCGCAATCGGCCACGACAAGGCTACGGGAGGCTAAAACGATGAGTCGCGCGATTGTCAAGGTCAACGACCTGTCTTGGATGACAGGCGGCCCGCAGGGCAGTGGAGTAGATTCATCCGCTAACATTTTCGCAGGCGCATGCGTGCTGGGCGGACTCTGGACCTTCGGGCTCCGAGAATACTACTCCAGCATCAAAGGGCCCCACAGCTACTTCGAAGTCAGAGTAAACAGCGACAAGATCCGGTCTCACGTAAACAACGTGGACGTCCTAGCGACGTTCGATGCGGAGACACTCATTCGCCATGCAGACGAGGTAGCACCAGGCGGAGGAATCCTTTACGATCCTACGTTTTCCAATATCGAGATTGACAAGGTCGATACGATCGAGACCCCTGTTGTATTGAGGATCAAGGCGAGACTGGCAAAGCAGGGTCTGCCTGGAACCGTCACTGGAATACTCGACGAATCGAGGAAAAGAGGCATCAACCTATTCCCAATCAATTACAACGACATCATTGTCAAGACTGCGGCCCAGATTGGAGAGCACCAGCTGAGCAAGCTCTCAAGAATCGTCAACGTCCTCTCAGTTTCAGCCTCATTTGCAATCCTAGGTTTCGACGAGACCTACCTCAACCAGTCCATTGAGAGAGCGTTCGCCAGCAAGAAGAAGGTCGTCGACATGAACGAGATAGGCGCAAAGCTTGCCTACGAGGTAGCGAGGTCTCAGTTGAAACAGCCGTTTCCATTCCAGCTCCACCCTATTCAGAACCAACCGAGGCTGTTGCTAATGGGTGTTGAATCCATTGCACTTGGTAAGCTCGTAGGTGGTTGCAGGGTCCAGACCTATTACCCGATAACCCCTGCCGCTGACGAGAGCGAATTCCTGGAGTCGCACGGAAACTTCGACATCTCCGGAGGAAATAATGCGAGCCAAAAGGGCTCGATTCTAGTTACTCAGACAGAAGATGAGATCGCGGCCATAACCATGGCGACGGGAGCTGCGTTGACAGGCGCGAGAGCCGCAACGTCAACGTCTGGTCCCGGCTTTTCCTTGATGGTCGAGGGCTTGGGATGGGCGGGAATGAATGAGGTTCCGCTCGTCATCACCCATTACCAGAGGGGTGGCCCAGCGACAGGACAACCGACGAGGCATGAGCAGGGAGATCTGAAGTTCATCCTCAGCGCCGCCCATGGAGAGTTTCCGAGAATCGTACTATGCTCAGGGGACATGGAGGAAAGCTTCTACGACGCGATCAGGATTTTCAACTATGCGGAACGATTTCAGATGCCCAGCATCCATTTGATCGATAAGGGATTAGCGAATAACAGCATGACAATTCCTCCGCCAAATGCTGACTTGGTTCCCATCCAGAGGGGAAAACTGATCGAAGCAGACCACCAAGGAAATGGTGAGGCCGAGCCATACAGGAGATTTGCTTTCACTCAGGACGGGGTCTCGCCGAGAGCAGTTCTCGGAATGCCAGGCTATCGGTTCTGGAACACGGGAGACGAGCATGACGAGATGGGACACATCGAGGAAGACCCGGACAACAGGGTGAAGATGATGACGAAGAGGATGACAAAGCTGGAAACAGCGGCGAGGGAGATTCCTGAGGATGAGAAGTTCAACTTCTTCCGTTCCTCAAAGAAACAAGCAGATGTCACGATCGTAAGCTGGGGATCGACGAAGGGGCCAATTCTTGACGCGATGAAGCTATTGGAGAAGGACGGGATTGGAGTGGAATTTCTCCAGATTAGACTCGTAAGTCCCTTCCCAACAGGGAAGGTGAAACAGAAACTGGCTGGGGCCAAACTCGTTATCGGGATTGAACAGAACTACTCAGGCCAGATGGCCGCGGTGATCGCCGAGAAGACGATGATAGATGTCAAGAACAAGATTGTCAAATTCAATGGCAGACCGATGTCACAGGACGAGATCTACCAATCAGTCAAACAAGTAATATCAAATCCTGCACAAAATAGGAGAGTCGTACTAACCCATGGCGCTTAAGCTCACTGATCTGAAGACCGAGGTCCACAACGACTGGTGTCCCGGATGCGGAGACTTCGGTATCGAAGCATCACTGAAAATGGCCCTCACCGAGATGCCAGTTGACATCAACAAGGTTGCACTGTTCTCCGGAATCGGTTGTTCCAGCAAACTGGTCCACTTCACCAACGCCTTCGGAATCCACACCCTACACGGAAGGGTCCTGGGGTACGCCCAAGGCGCCAAGCTCGCAAATCCGGATCTCGAAGTAATCGCGGTTGGAGGAGACGGTGACGGACTGGGAATAGGAGTAGGACACTTCGTGCACGCGGGACGGCGGAATATAGACATGGCTTACATTATCCACGATAACGGCGTTTATGGCTTGACCAAAGGACAAGCTTCCCCAACACTGCAGCTGGGGATGCAGACGAAATCGCTTCCCGAGCCGAACATCAACAGTAATATCAACCCGATAATGCTCGCGCTCGCATCAGGCTTCACCTTCATCGCACGCAGTTATGCGTACAATACTAGACATCTCAAGGAGATGATCAAGAAGGCCGTCGCCCACAAAGGCTTCGCGCTAATAGACGCACTGCAACCATGTCCAACATACAACGACATCAACACGAAAGAATGGTATGGTGGAGAGGACCGAATCGATCCAGCGACGAAGAGACCGATGCCACGAACCTATGACCTAGAAAGCACTGGATACAATGGAAGGATAACCGCAGACATGAGCGAAGACGATGTTGACAAGAACCTTCTCCAAGTCATAGAGAAATCGAGAGAATGGGGAGACAAGATCCCGATAGGCGTCTTCTACCAGAACGAGACGGTGCCAATATACGAGGAACGGATCAGAGAACGAAGCCCGAATTACCTGACAGAGCCACCTGCAAAACAACAGCTCGCCAAGAACGACGGAAAGTCGGTCGTGAACCTCGCCAACCTGTCAAAGGGATTACTTTTCGAAAGCTTGGTTCTCGCACAATAACTGAGTCGTTGCCCTAGGTTCTATTCTCGAAAGTCCGGTGTCGTTCTAACGAATTAGTGGGGATCTAACGCGTTCTCCGACGCGCTTCACCACTACAGTCCCAAAGAGGGCTCCAATGGCGCCGACTAGAGGGTTAGTCACGAGAGCAATTACCGAAGTGGCCAGAATGAATTCTAGCCCTTGTCCTTGGAAGAAGCCTATTACTTGGAGGATGACTAGCCCGGAGATGGCCATTGCAAGGTTGCCGAGTGCGCCAGCGATAACGAAGCGTTTCCTCGACAATCTGTCTATCTCATGGTCGCGTGTGTAGAGCGCTAGGTCGAAAATTATGCCATTGGGAATTAGAGCGAGGGTAATCGCGACAGGCGCATTGGGCTCTCCCAGAAGTATGAGACCGTTTACCGTGCCTAGGAGGGTGGCGCTCCATCGTTTTCCGGTCATCGAGACTACTACTGTGAAGAGGGCTGAGATCAGAAAGAATAGGTCCAGCTCTAGGATTGTATGTCCAAATGTTACGCCGGAAGCGTACCCGTAGACGAGATACAACCCGGTAAGGCCGGCTACGAGTGCTAGGTCGCGGCTGGTGAAAGAGCCACGTTTCTTGTCCATCAATCTCTATTCCTGGTTTGGAAATCCTGAGCAGGGGTTTGGTTTATTGCAAATCATCAATGATGGTATTCAATGCTTTAGGGGATGGAACTAGAAGTCGAAATATCAGAATCCCTCTTCTCAACGGACGCCTACTTGTGACCGGCCATCCACTTCTTCTCTTCCTTGTTGGGAGTGAGTTGGCATCCGGACGACCAGAGGAATGTTCTAGCGGTCGAGGGGCCTACATGCTGGAATCTATCCTGAACGTTGGTCTGCAATCGCTCTTCGTCTTTGCCGTAGGAGTCGATGTACTTCTTGACTGAACCGAACTCTTTCTGCAGTTTCAGGAATTCGCCTGCGTTATGGATGGTCGCTTTGATCTTCTTCTCATTACGGACGATTCCGGTGTTGCCCATCAACGCCTTCACATCCTTCGCGTTGAACTTCGCGACCTTGGGGAGTGAAAATTGTGCGAAAGCCTTCTGGAAATCAGGCCACTTATTCTCAACTACGCTCCAGTTGAGGCCTGCTGTAAAAACTGACTTGGTTAGTCGTTCAAAGTACTCAGCGTCATCTTTCGGCGGTTTCATACTCCTCGGGGACATGTTACGAACACCGTGGGATTCGCGGATATTTATGCGCCGCGCTTTTCTAGGTCAGGTCAGGCTTACTTGATACACTTGGAGCAACCTACTTGGTAGCCGTCTACTACCAGGTTTATAATCAGGGCACGCGACTAGAACCATAGATGGTCACCACGGAAGAGAACCTCGGTCGATTTCCAGAACTTGGACAGTCAGACGAGATCGACCTCACACCTAGAGACAGCAACATTCTCCATGCGATCCAGGATGAGGGCTTGACTGTCTTCGCCTTCGATGGACTGAAGCGTTTACTCGGGGTCCATCAGGAAATGTTGTCCAGGGTTCTCGACAGACTGGAGGATGAAGGTCTTCTAGAGAAGGTGTCCGAAGGGTATAGGCTAACCGACAGGGGTAGCCATCAGATCGCCCATCCTCTAAGCTCAGTTCAACCTCGGATCCCAATCGTCCAATCCCTCCTCCCTCATGATGTTGACGTTCAGAGGATAATCGCTGGTCTGAAGGGTCGCTGGTTCGGAAGTCTCCGCTGGCTAGGTTATTCGCGGACTGATGAGGGCTTGGTTCTGAAATGGATCACCGAAGAGGACAGTATCCAGATTGATGCAAAGTTCTCCGAAAACTACCTCAGTATCGACGCTAAGGTTGGAGAAGAAAAAGACGTCAGTCAAGCAGTGAAGGCCTCACACCAGCTAATGGGCCACATCTCACAACTCTACGGCGGACCCAAACGTGGCCGGAACCTGTTGACACCTGTCGCATTCTTTCCGGACCTGTCTTTCGCCTAGTTCTTGTGACCCGGCTTCTGGCTCCTCGGTCAACAAATAGCTCCACCAACCCCTACAAGGGTAAGGTGAAAAAATGAGTAAACAAACAAATTC
>Ga0209161_10004227_pt1 | contig 11445 bp, 7 predicted proteins | sample GraSoiAngelo_155_FD_186169 | JGI IMG/M metagenome (GOLD analysis project Ga0209161, IMG submission 186169) | Grasslands soil microbial communities from the Angelo Coastal Reserve, California, USA - 14_1009_13_30cm (SPAdes) (version 2) | ecosystem: Environmental > Terrestrial > Soil > Grasslands ...
GCAGGATCTGCTCAAGAAGACCGAAAAGCCCGACACCAACTACAGTCAGAGCGACCGCAGCAATCGCGCCGTCTTCATTGAACGTTTGGGACGCATTTATCGCGACCAGTCGAACTATTCGGCCGCTGTAGAGACCTTTCGCAAGATGCTCACTCTAGGCGACGAGAGCGCCGAAAGCGGCTATCAGGAAATCATTGATACGTACCGCGAGGCTAAACAGTGGCCACAAGCGACCGCGGCCGCCAGGGAAGGGGTTCAGAAGCTGCCCAACAATCGCGACCTGCGCATGGTGCTCGACGCGCAACTCGCCGACACCGGCGATGCGGACAAGGCTCTGGCCGACGTGCGCTCGCTGCTTAAGGGAACAGCGGAAGATCGCCCGGTATATGTGGCGCTGGCGCAGATGAACACGCGTCTCAAGCGCTGGGCCGACGCCGAAGCGGCACTGAACAAGGCGGAGCAGCTCTCCACCAAGCCGGAGGATAAACAATACGTAGCTTTCCTCCGGGGCTCGACCTACGAGCGCCAGAAAAAATATGACGAAGCCGAGGCCGAGTTCAGGAAGGTGCTTGCGGCTGAGCCGCAGAGCGCTGTCACCCTCAACTACCTGGGATACATGAACGCCGACATCAAGCAAGCCGTGAGCCTCGAGCCGGGCAACGGCGCCTACCTCGATTCGTTGGGCTGGGCTTATTTCCGGCTGGGCAAATACGACCTGGCCGAGGAAAATCTTAACAAGGCTTCGCAGCACATGGGCTCCGATCCCTCCGTGCAAGAGCACTTGGGTGATCTCTATCAGAAGACGGGACGCCTAAAGCTGGCTGCCGCTCACTGGGAGCGCGCTCTGGAGGAATGGAACAAGACCGTGGCTGCCGAAGTTGACAGCGACGCCCAGGCCAAGGTTCAGCAGAAGCTGGACGCCGCGAGAGTGAGGCTAGCCAAGGAGCAGTTGGAAAAACAGCAGTAGCGAAGAAGGTGAATCAAACCATCAAGAGTCAACGATGCTAGACTCTCCTCATGTTGGCCGGCTGCGCGGTGCACGTGGAACATTCCCGTGGACGCCGCTTTCCTGAGCCGCCGCATCCTTACCGCAACGACTTTCAGCGAGATCGCGACCGTGTTATCCATTCGCGTGCGTTTCGCCGCCTTGAAGCCAAGACTCAAGTGTTCACGCGGCGTTATTCGGACCACTTCCGCAACCGGCTTACGCACACGATTGAGGTTTCACAGATATCCCGCACCATTGCGGGAGCGCTGGGCCTCAACGTGGACCTGGCTGAAGCTCTTGCCTTGGTGCATGACATCGGCCATCCCCCCTTCGGGCACGCGGGAGAGAAGGCGCTCGACGCCGCCATGCGCGCCCAAGGTCTTTTCTTCGACCACAACCTGCACGCGCTGCGCATCGTGGAAGACTTTGAGATACGCTACGCTGCCTTTCGCGGGCTGAATCTCACCTTCGAAGTCCGCGAGGGCATCATTAAGCATTCCAAAGACTACGGCATCGATGAGCATCCGCAGTTAGCGCAGTACTTGCTCAATCAGCGACCGCCGCTCGAAGCCCAACTTATCGATCTCGCCGACGAAATTGCCTACAACACGGCCGACCTCGATGACGGATATGAGGCCCACCTACTCTCACTGGACGAAATCCGAACCGGAGTGCCTGTCTTTGAACGTTGTTACCAGCAAGTGGGGCAAATCTATCCGGACGCCATCGACAGGTTGAAATTTAACGAAGCCCTTAAAGGTATGCTCAATTGCATGGTCAGCGATCTCATCGAAAATACGCGCACGAGAACACAGCAGACAGGAATGAGAACTTTGGAAGACGTGCGTCAGTATCCCGAGCGCCTCGCCGCATTCAGCACGGAAGTCGAAGCCGAGCGCCGTGCGGCTAAGCGGTTTCTCTATGAAAACCTGTACCTTAGTCCGACGCTGGAGCCCGAAAAGGATGATGCCGAGCGCATTGTCCGCGAATTGTTTTCTTTTTGGATGCAGAAGCCTGGAGCCCTTCCGCCCGGTTACCAGCAAAAAGCTGAGGAGGAAGCACTGCCGCGTGTGGTTTGCGATTACATTGCCGGCATGACCGACAATTTCATCTACGAGCAGTACGAAAAGTACTGCAGCGGGTAACCAGGGCCGCGGTCGTACCGACAGCAGGAAAAGAATCTTCAGCGCGCTCCCGCCACCGCCGCAACCACATCAAACAAAATCCTGGGCCCCCGCCGCAGTTCCTCCACCCGGATACGCTCATCGTTTCCATGCTCAGTGTGCCCTTCCTCATCCGTCGCCGCATATGGCGAGAAGCCGTAAGCATTGATACCCAGCGGCCGATAGCGCTGGTTCTCGGTATATCCGCTGGTGATATGGGGAACCACCGGCGTCCCCGGAAAATAATGCCTAGAAACTTGACCGATCGCATCGAAGAGCGCCGTCTTGGTGGGCGAGTAGTTGGCGATCCGGAACTCCGCATTCAGCGGCTCGATGGTCACGTTCGGATCGTTCACAACCCGCCGGATCGCCTCCAGAACCGCTTTCGGATCTCCCCCCGGCAGCAGCCGCACATCCAGGTTCGCCCAGGCTTCCGGCGGAATTACATTGGTCTGTTCGGAGCCGCCCATCATGGTGAGTGAGATGGTGTCGCGCAGCAGGAAGTTCAGCGATTCGTCTTTCTCAATTTCGTCCTGAAACTCTTTGTCTTCGAGCGCCTTTTGGATATTGCCGAACTCACGCTTTCGCTGTGGCGGCTCGTAAGGGGCCATGTCACGCAAGAACTCATCCACCACGGGCAGAACCCTGAACGGGGTATGGTAGGCCAGAATGCGATCAAGTGCCCGCACCAGCCGGTTCGGAGCCGAAGCGGCAATCGGACGCGAACCGTGACCCGGTCGGCCATGCGCCACAACGTGCAGCCAGAAGGTGGTCTTTTCGCCCACATCGACGCCCATATACTTCACCTTTCCAGCTTCGAGCAGATTCTCCCCGCCCTCATTGACCAGGAACTCGGCATTTCCCAATAGTTCGCGCTGGTGTTCGATAAACCAGTCCGTGCCGGTACCGCCCGCCTCTTCATCGGCCACGGCGAGAAAAATCACATCCCGGTCGAGCGCAAGGTGTTCGCGCCTCAGCATAACCATCACAACTAGCTGCGCTAGTCCTTCATCTTTCATGTCCTGAGCGCCGCGGCCCCACAAGTATCCATCTTTGATCTCGCCACTAAACGGAGGAACCTTCCAATGCGCCGCATCGCTGGTCACAACATCCATGTGGTTCAGCAAAATAATAGGTCGTTTCGCCTCTCCTGCGTTGGTACGCGGCAATCGTGCCCAAAGGTCGGCCCGACTGGGCGCGTACTCGAAAACTCGGTTCTCAATCCCCTCCTGGTCGAGGATCTTCTTGAAAAACGCTGCCGCGCGCATTTCATTGCCCGGAGGGTTGGTCGTATCGATTCGTAGATATTCCTGCATCCATTGAAGCGCCAAGTCCGAGTATTGCTGCCAATGTTCGGCTGGAATGCGCGACGATGCCAGCCCAGCGTCTGGCAGCTCGCGCTGGGCTGCTTCGGCGAATCTGCCGGTCGCCCAGGCAGCGCCGCAAAAGACCAGGCAGGCAATCAGCAACGCCCCAAACGACATCCGCAAAATCCCCAAGTTGCAATAACTTGCGCCTCGACCTGACCCAAATGTTCCCAAGATTTCCTCCCGGAGATGTCAAAAATCCACGCAGTTTTTATATCAGGTTCGCCAAATTTACCCTGCCATTGCAGTCCCGGCTGTCGCACCCGAGGAAACGGCGTTACAATGTCTATGTATATCAATGGGTTAGCACTTCGACCGTTGCTTTAGATTTGGCATCTAACCTGTAACAGAGAGACATAGCGCCATTATGTTGGCGCCACGAATTTTAGGCACGCGTAGCGTCAGCGCGAGCCGGCAAATCGACCACGCTTTGCTTCTCGTCATTTGTTTAGGACGCAATCAAATCAAGCGCCACGCCCATTTGGGCGTGTTGGAGTGGAGTCCCAAGGCTCCACCCTGGAGGAAGTTTAATTATGAATAGCCGCATCCTACTCGCCCTGCCGCTGGCCGCAGTGCTCGCATTTCCGGCCTTTGCGCAGACCACCTCGTCTACCCAGGATCAGTCCACAACCGCTCAAACGACCCAAAACACCTCTACTGACACGGCCACCGGCAAGCAGCCTCTGCAGCCACCCAGCCGTGAAGGTTTCTGGGGCCGCGTCAATCCCTTTGCTCGCAAGAGATACGTGCAGCGCCAGACCGACCCCATTCGCGACCGCGTTAACGAACTCGATGACCTGACCGCCACCAACAGCAAGGCGATCAAGGACACCGATGAGCGCGCACAGAAGGGCATCAAACTAGCCTCCGATAAAGCCAACGAAGCCGATCAGCACGCCATGGATGCGGGCAATAAGGCCACCATGGCACAGCAGACCGCGCAGCAGGCTACCACGCGTATCCAGACGGTCGAGCAGGTGGTTGGCAATATCGATCAGTACAAGGCCTCGAATCAGACTGAAATCCGGTTCCGTCCCGGCCAGACTGTGCTGAGCAAGAATGCCAAGGACGCACTCGACCAAATGGCCTCTACCGTGAAGGGCCAGCGCGGCTACATCATCGAAGTCCAGGGTTTCTCCTCCGGACGCGGCCAGACCGCGATTTCGAACTCGCAGAAGATGGCCGAGTCAGTGGTGCGCTACCTCGTGTTGAACCACGAGATCCCGGTCTACCGCATCTATCTCGTGGGCATGGGCAACGCTCCTATTGCGAACGCGGATGAGACTGCGAAGTCGAAGCGCATCAGCGGCGGTCGTGTGGAAATCAGCCTGTTGAAGAACGATCTTGAGCAGCTTGCCTCCAGCGGTTCCTCCGCTCCGGCGACCAGTCAGGATCAACAGCAGCAACCGAAATGAGTGAACTAAGTTTGGGACCGGCCGCCTTGGCCTAAAGTCCCTCCCCCGGAGAAGGCCCCTCGCTCACGCGAGGGGCTTTCTTTAGCGAAGTCTCAATGAGTCGGTCTCATTTGCTGTCGGAGTAGAGATTCAATCGATTCCGCTTGAGAAATTCGAGCTTTTCCTTCATTTGAATGCACTCTGGACAAGGATAGAGCTGGAAGTTGGCTTCCGCGTCACAAAACCTGATGTCTTCGTGCGCCAGGTAGCATTGTTTCCAATTCTGTTTAAGCGCCGAGAAGGCTTCGATTTCCTTGTGATTCTGGTGCACACAACTGGGCAGTAAAAGAAGAATAAAAATCCCCGCCAGCACGACGCGCTTGCGGTGGTTACGGATAGCGAGAATGCTGAAGTATATTCCCAGGAAAGCGGGGATTAACAGCGTGAGATAACGCGACGCGCGCCCACCTTCCGGGCCCAAGCAGACACGGCCCACGGCTGTCGCTGCCGAGAATGTCAGGCTGAATCCAAGCAGTATGACAATCAACATGCTCGCGCGGTCCGCAGAAGAGTCTTTCCAAAGCGCTCGAATGTGCACCACCAGTAGGCTGCTCACAACAACAATGATCCCCATTCCGAGGATCGAAGCGAGTATCACGCCCTGCTTCACAGCCAGAAAGTTGGCGAACATCAGTCCCAAGAAAACGGGATAAGCTGCGGGGTCGTGATACGGAAAGTGGTAACACGCTACCGACGGATTGAACTGATAACCATAGAAGAACGACGCCAGAGAGGCGGTTGCTATCGCCAGCGATAGCAGGGGCGTCCTTGTCCGCCAGCGAGCGTGTGTCTTTGCGCCGTGATACGCCTCAAGCCCGAACAACAACAGCGTGATTCCGGCGATGAAGATGCCGAAGCCAGTGAAAATCAGCAAGAAGTGAATGACGAGAACCGCAACATTCCCTATTACGCCGCGGCCTTCGATCCAGGCAAAACAATATGCAACAATAAGAAGTAGCGGGAAGGCCTCAGGCGATGCTCCCGTCGCACCCAGTAATGCCTCCCATTGGCCAAGCCCCAGAAACATGACCGGAATAGCGATATCCCACGCTGAAATTGGTCCGAACGCCCGTATCTTCAGATAAGTCGCCAGAATCATGGCGAGCACCATGGCAGATGCTATGGTGAACGCCTGTACTCGACTGTTCCAATGCGCGAAGTAGAGGAGCTTGGTTACGACTACGACGCCCAAACCTTGCCTGTGGGGGCCATGCTGAGCGACGAATACGCGCCACAGAGGCTGCCTTTCGAACAATGAAGCGTACGCGTTCCACTCATCGTAGAAGAAAAGGTTCACCGCATACTTCAACACTACCCAGCAAAAGCGGAAAATCAATGCCAGCGCGGTGACCCCGAACAAAATACTGGATGCATAACCATGCCCAGGGGCAGGGGGCGCAGCGGTTCTGCCCGGCATCGGCTCGCTGCTGAGACTCATCCCTGCAATGCTACAGGTAGTAGACCGGAGCGCGAAGTTCGCTGGCTGATTCCCGCCCGATGTTTGTCACTGCGAAGGGCTGTCGAAGCACTGGCCTTATGCGACTATTGCCCGCCTCTCCGAAGAGCAGTTCTCCCCAGAGAAGTGCGCACCCCCAAGGCGAATCGAAGCATCAATTGCGTCCCTCCGGACGTAAATCGATGAGCCGTCATCAACTGCCCAGAATCGGAGGTCAATAGGGTGTTCACGTCTCTAGAACAGATCTCTGACTGGTTCACTGAGCCGTTCAGTTCCTTGGTGCGGGGTTTGTTCCCATGAGATATTGACCGAACCAGGCGATGGTGCGCCGGATGGAGTCAATCTGGTTCTCGCGTTTCACGAAGCCATGACCTTCATTCGGGTAATAGTGAACGTCCACGACCCGGCCTTCTTTCTTGAGGATATCGACGACCTGTTGCGCTTCCTCCTTCGGCACGCGCGGATCATTGTCGCCCTGCAGCACGAGTAAAGGCGCCTTCTCGCTGCGAATGTAAGTGATCGGCGAGTCCTCTTCATAGACTTTTCGGTTCTCTTCAGGATTTCCCAAAAGCGCCTTCAGGTACTCGTTCAACGAGGGATCCGAGCTCTTCAGCATAGTAGACCAGTTGATGATCCCGTACTCGTCTACCGCCGCCGCCCAGACATCGGGCGTCCTACCGATGGCCATCAGCGTCATGAAGCCGCCGTAAGAGCCGCCATAGATGCCGATTTTCCTGGGATCAACGTAACCCGTGGCTTTGAGGAAGTCTACGCCGGCAATCTCGTCTTTGAGGTCGCCGCCGCCTAAGTCCTGAAAGTTAGCCTTTTGGAAATCCAGGCCATAACCCGTGGACCCGCGAGGGTTAGGAGCGATGCAGACGTATCCGCGCGAGGCCAGCGCCGCCACATCGGTGTTCCAGTAGTCGACCATCTGGCCGGTGGGTCCACCGTGCGGCAGTACGATCGCGGGATTGCTCCCGTCGCGCTTCAGATTGAACGGCACCCAGAGCAACGCCGTGATGATTTTTCCGTCGAAACTTTTGTAGTGGAGAATCTGAGACGGCGGAAGCGGGGTCGCGCGCAAGCTGGCAATGGCGGAAAAAGTCAATTGGTCGGCATGGCGGGTGCGGAGATTGTAGACCCAAAGGTCGGTGGGCTGATTGGAGGCCTCGTGGGAAACGATCACGCGGTCGCTCTGCGGCGCGAACTCGTTGGGATTGCCCGAGAAAGCATTCAGGCCGTGCGGCAGTTCTACCTTATCCGCATGGTTGGTTGAGCGATCGATGAGATATGCGTCGATCAGCCCGTCCTCATTGACGATGTAGGTGTAGCGTTTGCCGTCGGGCGAAAAATTCCCGGCGAAGGTTTCCCATTTCAGGTCGGTGACCCAGGTGACTTTCCTGGTGGCGACGTCGAGCAGGGCGACGTTCATGTAACCGCCCTTGGCATCCGAACTCAGCAACAGGGTCTTGTCGTCGGGCGAAAGCGACGAACCGAGATAGCGAATCGTGCCCTGATGGGCGGTGAGATTCTCCATCTTTCCGGTCGCGACATCGATGCGGTAGACGTCGGCGTCGGTGAAGGGAGGATTCACGCGGCCGGCATAGATGGTCTTATCGTCGCCGCTCCACGCCACCACGTTCCAGGCGTAACCGGGTTGCTGTTCATGGGTCAGCAGCTGGACCTTGCGGGTGCTCCAGCTGAGCAGAGCAATGTCATATTGGGAACCATCCTTCGGCTTATAGGCGAAGGCAATGGTGCTGCCATCGTGGCACCAGTGCGGATCCTGCTCGCGAATCGCAGGCGTGTTAGTCAGGTTAATGATCTCGCCGCCGTCGCTCGGGACAGCGTAGAGATCCCAGAGTTCATCGCCGGCGCGGTCCTGCTGGTAGACGATCCGCTTACCGTCGGGTGACCAGGCAGCGTTGTACTGCCGATCGTCGGACTCGGTAAGTTGAATCGGCCATCCACCGGAGGCGCTCACCTTCCACAGATTGAAGCGACCGGCAATGTCACTGGTGAATAAAATCTGCCGCCCGTCAGGCGACCAGGCCGCGCCAAATACACTTTTTGTGTAGTAAAGGTCGTCGATGGGCGCAGGCCGGGCGGATGAGTCTGACGACGAGACCACCGACTTGGGATCAGTGAGTGGACGGTCATCAGGTCCCGTGGAGGCGGCCAAGCGGGTACACAAGCTGCAGCCAATGACAACCAACAGCGCCAACAATTGGCGGATTCGCATACCGACCTCTTTTCAGCAAAGTCCTAACCCTGCTCGTTGGGCATGGTGCCCGCGCGGTAGCGCACGATCGAAAACGGGTCTGTGCACTTATCGGAGCAATTGATATATCACGGATTTTCCGATCTGGAAAGACCGTCGGCGGATCAGACAATGGATAATAAACCCGATCGGGAATACGCTTCTCGAGGAGAATTTGTGCTGCGCAATCCCATGGGAAAGTCAATTGTTCTGATAGCGGCAACTCTGGTGACATTGCCGAGCGCTGATGCCCAACCGACGCCCCGGTTCCACAGAACGCTGCATCCCCGGCGCTCCCCGCTCCTGCTCACCGGAAACTTACCGCGGAGCAACAGCGTGGATTGCGACTATTAAAGACTGCACAAGCGCAGGCGACCGGCCTTCGGGCCGCGATCACCAGTTGAAAGGGTTGCACACCGAGCGGTGGCTCCAATAACTTCCGGTTGGCCGATTATTACCGGCCAACTCTCTGAATCACATCCCTAAAAGCTGTAGCCGGAAAGCTTCATTCTCTTGCGATTGGATTTGTTCAGGAGGAGGAGCTCCGCTTCCGGCTCAGATCTTGGCAGGTCAACACCGGCGGCAGAGCCCCAATGAACTACGATTCTGTTTATCCCACTTTCTGCCCCGCAGCACAAGCTTGAAACAGACTGGGCCAGAGACTGCGACAAGGCCATCCTGCGGCGATGCCCGGCTTGTGAACACGATTCGATCATCGGCCACGGACGCCGCAGCAAGCAGGCACACGATGAGCATCATGATTGGATTGGGATAATCCGTCGCGGTCGTTGCCGGGGTTGCGGCAAGACTTTCACTTTCCTCCCGCTGCTTTCTCTCCCTTACACCCACTACAGCTTACTGGCGCGCTGTCAACCGTTGCGGCGGCGCTTTGTGGAGCACTGCTCTTGGCGCGGCCTTCTCGTAGAAGAAACTCTGGGAGCGAGGGGCGTGTAGTGATAACGAAGCACCGGGGAAACGACGTACTGAGCGCCCGCCTCCGACAGGGTTGCGTCGTGCGAGCTTGGGTCCTTGAACCCATCAATTTTCAATGGTCACGCGTACTCTCGTGTGGACTCGCTGGACGAATCGAGACCGCTGCTGTTGGTCCTACTCCCCCACTTTCTGCAGCTTGAACATCACCGTTCCCCATCCCATCTTTCCCTGCATCTGTAGCGGGATGTGCTCTGCATCGTCGCTGAACCAGACCCATAGTTTCCCTTTGCCCTGAAGTTTCCCGCTGGCAGCTTCCAGAGAGACGCGAATAGCATGAAACGTTCCCGCTGGAACCCTCACTTGATCACGGCCTTCCACGCGGACCACCGCCACGCTAGTCTTCCCTCCGTCACTGACAGGGAAATAGGACGCACTTCCGGTTTGCAGAGGAAGAGACGCAACATAAAAAAATCCGCTAACGATGTCGGTTGCGCAAGCCGGGGCGTCATTCTCCTCATGCTTGCTTTCGCCCGTCTTAAGATTTTTTTCGTCGAGCACGCTCTTGCGCCGTTCATAGTCAACTTGAATATGCACTTCCCGGTTGCGCTTCCCTTCTTCACTATGTTTGAAAACGCGGCTGGAACAGAAAGTCTTGGGATCGAAGTGAGCTTCAAACCAGTCATGTACAGGAAAGAAAAGATTGATCGTCCCAGATGAGTTTGCAGCCGCGATCAGTTTTTCCGTAGTCCCGTCGGGGCGTAGTTGAATGGTCGCTGTTCCCGCGTTGAAGGCGTGCCAATCCGCGCCGTACACCAGAGTCTTGTTGGCCGGAAAGTGGTAACTCGGCGAGGGTGGAAGGATCCGGGCTTCTGCCGAGGCAATCGAGGTGACCGTGCCTGACGTACTCGCGTTCTGCGGATTGCCTACACCGATCCCGCCAAATATAGCCACTGCCAGCATGAAACCATTCCAAACAAACTCTGAAGACATAATGCATCTTTGATGCCAGGAAATTAACTTTCGTAAATGCGGAAAGATCGCCCGTGGATTGACTCTCGCCACGGGGCGCCATTTTCACCTACGTGCCCCCCAATATTAGCTTCATCGCAAGCGCCACCATCAAGGCGACGGCGCCCAGAAGTGCATGGTATTCACGGTGCTGGCGGTATAAGTCTGCGGAGAACGCGCGCGATCTCTCCCGAGTTCCGGGATGTCCGAGTCGCGGAAACATCCTCGGCACCTGCCGTGCGTACTCATCGAATTCGGGAAATTTCTGTCGCCGCGTATCACAGGAATATAGATGGCGAAGAACATGACCAGCAGAAGCAAACCAATCCACCAACTGCGCGCCGCCATGGCGAACCCCACCCCGATTAGCAACGATCCCAGATAAAGTGGATTGCGCGTGTAAGCATAGGGGCCGGAAGTGGCCAACGCTTCATTCTTCCTCACATGACCAGAGGCCAAGGCACGAATCCATAGCCCGGGCAAAACCACAATCGAACCCAAGACTAGGGATCGCCACGTCGGCCGTGCTAATAACAAATACAGCGCCGCGAGGAGAAATCCCAGAGGCACGCGGATGCGGCGCGCAAACACCGACCATGCAGGTGTGGACTTGTTCATCACTTCAAGAGGCCGTTAACAACTCGCGCGCCGCCGCCACGACCGCCTCAACACCGATCTCCAACGAGCCTTCATCCGGTCCCGTTCGGCGCTCATGAGTGGTGGGACTCGCAGGATTGCGCAATACGATGCTTCGCGTTCGATAAGGTCCATTACGGGCTGGATCGGTCGGGCCAAATATTGCAACCACTGGAATTC
>Ga0209161_10004228_pt1 | contig 11443 bp, 13 predicted proteins | sample GraSoiAngelo_155_FD_186169 | JGI IMG/M metagenome (GOLD analysis project Ga0209161, IMG submission 186169) | Grasslands soil microbial communities from the Angelo Coastal Reserve, California, USA - 14_1009_13_30cm (SPAdes) (version 2) | ecosystem: Environmental > Terrestrial > Soil > Grasslands...
GACTACATCGTCGCCACCTACCGGGAGCACGCCCATTACCTGGCCCGCACCGGTGATGCCCGCGCGGCGATGGCCGAGCTCTACGGGCGGGCGTCGGGCGCGAGCGGCGGACGCGGCGGATCGATGCACCTCTTCGACGCCGGCAAGCGATTTCTCGGCGGCTGGGCGATCGTCGGCGGCCACGTGCCGATCGCCGCCGGCGTGGCGTTCGCCAGCAAGTACCGCGACGAGAAGGACGTGACGCTCTGCTTCTTCGGCGACGGCACGGCGAACATGGGTGCCTTTCACGAGGGGCTCGCGCTCGCCGGTCTGTGGAAGCTCCCGGTCGTCTTCATCTGCGAGAACAACCAGTACGCCATGGGGACGCCGCTCTACCGCACGATGTCGGTTCCGGACGTCGCGGTCCGCGCCCGCGGCTATCCGATGGAGTCCGAGATCGTCAACGGCGACGACGTGCTCGAGATGCGCGACGCCGTGCGGCGGGCGGTCGAGCGCGCACGCAAGGACAGTCTGCCCTTCTTCATCGAGGCCAAGACCTACCGCTTCCGCGGCCACTCGATGGCCGACCCTGCCAAGTATCGCAGCAAGGAGGAGGTGCAGAAGTGGATGGAGCGCGATCCGATCAACGTCCTCGGGCAGCGCATGCAGACGCTCGGCATCGCCAGCGCCGAGCAGCTCCGGGCGCTCGACGACGACGTCAAGGCGCAGGTCGAGGACGCCGTCGAGTTCGCCGAGCAGTCGCCGCTCCCGGCGCCGGAGACGGTGACCGAGCACGTGTATGCCTGAGCCGCGCGTCGTGACCTTCCGCGAGGCCCTCCGCGAAGCCATGGTGGAGGAGATGGAGCGCGACCCCTCGATCTTCCTCATGGGCGAGGAGGTCGGGCACTACCAGGGCGCGTACAAGGTCTCCGAGGGCATGCTCGCGCGCTTCGGCGAGAAGCGCGTGATCGACACGCCGATCGCGGAGACGGGCTTCGCCGGCGTGGGCATCGGGGCGGCGATGATCGGGCTCCGGCCGATCATCGAGTTCATGACCTGGAACTTCTCGCTCACCGCCTACGACCAGCTCGTGAACAACGCCGCCAAGCTGCGCTACATGTCGAACGGCCAGTTCACGCTGCCGATCGTCTTCCGCGGGCCCGGCGGCGCGGCGCACGCGCTCGCGGCCCAGCACTCGCAGGCCCTCGAATCGCTCTACGCCCACGTGCCGGGCCTGAAGGTGGTCGTGCCCGCCACCCCGGCGGACGCCAAGGGACTGCTGAAGGCCGCCATCCGGGACGACAACCCGGTCGTCTTCGTCGAGAGCGAGGTGATGTACGCGCTCAAGGGCGAGGTGCCGGCCGGCGAGCACGTCGTACCGCTCGGGCTGGCCGACGTGAAGCGGCCCGGGCGCGACGTGACCGTCGTCACGTGGGCCAAGATGCTGCACGCCTCCCTCAAGGCCGCCGAGGAGCTCGCCCGCGACGGCATCGAGGTGGAAGTGCTCGACCTCCGCACCATTCGGCCGCTCGACGGCGAGGCGATCGTCGACTCCGTGCGACGCACGGGTCGCTGCCTCGTCGTCCAGGAAGGCTGGCCGTTTGCCGGTGTGGCCGCGGAGGTGATCACGCTCGTCGTGCGCGAGGCGTTCGACGAGCTCGACGCGCCGCCCGACCGTCTGACGAGCGTCGACGTGCCGATGCCATACGCGACCAACCTGGAGACCCTCGTGATCCCGTCGCCGGATCGCGTCGTCGCTGCCGTGCGCCGGCTCCTCGGGCTCGAGGAGGCGCCGGTTCGTCCGGCGGCGGCCGGGGGCACGCGCTAGCACGCCGTAGGACCGACTTCCGTCCCGGCCGGAGGCATCGATGCCCGACGTCACCATGCCGAAGCTCTCCGACACGATGGAGGAGGGGAAGATCCTCCGCTGGCTGAAGCAGCCCGGCGACAGGGTCGCGATCGGCGACGTGCTGGCCGAGGTCGAGACCGACAAGGCGAACATGGAGCTCGAGGCCTTCGACGAGGGCGTCCTCTCGGAGGTGCGCGTGAAGGAGGGCGAGAGCGCACCGGTGGGCGCGGTCATCGCCGTGCTCGCGTCGGCCGAGCAGCGGAAGGGGACCTCTCGGCCCGCCGCGCCCGCCGAGAGTCAGAAAAAGCCCGAGCCCGCCAAGCCGGCGCCTCGGCCGGCCGAAGTCCCTTCGGGGGCCGCGCGCGGCGAGGGACGGCCGGAGGCCGCTCGCGAGTCGTGGCGCCCGACCGTCGTCCGGCGCCCGGAGGCGGCGGCCGAGGCCGAGGGGGCGGAGCACGTGAAGGCCTCACCCCGCGCGCGTCGCCTCGCGCGCGAGCACCAGATCGATCTGGCCTCGCTCACCGGTACGGGGCCGGGCGGACGGGTCGTCGAGAAGGACATCGAGGCGGCGATCGCGGCCCGAGGCGCGGCGCCGAAAAGGGAGCCGGCCCCCGCACCCGAGGCGTCACGCCGCGGCGATCGGCGCCTGGAGCTCTCGCGCGTGCGCCGCACCACGGCCAAGCGCATGGGCGAGTCGAAGCGAGAGGTGCCGCACTTCTACGCCTCGGCCGACATCCGGATGGACGAGGCGGTCCGCCTGAAGGAGGCGCTGGCCGGTCTGGGAGGCGAATTCGAGGGGATCACCTTCACGCACCTCGTCCTGAAGGCCGCGGGCGTGGCGCTGACCCGGGTGCCCGAGGTGAACGCCTCTTACGACGGCGACGCGATGGTGCTGCACGACACCGTCCACGTCGGCGTGGCGACGGCCGTGGAGCAGGGTCTGATCGTGCCGGTCATCCATGACTGCGACCGCGAGCCCCTCGGCGCGATCGTGCAGCGGGCGCGCGCCGTGGTCGAGCGGGCCCGGGCGGGCCGCTTCGCAGCCGACGACCTGTCGGGTGGGACGTTCACGATCTCCAACCTCGGCATGTACCCGGTCTCGCAGTTCGCGGCGGTGATCAACCCGCCGCAGGCCGCGATCCTCGCCGTCGGAGCGATCCGCGCGGTGCCGGTGGTCGATGGCGATCGGGTCGTGCCGGGCCGCGTGATGACCGTGACCCTCTCCTGCGATCACCGCATCATCGACGGCGTCATCGCGGGCCGCTTTCTGGCTGAGCTGCGCGGCCTGCTCGAGCGTCCGCTGGCGCTCGTCGTCTGATGGCGTCCGAGGTCGCGACCAAGCTCCTCGAAGTCGGGATCCCGGGACGCGTCGACTATGACGAGGCGCTCGCCTGGCAGGAGCGTCTCGTCACGCGCCGGCTCGCCGGTGGACCCGACTCCCTCCTGCTCGTCGAGCATCCGCCCGTCTACACGCTCGGCCGGAGCGCAGACGCACGACATCTTCGGATCGCCGCGGCGGGCGACGTGCCTATCCGCAGGGTCGCACGCGGCGGTCAGGTGACGTATCACGGCCCCGGACAGCTGATCGGCTACCCCATCGTGGCGCTCGCCGCGCAGGGGCGTGACGTCCATCGTTACCTGCGCTCTCTCGAGGAGGTGGTGATCGCGACCCTCGCGGCCTTCGGGATCGCGGGGGAACGGATTCCCGGCTTCACCGGGGTCTGGGTGCGCGGGCGAAAGGTCGCCTCGATCGGGATCGCGGTCCGGCGCTGGGTCGCCTGGCACGGATTTTCACTCAACGTGGGACGCGACCTCGGCGGCTTTGCGTCGATCACGCCGTGCGGCATCTGCGGGGTCGAGATGACGTCGATCGCGCACGAAGGCGGACCTGACGATGTGGCGCAGGTGATCCCTGTCGTCCTGGGGCGCTTCGTTGCGCTCTTCGGCTACGACGCCTGGGATCTCGTGACCCCCGAGGCCCAGGCCGACCGTCGGGCGGCACCGTGAGCTCGCCAGCCATCGGCCGCCACCCACCCTGGCTGAAGGTCCGGGCGCCAGGTGGTCCGAACTTCTCGGAGACCCGCGCCACCGTGAAGGAGCTTGGCCTTCACACGGTGTGCGAGGAGGCACATTGTCCGAACATCGGTGAGTGCTGGGGGCACAAGACGGCCACGTTCATGCTCCTTGGCGACACCTGCACGAGAAATTGCGGCTTCTGCGCCGTGGCGCACGGACGCCCCCTCGCGGTCGACCCTGACGAGCCGGACCGGGTTGCCGTCGCGGTCGCGCGGCTCGGCCTCCGCCATGTGGTGGTGACCTCGGTCAACCGCGACGACCTAGGCGACGGCGGCGCCATGCACTTCGCCGCCACCGCGCGGGCTATCAAGGCGCGGCTGCCCGAGTGCCGGGTGGAAGTCCTCGTGCCGGATTTCAGGGGGCGCCTCGACGCGGTCGCGGCCGTGACGGCGGCACCGATCGATGTCTTCAACCATAATATCGAGACGGTCCCTCGCCTGTACAAACGTGTACGGCCGGGCGCCGTGTACAAGCGTTCTCTGGGCGTGCTCGAGGCGGCGCATCGGGCGCGAGCCGACATCCTCACCAAGGCGGGGCTGATGCTGGGCCTCGGGGAGACGGAGGCCGAGCTTCTCAGTGTTTTCAGTAACTTACGTGATGCCGGTTGCGAGGTGCTGACCCTCGGTCAGTATCTCCGTCCGGCAGCCGGAAACCTGCCGGTCGAGCGGTACGTGCCTCCCGACGAGTTCGCCGCCCTGGGCGAGCGCGCTCGCGCACTCGGGTTCCGCCACGTTGAGGCCGGGCCGCTGGTCCGTAGCTCATATCATGCCTGGTCGCATGTCCCTCAGAATAATCTGTAAAATTCGCGGCTTTTGGGGTGGTGAAATTATTGCACGGCCTCATTATTTCGACTACGGTGCCTTCGTTCTGGGGGGGTGGTGAGGTGAGTGGAGGAACGGAGGTACGGAGATGCTGAAGCTGTATGATTACCCTGACTGCCCGTTCTGCCAAAAGGTGCGGGTAGTCCTGGCGGAGAAGGACCTCGAATTCGAGAAGATCTTCGTGGACCTGCGACGTCAGGAGCAGAAGACGCCCGAGTTCCTTCGCCTCAATCCGTACGGCAAGGTCCCCGTTCTGGTGGACGAGGACGAAGTCATCTTCGACTCCACGATCATCAACGAGTATCTGGAAGACGAATACCCCCTCCCGCATCTGCTTCCCGAGGATTCGCAGGCGCGCGCCCGCGCGCGCATGCTCGAGGACTACTGCGACAACTCGTTCATCCCGCCGACCACGACGCTCCTGGCACAGATTCGCAAGACCGACGCCGAGCGCGATGGTCAGCGCGTCGAGCAGGCACGCGACGAGCTCCGTCGGGCGCTCTACTACCTTCGTGACAAGCTGAACGGCCAGGAGTTCCTCGTCGGGCGCGAGTTCTCGCTCGCCGACGCGGCCTTCGCGCCTCGCATCATGGTCCTCGGGCGGCTCGGCTTCGAGCTCGAACCGGCGCTGGCCCCGGTGCAGGCGTGGATCGATCGGCTCCGCTCGCGGCCCAGCGTGCGCGGCCTCGGTCTCTGAACCGCTCCGAGCCCTCTCACCTTCGAGCCTCGAGTTCGCCACCCGTTGACACGGGTGTGCGTCGGCGATTAGTAGGAGCGGCTCCTACTAAGGAGGGAGGACGCGATGGCCAAGGCTCTGAAGGGCACACGGACACACGAGAACCTGAAGAACGCGTTCGCGGGCGAATCGCAGGCGAACCGGCGCTACCTCTACTTTGCACGACGCGCCGACATCGAGGGATATCCGGACGTCGGCGGCCTGTTCCGTGACACCTCCGAGGCCGAGACGGGGCACGCCTTCGGGCACCTGGACTTCCTGAAAGAGGCGGGCGACCCGGTGACGGGGGTGCCGATCGGCTCCACCGAGCAGAACCTCAAGTCCGCGATCGAGGGAGAGACCTACGAGTTCACGGAGATGTACCCGGGCTTCGCCAAGGCGGCCCGCGGCGAAGGCTTCGAGGAGATCGCCGAGTGGTTCGAGACGCTCGCCAAGGCCGAGAAGTCACACGCAGGGCGGTTCACGAAGGGACTCCAGACGCTGAGCCTCGGATGAGGTGACGGACTCGACGGACATCGGGCTGCCAGGGGGGTCGGCCGGGTTTCGCGATCCGGCGGCCCTCGCCGCCGAGGCCGCACGTGTCTACGACATCTGCGCCGGGTGCCGGCGCTGCTACAACCTCTGCCCGTCGTTCACCCATCTCCTCGACACGATCGACGATCACGACGGAGAGGTCCGGGCGCTCACGCCCGAGGAGGACCGCCGGGCGATCGACCTGTGCTTCGGGTGCAAGCTCTGCTACCCGCACTGCCCTTACACACCTCCCCACCGATGGGGCGTCGATTTCCCACAGCTGATGCAGCGCGCGAGGGTGATCCGCGCCGACCGTGAAGGCATCCCGCTGCGGGACCGGGTTCTCGGGAACCCGGAGCTCCTCGGGCGGGTGGGCTCGGCGTTGCCTCGCCTCGCCAATTGGGCGAACCGCAATCGCGTGCTCCGCTGGGGGATGGAGAGGGCCCTGGGCATCGACCGGCGGCGACGCCTGCCACGCTATGCGCGCCGCTTCAGCCGGTGGTTCCGGCGCCAGAGGCCACCCTCCGGACTTGGTGGGTCGGGGCGAGTCGCGCTCTTCTACACGACCCCGGTCGAGTTCAACGCGCCCGACATCGGCGTGGCTGCGGTGCAGGTGCTCTGGCGGAACCGAATCGAGGTGAGCTGCCCTGAGCAGGTCTGCTGCGGGATGCCGGCGCTCGATGGGGGCGACATCGTCGGAGCGACGCGCCGCGCGCGGCGCAATCTCGAGAGCCTCGGGCGCGCCGTGGCCGCCGGCTACGACGTCGTCGTGCCAGGGCCGAGCTGCAGCCGCATGCTGAAGCAGGAGTACCCCGGGCTGGTTCCGGGTCCCGCGACCGAGCGGGTCGTCGCACGGGTCCATGATCTCGGCCAGTATCTCGTCAAGCTCCATGCCGAGGGGAGGCTCGATCGGACATTCGCCGCGCCGCTCGGCAGGGTCGCCTATCACGCTCCATGCCATCTCCGCGTGCAGGAGATCGGCTTCAAGGCCCGCGACGTGCTGCTCCTGGTGCCCGGCACGACGGTCGACGTGCTTGAACGGTGCACGGGGATGGACGGCACCTGGGGCTTCAAGCGCGAGTTCTACGACGCATCGCTGGCGGTGGCGCGGCCGCTGCTCCGCGACCTCGAGGCGGTCCGGCCCGACGTGGTCGTCTCGGACTGTCCGCTGGCCGCGCTGCAGATCGAGCAGGCGCGCGGCGCCCGCGTCTACCATCCCGTCGAGGCCCTGCTCGCCGCGTACGAGGGCCGGACGCTCGACTCGACGGCATGATGCGGCCGATCGCGCTCGAGGATATCCTCGGCGGCGAGCGCTATGCGAGCCGTCGCGACGCGATTCGTCGCCGCGTCATCGCCCACAAGCAGGCGCGGCGGGTAGCGGTGGGTGACCGCATGACGTTCCTCTTCGAGGATCGCGCGACGGTCTGGTATCAGGTGCAGGAGATGCTCTGGGTGGAGCGGATCACAGACCTCGAGAGGATGCGGGAAGAGCTGGCGGTCTACAACGAGCTTCTCCCCGGTCCCGCGGAGCTGTCGAGCACGCTTCTCATCGCGATCGACGACGCGCGCCGGGTGCGCGACGAGCTCCAGCGGCTGATGGGCATCGACCGGCATGTCAGGCTCGAGGTGGGCTCCGCCGCGCGCATCGCGGGCGTGTTCGAGGGGGGACGGCACACCGACGAGAAGCTCTCGACCGTGCAGTACGTCCGCTTCCCGCTCGATCCGACGCTCCTCGCCCGGGTCGCGACCGGCGCGCCCCTGACGCTGGTCGTCGACCACCCGAACTATCGCGGCCGGGTGCCGTTGCCCGAGCCGGTCCGCGCGAGCCTCGCGGCGGATCTGGGCGATCCTGCCGTCGCCGACCGGGCGCTCCGGGAGGTCCGCGATGGGAGCTGAGGCGCGGCGGCGAACGACGCGCCAGCTCGCCCTCGTGCTCGACGCCGTCCGGGCCTCGGGCACCGAGCACCCGAGTGCCGACCGGATCTTCGCGCGCGTGCGGGCCGTCCTGCCGACGATCAGCCTCGGGACCGTCTACCGGAACCTCCACCGGCTGGCGGCCGAGGGCCACATCGGGATCGTCCACCTCGGGGATCGCCTCGCTCGCTTCGACCCGATGCCCGGGGGTCACGATCACTTCGTGTGCGAGCAGTGTGGACACATCGAGGACCTGCCCGCGACATCGCTCGACCTGGAGGCGAACGCCGCCCGGCAGGCGGGACACCAGGTGACGGGGCATGCGCTCGTGCTCTACGGGTTGTGCCGGGCGTGCGGGACGAGCCCGACATGACGCTGCCCGACATCATCCCCGTCTTCCCGCTGCCGAACGTCGTCCTGTTCCCGCAGATCGTGCTCCCGCTCCACATCTTCGAGCCGCGCTATCGGGAGATGGTCCGCGATGCGGCGCGCGGCCCCCGCCTGATCGGCATGGCGCTCCTGCGCGAGGGCTGGCAGCCGGACTACCACGGGGGGCCGCCCATCTTCACGACCGGCACTGTGGGCGAGATGGTACGCATGGAGGAGCTGCCCGACGGCCGGTTCAACATCGTGCTCCGCGGGCTGCGGGAGTTCGTCGTCCAGCGCGAGCTCCGGCGCCGCCCGTACCGCGAGGCGGTGGTCGCCTGGCACGCGCCGCTGGCGGGTCCGCTCCCCCCCGGGCTGCGCAAGGGGATCACGTCCCTCGTGCGCCTCTACATCGAGCGGCTCGGACAGGAAGCGGGCGACGAGGGACCGCTGGGCGCCGCGGCCGACGACGAGACGTTCGTCAACTTCTTCGCCCATCACCTCGACGTGTCGCCGGTCGAGAAGCAGGCGCTCCTCGAGGCGCCGACGCTCGCCGAGCGCGCCGCGCGGCTGCGCGACGTGCTCGAGTTCCGGCTCGAGGAGCTGCGCATGCCGCCGGGGGCCGCCGCGCGCCGGACGCATTGAGTCGGTGGCGGGCGGCGAAGTGGGGTGCTACGGTCGTCCTCGATGCAGCAAACCCCGCCCAAGCTGACGCTCGCCGAGCGGCTCTACCTGCCGCAGGTGCTGGGCGGCATCGCCGTCACGACGCGGCACTTCGCCCGCAACCTGCTGCTGCACACCCTCCACCTCTTCGGCCTTGCCCGGAACCGCCGGGCGGCCGTGACCGTGCAGTATCCGGAGGAGCGCAAGGTGTACCCCGAGGGCTACCGCGGGGCGCACCGCCTGACCCTCAAGCCCGACGGCTCGGTACGCTGCACGGCCTGCTTCCTCTGCGCGACGGCGTGTCCGGCCAAGTGCATCCACATCGAGGCGGGCGAGCACCCCGACGTCGACACCGAGAAGTATCCCGTGCGCTACGAGATCGACACACTGCAGTGCATCTATTGCGGGATGTGCGTGGAGGCGTGCCCCTGTGACGCGATCCGCATGGACACGTTCGTCCACCCGCGCATCTGGGGCTACCGGCGCGAGGACTTCGTCGAGACCAAGCAGGTGCTCATGGAGCGCTCGCGCGTGCTCCAGGAACGGGGCCGCGACGCGCTGATGGAGGACCTGCTCGCCGTCTATCGCCAGGCGGAGGCGAAGGCGTGATCCTCCTGGCGCTCTGGCGACGGGGTCTCTTCCGGCGCCTCGACGGCGAGAAGCTGCGCCATTTCCTCGGGTGGCATCGTGACCCCCTCGCCCTCTCGCGTCGGTATCCCATGTGGCGCATACTGGGAATCGGGCGCCTGCTCGTCTCCCCGGCCCATGCGGGAGCAGTGGCGCGCTGGCTCGAGTACCGTATGAACCTGTTCGACGGGGCCGAGGGCTGAGTGATGGCAAAGACGTACAAGCAGATCATGGACGAGGCCCGGCAGCTCGTCCCGGAGGTCTCTCCGGAGGAGGTGAAGGGCAAGCTCGACGGCGGCACGCGTCCGGTGTTGCTCGACGTGCGCGAGAAGGAGGAGGTCCGCCAGGGCTACGTACCGGGCGCACTCTCGCTGCCGCGGGGGTTCCTCGAGATGCGGGTCGAGGAGACGGTCCCGGACAAGACCACGCCGATCGTCGCCTACTGCGCCGGCGGCGCGCGCTCCCTGCTCGCCGGGCGCATCCTCAAGGAGCTCGGCTACACGAACGTGGCGTCGATGCGCGGTGGGTTCACGGCCTGGAAGAACCAGGGTCTGCCCGTGGCCGCGGACCGCCAGTTCACCGCCGAGCAGCAGGTCCGCTACAGCCGGCACTTCCTGCTTCCCGAAGTGGGCGAGGCAGGCCAGGCGAAGCTCCTCGACGCCAAGGTGCTCTGCATCGGCGCCGGCGGTCTCGGCTCTCCGGCGGCCTTCTACCTCGCCGCCGCGGGCGTGGGGACGATCGGCCTCGTCGACATGGACGTGGTCGACCTCTCGAACCTGCAGCGTCAGATTCTCCACACCAACGACCGCATCGGGATGCCGAAGACCGAGTCCGCCCGCATCACGCTCCAGGCGCTCAACCCTGACGTCAAGGTAATCGAGTTCCGCGAGCGGCTCTCTTCCGAGAACGCGTTCCGCATCTTCCAGCCGTTCGACGTCATCGTGAACGGCTGCGACAACTTCCCGACGCGCTACCTCGCCAACGACGCGTCCGTCATGCTCCACAAGCCGCTCGTCGATGGCGCGATCTGGCAGTTCGAGGGACAGGCCACCGTCTTCCATCCACCGGAAGGGCCCTGCTACCGCTGCCTCTTCCCCGAGCCGCCGCCGCCCGGGTCGACCCCGTCGTGTGCGGAGGCGGGAGTGCTCGGGGTCCTCCCGGGAATCGTCGGTTGTGTGCAGGCGCTCGAGGCGATCAAATTGATCCTCGGCAAGGGCCGGACGCTGCTCGGACGCATGATGCACTTGGACACGCTGGCAGGCGAGGTGCGGATCCTTCGACTCCGGCGCGACCCGAACTGTGCGGTGTGCAGCGACCACCCGAGGATCCGCGAGCTGATCGACTACGAGATGTTCTGCGGCCTCGGCGGCGACTCGGCCGCCGAAGGGCCGGCGGTGGCGTCGGCGGCGACGTCGTCGGCGGCCTGAGCCGTCGAGGAGCCGGCATGCACGCCTGCGGGGTGTGGCATGCATGCGTCTTCGCCATGGATGTCGCCTGAGCGGCTGCCTTGGCATTGCCCTTGCTGTTCCATGTGACCATTCGGGGTTCCGGCGCCGCACGTCCTCCGTCCCACCTCGATACGCAGTCGGTCCTCAAGGTCACGTCAGAATAGCCCCGTCAAAGTCGGCGCCGGAACCCCGACTGTTCCTTCGCGGGTCGCATCAGCCGCGCGTAGAAGGTCCCCGCTCCCGCGTACCTCCGCTCGAAGGCCGTCGTCGGCCGAGCGGGGGGCTCGGCGTCCGGTTCGACGACCAGGCCGGCGGCGACGCACTGCGTTGACAGATCGGCGATGAGAGTCGGGAGGTCGGAGGCGAGGTGCACGGCTCCACCCGGCACGAGCGTGCGGAACAGGTGGCCGGCGAAGCCGCCCGCGGAGAGGCGGCGGTGGCGGTGCCCCGT
>Ga0209161_10004234_pt1 | contig 11429 bp, 8 predicted proteins | sample GraSoiAngelo_155_FD_186169 | JGI IMG/M metagenome (GOLD analysis project Ga0209161, IMG submission 186169) | Grasslands soil microbial communities from the Angelo Coastal Reserve, California, USA - 14_1009_13_30cm (SPAdes) (version 2) | ecosystem: Environmental > Terrestrial > Soil > Grasslands ...
TTCTGTTTGCGGGCGCTGGGTGGCGAAGGTTGCGGCCGCGGAGGCACGGCGATATTAAAGGCTTCGCCTTGCGGCGTGGCCCCGGCACAGAAATGGAATTCCCTCGCCGATTGAGTAGTGATGGGCGCGACCGAGGCAGTTCCTTTTTCTTTTAACGCCACCTTCCAGTTGTCACCGAACAAGTTGCCCCGGAACTCGAGCTCTTCGATCGTTGGCGCAAGCGTGACGTCGACTGGCAGGATCTCGATTCGGCGCACACAATCCTGAACACTCGCGCTGGTGTCAAAAATCGGAGTCGCACTCGAAATTCTTACAACAACATCTTTGCTGTAGCGGAAATCAACTTCGCCCTTCAACGAAAGATCGACATCCTTGGTCGCGGCATTCAGGAACTCGAGCGCGCTGTGGTCGCCGCTAAAAGTCATTCGTCCACTCGCGCGGATCAGATCGAGCGGCGCATTTTGCAGGACTCCGTTGAGCAGCTGCACTTCGCCGGTAATGCCCGGATGCTCGAGGTTCTGACTGAGAGAGATCGTTCCGCTCAAGATTCCTTCATTGAAAATTGCCGGATGCAGAAATTGAGGAGCGCTGGCGAGGACGACCGCGGGAAAACGAATGGTCGCCTCCAGCGGGGACGCCAGGAATGTTTTCCAGTCCTGGCCGATTTTTAATGAAAATTTCGCCGCCAAATCGACCGGACTCGATCCGGGCAAAGTGACAACGGCCTGCGTGTCCCACGAACCGGAAGAGATTTTGGTGTTAAGCTGGACCGGAATGGCCGCTCCATTCGAGTTGGCGCCACCGAGTAAGAAATATTCGGATGCATCGCCAACCTTTGCCTCCATGCTGCCGGAGTAATTATTGTCGTGCGAGATGTCGATTTTGCCTTGCGCGCGGATGAAATCTTTTTTGCGCACCAGCTCGAACTGCTCGAGCTCGAGCGCATCGGCTTTCAGGTTAATTTTCGCCGTTAGCCGGTCGATTTGTCTCTTAAACAGGGACAACGAGTTTCCGCTGGCGGTAAGGAATCCGCCGACTTTGCGCTCCCGGGCGTTGAGCGTTCCTTCGATTGCGATCGCGCCTGCGAAATCGCGTGGGCCGGCGCCGAAAAGTTCCGCGAATTGTCCGAGATCAGTGACCTTTCCCAGGATTTGGCCGCGAAAATCGGGATTGAGCCAGTCGGCCGATTTGGAGGGGATGGCGCCTTCCCCGCTCATGCTGAGTTCGTTCTGGCGCTGTTTGATGTAGAGCTGTTGAAGCTGGATCTGCCGATTGTAAAAAATCGCGCCGAGCATAATCACGTCGGCGGCGCGATTATGCCAGCTCAGTCCGTTCAGTTCAGTCCAAACGGAAGCGGTTCCGAGCATTGGATCTCGCGGATCGCCACGAAAAGTGAAATTGCAGGCGCGCAGTGAACCGCCGAGCCGATCGGTGAATCCAAGGGCCTCGGAAGTTTGCGCGAGCGAAATGCCACTGGCGGTGCCGGCAACATTCCAGATCGAATGCTCTCCCGGCCATTCGTTGGAAATGCTTGCGCGAATTTTGCCGCCAAGAACGTCGAGATCAAATTGGAGATCGGCGCGTTCTTTTTCAAGTCGCGACAAGTCGATAGTAATGGATTGAAGATCGAGGCCACGGGCGAGATTCATCCCACCGACAGTGAGACGATCTTCCTGCCATTTAGTCGCGCCGCGCAATTGCGAAAAGGTTTGTCGCAGTAACGGCGATGTGATCGTGAATTCGCCAGCGGAGAACCGGCCGGCTTCGATTTGATTCCCGGAAATCGATGCATTACGCAGAAGGACGACGTTCGGACCGTTTTCAACTCTCAAATCGAGATGGCCGATATCGAAATTGACCGGAAGTAACGTTTGCAGCGCCGTCCAATTGAAATGCGCCGGCCGGACGCTTTGCGAGTAATCGCGGCGAATTTCAGCGCGCGCTCTTTGGATCGACAACGTCCGAACGCCGTCGCCACGGCCGGTCAGGATTTTTGCAAGACTCGGATGAAGAATCGTCTGCTCAGCGTTGAGCTCGATTTGAGTTGCAGCGCCCGGCTTACTTGTGACCCGGATGCGCACGATTGAAACAGGTCGGAGAAGGGGCGCGGAGATTTTGCCAAGCTCGATTTTCAACTGCTGACGATGCGCCTGCCAGTGCAACCACAGCCGTAGCCCATTAGAAACAACAAACGGGGCGAAGACGATCGTGCCCAGCAGCACGATCAAAGTGGCGAGCGAGATCAACAACAGACGATTTTTGGGCATCCGCGCCCACTGCTTTAACGGCAAATCCGCTGCAGGCAAAGCAGCTTCGCAAATTATCCTACTGATTGATGACCGGCGATTCGACCCGGGCCGCGTTTGTGAAGACAAGCTTCAGAGCCTGCCGGGCGCGGATTCGTTTGGTCAATTGACGCTGCAATTCCTTTTCCGCTTCCGCGGGTAATTCTATTTCCATCGCCTGACGGCGCGCCATTTCCGGAAGCTGAGCGAGTTCATTCTCGAGATCCGCGCCGGTGATCCGGTTCCAAAGACCATTTTCGAGCCTGAGCACATCCACGTGCTTTTCCTCGATCCCGACAATTTCGGCATGCGGAAGTTGGATCAAGATTTCGTCAGGACGCACATCAACCGCCACATCCTGTCGCAAATCGAAGCCCGCTTTTACGATAAACGTTCCGCTTAACTTGATCCGTTTGGAGCTGCCGGCCCAGCTATGCAGAAATTCACGTTTCACCTTCAACTGCCGCGTGAGGATCGCCAGTTCAGCCGTGGACGTCGCTTGATCGACCACAGTCCGGTTGTTGACCGTGATCCGCGGTTGCAAATGCGCGATGTCGATGAAAGCGGAACGCAAATCTTTTCCGAGCCGCTCCAAGTCTTCCGTCCCCTGACCGATGGTGCGCGCGGGCCACGTTTCCAACCGCACGAAAATGAGAACGACTGCCGCCGTGACAATCAATACAACTAATGTCAACGCGACTGGCCAAGAAAAGCGCCCCGATGTTTCTGGCTGCAACATTGGATGTTGGATATTCGACGTTCGGCCTTGGGTGTTATCTTCAATTCAACCCCAAAAAAGTACCGCCCCCCACGCCCGATGGGCGTGAAGGGCGGCTGTTCCCCCCAGAACAATCTTCCAAATCTGGCCAGCTACTACCCGAGCTTAAACGTTGTCGCAACAAAAATTTCTATAAATTGTACCGGCTCTCTTAGGAGGGCCTGGTGGACGAGGTAAGGATGTCGATCTTAAGGGTTGCTCGTTTCCCTTGGCATCGCGAACAATCTCCGGACACTTGCGGAATCTGACGATGCGCGTTTTACTTTTATATGCGCAATTTGCGTCCGGAAAAACCGCGCAGCCTCGCCGGATCCCTCCTGGTCGCGCATCCGAATATGCTCGATCCAAACTTTCGGCGCGCGGTTCTTTTTATTTCGGCGCACGATCCGGATGACGGCGCGATTGGGGTGATTATTAATCGGCCGCTCGACAAAAGCGTGGCGGATTTGGTGAGCGAAACACCACCGCAGAATCTGGCGGATGTCCCGGTTTTTTTTGGCGGCCCGGTCGGGAATAATCAGTTGATGTTGGCAGCATTCGAATGGCACAAGGGCGAAGGCCTTAAATTAAATCAGCAATCGCTCAACGCCGACGAACCTGTCGCGGGCGCTGCCGATGGCGCGCCTTCGATCTTCGCGTTTCTCGGTTACGCCGGGTGGAGCGCCGGACAACTTGAGGCCGAGATGAAAGAAAAAGCGTGGATCGTGCAAAAGCCCAGCCGCGCTGCTTTAAAATCGGAGCGGCTCTCGCGGCTTTGGTTCGACATCATGAACCGGCTCGGTCCCTGGTACCGAATGCTTGCCGCCGCGCCGGACGATCCGTCGCTCAATTGAGTGACCAGTGAGATGTGACGAGTGACGAGTGAGATGTTTTGTCTTGTCACTTGTCACTCGCCACTTATCACTTGCTGAGTGGTCATCGGCATTCCGAAAGAAATTAAAGAACAGGAACAGCGCGCCGCGCTCGTCCCTTCGGCGGCGGAGCTGTTGACGAAACGCGGCCACACTGTGCTGGTGGAGAAGAGCGCCGGCGTCGGATCTGGTTATCCGGACGAGGAATATCGAAAAGCCGGTGCAGAGATTGTCGATCTTGCCAAAGATGTTTTCGCGCGCGCCGACATGATCGTGAAAGTGAAGGAACCGCTCCCAGCGGAATTTCCGCTTTTGCGCAAAGGACAGATTCTTTTTACCTATCTTCATCTCGCCGCAAGCAAAGCGCTCACCGACGCGCTTCTCAAGTCCGGCGTGACTGCCGTTGCCTACGAAACTATTCAGGTCGGTAATCGTCTGCCGTTACTTGAGCCGATGAGCGAAATCGCGGGGCGCATGTCGGTGGTGATGGGAGCGTATTTTTTGGCGAAGCATAATGGTGGCAGCGGCGTTTTGCTTGGCGGGGTACCGGGAGTGTTGCCCGGGCGCGTTGTTGTTATTGGCGGCGGCACTGCCGGTGTGAACGCGGCGCGGATGGCGACCGGGCTCGGAGCGGACGTGACAATTCTCGAAGTCGATCTTGAGCGAATGCGATTTCTCGACATCACCATGGGCAGCGCGCACACGCTTTATTCGAGCGAGCCGCATCTGCGCGAGCTTATGCCGAATGTCGATCTCCTGATCGGAGCTGTCCTCGTCCCGGGAGCGAAAGCGCCAAAACTGATCACGCGCGCGATGTTGAGAGCGATGAAAGCGGGCAGCGTCCTCGTGGACATTGCCATCGATCAAGGCGGCTGCGCCGAAACATCGCGGCCAACAACGCATTTGCAGCCGACGTATGTTGAAGAGCGCGTCACGCACTATTGCGTCGCCAACATGCCGGCGGCGTACGCGCGCACGGCAACGCAAGCGTTGACCAATATCACCTATCGTTACGTCGAATTACTTGCGGATCTCGGATTGGACGAGGCGTGTAAAAAACAGCCCGCGCTGATTGGCGGTATCAACACCCGAGACGGCAAGCTGACGTGTCGGGCAGTGGCCGAGGCGCATGGACTGAAATACGAGGCGCCTTTGTAAATCGCACAGCCGAATTGCATTCTTGCCGCGAAACATTATGTGACGGAGTTTTTCCAACTATGAAGAAATACCTTTGCATCCTGGTGGGCGCCGCACTTCTCGCGGCTTGCGAACAGAAAACTGAAACCGCCGCGCCGGCGACAAGCGCTTCCCCCGAAGCGACCACTGGCACGACGACTGCGAGTCCTTCGCCGACCCCTTAAATAACTAGCATCCAAATACGTCCAACACTTACATGAACAAATACATCTGTCTCTTAATGGGTGCCGTGTTTTTGGCGGCTTGTGAGCAAAAGGAGACGACGGTAACCAATCCGCCTGCCGAAAAGACGGAGAAGAAGGAGACGAACACGACAATCGTCAATCCGTCGCCCGCCACCAAGACCGAGACGAAGACGAACATCAACGTCAACACTTCTCCTTCTCCGTAAACGGCGGATCTGATCATTTGTGAAGTCTTTCGTTCCGCGCCTGCGGGACGAAAGACTTTTGATCTGCCGATGATGACTCGCCGCTTTTCTTGATAGATCGACAACGCTAAGATCGACAATCGTCATGCTGGCGAGGCAGCTTGCATTCCCCAAAAATCGCAGACTAACGCGACCAGCAGAGTTCGAGCACGTCAAAAAGAACGGCCGCGTGCATCGCGGTCGGCTACTTGTGATTAGCGTCGTTTTATTGAACGATGTCGGTCCTTTTCGGGCGGGATTTGTTACCTCGCGTGAGCTCGGATCCGCGGTTGTGCGCAACCGCGTGCGCCGTCGCCTGCGTGAAATCGTTCGCAAACGTCAGCGCGAGATCGCTCCGGCAACATGGATCGTGACGATCGGGCGAGCGAGTGCTGCCCACGCGAGCTATGAGCAGTTAGAAGCTGAGTGGTTGCGTCTGGCCAAGCGCGCTTCTATTCTAGCGACTCGATGCTGAAAGTTTTACGTGGGTTGATTCGGTTTTATCAACTGACAATTTCGCCCATGCTCTCCACGCTGGGCGGTCCTGGATCGGGTTGTCGCTTTGAGCCGACCTGCTCGCATTATTTTCTAGAGGCGGTCGAAACGCACGGCATTATCTCAGGGGGCTGGCTCGGTTTAAAACGTTTGGCGCGCTGTCATCCGTGGGGCGGCTCCGGACAAGATCCGGTTCCGAAACAAATTTGCGCTCGAAGGGTTGCCAAGTCGCTGGTCTGTGAATAACGGGCGCCACCAATTTTATGGATCGAACCGCGTGGATCGCCGTTATACTTTGCGTCATCGGTTTACTGACGTGGACTTGGTGGACGAGCAAACACCAGCCGCCGCGTCCCGTGCCGCCCGCGTTGTCCCCAACCCCGCTGCCACTTGCAACCGCTAGCGCATCGGCGGCTCCTCTAACCCCACCTTCACCGACCGCAGCCGCGACTGCGACTCCGGCAGCTGAAGCGACTCCGGCGTTCGCTGAAAAGGCCGAAATTTTGCGAAATGACGATGTCGAACTTCGCCTAACGAATCGCGGCGGCGGCATTCGCGAAGCAACTTTGCTCAATCAGATCGGCCAGGGTGATCAGCGCGTTATCGTTAATTCTAAAGATCAGCTGCCAATCGGCGCGATGATCGAACAACCGAACGCGCCCAAACTGGATGAGTTTGCATTGAGCCGGGAAGCGGATGGCAGTGTTAAATGTGAGCGGAACGCCGACAACGTCATCGTTCGAAAGAAATTTTTCTTTCCGCCGAGCAAGGAGAAGAAAGACAACTTTCTTGCCGAGATGGATGTTGATCTTGTGAACGGCGGTGCGCAGCCGTACACGAATCCTGGTTACTTCGTAGCGCTTGGGTCAGCGGCGCCGATTCACCCGAAAGATTATTCGTATTACACCAGACTCGTTTGGTGCCTCGACGGCAAGGCGAAGGGGGTCGATGTCAATTGGTTCGGCGGGGGGAGCGGATTTTTCGGAATTGGGCAGCGCGCGCCGCAGCCGTTTTATCAACAAGACCTCGCCAATGCCGATTGGGCGGCGGTCAGCGATCAATTTTTTACCACGCTCATCGCGCCGTTGACCGCGAAAGCCAACGGAGTTTGGGGCCGCCGTTTCGATATTTCGCCTGAACAAAAAATGTACGGACTTACCGGCGCATTGCGGATGTCGGGTTTTCAATTGCCGCCCGGCCAAACTTATAGTGCGCGCTTCGAAATTTGGGCAGGACCCAAACTCTACCATCGTCTCGCCCAGCTCGATCACAACGAAGCCGAGATCATGGATTTTGGAATATTTAAGATCGTTAGCCAGTTTCTCCTCAATTTTCTCAACTGGCTCCACGGTTTTCTCGGTTCTTATGGCGCATCCATTCTCGCGCTCACCGCCATTATTAAGATCGTGCTCTGGCCGCTCCAAAATAAAGCCAACCTTTCGATGCGACGGATGTCGCTCCTGAATCCGAAAATTCAGGAGCTGCGCGAAAAATACAAGGACGATCCGACGCGCATGAACCAGGAAGTGATGAAGCTCTACAAGGATTATGGGATCAATCCGGTCGGCGGCTGTTTGCCGATGATGATTCAAATCCCGATTTTCTTCGGGCTCTTCAAAATGCTCGGCCAGGCGGTTGAACTGCGAAACGCGCAATTTTTGTGGGTGCACGATTTGTCGCAACCGGACACCGTTGCGTATTTGCCCGTACTCGGCTGGCCCATCAACATCATCCCGCTTTGCATGGCCGCGAGCCAGATCTGGCTGATGGCGATGACGCCGAAGACGGGCGATGCCACGCAGCGCCGCGTGATGATGTTTACGCCGCTGATCTTTCTGTTTATCTGCTACAATTTTGCCGCGGCTCTGGCATTGTATTACACCACGCAAAACCTTTTCAGTATCGTGCAATTTTACTACAACAAACGCCAACCGATGCCGACGTTGGAAAAACGCGTGCCCGCCGGAAAACGAAAATGATGACGCCGAAAGAATTGCTCGACACCATCCTTGGTTATCTCGGCTTCGTCGTTCAAATCGAAGAGTCGCAGAACGAAGCGGGCAATCCGGTCCTGCAAATTTACACCGAGGAAAGCCGCCGTTTGATTGGACGCGACGGCGAAACGCTGGAAGCATTGCAATTCTTACTCAACCGCCTCTTGCAGGCGAAGGACAAAGACGCGCCGAAAGTTGTCGTTGATTGCGAAATGTATCGCTCAATGCGCGAAGACCGGATTGTGCAACGCGTTCGTGAACTTGCTGAGCGCGTGCGCGCCACTGGACGATCACTTCAGCTCGAACCGATGAACTCCTACGAGCGCCGCATCGTCCACAACGCTTTCAAAGACGATCCGGACATCGCGACCTGGAGTCCATCCGATTCCGCGCGAATCAAACAGATCACGTTACTCAAGCGCCAGCCAAAAAAAGAACCGGCGCAGTCCGCGCCGCAAAGTTAATTCGGCGCGAATCGCGCCGCTTCTTTTGTCTCACCGGATTTTATTTCCGGCCGCCAGCGGAATTTTTGGAGAAAGGGGTTTGCTTTACCTTCGACTGCGTCGGCGGTGATCTCGCCTAAAACCGGCGCGAATTTGAATCCATGTCCGCAATCCCCGGTTGAGATCACTAAATTCGAACGCTGCGGATCGGCTGCGATCCAAAAATCTCCGTCGTTCGTGTCGCAATACATGCAGACGCGCGTGTAAACGATCGCCGCCTCAGCCAGCGCGGGGATTGTCGATCTTAGAAATTCGCGCAAAGCGTTCTCGTCTTCACCAGTAACGACGCGCTCTGCAGAATCCGGTGACATCTCGCGCCCGGGACCGTGGTTCGCGATTTTGACGACGCCCTGGTTCAGCGGGAAGCCGTAGTAGCCCGTCGTCGAAATATCCGCTCCGAAAAATGGAAAGCGCTCCGGCAAAAAAAGCTCCGGCTTGTCTGGTTTGAGATGAAAAACCGGATGCCCCGTCGCCCGGAGAAATTTTTTTGTGAATGGCAGCACGTACGGCGTCCACGCGCCGGCCGCGATCACGACTGCGTCTCCGTTGATTCGATGGCGATCGTCCAAAACAACTCCACGGACGCGATCATCGTTTTCATCGAGCGCGACTAACTTCGCTCGTTCGCGCAGTTCAACGCCAATCGATTTCGCGTGTTCGACTAGTGTCGCAACCACGCGGCCGCTTTCGACATAACCCGCATCCGGATCAAAGAAGCCGTCCTGAAATCGGGCCGGAGCGAACGCTGGAAAACGCTCATGGAACGTGAACGAATCGAATCTTTCTAACCGGTGCCCCAGTTTTTCCAAGACGCAACAGCTCTCATATTCAAAATCGCCGGGCCGCATCGGGTGCTGGCAAACGAACAAAACGCCCGTCTCGTGATAGAGCTCGACGCCGAACTCGCTGTTCCATTTTCGCCAAAGCTCGATGCAACGCTCGGCGAGCGCAGTGTAATCTTCGTCCGGACCATAAGCGGCTCGGACCGCTTTGCTGATATCGGTCGAAGCGGCGAGTGGATGGGGCAAAGGACCGGGGTCGACAAGCGTAACTTGATGGCCGCGTTTTTTTAACTCTATCGCGGAAGTAACTCCGTTAATCCCTGCACCGACAACAATTACCTTCAGCATGTCTGAAATTAGAAAATGGCTCGCAAGGAAGGGGGACGACGATGCACAAAGCTGGGGCGCCGTTTGGACTACTAGTGAGCGCTTGCGACGCTGTCCGGCTGCGACGCAGCTTCGGCAGTACGATATTTGCGAATGCGGTTCAGCTCGTCGCGTGAGCCATCGGCCTTCGCCGTTTGCGCGGCCAGCTGGGCGTAATAGCGCTGGACGCTTTGCTTGTCTCCGGTTTGCTCCGCTGCCTGCGCCGCGCCGTACAATCCTCTGAATCTTCCCGGATAAATTTTCAACGCCGCTTCAAATTCCCGCTGTGCGTCCTTCGGCCTGCCCAATTCCAGCAGCAAACCACCGAGTTGTTCGCGAATTGGGACAAATGCACCCGGTGAGACTGGGTGCTTACCCAAAATATCTTCTGCGTCCGCCGCACGACGCAGCGTCGCAACCGCTTCCTCTTTCTTACCCTCGCTGCACGCCACCCAAGCCGAAGCCGCCTGCATTTGGAGGTCGAGGTGGCTCTTGAAGTAGTCGAATTTCGGATCCTTCGTCGCGTCACGCAATTGCTGCATCCGCGCGATTGCCTTCCGTGCTCCATCGAGATCTCCGGTGTGCACTCGGCCGAGAGCGTGACCGTATTCGATCAGCGCTTCCATGAACGGAAAAGAAGACCAATGTGGCACTTCGGGAATAGGCAGTGCCGCCGCCGCGGCCCAATCATTGCGCTCGAATGCGTAACGTGTTGGGATCGCAGCCAGCGCGTAAGCCGCGCTAAATTCTAATTCGGGATTAGTTTTCCGCACGGTCGCGGCGAAATCCACGATCTCTTTCGCCTTCGTGTCCTGTGCTTCCTGCAAATATGAGTAAGCCAGGTAATCGAGTGCATGCAATCCTTCGGCTTCGGTGGCGTCGCGGTGGCGCATGGCCGCGTAAGCATGCGCGGCGTCGGCGGCCGCGCGATTCGCAGTGATGGATTCATCCCACATTCCGAGACGAGTGAAGATGTGTGATGGCATGTGCAGAGCGTGCGGTACCCATGGCGCGAGCGAGCCATAACTTTGGGCCGCGGCCAGTCCGCGTTTGGCGAGCGGCGGGTAGTCGTAGCAATGGATGAGATAATGAACAACGCCGGGATGGTTCGGGTTCTTCTTCCACAACTTTTCCAGAATGGCCGCCGCTTCGAGTTGCTTAGATAACGCGGTGTCGTTAGGCGTGGCGTAACCAATTGCTAGGACTGCGAAGGCGTAAAAGGTTTGAACTTCAAAATCATCCGGATACTTGTCGCGCAGTTGCCGCATCGCTTTTTCATAAGCGATCACCCGATCACGCGATCCGACCGGGCCGTGACACGATTGCCCAACGGCGGTTACAGGCGAACTATCAGGAGTATTGTAGTAAACGTTAAGCGCCGTAATGAATCCCCGCTCACGATCTGTTGCCGGCGCCATCCTCATCGCCTTGTCGATGGCTGCCTTGCCCGCGCTCATTTCGTCCGGCGTCGGAGGTGTCCAAATCGGATGCCACCACGTCATCGCGATTCCCCATTCAGCCATGGCGCATTTCGGGTCCTTCTCGGCCGCGGAAGTGAAACTCCGTCGAGCTTCTTCATAAAAGAACGAGTGCAGCAATGCGACGCCACGCACGAATTCCGATCGTGCGCCCGGTACGCACGATATCGGGAAGTCTACTTTCCCCGCCCCGCGCAAATCGCCCGGTTCAGGGACGGTCGCGCTTTCGACGCCAAGAGCGCCGAGACCGACGACTAGGGCGATGAGAAAAAATATGCGGCGGTGATTGGT
>Ga0209161_10004235_pt1 | contig 11428 bp, 7 predicted proteins | sample GraSoiAngelo_155_FD_186169 | JGI IMG/M metagenome (GOLD analysis project Ga0209161, IMG submission 186169) | Grasslands soil microbial communities from the Angelo Coastal Reserve, California, USA - 14_1009_13_30cm (SPAdes) (version 2) | ecosystem: Environmental > Terrestrial > Soil > Grasslands ...
GTGCGCGGTCGGCACTCACCCTCGGCGTCGCGCTGGCCATCGCGGTGCTGGCGGTGACGCCCGCCGGCGCGGCGCCGGCCGGCGAGGTCAAGATCGGCCTCGCGGCCGAGCCGAACACGTTCGACCCTCACCTGACGGTCGGCCGCAACACGCAGATCTTCATCGTCAACGTCTACGACGGCCTCACCGCCCGCGACGCCCAGGGCAATCTCGTGCCGGCCCTGGCGGAATCGTGGAAGCGGCTGAACCCGACGACCTGGCAGTTCGTCCTTCGCAAGGGCGTCAAGTTCCACAACGGCGACGACTTCAACGCCGAGTCGGTGAAGTTCACGCTCGACCGGGCGACCAATCCCGAGACGAAGGCGACGATCAGCTCGGAGCTCGGCACGATCGCCAGCACCGAGATCGTCGATCCCTACACCGTGAACGTGATCACGAAGACGCCCGACTTCCTGCTGCCGGTGCGCCTGGGTGAGCTATTCGGCCTGATGCTCTCGCCCAAGCACACCAATGCCGTCGGCAAGGAAGCGATCGCGACCAGACCGAACGGGACCGGACCGTTCAAGCTGGTGTCGTGGACGAAGAACGAGCAGATGGTGCTGGAGGCGAACGAGAGCTACTGGCGCGGCGCGCCGAAGGTGAAGAAGATCATCGTGCGGCCGATCCTCGAGGACGCCGCGCGGATCGCCGCGCTCCAGGCCGGCGAGGTGGACCTGATCACGCCCATTCCCTACGCGCGCATCGCCGAGCTCAAGCGGAACGACAAGCTCGTGATCAAGACAGTCGCCGCGCCGCGGGTCTTCCACGTCACGATCGATGTGCGCAAGCCGCCGTTCGACAACGTGAAGGTCCGCCAGGCGCTGAACTACGGCGTCGACGTCAACGCCATCGTGAAGTCGCTCTACTTCGGCTACGGCACCCGGCTGGCGACCGTCGTGGACCGGGGCGGGCTCGGCTACGACCCCGGCGTCCAGCCCTACCCGTTCGATCCGACGAAGGCGAAGGCGCTGCTGGCCGAGGCGGGCTTCCCGAACGGCTTCGAGACCGAGTTCGACAGCTTCACCGGGAGCATCGCCGATCACGCCAAGCCGGCCGAGGCGATCGTCGGGTATCTCCAGAAGATCGGTGTGAAGGCCAAGCAGAACGTCTTCGAGTTCGCCGCGTTCGGTCCGCGGCGCGTGCAGAACAAGACGGCGCCGCTCTTCATCTACAGTATCGGCGACGCGTACCTCGAGCCCTCGTGGGTGATCCGCTGGCTCACCCAGGGCGGCCTCGGCATGCACTACAAGAACCCGAAGCTCGACGAGATGCTGACGCGGATCGAGGCCACCGACGACCGCGCGAAGCGCGCGCCGCAGTACAGCGACGTCCAGAAACTGATCAAGGACGAGGCGCCGTTCATCTTCCTGTTCCAGGCCGACGCGGTGTTCGGGATGAGCACCCGGATCGACTACGCGCCGCGGCCGGACGAGACCCAGTGGCTCTATCCGCTCGGGCTCCGGGGATGATTTGCGGGCCTACGTCGCCGCGCGCCTGGCCACCGCGCTCCTCGTCGTCCTCGGAGTGTCGGCTGTCTCGTTCGTCCTGACGTTCCTCACCGGCGACCCGGCGGAGATCATGCTGCCGCCGGGAGCGACGGCGGTGCAGATCGCGAAGTTCCGGGCCGAGTGGGGCTTCGACGATCCGCTGCCGGTCCAGTACTGGCGGTTCCTGCGCCGCGCCGTCCAGGGCGACTTCGGGATCTCGCTCCGGCACGGCCAGTCCTCGCTGCCGCTGATCGCGGCGCGGCTGCCCGCGACGTTCCAGCTCACGGTCACGGCGATGCTGCTGGCCATCGTGCTGGCGGTGCCGCTCGGCGTCCTCGCGGCGACCCACCGGGGCGGCACGATCGATCTCTTCGCGATGGGCGTGGCGCTCTTCGGGCAGTCGGTGCCGAACTTCTGGCTGGCGATCATGATGATCCTGCTGTTCGCCGTCTCCTGGGGCGTGCTGCCGACGTCGGGCCGCGGTGGATGGGCTCACGTCGTCATGCCGGCCGCCGCCATCGCGATCAATCTCGCCGCGTTGTTGACCCGCCTCGTGCGCACGGCGGTGATCGAGGTGCTCGCCGAGGACTACGTGCGCACCGCCCGCAGCAAGGGGCTACGTGAGCTGTTCGTGCTGGGCCGCCACGCGGTGCCCAACGCGCTGATCCCGCTCGTCACCGTGATCGGACTGCAGTTCGGCTACATCCTCGGTGGCGCGGTCGTGATCGAGACGATCTTCACCTGGCCCGGCGTCGGGCTGTTCACGATCCAGGCGATCCTGAACCGCGACTACCCGGTCGTCCAGGCCTCCGTGTTCATCCTGGCCACCGCGGTGGTGCTGATCAACCTGGTCGTGGACCTGCTCTACGTCTGGCTCGATCCACGCGTTCGGTTGACATAGGCATGTCGCAGGATCGAAGGGTGCCACGGCGTAGCCCCCTTGGCTTGACGCGTCTTGGGGGCCATTTCGGGGCCCCCATGTTGGATGTCGGCGCTCTGATCGTCGGCCTGGTCATCGTCGCAGCGCTCGGAGCGCCCCTGCTCGCGACGACCGATCCGGTCGATCAGGACCTGACCGTCGTGCTGAAGCCACCCTTCTGGCTCGAGGACGGCTCGCTCCAGCACCCGCTCGGCACCGATCATCTCGGACGCGACGTCTACTCGCGCCTGATTTACGGCGCACGCATCTCGCTGACGATCAGCGCGCTCGCCGCGCTGATCGGGGCCGTGGTCGGAGTGGCCGCCGGCCTGATCGCGGGCTACGTGGGCGGTCGCGTGGACGCCGTCATCATGAGGATCGTGGACCTGAACCTGGCGTTCCCGCTCATCCTGCTCTCGCTGGCGGTCGTGGCGCTCCTCGGTGCGAATCTGAAGAATCTCGTGATCGTGATGGCGATCACGACGTGGATGATCTACGCGCGAGTGGTCCGCGGGCTGAGCCTGACGCTGCGCGATCAGGAGTTCGTCCAGGCGATCCGCGCACTCGGGGCCCACGACGCCCGCATCATCGCCCGCCACGTGCTGCCCAACGTCTTCGCGCCGATCGTGGTGATCTGGACGCTCGAGGTGGCGCGCGTCATCCTGATGGAGTCGGCGCTCTCGTTTCTCGGCCTCGGCGTGCCGCCGCCGACGCCGACGTGGGGCCGGATGCTGGCCGAGGGCCGCGACTACCTGACGGTGGCCGGCTGGATCTCGATCTTCCCGGGCCTCGCGATCATGGTGACGGTGCTCGGGATCAACTTCCTCGGCGACGGCCTGCGCGATCTGCTCGACCCGCGGCTGCGCGGGCAGATGTAGCTCCCGGGAGCGCGGGCCTAGTCCACCGCCTTGAACATCCGCTCGTCGTAGAGCGCACCCGACATCGGCCCGAGCTTGTCGCGGAACTGGCGCGTGGCGTCCGCCATCGAATGAGCCTCCACCGCCTTCGCGTCCTTCCAGACCTCGACGACGGTGAAGTGATTGGGGCGGTTGGTCTGCTGCACGACCTCGAACCTCACGTTGCCGGCGCCGGCGCGGCTGTCCTCGCCGAGCTGCTTGACGGCGGCCAGGCCGTCCTCCTTGCGCGGCGGAATGACGTCGACGTGCGTCACGACGTACACGGCGTCACTGCCGACCGTGGCCTGGAGCGGGCCCACCGACACGCCGACGTGCACGCGCTCGTCGGTCGGGGCGTTGCGGATCGCCTGGATCCGCTCGCGCGTCTGCGTCGTATTCGCCGAGCTCCGGTGAGCCTCGAAGGCCTTCTGGTCCTTCCACACTTCCAGGACCACGAGCTGGTGCCCCTGGCCGATGCGGCTCGCCACCTCCGTCCTGAGATTTCCGTCTTCCTTGCGCGTCGCTTCGCGGTAGCGCTTGAGCAGCGCGACGGCGTCGGCGCGAGACGTCGGCATCACCTCGACGTACGTCACCGAGTAGATGTTGCCCTCGATGGGTGGCTGTGCCGGCGTCTGGGCGGCGGCATCAGCGATCACGCCCGCCAGCGTCACGGCCACACCGAGGAGGACGACGCGAAGGAGCACGCGCGCGACGTTACTGCAGACCCGGGGCGGCGTCAACGCCGTGGACAGGCGAGCGTCCCGCCGCTACACTTCCTTCCACGACCGTTGCGGCCCGACGTGCAAGGAGGACTCGAGATGAGCGAATCGAAGCAGCTCTTCAGCGCCAACCTGGCCAAGGATGCGGTGTACAAGACCGGCCTGCGCAGCTTCATGGAGTACCGCGACCTCGGCATCGAGAAGGCGACCCACGGTCAGTTCCGTGCCCACGTCGTCCGGATCAAGAAGGACGGGCCGGGCGCACACGACCTCCACACCACCGGGCTCCACAAGTTCTACGTGCTGAAGGGCTGGATGAAGTTCATCTACGAGAACCACGGCGAGCAGACGTTCCACGCCGGCGACTGCGTGCTCCAGCCGGCCGGGATCGTCCACAACGAGCTCGACTGCTCGGACGACGTCGAGATCCTGGAAATCTACTCGCCCGCCGTGCACGCGACGCGGAAGGTCGAGCAGATGCCGGAGGCCGCCGCCGCGACGCACTGAAATTCCGATCGCGCTGAAATTTTGATCGCACGCGGGGCGGTGCAATAGTTGAAGGATCGCCTTCGACACGCCGCCCCGCGCCGTTCGCTCCACCTTCCGAAAGCCTCGCGGGCGTCCTGCCCCGCGCGGGGCCGTCTGGGCATTCGCTCGCTGGGCCCGCCGTGCCCTCGTCACGCTCCTGGCTGCGCCGCTGGCGCTCCGCATCGTCGTCGCCTCAGTGTTGATCGTGACGGCGTGGTCCGCGGTGAACTGGACGTATCAAGTCATCCGCAAGCCGACCGAGCTGTTCTTCCCGGTGAGCGGCGCATTCACCAAGACGCCTCGCGAGACGTGGCGCCAGTACGGGCCGCTGTTTCGCGCTCACGCGACTGACGTCATCACGCCTGATCTGCTCGCCGCCCTGGCCCAGATCGAAGGCGCGGGCAATCCGGTGGCTCGGACGTACTGGCGGTGGCGTCTCACCTGGAACCCGTTCAGGGTGTACGAGCCGGCGTCGAGCGCCGTCGGCATGTACCAGATCACCGACGCGACGTTCAGGGAGGCGAAGCGCTTCTGCATCCATGGTCACGTGGTGGTCGAAAACGGCGCCTGGTACGACCCGAGCTCGTGCTGGTTCAACAGCCTCTACACGCGCGTCGTACCGAGCCACGCCGTGGAGATGACCGCCGCCCTCCTCGATCGGAGCGTCGCCCAGACGCTCGAGCGCCAGCGAGTCGGCGCCGCGACGCTCGAGCAGAAGCAGGATCTCGCCGCGATCATCCACCTGTGCGGAGCCGGCCCGGGCGACGCCTACGCACGACGCGGCTTCCGCCTCCATCCCGGCCAGCACTGCGGCGACCACGACGTCGCTCGTTACCTCGCTGACGTCAACGCGCTGAAGCGAAAGTTCACCAGGCTGGCGAGCGCCGGGTAGTCGCCCGGGCGGAGCGCGGCGCCCCGTGGGACCAAGGTCCTATGGGCGCCGCGTGGTGGGCCCCCTAGTATTGCGCGGACGCGAGATTCCACCTGATCGGCTTGGGATGGAGGAACGACGTCCATGCAAGCAACCACCCGACGGATTGTCATCACGCTGCTATCGTGCGCCGTGATCCAGCTCCTGCTGGCGCTGGCCTGGCCCGAAGCGGCGCGCGCTCAGCAAACGTTCTCCATCGCCTTTCCGAAGAAAGCGGGCGAGCCGAACTCGTGCATGACCCAGATGCCGGGCGGAAACGGCGGAACCTTTCTGCGGTGCCGGATCCAGCTGCCCGCCGATGTTCCCTCGGACCTGTTCATCCGCGCCGTGTTCTTCGAGTGCCGGCCCGGCAGCAGCCAGGCGTGCCTGAACACGCAGCAGTGCCCGGGCAACGGCGCGATCTGCGACCGTCACGTGAACCCGGTCGTGCCGGTGGACTTCAACATCTCGCAGCCGGGGGCGCGGGCGGTCGAGTGGTGGGGCTGGACGAGCGACGTCGGGGACGCGACCCTGCACTTCGACGTCACGGTCGGCCCGTAACTCCGCAACCGCGGAGGAGGCGGTCACGGGCACGCGAGTCTTGACGGTCGAAACCCCACCTCACGTCGTCATCGTCGGCGGCGGATTCGGCGGCCTCGCTGCCGCACGCGCGCTCAAACGAGCGCCCGTGCGGATCACCCTCCTCGATCGGACGAACCATCATCTGTTTCAACCACTGCTGTATCAGGTCGCCACCTGCGTCCTCTCCGCTGTCGAGATCGCCGCCCCCATCCGCCATCTGCTGCGCCGCCAGAGGAACACGGTGGTCGAGATGACCGAAGTCCTCAGCGTGGATCCACAGAAGCGCACCGTCTCCGTGGACCAGCCCGGGCTCGGCGTCCGGTCCGTTCGTTACGACTTCCTGGTCCTGGCGACCGGCGCCACCGGGAGTTACTTTGGGCACGATGAGTGGGCGAAGATCGCGCCGTATCCGAAGACGATCGCCGACGTGCTGACGATGCGCGACAGAATCCTGAAGCTGTTCGAGCTCGCCGAGATCGAGGGCGATCCGAGCCGTCAGCAGGATCTTTTGACGTTCGTGCTGGTCGGGGCGGGACCGACCGGGGTCGAGATGGCAGGCGCGCTGGCGACCATGACGCGGGCCACGCTCAAGTCGGAGTTCCGCCGCATCGATCCCGCTTCGGCGCGGATCATCCTGGTGGATGCCGGCCCCCGCATCCTCGCAGCCTATTCGGAAACGCTGGCCGACAGGACGCACCGCTATCTGACGCGCATGGGCGTCGAGATTCGCACCGGCGCCCGCGTGGAGCATGTGGACCACGACGGGGTCGTCGTGAACCGCCAGCGCGTCGGAAGCCGCTGCGTCTTCTGGACGGCGGGCGTGCACGCATCACCGGCGGGCGCCTGGCTGGAGGCCGAGACCGATCATGCCGGCCGCGTGAAGGTCCTGCCCAACCTCACGGTGCCCGGTCATCCGGAGATCTTCGTGGTTGGTGACGCCGCGTCCATCCCGCACGACGGGCGACCGTTGCCAGGCCTGGCCCAGGTGGCAATCCAGAGCGGGCACTACGCGGGCCAGACGATCCGGCGCAGCCTCGCCGGCGAGTCCGGGTTGCCGCCGTTCAGGTATCTCGACAAGGGGAATCTCGCCACCGTCAGCCCGACCTTCGCCATCTTCGAGAAGGGGCGCTGGCGGTTGAGTGGGTGGTTGGCCGAGGGAGTGTGGGCGTTCGTCCACATCCTGTATCTCTCCGGCTTCGAGAACCGGCTCCTCGTGCTCATCACCTGGACGTGGGCGATCCTGGCCCGGCGGGGTGGCGCCCGCGTGATCGAGGATCCGAGTTACGCGCGCCTCGAATCGGCGGGCACACGATCATGAATTTGGGCTCGAATCCTGAGCAACAGCGCCTCGACGAGATCGACACCGCCGGGAAGCCCTGGCGGCGGTGGGGAACCTATCTGAGCGAGCGCCAGTGGGGAACGGTCCGCGAAGACTACAGCGCGAACGGCAAGGCGTGGGACTACCTGCCCCACGACCACGCGCGCAGCCGCGCCTACCGCTGGGGCGAGGACGGCCTCGGCGGCTTCTCCGACGACCAGCAGTTGTTGTGTCTCTCGGTCGCGCTCTGGAACGGGAAGGATCCGATCCTCAAGGAGCGGCTGTTCGGCCTCACCAACGCCCAGGGCAACCACGGCGAGGACGTCAAGGAGCTCTACTACTACCTGGATGCGACCCCGACCTGCTCGTACGCGCGGATGCTCTACAAGTATCCGCAGGCCGCGTATCCCTACCAGCAGCTCATCGACGAGAACGCGCGCCGCGGCCGTCAGAACCCGGAGTTCGAGCTGATCGACACCGGGCTCTTCGACGACGACCGCTACTTCGACGTCGAGATCGAGTACGCGAAAGCGGACGTCGAGGACGTGCTGTGGCGCATCACCGTCGTCAACCGGGGTCCGGTGGCGGCGCGCCTCCACGTGCTGCCGCAGGTGTGGTTCCGCAACACCTGGACCTGGTTCAAAGACGCCCGCAAGCCTTCGCTCGCCGCCGACGGTCAGAGCGGCGTCGTCATATCGCACGCTGAGCTGGGCGCCTACCAGCTTCAGTTCGAGGGGCCGCGTGAGCTCCTCTTCTGCGACAACGAGACCAACGCTCGACGGCTGTTCGGCGAGCGAGACGCGACGGGATTCTTCAAAGACGCCTTCGACGACTATGTCGTCCACGGCCGAGCAGACGCCGTGAACCCTGCGCGGACCGGAACCAAGGCCGCGGGGCTGTACACCGTCGACGTCGCCGCCGGGGGCCGTGCCGTGATCCGTGTCCGCCTGCGCGTCGGGCGCACCGGTGGACCGTCGTTCTCCGATTTCGACACGGTGATCGCGGCGCGGCGGCAGGAAGCCGATCGCTTCTACGCTCAGATCCATGCAGGCGTCGCCGACCAGGAGTGCCGGCGTGTTCAGCGGCAAGCGCTGGCCGGGATGATCTGGAACAAGCAGTTCTACCGCTACGACGTCTCACAGTGGCTGGACGGCGACCCCACCGAGCCGCCACCGCCGCCCGAGCGACGGCACGGCCGCAACAGCGACTGGCGTCTGCTCGACAGCGCCGATATCTTGACGATGCCCGACAACTGGGAGTACCCGTGGTTCGCCGCCTGGGACCTGGCCTTCCATTGCGTCGCCTCGGCCCTGATCGATCCTCGCTTCGCCAAGCGCCAGCTCATCCAGCTCGGGCGCGAGTGGTACATGCATCCCAACGGCCAGTTCCCCGCGTACGAGTGGAACTTCGGCGCCGTGAACCCTCCCGTCCATGCCTGGGCGGCGCTGAAGATCTACCACCTCGAGCAGCGCGAGGCTGGCCGTGGCGACCGCGCGTTTCTCGAGCGCGTCTTTCACAAGCTGATGCTCAACTTCACCTGGTGGGTCAACCGGCGCGATGCCCAGGGGCGGAACGTCTTCCAGGGTGGCTTCCTCGGGCTCGACAACATCGGCGTCTTCGACCGCTCCGCCCCGCTGCCGACCGGTGGCTTCATCGACCAGGCAGACGGCACCGCCTGGATGGCGATGTACAGCCTGAACCTCATGCGGATCGCGCTCGAGCTGGCCGAGGACGATCACGCCTACGAAGACATCGCCACCAAGTTCTTCGAGCACTTCCTCTACATCGCCCAGGCCATGACCAACATCGGCGGTGGGGGCATCGGGCTCTGGGATGACAAGGACGCGTTCTATTACGACGCTCAGTGCATGCCCGACGGCACCACGAGGCCGATGCGACTGCGCTCGATGGTCGGGTTGATCCCGCTGTTCGCCGTCGAGGTTCTCGAGGCCGACCACCTCGAGCGCTGGCCCGGCTTTCGAGCGCGGCTCGATTGGATTCTCGATCATCGGCCCCAGCTGGCGGCGCTCGTGTCGCGCTGGGCCGAGCCCGGCCAGAAGGAGCGGCGCCTCTTGTCGCTGGCCCGCGCGTTCCGCATGAAGAAGATCCTGGCCCGCATGCTCGATCCCGACGAGTTCCTGTCGGACTACGGCGTCCGGGCCCTTTCGCGACACTACCTCGAGCATCCCTACGTCTTTGAGTGGGGAACCCAGCGCTCCCAGGTGACCTACACGCCCGGCGAGTCGGACTCCGGGCTCTTCGGTGGCAATTCGAACTGGCGCGGGCCCATCTGGATGCCGGTCAACTACTTGTTGATCGAGAGCCTCCGACGCTTCGACGACTACTACGGGCCGGGCTTCAAGGTCGAGTGCCCGACCGGTTCAGGAAAGTTGCTGTCGCTCGGCGAGGTGGCCAACGAGCTATCCCGGCGTCTCCTGCGTATCTTCGTGCCGGGGCCGGACGGCGACCGGCCGCTCTTCGGCGCCTCTCAGAAGATGCGGAAGGATCCCAACTTTCGCGATCACATCCTCTTCTACGAGTACTTCCACGGCGACACCGGTCGCGGGTTGGGCGCGTCGCACCAGACGGGCTGGACTGGGCTGATCGCCACCGTGATCGACGAGCTCAAGTGAAGGGCGGATCCGCATGAGCACCATCTACGACGTGATCATCATCGGAAGCGGCGCCGGCGGCGGCACCCTGGCCCGTCACCTGGCGCCTTCCGGCAAACGCATCCTGCTCCTCGAGCGGGGTGGCTGGCTGCCTCGCGAGCCCGAGAACTGGATGGCCGAAGAGGTCTTCGTGAAGAACCGCTACGTCTCCACGGAGACGTGGTACGACAGGCACGGCGAGCCCTTCCAGCCCGGCGTCCACTACTTCGTCGGCGGCGCCACCAAGATGTACGGCGCTGCGCTCTACCGCCTGCGCCGGGAAGACTTCGGCGAGATTCGGCACTACGACGGTGTCTCGCCGGCCTGGCCCCTCGCGTACGAAGAGATGGAGCCCTACTACACCAAGGCCGAGCAGATGTACCACGTACACGGCGCACGCGGGGAAGACCCGACCGAGCCGCCGGCCAGCGCGCCGTATCCCCACCCGGCGGTCTCGCACGAGCCGCGCATGCAGCGGCTTCACGACGACCTGGCGCGCGCGGGTTATCGCCCGTTCCACGCACCCTGCGGCATCATGCTCGACGAGAAGCGAATGCCGTTCAGCCGCTGCATTCGCTGCAAGGACTGCGACGGGTTCCCGTGCCTGGTCCACGCGAAATCGGATGCCGAGGTGCTCGCCGTGCGCCCGGCCATCGAGTATCCGACCGTCACCCTGCTGACCCATGCCCTCGTCCGCACGCTCAAGACGAACGCGGCCGGCACCGGCGTGACCGAGGTCGTCGTCGAGCGCGAGGGCGAAACCGAGAGCTATCGCGGTGGCATCGTCGTCGTCTCCTGCGGCGCGGCCAACTCGGCCAAGCTCCTGCTGCAGTCGGCCAACGACCGCCATCCGCGTGGGCTCGCCAACGGGTCGGATCAGGTCGGGCGCCATTACATGTTTCACAACAGCATGGCGGTGCTGGCGATCTCGCGTGAGCCGAATCCGACCAGGTACCAGAAGACGCTGGGGCTCAACGATTTCTACTTCGGCATGGACGGCTTCGAATACCCCATGGGCAACATCCAGATGGTCGGCAAGTCCCAGGGCCCGATGTACCGGGGAGAGAAGCCGATCGAGGCCGGGCTCGTCCCCGGCTGGACACTGGACAAGGTGGCCGAGCACGCCGTCGATTTCTGGCTCTCGACCGAGGACCTGCCCTCGCCCGACAACCGGATCACGCTGGCCAGGGACGGTCGCATTCAGCTCAACTACATTCCCAACAACCAGGTGCCCAAGCAGAGGCTCTTCGACAAGCTCCGCTCGATGCTCGACCACCTCGACCTGCACGAGCACCTCATCCCACGCAACCTGTACATGAAGAACGAGATCGGGGTCGCCGGCGTGGCGCATCAGGCGGGTACCTGTCGCTTCGGGACCG
>Ga0209161_10004237_pt1 | contig 11424 bp, 13 predicted proteins | sample GraSoiAngelo_155_FD_186169 | JGI IMG/M metagenome (GOLD analysis project Ga0209161, IMG submission 186169) | Grasslands soil microbial communities from the Angelo Coastal Reserve, California, USA - 14_1009_13_30cm (SPAdes) (version 2) | ecosystem: Environmental > Terrestrial > Soil > Grasslands...
TGTCCCGATAGAGGGTTCCGTCGGGTTCACCTTTGTGAACTGATTGTTGTTGAAGTGGACCGTGTAGGAGACGAACGATGTGCTCGCCGACCCAGCGTTCCTTATGTTCAAAGTCATATTCGTCGGTGAATTGACTTGCGACGTCTCGACGTTCAGGGCCTCCTGTCCTGGGCAGGGAGTAACAACGCATCCTGGCGCATTGTACCGGTAGCATCCTCCGCACAAAGGTGACGGACTACCGGTTGTCTCCCAATAGAGCACTCCTCCGAGGACTAGCCCACATACTATGATAACGGTGAGGACAGTCCCGGTCGTTGGGGGCATTGATCTTCTGGGGATTACGTTTCAGCTCGGAGAATAGCCGGATCGAACTAAGGACCAGCAAACCAAGTTACGCAAAGACTCTCAGTAGTGTGAATCTCGAACGGAGCGTTGAACCCATTATTCCGACATCAACTTGAAAGAAGTCCCTGTTCCCATCAGACAAGCCCTTAACAACCTCCGAGGACGTTCTAGGGGATATTACGTTGCAACCTGAAATTAACATAGGTACGCTCGGTCATGTCGACAATGGGAAGAGCACCATCGTCCAAGCCCTGACCGGGGTCTGGACTGCCAGACATTCGGAAGAGCTTCGTAGAGGAATCACGATCCGTATCGGGTATGCTGACGCCTCGTTCTATGAGTGCCCCTCCTGCGAGCCCCCCTACAACTATTCAACGAGCAAGATCTGCCCGAACTGTAAGAGCGAGACCAAATTCCTAAGATCGGTGAGCTTCGTTGACTGTCCGGGACACCACAGCCTCATGGTTACAATGCTGTCCGGGGCCGCGATCATGGACGGATCGATGTTCGTCATTTCAGCGAACGTCAAGTGTCCTCAAGCCCAGGACCGAGAGCACATGCTGGCCGCGCAGATGGTCGGCCTACGCAAAATGGTGGTCGTGCAAAACAAGATCGACGTTGTAGACCGGGCCAGGGCCAAAGTGAATCATCAGGAGATTCGTGAATTTACCAAAGACACTGTTGCTGGAGATGCGCCTGTGATACCGGTTTCAGCCCAGCATAAACTGAACATGGACGTTTTGATCGCTGCGATACAAGAAAAGATTCCCACTCCCAAACGCGACTCCTCAGTCGCGCCGAGAATGTCCATCCTCCGATCATTCGATGTCAACAAGCCCGGTACAGAAGTGGAGGATATTCTGGGGGGAGTTGTTGGAGGGTCTGTTGTCCAGGGGGTTTTCAAGAGGGGAGAGGAGATCGAGATCAAACCGGGCATAAAGGTAGGCGAGTCGAACCGGGTCACCTACGAAAGGCTTGTCGCGAACGTAGAGACCTTGCAAGCCGGTGACGGAGAAGTGAAGCAGGCAATGCCTGGTGGGTTGGTTGCTGTCGGAACCGATCTGGATCCGTCGATAACAAAGTCTGATGGGTTGGTGGGTAATGTCCTGGGAAGGTCAGGTACACTGCCCGATATTCTGGAAAAGGTCAGCCTCGATGTTGACCTATTCGAAAGAGCAGTCGGGACAGAACAGCTGGTCCCGGTGCAGAAGATCAAGATGAACGAACCCTTGGTTCTCAACGCGAGCACAGCTGTCACCTCCGGATTGGTCGTATCCGCGAGAGAAGACATCGCAGACGTACAGCTAAAGAAACCAATCTGCGCCGACCCAGGATCCAAAGTCGCCCTGAGCCGAAGGATTGGGGAGAGTTGGCGCTTGATCGGGTTCGGAACGATTCGATAAAGTAGGTTCCAGGGTTCTACTGATCCCGGATCAGGGACCTGATGGTTGCCGTGAGGGTTTCAACTCTCGGCGTTTCAATGATTATTGCGGGCGTGAACTTGATTGTTGCGGTCGTCCTTGTGGCACTCTTGATTCCACAACTTCCAGTGCCAGTGCTTTCCGTAATAGTCGTTGCTGATTCATTCTATTGATGCTCGGAAATGTCGTCTCAGTTATTTCTAGTCTTCGACAGAAGACATTGCGCCGATGCAGTATCTGCCGGTTGGATATTACCGGAAGAGCGTTCCGCATTTGGAAGAATCCCCACTACGAATCAATTCATCATGACTATTCTTTATGGCTCAAGCGCTGGATCCGGACCCTCATTCTAATTGCTCTGCCTTCGGTTGCAATTCTCGTCTCATCAGAGTACCTTTGGCTAAAATATGGCGGCGTTTACTCCTACCTCGCCGGACTGACTGCACTTTCTTGGACTATCTTCGCATTCTCTGGGTCATTCCATTATTGGAGAAAGATTAGGGGTTTCAGGCTCGGGTGGAAGGACAATCATCAAGTCTGAACCCCGTACGAAATCGAATGGCTTATCTAAGGACTCGGCGAAGATACACCTTCCCCTAACCGTTCTCCTCGACACCAGCTTTCTTATCCAGATGCTTGAACAGAGAAGAGACATCGACGAAGAACTGCGAGACCTCATCAAAGGCCCAATCCGGCTCGCGACACTCGACATGGTGGAACGCGAACTCCAACGCATTGGAAGAACTCGATCCTCGAAAACTGGCGGTTTCGCGAATGCGGCTCTCGAACTCTTGAAATCGAGAAAATACTCGACCTTCGCATCCGGATTCGAGACCTCAGACACAGATGCGGCGATACTTTCGTTTTCAGCAGCCAAGAGTGAGCGATTGGCCGTCGCGACCGTTGATCGCAAATTGAGAGCCGCTCTATACAGGCTTGGTTTACAGGTAATCTATCCGAAGCGTCAGCGAGGATTGCTGATGTCAAGTCGGAACCGCGTGGGCACAGTGTGAGCGGAACTTTGCGTCATGCTGCAATGTGTGTCAACAATTAGAACAGAACTTGGCTCCCTGAGCAACCAAGTGCTGGGCAGGGATTTCGTTCCGTTGAAGAAATGTTTGATGGAAGATGGTTGCAAACAGAACTAGAATCCCTCCGACCAGAAACAAGTAGAACCCTGATTGGAAACCCCACGTCACGGAAGCTCCATCCGCGAAGGCTGATCCGACGGGTCCGGACGGGCAGGTGGGCGAACCTTGACACATGACGGAGAGCGTGTAGCTCACGGCACCAGCGTATAGCCCCATCGCTAATATTGTCGAGACGAATCCCATTATCAAGTACTGCTTGTTAGGGTCGAAGCTTCCAAGAAACACAAACTTTGAAGTGATGAATACTATCGCCAGGACCAAGAGGCTCAGCAACCCCATCATCTGAGCAGCTTCGGCTACGGCAGGCGCGGAACTCGTGTCACCGAAGTGGGGGCGACTCCATAGACTCCATCAAACGATAGATCCTGAGAAACCAAAAGCCGTCCCATCTGCTCCCCACCAAGGCAAAAAGACACTGATTAGGGCCAATGCGCCTGCGAGAATTGAGGCTAGGTTGACTCTTGGAAGATCAACAAGAATCTTACTAGCCAAACCGGATCCGGTCTCTTCTACGACTCAGAAGCACGCTACTCTTCTGAATGATGTACCGCGCTTATCCACTCTCAACGTACAGTTGCTTTCAGGAAATGTTTCTCCCAGTTCGACTTAAATAACGCTCAACGTGGGGCCGCGGTGTAAACAAGAGACAAGTGAGTTTGGCAAGACTATATTCGGGCAAGAGAGGAAGTTCAGGATCGACTAGACCTGTTAGCAGACGTCCTCCTGCCTGGTTCAAGTACGAGCCTGAAGAAGTGGACGCCCTTGTTCTGAAATTGTCGAAGGAGGGGAATACGCCCAGCCTGATAGGGCAGATCCTCCGGGACAGGTATGGCATTCCGTTAGTATCGCAGGTTGCTGGCCGACGGCTTGAGAAGATCATCCCGGAAGAGAGTCGGACGAAACTTCCTGAGGATCTTGAGAACTTGTTGAGGAAAGCGACTAGTGCGACTAGACATCTTGAGAAGAATCGGAAAGACTACCCCAACAAGAGGGACTTGGCATTGATCGAGTCGAAGATTCATCGGCTTGTATTTTATTATCGTAAGATTGGGAGAATTCCTAAGGATTGGGTATACAAGCCAGTTGCAGCCTCACTCGACTAGCCTCAACGAGCAGAGACTGGAACTTCAGCGAACCGCCGACGAAACAGCGTCAACAATCAGAGAAGCAGCTGGTAAAGAATCAACAATCCTGACAGTAACGCATTTTGACGCCGATGGACTAACCGCTGGCGCAATAGCATTCGAGGCGGTTAAACGGCTCAACACAGTTGTTCAACTACGAATTGTCGAGAATCTCAGCGAGAAAACGATCGAGGAGATCGGAGCCATTGACGCTGACTTCATCATTTTCTCTGACATAGGCAGCGGTTATCTCGACATTGTATCCAAGGGGCTCAAGAATCGCGAGATCGTTATTGCCGACCATCACCAGGTACTGGGCGAGGCTCCGCCGAATCTCCATCATTTTAACACTCATCTGATGGGTTTCAATGGCTCTGAAGAGATCAGCGGGGCGGGAACAGCCTATCTTCTCGCAAAGGCGATCGATCCGAAAAACGTGGACCTCTCCTCACTCGCCATCGTTGGTTGTCTGGGGGATCAGCAGGATAAGGGTCCCAAGCGATCTCTAATCGGCCTCAACACTGAGATTCTGAAGGACGCGGTCGAAGCTAAACTGGTCGAGGTCACGCAGGACCTGGTGCTGTTTGGACGACAGACGAGGCCGATTCATCGTGCAATCGCATCAACCACAACTCCATTCCTGCCGGGCTTGAGCGGCGAGGAAGATCGCTGTTTAGCGCTGCTTGACTCTGTGAACATTCCCACGAAGGTAGATGATCGTTGGAGGACTATCTCTGATCTCTCGCTTGAAGAGAAGAAGCGGCTTGTCGACAAGATCATTCAGCACATGATCTCGCTGAAGCTCAGTGGAGAAGTCGCCCTTGAACTGATAGGGTCTGTTTACACGCTGACCAAAGAAGAGCCCTCAACTCCTCTCCGCGACGCCAGGGAATACGGATCTCTTCTGAACGCTTGTGGCCGTATGGGCAAACCAGGCCTCGGAGTAGCCCTGGGCCTAGGGGACCGGGGGGCATCTTTTGAGGAAGCACAACAGGTCTACTCAGAATACCGAAAATTCCTATCGAAATACATGAACTGGATCACTTCTGATCCCAAGTCGCTGGTTCAGAAGGGACACTTGGTCATTGTCAGAGGAGAGGGAGTGATCGACGAAAACATGACCGGGGCCGTATCCTCCATGCTCTCTTCCTCCAACCTCTTCGGCGGATCGAAAGTAACTTTGGTGGTAACCGCGACAAAGGAGGGCGAATCAAAAGTCTCTGCACGTGGAACCGATCAGCTGATCGAAAAAGGACTGAACCTCGGGAAGATACTTCAAGACTTATCACCCAAATACGGCGGATACGGAGGCGGCCACGCAATAGCAGCAGGTGCAACAGTCGAGCGTCAGAGCCTCGAATCATTCCTTACACAATTTGAAAGGACTATCGAGTCGACAATCAAGTGATTAGAGCACAGATCAAGATCTCAACACCGAACAAGGCAACATCCAGATCGCTAGTAGCATCGGTCCAGCCTGATAACTTGAACATGAAAGGTCTCAAAGTGAAGGGAAGAGCATTGGACCGGACCGCATCATTTAGTCTCGAATTCGGTGGAAAGATTGAAACCTTCATATCCACCTTGGACGACCTCCTCCGCTGTCTTCAAGCAGCAAAGGAGACGCTAGAAAAAGTATCAAGCTAAGAAAAATGGAATAGAGACTGTGTCAAAGACCACCAAGAAAGTGCGGGACAAGTGGAGAACTAAGGAATGGTACTCCGTGTACACCCCCGCCTACTTCGGAGAACAAAACGTTGCTGGGATACCTTGCGAGGATCCGAAGAAGCTTATCGGCCGAGTCGTAGAAACCACCCTTTACGATATTACCAATGATTTCTCCCACCAGTCCATCAAACTATACTTCCTCGTGACCTCAATCACAGGTGATCGAGCTGATACAATCCTCAAGAGCCACGAGTACTCCACTGACTATCTCAGAAGCCTCGTCAGGCGAGGAAGTACTCGTATCGATGGGATCTTCACCGGTCGAACAGTTGACAACTATCTCACGCGAGTCTACATCGTAGGATTCAGCCATGGTAGAATCAATGGGTCTCAAGAACACGGCATACGACAGGTCATGGGCAAGATCGTTGCAGAAAAAGCGTCCAAACTCACGTACTCGCAACTCTGCCACGAAATGGTTCTCGGAAAAATGGGATCAGACGTCTACAACGAAGCCAAGAAGGTCTGCCCCCTCCGCCATATCGGAGTACGCAAATCGAAGCTGCTCTCCATGCCATTGAGCTTAGAGGACGCAGTTCCTAAGGGAAAGGCCTCCAAGGAAATCATCGAGACTATCCCTGAGATCGCCGTTCCTACTGCTGAGCCAGCAGCGTAGCGCTGCCCGCTTTTGAACCTGCAATTCGGCAGTTCCGGTATCCGGGGCAAATATCCTGAAATAGTAAATTCGTCAGTTGCCTTCGAGCTAGGCAAGCTCATTCCAAGGATCATGGGTGAAGAGCTTGCTCTTGGAAACGATCCGCGATACTCGGGGCCAGTTCTGAAAGCGTCTTTTCTTGCTGCTGCGCTTGAAAACAGAGCGAAAGTTCTAGACTACGGTTTGATTCCCACACCAGCACTCGCGTATGAGACAAAGGCTCTGGGGCGATCAGCTGGAGTAATGATCACGGCTAGCCACAACCCGCCCGAGTATAATGGATTCAAGGTGTTCAACAAGTCCGGAGAGGCTCTCGACGATGAGACGAGGCTGAGCTTGAAGAATCCAAAGCCGCTTCCCTACAATGGGAGAGCTTCCAGTCTTGAGCCTGCGGACCCGAGGGAGTACAAGGAGTTGCTTGCACGTGTGGCTTTCAAGAAGAAATGGAAAGTTGTCCTCGATTGCGGTAACGGTGCAGCCTCACAACTCGCTCCTGCGATCTATCGAGAGAGACTGGACAAGGTTACGACCATCAACTCGTACCCTGACGGGGGATTCCCGGGCCGTGGGTCCGAACCTACGAGGAAGAGCGTGCAGACTCTTGGTAGTATGGTTGTCGAGACCCGTTTTGATGCCGGGATCGCGTTTGATGGCGATGCGGATCGAATGTACATTGTTGATGAGAACGGAACCTGCCCCTTGCAAGATAGAATACTCGCATCCTACATCGCTTTTCTTGCGAAAAGATCCAAGGGTCCATTCGTGGTCCCACTCGATACGTCAATGGTTATGGATGAGATAGCCAAGAAAACAGGCGCGAAGCTTGTTCGAGGCCCGGTGGGCGATGCCAAGCTTCTACGAGAAGCCAAGCGGTTGAACGCGAACTTCGCCGGAGAACCATCCGGGGCATGGATTCACCGAGACTACAACAGCTGTCCTGACGGACCTCTGTCTGGGCTGCTATTTCTCAAAGCCACTGAAGACCTTGGTCTCCGTGTGTCAGAAATGGTCAGGGATGTTCCGGAATACCATGTGATCAGGGAAGGGATGAAGTACACTGGAAAGCTCACACAAGGCAAATTTTCGACACTAGCTTCCGGCTTGAAAAGGATCCTTGGGAAGGGCTCGTCCATGGAGACAAAGTTTGGGCTGAGGGTGAGCACTGAGACCGCTTGGGTTCTCGTCCGGGACAGCGGCACAGAGCCTGTGATACGCGTGACCGGAGAATCGAAAGATAGATCCGAGGCGACGAGAGTTATGAGAGAGACACTGCGGCTCTTGAGACAAGTCCTGAAGGGACGGTGACAGGATTGAAGGCAGCTATCCTCGCCGCTGGAAGAGGAGAACGTCTCTGGCCGCTTGCCGAGAAGAATCCTAAGCATTTGCTCCCGATCGGTGGAGAACCTCTCCTACAGAGAACTGTCAAGGGGCTTGTTCGCGCTGGGGTCGGCGAGATCGTCATGGTCGTCCAGTTTGAAGCGGAGAAGATCAAGAATTTCTTCGGAGATGGTCAACATCTTGGTTGCAAAGTTAGATACGTGAAACAGAAGAGACTGGGAGGAACCGCTGACGCGGTGAGAACGTGCGAGAATGAACTCCGAGGAGAAGATCGGTTTCTAATTATCTACGGCGACAATTACTACGATCAGAAAGCTCTCAACAAATTCGTCAAGTCGTCGGACTCTAAGGATTTGCTTATGGGTGCGGCGGAGGTCAAAGACCCATCGCGCTTTGGTACATTGGAAGTCAAGAGGGGAAACATTGTCTCGATCCGTGAGAAAGCGTCCAACGGCAATATCGGAGTCGTCAACGCAGGCACCTACGTTCTAGACACTTCCATCTTCTCTGCCATACGGAAGACCCGGAAATCTAAACGTGGAGAGTTCGAGCTCACAGATTCGCTTAGCTTGCTAATGGCTGAAGGGAGAAGAATCCGGACGATTCCCTTCGGCAAAGGAGAATGGGTTGGAATCAGCTACCCTTGGGACCTCCTAGAGGCAAACCGGTCAGCGCTGGATTCTGACGAAGAGATTCGCGACGGACAGACGGAGCCAGGTGTGCATCTAAAGGGCAGTGTCAGCCTATCGAAAGGATCACGTGTGAAGTCTGGCTCCTATATCGAGGGTCCCGTTTACGTCGGCGAGAGCGCAGTGGTGGGTCCCAACGCGTACCTCCGACCGGGAACCTCGCTTGGAAAGGGAGTGAAGGTCGGTGCGGGTTGCGAAGTCAAGAACAGTATCGTCATGGATGAGGCCAAGATTCCCCACCTCTGCTATGTCGGAGACAGCATTCTGGGGAATGGGGCCTCGCTCGGAGCCGGAACGATCACTGCAAACCTGAAGTTCAATGATTCCAACGTACAGTCCAGAGTGAAAGGGCGGCTCGTGGACAGCGGACAGCGAAAACTGGGCGCAATTTTCGGAGACGGGGCCAAGACTGGAATCAACGTCTCCATTTATCCCGGGGTTAAAATCGGGCAACTATCAAATCGGATGTCGCATCAAAGGGAAGAGTTAGATGACCGCACAGCAAGACGCCAATTAGCAGTTGCTTTGAAGAGCCTCTTCGTCAAGGCCGCAAGCCTTGTATGATTACTCAATGTAGTCTCAAAGGCTTTGCGTTATCGAACTCGATTCATACAGCGTCTAGTTCTGGCTGCGAGCTTAGTATTGGTGGCGATCGGATTACTCTTTTTCACCCTCGGATTGATGGGCTTGACAAGTCCTATAGCCTGCGCAATCACCGGATGTCCGTCCATAACTTCAGTGACTTATGCGGCCCATTGGGATGAGATTTTCGTCGGAATCGTGATGATCGTCTTAGGAATTGGGTTGATATTCGTCTCTGCCAAGGCGAAGAAAAGCCTGTAACAAAAGCATTCAACGGCAAAGACCTAGACATGGGTTTCGCTTCGTTCATGATTACGGCACAGAGTGAAGCCCATCGACCGATATCTTGCCATGTTGATCCATCTCGCCTTCAAGATCGAATCTGATTCCCGTGATCCACTCGGATACTTTGAGGTTAGTCCGAGTGTGCTGGGTAACTCGCGAGACTGAAAGTTCAGACTTCCCGTTTGCTAGCACCAGATAAGGTACGATTATGTCCCCCATGTGACGATCCAGAATCGCCCCTGACCGAATTTCTTCAATGAGGATTCTTCCGGCCGTCGAGCCTACTTCCTCCGCCGGTCTTCCTCTCTCCCCAAGAGCGTCTGATCCCAGAGTGTTCCCGTTCTGATTTTCTGCTGACAACACTATTCCGCTTCCAGGACTCATCTGGCGCCTATCGTCTACAACTTCAACTTCTATTGAGGAAGATGGTAACTTGGCTTCTTCGAGCCGTTTCTTGGCCGAGGTTGCCTGACGTTCCGCCACGTGCCTAGGCAGAGCCGTTGCGTGGCTGATACCATAGATTGTCGATATGGACCCTGGCTTGTCATTCGTCAGTGGTTGCAACTTCGAGTGACCATCTGTCGAGAATCTGACCAATCCTCCTCCCTTTGGATAGTGCCCTCTCCGCACAGTCTCCATATGACCATGGTAGCCGATTTTCTTCAGGATGGGCAATGTGACAAGACGCACGTAGTCGATAGGTGGACTCCATTTCACATCGGTTCCACCTGTAATCTCTAGTTGAACTGGTCCGGGCGCAAATGCGAGCATAGGCATGAGCGTTTGAAGGACGAGGGTGACACTGCCAGCGGTGCCTACATCAAATCGGAAAGTCCCCGCTCTTAGTTTTCCAGGCTTGAAAACGAACTCGGTAGCACCAACCTCCAATCCTTGCAAATTAGCAGAACAAAGCTCGGCTGCGGCTTGGACCCCGGTCATGTGTTGAGGTCTTAATCCCGGTTCGGCTCTCCCCGCTCTGATATTGAACACATGAATCTCTTTCGATAATACTGCTGCGAGAGCAACCGCGGTTCGGAGAACTTGTCCTCCTCCTTCCCCATAGCTCCCGTCTACTTCGATCATCTTGCGCCCATCGTTGAACGACTATTCTTTAAGGAGAGCAGTTCTTGAAGAAAGAAGCGAAGCAACTAATGGAAAAACTGACTTTTGCGACCAGAGAGCGCGACGGAACCTGGTTTGGTGTACTGATAGGTGATCAAGGTGAACTTATCGCCTCGTCATTCTCAAAATCAAGAGCGAGTCTAGAACGACATCTTCGAACCGACACTCGCGGAACAATCAGTCATGGCGATACACGCGAATCAGACAATGCACTGGACCAAATGATCAACCTCTATCAAGGTAAGAAGACGACCAATACGGTGCCCCTCGGGTGGGAAAGAGTATCTGAATTCCAGAAGAACGTCTGCCAACGCATGATGGAGATCCCGAAGGGACGAGTGACGAGCTACGGGTTGATAGCCCGACGAATCAGTTCGGGTCCAAGAGCCGTCGGGACGGGTGTCGCGAGAAACCCGTGGCCGTTATTCATCCCCTGTCACCGAGTAGTTCCTGCAAGCCTGGAGATTGGCAATTACTCAATTGGAGGGGCTCTCTCTGATTACGGTTGCGAGGTCAAGCGGGACCTTCTAGAACGAGAGGGCGTATCAATAGAAGGCGACAAAATTGCATCGAAGGCCCTCTGGGTTCCAACCGGAGCCTGAGAGTTGACGACCGGCCTCTATATCGGCCGGTTCCAGCCATTCCACCTCGGACACCTTGAAGCCGTAAAACACATTCTGGGTAAAGTGGACGAGCTAGTCATAGTCGTTGGAAGCGCAAATGACAGTCATACTATAGAGAACCCGTTCACTGCGGGGGAACGGATTACCATGATCCGGCTGGCCTTGAAGGAGGCGAAGATAGATGCGAACCGATACACGGTATTGCCGCTTCCTGATGCCGAGTTCCACAAGGTATGGGTCTCCCATCTTCTCTCTCAAACTCCCAGCTTTGACCTAGTTTTCACAAACGAGCCTCTGACCGGCAGGCTCCTCAAAGAAGCAGGGATGCGAGTAGAGAAGATACCAATGTTCAACCGAACTG
>Ga0209161_10004238_pt1 | contig 11419 bp, 8 predicted proteins | sample GraSoiAngelo_155_FD_186169 | JGI IMG/M metagenome (GOLD analysis project Ga0209161, IMG submission 186169) | Grasslands soil microbial communities from the Angelo Coastal Reserve, California, USA - 14_1009_13_30cm (SPAdes) (version 2) | ecosystem: Environmental > Terrestrial > Soil > Grasslands ...
GGCGAGCCGGGCTCGGGTCTCCAGTCGTAGCGCCACGCGGCGCGCGGCGGCAGCGACATCAGGATCGATTCGGCGCGCCCGCCCGACTGCAGGCCGAACAGCGTGCCGCGGTCGTACACCAGGTTGAATTCCACGTAGCGGCCGCGCCGGTAGGCCTGAAACTCTCTTTCGCGCTCCCCGAAGGCAAGATGTCTTCTGCGCTCCAGGATCGGCATATAGGCTGTGAGGAATTGATCGGCCACTGCGCGGGTGAGCCGAAAAGAAAAATCGAAGTCGCGATCGGCGAAGTCATCGAAGAAGACGCCGCCGATGCCGCGCGGCTCGCCGCGGTGGCGCAGCTGAAAATATTCGTCGCACTCGCGCTTGAAGCGCGGGTAGTACGCGGCGCCGAACGGCGCCAGCGCGTCGCGGCAGGCGGCATGGAAATGGCGCGCGTCGTCCTCGAAGCCATAGTAGGGCGTGAGGTCCATGCCGCCGCCGAACCACCAGGCCGACGCCGCGGAGAAGAAGCGCACGTTCATGTGCACCGTCGGGCAGTACGGATTGCGCGGGTGCAGCACGAGCGACACGCCCATCGCGTCGTACGCCTGGCCGGCGAGCTGCGGCCTCGCCGCCGTCGCCGAGGGCGGCAGGCGGCTGCCCCGCACGCGCGAGAAGTTGACGCCGCCGCGCTCGAAGACGCGACCGTCCTCGATGACGCGCGTGACGCCTCCTCCTTCTTCTTCGGGGCGCTGCCAGCGATCGGTGCCGAAGCTCGCGCCCTCGAACGCTTCCAGCGCGGCGACGATCCGCGCCTGCAATTGCGTGAAGTAATCGTGGACCGCCTGCGCCTGCATCGTCATCGCGTGTTTTTCAAAGCCCGATGGCCGATGTCCTTGCGGAATTGCATGCCGTCGAAACGGATGCGCTCGACAGCATCGTACGCGCGGCCGCGCGCCATCTTCACCGAGTCGCCGAGCGCGGTGACGCACAGCACACGCCCGCCGTTAGTGAGCACGCTCTTGCCCTCTAGCCGCGTCCCGGCGTGGAACACCCGGCAGTCGTCGGCCGGGCGCGGCAGGCCTTCGATGCGATCGCCCTTGCGCGGCTCCTCCGGATAGCCGTGCGCCGCGAGCACCACGCCGAGCGCCGAGCGCCGGTCCCAGTCCGCCTCGGCGCAATCGAGCGTCCCGGCGAGCGCGTGCTCGAGCAGCTCGAACAGGTCCGACTTCAGCCGCAGGAGGATCGGCTGCGCCTCCGGGTCGCCCAGCCGGCAGTTGAACTCCAGCGTCTTCGGATTGCCGGCCCGGTCGATCATCAGGCCCGCGTACAGGAAGCCGGTGTAGGGCATGCCCTCCTTTGCCATGCCCTGCACCGCGGGCAGGATGATCTCGCGCATCACGCGCGAGTGGACTTTCGGCGTCACTACGGGCGCCGGCGAATACGCGCCCATGCCGCCGGTGTTGGGCCCGGCGTCGCCGTCGCGCAGGCGCTTGTGATCCTGGCTGGTGGCGAGCGTCAGGACATGCGCGCCGTCGCTCATCACGATGAAGCTCGCCTCTTCGCCTTCGAGAAATTCCTCGACGACGACCCGCGATCCGGCGGCGCCCAGGCGCTGGTCGGTGAGCATCATGTCGATCGCGGCATGCGCCTCTTCGCGTGTCCCCGCCACCACCACGCCCTTTCCGCCGGCGAGGCCGTCGGCCTTGACGACGATCGGAGCGCCATGCTCGACGACATAGGCCTTGGCGTCCGCGGCGCGCTCGAAGCTCGCATGGCGGGCGGTCGGGATGCCATGGCGCGCCATGAACGACTTGGCGAAATCCTTCGACGACTCGAGTCGCGCCGCGGCTCGCGTCGGGCCGAAAATCCTGAGTCCCGCCGAGGCAAACGCGTCGACCACGCCGGCGGCGAGCGGCGCTTCGGGACCGACGACGGTCAGCTGAACATTTTCCTTCCTTGCAAAGGAAACCAGGTCTGGAACCGCGCTCAAGGCGACGTTCTCCAGCCCGGGCTCGAGAGCGGTGCCGGCATTGCCCGGCGCGACGTAGACTTTCTGCACGCGCGGGCTCTGGGCGAGCTTCCATGCGAGCGCGTGCTCGCGCCCGCCGGAACCGATCACGAGCAGCTTCATTTCAGTGGCGGAAGTGCCGCACCCCGGTGAGCACCATGGCCACGCCGCGCTCGTCGGCGGCGGCGATCACCTCGTCGTCGCGCACGCTGCCGCCGGGCTGGATCACCGCAGCCGCGCCGGCCTCCGCCACTACATCGAGGCCGTCGCGGAACGGGAAGAAGGCATCGGAGGCGACCACCGAGCCGGCAAGCGAGAGCTTCGCCGCTTGTGCCTTCATCGCCGCGAGGCGCGAGCTGTCGACGCGGCTCATCTGGCCGGCGCCGATGCCGAGCGTCATGCCGTCGCGGCAGAAGACGATGGCGTTCGACTTCACGAATTTCGCGACGCGCCAGGCGAAGAGAAGATCGCTCCACTGCGACTCTGAGGGTTGTTTCTTTGTGACGACTTTCAGCTCGTCGCGCCTGACCGCTTTTGCGTCGGTCGTCTGGACCAGCAATCCGCCGCCGACGCGCTTGTAGTCATGCGCCTGCACGTCGTGCGACAGCGGCACTTCGAGCACCCGCACGTTGGCCTTCTTCGCGAAAACTTCCTGGGCTTCGGGCTCGACCCGCGGCGCGACGATCACTTCGGCGAACTGCTGGCTTGCCGCCTCGGCGGCGGCGCGATCGAGCGCGCGGTTGAACGCGAGGATGCCGCCGAAAGCCGACACCGGGTCGGTCTTGAATGCCTTCTCGTAGGCCGCAGCCAGGCTCGCGCCGGTGGCGACGCCGCAGGGATTGGCGTGCTTCACGATGACGCAGGCCGGCTCGGCGAAGCTCTTCACGCACTCCCAGGCGGCGTCGGCATCGGCGATGTTGTTGTAGGAGAGCTCCTTGCCCTGCAGCTGGCGGCAGGTCGCCAGGCTGCCGGCGACCGGGCGCTCGTCGCGGTACAACGCCGCGCTCTGGTGCGGGTTCTCGCCGTAGCGCAGGTCCTGCAGCCTGGCAAACTGCAGGCTGAGCACGTCGGGGTACTCGCGCCGCCGCCGGCCCGCATCGAGCGAGGACAGATAGTTCGCGATGGCGCCGTCGTAGGCGGCGGTGTGCGCGAACACTTTTTTCGCCAGCGCGAAGCGCGTGGCCTCCGAAATGCCGCCGCTCGAGCGCATCTCTTCGAGCACCCGCGCGTAATCGGCCGGGTCCACGACCACGCCGACTCCCGCATGGTTCTTCGCCGCCGCGCGCAGCAGCGCGGGGCCGCCGATGTCGATGTTCTCGATGGCTTCCTCGAAGCTGCAATCGGGATCCGCCACGCTCGCCTGGAAAGGGTAGAGATTCACCACCAGGAGATCGATCGGCGGAATGCCTGCGCTGCGCAGCGCCGCGAGGTGCCCCGGGTCGTCGCGCCGCGCGAGCAGCCCGGCATGAATTTTCGGGTGCAGCGTCTTGACGCGGCCGTCGAGCATCTCCGGGAACCCGGTGTAGGCCGAGACCTCGGTGACCGCGATGCCTTCCTTCTCCAGCAGCTTCGCCGTGCCGCCGGTGGACAGGATCTGCACGCCGAGCGCAGCGAGTGCGCGGGCGAACTCGACAATGCCGGACTTGTCGGAGACGCTGAGAAGCGCCCGGCTGACCTTCGTCACTACCCTTTGATCCGCAGCTGCTGCATCTTCTTGCGGAGCGTATTGCGGGTGACGCCCAGCATCTGGGAGGCGAGCGACAGGTTGCCTGCCGCCTTGCCGAGCACCGTTTCGATCATCGGCTTCTCGATGTTCTTCAGCACCATCTCGTAGATCGAGGTCGGCTTTTCGCCGTCCATGTCCTTGAAGTAGCGCTCGAGCGAGCGCTTGACGCAATCCGACAGCTCATTGCTCCGTTTCATGCGGCGAGTCTCTCGAAGTAGTGGTTCACTGCTGCGCACTGCGCCGCCGCGGCATCGATCTTGTTCACCGCGCAGCGCAGCGCCTCCCCACCGGGCAGCTCGCGCACCGTCCAGCCGATGTGCTTGCGCGCCACCCGGGCCCCCTGCTCCGACCCGTAAAGCGTGTACAGCCCCTCGAGATGCTCGATCAGGATCGCGCCCATCTCCGTGGCAGGCGGCGGCGCCAGCCGCTCGCCGGTCTCGAGGTAATGCGAAATCTCCCGGAACAGCCACGGCCGCCCCTGCGCCGCGCGTCCGACCATGATGCCGTCGGCTCCCGTGAGCTCGAGCACGCGCTTTGCGTCCTCGGGCGTGCGCACGTCGCCGTTGGCGATCACCGGGATGCGCAGCCGGGATTTCACCTCGGCAATGGTCTCGTACTCGGCGCATCCTTCGAACATGCAGGCGCGCGTGCGGCCGTGAATCGAAAGCAGCTGCACGCCGGCCGACTCGGCGATGCGCGCGATGCGCAGGGCATTGCGCCGTTCCGGCGCCGGGCCGGTGCGGATCTTCAGCGTGACGGGAACCTGCACCGCCGCCACTACCGCTTCCAGGATGCGCGCCACCCGCGGCTCGTCCTCGAGCAGCGCCGAGCCGGCCGCGACGTTGCATACCTTCTTTGCCGGGCAGCCCATGTTGATGTCGATGATGTCGGCTCCGCGCTCGACGTTGTGGCGCGCCGCTTCGGCGAGCAGGGCGGGATCCGCGCCGGCGATCTGCACCGAAATCGGGCCCGGCTCGCCGGCATGGTCCGCTCTGAGGCGGGTTTTGCGCGATTCGCGCAGCTCGGGTCGCGACGACAGCATCTCGGATACGGCGAGCGCCGCGCCGTAGCGCCGAGCGAGCCGCCTGAACGGGCGGTCGGTGATTCCCGCCATCGGAGCGACGAACAACGCGTTGCGCAGTTGATGCGCGCCGATTCTCATTGATTGATTGACGTTCGAGGGAAAGGGATTCTAGCCCGTTTCCTTCCGAAAAAGAATCAGGTTTTTCACGGTAGCGCCGATGGACCGTAGATCATCCGGCGCGCGAAAAAACGCCGCGCCGGCGGAAAGGCGTCGAGTGCCGCGAGGGCCGCGCCGCGCGCGCCGCGCGCGAATCGATTCGAGCCGAGGAAGGCGCCCGCCAGAAAATCGGTGACCCGGATGGTGGCGGCCGCGTCGAGGCGCCGGCGCGCCGCGTAGCGCTCGAGCGTCGCCGCATCGCCCGGGTCGCTTGACCCGCGCCAGACCCGCGCCAGGTCCCAGGCATCGCGCAGGCCGAGGTTGAGCCCCTGCCCGGCGACCGGGTGCAGCGTTTGCGCCGCGTTGCCGATGAAAACCGCGCGGGGGGCGATGCGCGCGGCCCGCACGCGCAGCACGAGCGGCTGCACCGCGCGCGCTTCGACCTTGACGGGCCGGCCGGGACGGTGGCCTGCGGCAGCGCCCAGCTCGGCGAGAAATTCCGCGTCCGGGGCATCCGCCAGCGCTCGGGCTCTCTCCGGCCGGCGGCTCCATACCATCGCGTAGCGGCCGGCGAACGGCAGGAGCGCGAGCGGCCCTTCCGGCGTGAAGCGCTCGAACGCTGCGCTGTGCGCAGGCGGGTCGGTGTGCACGAGCGCCACGACCGCGTCCTGCGCGTAACGTTTCTCTTCTGTATCCGGCGCCGCGCCCTCGGCGTGCACCGCGCATTTCGCCGCCACCGCATCTCTGGTAATGAATTCTTCGACTTGGCTTCGCAAGCTCCCGGCCAGCGTCGAATAATCCATGACGTACCCCAGGGCCGGAACGGCGGCATCGCCGGCTTCGAGGCGCGCACGGCCGAAGCCGCCGGCCTGGGAGACGTGGATCGTTTCGATCGGCGTCGCGGTTTGCCATGCGCCGATCCGCTCCAGGATCAGCCGGCTGGCGTACGACAGCGCGATCGGGCGAAACGAAGGGGCAAGGGAAGTCTTGTCGAAAACCGCGACGCGCAGTCCCGTGCCGCGCAGCGCCAGGGCGAGCGTGCAGCCGACCGGCCCGGCGCCGTGGATGAGGACGTCAATCTCTGGCGCGGGCATCGCGCATCAGCGCCTCGATGTCCTCGATGCGCTTCGGCGCTTCGGCGGTAATCACCTCGCAGCCGCCCTCGGTAACGAGGACGTCGTCCTCGATACGGATGCCGATGTTGTGCAGCGGCTTTGGCACATCGTCGGCGGCGCGGATATAGAGGCCGGGCTCTACCGTCAGCACCATGCCCGGCGCGAGGCTGCGCCACTTTCCCGAGCGCTTGTAATCGCCGGCATCGTGCACGTCGAGGCCCAGCCAGTGCCCGGTGCGGTGCATATAGAAGCGCTTGTAGGCCTCCTTCTCGAGGACTTCGTCGAGCGTTCCGGAGAGAAGCTTCAGGTCGAGCATGCCCTGCGCGAGGACGCGAACCGCCGCGTCGTGCGGCTCGTTCCAGGCGTTGCCGGCGCGCACTTTGCCGATCGCCGCGAGCTGCGCCGCGAGCACCACCTCGTAGGTGTCGCGCTGCGCCGCGCTGAACCGGCCGTTCACCGGGAAGCTGCGCGTCACGTCCGAGGCGTAGCCGTCGAGCTCGCAGCCGGCGTCGATCAGCAGCAGGTCGCCGCCGCGCAGCGGCGCATTGTTGAAGACGTAGTGCAGCACGCAGGCATTCGGCCCCCCGGCGACGATCGGCCAGTACGCGGGGAACTGCGCGCCGCTGCGCCGGAACTCGTGCAGCAGCTCGGCTTCGATCTCGTACTCGTTGCGTCCCGGGCGCGTTGCCTGCATCGCGCGCCGGTGCGCGCCGGCGGCGATGCGCGCCGCGCGCCGCATCACCGAGAGCTCGTGCGCGTCCTTGACCAGGCGCATGTCGTCGATCAGCCCGCGCACGTCGTGCACGCGATCGGGGGCCGCGACGCCTGCGCGCGCGCGGGCGCGCACGGCGTTCAGCCAGTTCATCGCCCGCGCATCCCAGTGCGCGTCGGCGCCGAGGGGGTAGAACAGCGCAGGCGAGTCCTGCAGCAGCTGCGCGAGCGCCTCGTCGAGCTTGCCGATCGGGTGCGCCTCGTCGAAGCCGAAGCGCTCGCGCGCGGCCTCGGGCCCGCAGCGGTAGCCGTCCCAGATCTCGCGCTCCTCGTCGCGGCTGCGGCAGAAGAGCAGCGACTTCGGCGTGCTTCCGGCGACGATCACCAGCGCCGCGTCCGGCTCGGGGAAGCCGCTCAGGTAGTAGAAGTGGCTGTCGAAGCGGTAGGGGAAATGCGTGTCGCGGTTGCGCACGCGCTCCGGCGCAGTGGGAATGACGGCGACTCCTGCCGCCATGGCTTCGGCCAGCCGCCGCCGGCGCTCGGAGTACATCGATATCGAATCAGTCGGTTTCATTTCGCGATGCCAGGCGCGCCCTGAGTTCGGCAAGCCGCTCGGCCGAGCCGACGTCCTGCCACAGGCCGGCGTAGGGCTCGCCGCTCAACAGCCTGCGCTCCGCCGCCGCGCGCAGCAGCGGCGCGAGGGGCGCCCTTTCGCCGGCCTTCACCTGCGCGAAGAGCGCCGGCGACATGACCGCCACGCCTGCATAAGTGTAGCGCGGCCCGGCGCCGTTGCCGATCAGGCCGTGATCGAGCGTGAAGTCGCCCGCCGGGTGATAAGGGGGATTGGGCACCAGCACCAGGTGGCCGAGCCGACCGGCGAGAGAATGCCGCAGCAGTTTTTCGAACTCCACTTCGCAATACACGTCCGAATTGACAAGCAGGAACGGGTCATCGCCGAGCAGCGCGCGCGCCTGGGCGAGGCCGCCCGCGGTCTCGAGCGGCTGCGGCTCGCGCGAGTAGGCGATGCGCAGGCCGTAGCGCGCGCCGTCGCCGATGCGCTCGACGATTCGCTCGGCGAGGTGCGACACGTTGATCACGGCCTCGCGGCAGCCGCTCGCCGCCAGCCGCTCGAGGTGCCAGGCGATGAGCGGCTTGCCGCCCGCCTCGACCAGCGCCTTGGGCAGGGCGTCGGTCAGGGGCCGCAGCCTCTCCCCACGGCCCGCCGCGAGGAGCATGGCCTTCATTCGAGCTCGTCGAGCAGCCTGGCGAGCGGGGCGAGCGCGGCGTAGCGCTCGGACACTGCGCGCGCGTAGCCGATGAAGCGCGGCGTATCGGCGAGATATTTCGGCTTGCCGTCGCGATAGCTGATGCGCGCGAAGATGCCGAGGACCTTGAGGTGGCGCTGCAATCCCATCCACTCGAACGCGCGCCAGAACTCCGCGAAGTCGGTGTCCACCGGCAGCCCGGCGCGCTTCGCCTTTTCCCAATACCGCACGCTCCAGTCGAGCACCCGCTCATCGTCCCAGCTGACAAAGGCATCGCGCAGCAGCGACACCATGTCGTAGGTGATCGGCCCGAGCACCGCGTCCTGGAAGTCCAGCACGCCCGGGTTCGGATCGCTCACCATCAGGTTGCGCGGCATGTAATCGCGATGGACATAGACTGCGGGCTGCGCGAGGGCGCTCTCCACGAGCAACCGGAAGATGCCTTCAAGGCGGGATTTCTGGGCGTTTGACAGCTCGACCCCCAAGTGCCTGGATACATACCACTCCGGGAAAAGATCCATCTCGCGGCGCAGCAGCGCCTCGTCATAGGGCGGCAGCTCGCCGGGGCGCGTCGCGAGCTGCCAGCGCAGGAGCGCGTCGGTGGCGTCGCCAAGGAGCCGCGCCGCGTTGTCCGCATTGAGCTCCTGCAGGTAGGTCTGCGTACCGAGGTCGCCGAGCAGCAGAAATCCCTGGGCGAGGTCCTCGGCGTGCACCTCCGGCGCATGCACGCCGGCCGCGCGCAGCAGGCCGGCGACGTGCACGAACGGCCGGCAATCCTCCTTGCCGGGCGGCGCATCCATGACGACGTAGGAACGGCCATCGCGCAGGGCGGCGCGAAAGTAGCGGCGGAAGCTTGCATCGACCGAGGCGGAGGTGAGGGAGAAGCGAGCGCCGCGCAGCTGCGCGGCGAGCCAGGATTCCAGAGCGGCGCGCCGAGAATCGGCGTGTATCATTGAAAATTCTAACATCAAGAGCATTGCCGCTCGCTCCATGGGGTACCGCTTCGCGACGCTGGCGCTCGCACTCCTTGCTGCCGCGCCAGCCCTCGCGCAAACCAAGAGCGCGGACGAGCCGGGGCCCATGACCATCGATGCCGAGCACATCGAGGGCGTGAGCGAGATCGAGTTCACGGCGCGAGGCAACGCCGAGATCAAGCGCGACGAGCTTTCGATTTTCGGCGACGTCCTCAGGTACAACGCGGAATTCGGCCGCATCGAGGGCGATGGCGGCGTGCGCATGCAGCAGGGCGTGGACCGTCTGTTCGGCCCGCACCTGCTGTACAACTCGCTCGACGATACCGGCGCGTTCGAGCAGCCCGGCTTCCTCATGCAGCGCGCTCTGCCGGCGCACGGCGGCGCCGAGCACATGGAGTTCCTCGGCAAGGACAAGTACCGCTTCAGGAACGCGACCTTCACCACCTGCTCGCCCGCCAAGGAGGACTGGCGGCTGGAGGCGGCGGAGATCGAGCTCGATTACGAAGCGGAGGAGGGCAAGGCGAAGAGTCCGCGCTTGCGCTTCTTCGACCACACGCTGATCGCGGCGCCGTTCGCCAGCTTCCCGCTCGAGAACCGCCGCCGCAGCGGCATTCTCGCGCCTTACTACTCCCATACCTCGACGCGCGGCCTGGAGGTCGGCGTGCCGTACTACTGGGACATCGCGCCCGAGAGCGACGCGACGATCACGCCGGTCACCATGCAGAAGCGCGGCTTCCAGCTGAAGAACCAGTTCCGCTATCTCGAGCGCAGCTATGCCGGCGAGCTGAACCTGGAATACATGCCGGAAGACTCGATCCTCAAGGACAAGCGCTACGGTGCATCGCTGCAGCACGCGCAAACCTTCCGGCCGGGCTTTACCGGGAACGTGGATTACAACAGGGTTTCCGACAACCGCTATTTCGTCGACCTCGCGTCGCAGGTGCGGCAGGTCTCGGTCGGCAACCTGCAGCAGGACGCCTACCTCACCTACACCGGCGCGCTCGCGGAAAGCGGCTACACCCTGCAGGCGCGGGTACAGCGCTTCCAGACCCTGCAGGACCCGCTCGCGCCGATCGTCCCGCCGTACCATCGCGTGCCGCAGCTCAACTTCAGCGCGAGCAGGAACGACGTCGGCGGCTTGCTCGACGGCGCGCTGGGCGCCGAGTACGTGTCCTTCCGCCATGAAAGCCTGGTCCAGGGCTCGCGCTCCAGCGTTAGCCCGAGCTTCGCCGCGCCGATCATCTCGCCCGGGTGGTTCTTCACGCCGAAGGCGGGGCTGCGCTACGTCGGCTACCACCTCGAGCGCCTCGATCCCGGCCAGGAGGCCGGGCCGCACGCCACGATCCCCTGGTTCAGCGCCGACAGCGGGCTCGTCTTCGAGCGCGACTCGCGCTGGTTCGGCGAGAACCTGACGCAGACGCTCGAGCCGAGGCTGTTCTACGTAAGGGTGCCGTTCCGCAACCAGGACCAGATGCCGCTCTTCGATACCGCCCTCGCCGACTTCAACTATGCGCAGCTGTTCTCGGAGAACCGGTTCGCGGGCGGCGACCGCTTCGGCGACGCCAACCAGGCCACCCTCGCCCTGACCACGCGTTTCCTGCAGAGCGGCGGCCAGGAAGCCTTCCGCGCCACGGTCGGACAGCGCTACTACTTCGAGGACGAACGTGTCGGGCTGACCCCGGCCTCGGACCTGCGCAACTATCACACCTCGGATGTCCTTGCCTCGGTCGGCGGGCGGCTGTTCCGCTACTGGACCTTCGACGCCACCACCCAGTACAACCCGCGCGATCAGCGCTCGCAGCGCTACACCGTGGCGACGCGCTATGCGCCCGAGCTGGCAAAGGTGGTCAACCTGAGCTATCGCTTCAACCGCGATCCGGCGAGTCCGCTCAAGCAGGTCGACGTATCGGGGCAGTGGCCGGTCGCGGCGGGCTGGTACGCCGTCGGGCGGTACAATTACTCGATTCTGGACCAGCGCCTGCTCGAGGGCCTGGCCGGCTTCGAGTACAACGCCGGCTGCTGGGTGTTTCGCGCAGTCGTGCAGCGCATCCAGGCCGCGGCACAAGTGAGCTCGACAGGTTTCTATTTCCAGCTCGAATTCAACGGAGTTGGCCAGATCGGTACGCAGGAGGCCGTGACGCTGCTCAGGCGCAGCGTTCCCGGCTACTCGGTCACCAACCCCAGGGACCAGGCGCTCGGGCCGCCGGCCTCGCGGCCGCGGCTGCCCTTCGAACAGGTTTACTAGTGATGTCCACGGGCAGGTTTTTCGCAGCACTTTTTCTCGCCTTGCCGTTTGCGGCGCCGGCGCAGGGCATCACCGTCGTCGACCGCATCGTCGCGGTCGTCAACAAGGAAGTCGTCACGCTTTCCGAGCTGAACGACGCCGTCGGCCGCGCCGAGCGGCAGCTGCGCCGGCAGAATACGCCCGCGCCCGAGCGCGAAGTGCTCGAGCGCCAGA
>Ga0209161_10004239_pt1 | contig 11418 bp, 11 predicted proteins | sample GraSoiAngelo_155_FD_186169 | JGI IMG/M metagenome (GOLD analysis project Ga0209161, IMG submission 186169) | Grasslands soil microbial communities from the Angelo Coastal Reserve, California, USA - 14_1009_13_30cm (SPAdes) (version 2) | ecosystem: Environmental > Terrestrial > Soil > Grasslands...
TCGGGCCCGCTCGCGCACACGCCACTGCGCATGTAGAGGACGGTGTCGAAGTTCGTGCCGGCGCCGCACGTCTGGATGGTCGCCGTGCCCGAGACCGTCGGCGTCCACTGGAAGACCCGCTCGGGTGAGTTCGCCGAGCTGCCGCAGCTGCCCGCGAGCGAGCTCGTGCCGCTCGTCGTGCCGCTGAAGGTCCCGCCCTGCGCGGGAATGACGGTCGGGCTGCTGCAGGCCCCCGCGAGCGCGCTGGAGGACTGCCCGGCCTGGCCCTGGCAGACCGCGACCCCTTCCTGCCTGCAGCGCTGGAGCGTGCTTCTCCTGCATGCCCGGGAGTGGCCCTCGGCGGCGACGCACGCCGCGATCTCGTCGCGGCACACCTGCCGACATTGCCTTCCGAGCGACGCAGCGTCCGCGGAAGTCGCGACGTGAAGGGTCGCGAACAGAGTCAGCAGTAACGCGAATCCCGGAGTCTTCGGCCCTCGCCGCCACATCATCCACATCCATCCATCTCCTTGACTACCCTCGAGTAGCGCGCCGGGACGGTAAGTAGCGGGCGGGGACGTGCAAGCATCGATCCTCGCGCAAGCCCTGTGCCCTCCTGGGGGGCGCAGCGCCGCAAAGCCAGGGATCGGCCGTCCCGCTTCATGGCTCTCCCATTCAATCTTGTCCGGCGGTGTCGACCCGCCGACGTTCGAGAGGGGACAGGCCTCGAGCCCGTGCGCGGCCGGGTAGCGTGCGGACAGGGGAACCTGCCTGCGGACCCAGGCCCGTGCGTTGCCAAGAGAGTGCACTTCATCCATCCGAGCCGGCCATGGTCCGCGCGGAACGATGAGCGGGGCTTGAAGACGAGAGGAGCGGTGGGTGCTTGGTGTCTCTTGGCGACCGAGAAGGTGCGGTCTTATCCCGAACCGAGGGGGGGAAGGTCAAGGTTTTCCCGAAAAAAAGGTTTACACACGCATTGCGTCAGGACAATCAGGAACGCATGAGAACGAAGCGCGCGCGCTCCCCCAATGGACCCGCTCCGTCGGAGGGGCAGGTCATCTCCTCGGTCAGGCCACCGCGGGCCGCGCGTTCGTCTTCGCCTCGCGGGCAGGCTCACGGGAAGACGAACTTCGGGTTCCGCCGGTTCCGCAACGCGATGGTGGCCGCGATGGTGGCCGTTGACCCGCGCCCGGACGCGGACCTATCGTCCGCGGCCCGCCGCTGGCGCGGAGCCAGGGCGCGCAGTCGGGAAGGTAGTCAGATGGCCGGTCCGCAGACCACGATCCATTGGCGCGCCCTCGCGACACTCCTCGGCGGCGTCGCGCTCGGCGTGCTGCACGTGACCGACCTGCGGGCCGCCAGCTTCACCGTGACCCGCACCGACGACACCGAGCGCGGCGCCTGCAACCCCGGCGACTGCTCGCTGCGCGAGGCGATCGAGGCCGCCAATGCGCTCGCGCCCGAGACGAGCACCATCACGCTGCCCGCCGGCACCTACGGGCTGACCATCGCTCAGCGGCTATCCATGAGCGCGGACATCACCATCACCGGCGCCGGCTCGGCCGCCACCATCGTCGACGGGAATCAGCTGGTCGGCGTCTTCGACATCATCGGCACGGACGAGATCGACGGCATCACGGTCCGCAACGGCCTGGACGCGAGCGGGGTGGGCGGCGGCGGCATCCACAACGGCGGCACCTTCACCGGCACCGACCTCGCGCTGGACGGCAACACCACCAGCGGTCCGGGCGGGGGCCTCTTCAACGAAGGCACCGCCTATCTCATCCAGGGCATGCTCCGGAACAACATGGCCGCGGAGGGTGGCGGCTTCTCGAACACGGGCTTCATCTCGGTCCTCGGCAGCTTCACGATCGACGGCAACACGAGCACGGCCGAGGGCGGCGGGGTGCGGAACGACGGCTTCGTCTCCCTCGACAACACGAACCCGCCCGTTCCACCCGCGCCGCCCACCGGCGGCGGCACGATCTCTGCGAACCACAGCGGCACGAGCGGCGGCGGCATCTACAACACGGGGCTCATCTCGCTCATGAACGTCGCCCTCGACGGCAACCGCGCGGCCGCCGACGGCGGCGCCCTCTGGAACGCCGGCTCGCTCGACGCCGTCAACGGCACGATCAGCCGGAGCGCGGCGGGCGGCAACGGCGCCGGGTTCTGGAACGACGGGACGACCACCCTGACCAACGCCACCCTCGCCAACAACAGCACGGTGGCCGGCATGGGCGGCGCCGTCTGGAACGATGGCGTCCTTCTCCTCGACAGCGGCACGGTGGCCGGCAACGGGGCGAGCGCCGGCGGCGGGACGTCCAACAACGCGTCCGGCACCGTGGAGGTGCGGAACACCATCCTCGCGGCCAACACCCCGGACAACTGCAGCGGGGGCATCATGTCCGACGGCAACAACATCGATCGATGCCGCCGCCGGCTGCCCGCCGCCGAGCACGGACGAGCGGGGTGTCGTCCGTCCGCAGGGAGCGAGCTGTGAGATCGGCGCCGTGGAGGCGAGCCCGGTCACCGCGACGTCGCGTGAGGACTGCGGCAACTGCGTGGACGACGACGGCGACGGGCGGACCGACTACGAGGATCCCGCCTGCTGCGCGCAGACGGCAGCGATGCAGGTGAAGAAGGCGCTCATCGTCCCGGGCCCGGCGGGGGCGATGAAGGGGAACCTGTCGCTCATCGCCATCCTGGCCGAGGCAGGCTTCGCCGACGTCGATCCCACGCGGGACGACGTCACCGTCCAGTTCCGCAATCAGAATGGCGAGCTGCTGTGCGCCAACATCGCTCATCAGCGCTGGAAGCATGGGAGTCGCCGGGGGCCGTTCCAATTCGGGGATCCCACCGGGACCGTGGCACAGGGGCTCCGGAAGATGCAGATCAAGGTCTCGAAGAGCGGCTCGGCGCGCTTCCTGACCGCCGGGAAGAAGATGGACCTCGGCCGCTACGCGCGGCCGGAGCTCACGGCGACGGTGCGGGTCGGGGATCGCTGCTCGACGGCCAGCATCGCGCTGCGGAACCGGGGGAACAAGAAGTTCGTCTTCCCGTGAGCCCGCCCGCAGCCGTCTCCGGTCGCTGACGTCCGCGCGAGGCCAGGCAGCGCCGGGACCACCCGTGCGCGCCGACCTCATCTATCCAGGGCGGCGTGAATGCGACGGGTGCGTGCAAGAAAATGCCGCCCGCGGGCATGCCAACTAGCGCGCGAGCACGATCGGCCCCCCCAGCCCTGCGGCACGTCGGGGCAGAAGCCCGAAGAGCCGGCGAGGTTCCGAATCGGAACCACGCCAGTGCCAAGACCAGGGAAGTGGCGCAGTGTGCCGAACCGGGACGGCGAGTCCCACCCGGCACCCCCTGTGCCAATATCGTCCAACTCGAGCGCGGTGCTCCAAGCCGTTGGGACAGAACGGGGTGGCATCCCCGTTGCTTCCCCCGGCACCAGCGCTCGCGGGTCCATAGGCTCGCGCAAGGATGAGGATGAGTCACCGCATGGTCCATCGGCGGCACCCCGCCATCGCGACCCCCGGCGTTCGGCGCCGCGGGGGGTCCGCGCTCGGTGGGCGAGGCGGCACGACGGTGGCCGAGCTGCTCGCCACGGTTGCCGTCCTCGGAACCTTCGTCAGCACGACGGTGCTCACGACGTCCCAGGTGCGGCCGCTCTACATCATCCGGGGTGCGGCACGTCAGGTCGCATCGGACCTGCAGAAGACACGCATGTCCGCGGTTACCGAGAACAACCGCTACGTCGTTCAGATCGCCAGCAATCACACCGACACGATCCTCGACGACAACAACAATGACGGCGTGGTCGAGGTCGGCGAATCCGTGAGGACGGTCGACATTCAGCTGGACTGGCCCGGCGTCACGATGTCGTCCGGAGGCCCGATCACGTTCCTGCCCAACGGCACCGTGCTGGCGCCCGTGGTCGTCACGCTGCAGAAGGCCGGCACGATGGACAAGACGATAAGCATCAGCCAGGCAGGGAGCATCCGAATTCAATGAAGAGACGCGGGACAGACGTGGCGCGAGCGAAGGGCTTCATGCTGGTCGAGGTCATGGCGGCGCTCGCGCTCCTCGGCATCGCCTTCGCCGGCCTGACTCCCCTGGTGATCGCCACCCTGCGGGGCGTCGATCAGGCCAGGCGCGTGACGACGGCGAGCGAGTTCGCCCGGGACAAGGTCGAGGACATCCGCAATACGCCCTTCGCCGCTGTCGCGAGCGGGTCGGACACCGTGACCGAGGGCGGCACGGGCGCCACCTACGCGCGGGCGTGGACCGCGGCGGCGGGCCCAAGCGCGAACACCACGCTCGTCACGGTGACGGTGAGCTGGACGACCCGGACCGCTCACACGGTCTCACTACAGACGATCGTCGCCCAGTAGCGTATGCGCAGAGAGAGCGCCGGCTATGGTCTGGTTGAGCTGCTCGTCGCGGTGCTGGTCCTCAGCATCGCCATGGCGGGGGTCGTGGTCGTCTTCGCGACCCACAGCCGAGCCTATCTTCGCGCCGACGCGCAGTCGACGATGGAAGCCAACCTGCGGCTCGGCATGAACATGGTCACCGAGAGCCTCCGCAACGGCAGGTACGGCGTCCCGAGCACGAACATTTCCAACTGGATCACCTGGGTGCCCGGGTTCAACGCCAACCCCACCATCACCCTCAACGGGTTGAACCCCGCGGTCATCTCGGTCGCGAGCGCGTCGGCGCAGCCGGTGGCCACCCTGACCGCGCACGTGGATGCCGCCGCCACCACGCTCGCCGTCAACAGCTCGAGCCAGCTGAGCACCGGCCCACTGCGCCTCCTCCTGATCGGCGACTCCGAGAACGCGCTGGTCACGGCCGTCAACAGCACGCAGATCACGATCGACACGAACCCGCTGGTGGCCGGCAACCAGGGGCTCGCGCGCGCCTATCCGCAGGGGACCCCCATCTACCGGGTCGATGTGATCACGTTCTCGGTCGGGTCGTATGCCTCCCAGCTCCTCCGCAACGACAACCAGGGGTCCGGGGCACAGGCCGCCGTCGAGGGCATCACGAACCTCCAGGTGCTGACGGTGAACCCGAACAAAGCGTACAACATCACGCTCACGGCGCAATCGTCCCAGGTGGACGCGTTGACGCATCAGAATCTGACCAGCTCTCTGCGCTCGAAGGTCATGCTCGCAAACTGGAACTGATTCGGAAAGGTTGCCGATGAACCATCTCGCGACCAAGGTAGGCGCCCGCCGAGCAGGGAGGCAAGACGGCATGGCGCTCGTCCTCGTCCTGCTCGTGATCGCCGTGCTCGCGCTCCTCGGCGTCGCCGGGACGCGCAGCGCGCAGACGGAGCTCCAGATGGGAGGCAAGGACATGCTCGGGCGGCAGGCGCTCAGCGCGGCCGAGGCGGGCATCAATCACGCCTACAGCCTGATCAACGCCAACACCGCGAACCGCCCGAATGCGCCCAGCGCGTGCAGCACCTGCTGGGGGTTCGACAGCGAGCTCGGCAGCGGAGGCACGGGGGGCGCGCTGGCCAGCCTGGGAACGACGGCGACGCTCGGCAGCACGAGCTACCGGTTCCGAAACTTCGGCAGCGGGACGGCGGACGGATACTACGTCCAGGCCGTGGACAACTTCGACGAGCAGTCGGGGGCGAACAATCCCGCCACCGATCGGGACGTGAGGATCTCCCTCGTGTCGCGCGGCCGCGTGGGCGGCGCGGAGCGGGTCGTCACGGCGCTCGTCACCGGAACTTCGCTCTTCCCCTATGGCATCTTCTCCAAGACGACCATAACGATGTCGGGCGGATCGTTCACGGACAGCTTCGACTCCCGCGACGGCGCCTACTCGGCGGGGACGGCCAGCAGCCACGGCAACGTGCGCGCCAACGGCAACATCAGCCTCACGGGTGGCGCGACCACCGTCAAGGGGGACGCGACGTCGAGCGGCACCGTGACGGCGGCGCAACTGCCACCGTACGGCGTGACCGGGACGGCCACGAATGGGGCGCCGCCGCTCACCCTCCCATCCGTCCCCGCCTGCGGCCCCCCCTACAGCAGCGGCGCGGGCATCACGCTGGGCTCGGGGCAGACGTACGTCTCGAGCACTGGTGTGCTGACGATGCAGGGTGGCCCAACCACCACGCTCGCGGGGGGAACGTACTGCTTCAGCGCCATCACCCTCGGTGGCGGGAGCGTACTCTCGGTCTCGAGCGCCGTGAACATCTACGTCACCGGCGAAGCCAAGCTCTCCGGAGGCAGCATCGCCAATACGACCTTGAACGCGAGCAACCTGAAGCTCTTCTCGAGCCTCAACGCGCCGACCGACACCAACGGCGTCGTGGTGTCCGGCGGAACCTCGACGTACATGTCCGTGTACGCTCCCGATACGGTGGTGACAGTCTCCGGCACGAGCGACTTCTACGGGTCGCTCATCGGATACAAGGTCGTCCCCTCGGGCGGTAGCAAGATTCACTTCGATCAAGCGTCGGCGAGCGTGCTGGGCACCGGGGTGGCGCTCTCCGCCTGGCACGAGGTCCGGAACTAGAGCGCGCGATCGTCGGCGGCCGCGGCCTGCCGCCCGGACTCGAAAGACCCCGTCGCTCGGCTTCGCCGACTGCCTGGTCCTCGGGGTAGAGGCGGTTCCGAGCGTTGAAGTTGATCGCACCCTTCGCCGGGGAGATCATGCCGCGATTCCGATGACCGAACGTGGCCTCTCCGGCCCCAGGCTCGTCGTCGCGGCCGCCGCCGGCGTGATGGCGCTGGTCGCCGCAATCCTCTCCACGCCGCACCCGGGGGAGAGCGAGCTGCGCGTGACGTTGCGGGTGACCGCGCTCGTCTCGGCGACGTTCTTCCTGGCAGCGTTCACCGCGTCGGCATGGCAGCGCCTGCGGCCCACGGCAACGACGCGCTGGCTCCTCCGCAACCGCCGCTATCTCGGGCTCTCCTTCGCCGCCTCACATCTCGTCCACGGCCTCGCGATCCTGGCGCTGGCCCGCCGCCTCCCCGGCGGCTGGGGCGCCCTCCCGCCGACGACGCTCGCGGGCGGCGGCGCAGGCTACGCCTTCATTGCGGCGATGGCCGCCACGTCGAACGACCGGGCCGTCGCGGCGCTCGGACCTTGGTGGCACCGGCTGCACACGACCGGGGTGTACGTGCTCTGGTTCATCTTCACGTTTACCTACGCCGGGAGCGCCGCCGTGTCGCCGTTCCACGCGCTGCTCACGGCCGCCTTCCTCGCAGCGCTCGGCCTGCGGCTCGCCGCGCGCTCGAGCGCCCGCCGCTCGGTCGCCCCGAGCGCGCCCCCAGAGCCGCCGATGCGCGGCGCACAAAGTCGGGATCACGGCGCCGGATAGCGCGCGAGGCAGGCCGGGGCCGTTCGTGGCTGAGCTGAGCGAGCCGTAACAACTATGTGCCGGGCCGCGCGAATGGCAGAGTGGAAAAGGAGTCGAACCGTCGACCTCTTGAATACCATGCGGTTCCCGAGGGGTTCGCACCGTGCTCGACCGTGCGTGAACGTGCGGAATACCAGCGGTTCGACATTCGCCGCGACGACGGCCGCGGATGGTCGCGTACCGGAGAACCCGCCCAGGTCGGCGGTACGCCTCTCAGAAGAAGAGATGATTCCCGAACGGGAGGACGTCCCCATCGCCGACGACCTGGCCTCGGTCGTTGACCGCGTTGGCCCGGGCGCCCCGATAGACGTTCAGCGTGCCGAGGTCGCGGATGCTTCCGTTCTCCCAGATCACGGCAGTTGAACTGTGGGTCGCGGCGACCAAGGCGAACGCTAACCCGCCACCTCCCGGCAACGGGCCCACACCGACACCAGCCGGGCAGTTCGTCTGCTCCGGCCGCTCCAAACTTAGCGCTGCCCGGCGGCCGCCAGACGCTCCCGCGCGACCCGCAGGTTGGTCCGGGCGTACTCGAAGTCGGGGTCGATGCGCAGGACCTCGCCGAAGTGCGCAATCGCCTCCTCGAAGCGGCCCTCGGCGAGCTGCACGTTGCCCAGGTTGTAGTGCGCCGGCGCGAGCTCCGGATCGATGCGCAGCGCCGCGGCATAGGACGCCGCGGCGTCGGTCGGTCGCCCCTTGCGCAAGAAGGCATTCCCCAGGTTGTAGTGGGCCTCGGCGTAGTCCGGCTCGAGTCGGATCGCCTCGGCGTACTGCGCGAAGGCACCGTCCAGGTCGCCCGCCCTGAGCAGCGCGTTCCCGAGATTGTTGTGTGCGCGCGGGTTCCACGGCCGCTTCTCCGCCGCGTCGCTCCAGATCGATACCTCGCTGCCGTAGTCCACGTTGCGCCGCGCCGTGAGAGCCGTCAGCGTCGCGATCACGGCGAGTGCCAGGGACACGCGCAGCGCCGCCCGCCGCGAGTCGGACCGTACGAGGGCCCCGACCGCGGCGTATCCGCCGAGCACGGCCGCGACGGCGACGGCGGCGAGCGGCAGGTGCATCCGGCGCTCGGCCATGACCTCGGTCACGACGGGCACGACGCTCGACGTGGGCGCGAGCACGACGAGGAACCACGCGCCGAGGAAGCCGGTGCCCGGATGGCGCCGGAGCGCCCACGCCGTCCCGCCGACGAGGCCCGCGACCACCAGCCCTCCCGGCAGCACCTCGCCAGCCGTGCGCGCCACCCACAGGCCGTGGTCGAGGCACAGCGGGTGCGGCCACAGGGCGAGCCCGAGATAGCGTGCGATCACCCCGACCTGCGTGCGGAGGTACTCCCACGGCGTCATCCCGCGCTCGAGTACGGACGCGTGGCCGCCGGGAATGAGCACCAGCAGGTGGTGGGGCGGCGAGAGCATCAGCAGCGTCGCCAGGACGGCCCAGGTGGCCATCAGGCCGGCGTAGAGCGGCCACCGCCGCCGCCGGGCCTCGGCCAGCGACGGATAGAGGAAGACGCGATCGTAGAGCATGACCATCAGCGGCGCCGTGATCATGACCTCCTTGCTCGCCATGCCGAGCGCGCAGGAGACGACGCTCGCCGTCTGCCACGGCCACGACCGCGACCCCTCCGCCGCGCGAATCGCCGCGTAGAGGGTGAGCAAATAGAAGAGCCCCATGAGCAGCTCGGTGCGCTGCGTGACGTAAGTCACGGCGTCGGTCTGCAGCGGATGGACGAGCCAGATCGCCGCCGTCACCAGCGCGAGCGGCCGGGCTGCGGAGACGAGGCGCGCCGAGCGGGCGAGCGTCCGCCGGACGATGCCGAGCAGGATCAGCGCCGAGAGGACGTGCAGCGCGAGATTGAAGGCATGATAGCCACGCACGTCCAGCTCGCCGAGCGCGTAGTTGATCGCCAGTGTAAGGCCCGGTACCGGCCGGCCGCCGAGGATGGACCGCGGCGGCGCGGAGAGCGCACGCGAGAGCGGCCAAAGTTGCCGGATGTGGGGGTTGCCCAGGATCGCGGGCCGGTCGTCGAAGATGAAGGGCGCCGACAGGCTGTTCGCCCACGCCGCCGCGGCGAGCGCCGTCAGTAGCGCCGGGGCGGCAACGCCGCGCGCCCACCTCGGCGCCGCCCGCGTCAACGCGCCCCCAGGTCCAGATCCGTGCTCGGTATGCGTGCACACGGTGCCGGTCCGAGATCGGCGGCGCCCTATGGATGGAGCCGGTCGCCCGACACGGCGCGGTCGTCCCCCGCGCCTTCCGTAGCAATCGAGGATGCCATTGTCGAGTTGATGCAGCGTGCGAAGATCGAGGCGATCAAGCGGCAGACCTCGTTCGAGGCGCTGGTCGCAGAAGGGCTCCGCGCCATGCTCGCCCGCCAGAAGGAGGAAGCGTGAGAGGCAACGGTCGCGTGTATCAGAAACCTGGGAGTCGGTACTGGCACGTGGAGTAATGGCTCGACGGTAGGGCCGTGCGAGGCACTACCGGCAAGGTCGTCCGTGAGGACGCTGAGAAGGGCTGCGGCGCAAGATGAGGAGGCGAAGCGCGGCGACGCCATTTCCCACGAGGAGCGTGCCACGCTAGCGGACCTCTTCAAGCTCATCGAGGAGAACTACAAGCTCCGCCGCAATCGCTCCATCGACACCATGGGCTACTCGTTCAAGCACCTCCTTGCCTTCTTCGGTCAGAAGGCGAAGGCAGCCGACGGCGCCCCCGGGGCGGCCCTGGGGCGACTGTCGCCTCCATTTGGGCTCGCTTCGGTAACATGCTAAACGGCCGCTCGGGTTTGTTGCCCGAAGCGCGGAGGCAGGAGGCAGAATTGGGGGGTGGTGGGGTGGTTGGTGGTGGTGACGCAACGGTTGCCTCCGTTCCCGCTCTGGCGGGCTATGTGTCCCTCGGTGCTGCCGTCCTGCTCGGACGGTCGATTGGTCAAGCCCTTCGCGCGGCCACACTGGCACTCCACGCGGTGCGCGCGGCCTTTCGTCCCTCGGAGGACCATCCCTGGGCGCCCGGCGACGAATGGCACGCGGCAACGCTCAGGTTCCTCGCCGGGGACGAGCCCGCCCTCCGCTGGTACGCGCGCTTGGGGCGCTTGTCGGCGAGCCCCGGGGGGACCATGGCGCTCGCCAAGATGACCCGCGACGTGGGCGTGCGCCACGTGCTGCCCGCCGTCTGCGTGCCGACGCTCGTGCTCGACTCCCGCGACGATCCCGTCGTACCAGGCGCGGCCGGGCGCCACATCGCTGAGCGCACCCCCGGGGCGAAGGTCGTCGAGTTGCCGGGGCGGGACCACCTCCCCTGGATCGGCGACACGGAGTTGGTGATCGCCGAGATGCGGGAGCTCCTAACCGGCGGCCGCCACGAGGTCGAGATCGACCGCGTCCTGGCGACGATCCTCTTCGTGGACATCGTCGGCTCGACCGCCCGGGCGGCAGCGCTCGGTGACACCCGCTGGCGGACGCTCCTGGACGCGTTCTATGGGGCCGCCCGGTCGGAGATCCACCGCTTCCGCGGGCACCAGACCAAGACGACCGGCGACGGCCTGCTGGCGACCTTCGACGGTCCGGCGCGCGCCATCCGCTGCGCCGACGCCATCCGCCAGGCCAGCCGGGCGCTCGGCCTCGACGTGCGCGCCGGGCTGCACACGGGCGAGTGCGAGGTGCGTGGCGACGACGTCCGCGGCATCGCCGTGCACATCTGCGCCCGCGTGGCCGACCAGGCCGCCGGCGGCGAAATCCTCGTGTCGAGCACCGTGCGCGACCTCGTCGCTGGCTCGGGAATCGCGTTCGAGCCGCGGGGCACCCCCACGCTGAAGGGCGTGCCAGGTGAGTGGCAGGTGTTCTCCGCGCGGGTGTGAGCCGGCCCCGGGCCGTGCGCGGCCCGGCGTTCCGTCGTTTGCAGTACGCGCGAGATGCAGCGCCACCCGCATCCGGCGGCGGGAGGCGGTGCGGCGGGCGTTACAGCAGGTGGGCCACGCAACGTGCTCGATGGAACTCGTCGTCCGTCCGGCCTGGCACGCTCCCTGCTGTCGCCGCGCCTCACGATGGCATTCAAGAGGTCGAGGGTTC
>Ga0209161_10004243_pt1 | contig 11415 bp, 9 predicted proteins | sample GraSoiAngelo_155_FD_186169 | JGI IMG/M metagenome (GOLD analysis project Ga0209161, IMG submission 186169) | Grasslands soil microbial communities from the Angelo Coastal Reserve, California, USA - 14_1009_13_30cm (SPAdes) (version 2) | ecosystem: Environmental > Terrestrial > Soil > Grasslands ...
GGGGACGGACAGCACGAGCACGACCAGCGTGATCCCCGCCAGCACCAGCGTCGAGCGTCGCAGCGTCATGGCCGGCTCACAGCACCGAGAAGTCGTAGCTCACGGTGTACCCCTTCTGTCCCGTCTCCAGCAGGGCGGTGCCGTCGCGAGCGTCGGGGGCGTGGAGCGGCTGCGACGTGTAGAGGACGGCGCTGACCGAGAGCGTGTCGAGCAGCCAGCCGGACTGGAAGGAGAGCGCGCCGCCCATGGCCAGGGCCTCCAGGTGGGTGTCGTCGTACTTCTCGCGGAACGCCGGCGCGTCCTTCAACTCGATCGGCGTCGCCACCTGCTCGACCGCCGAGGGGGTTGGCTCCTGCTGCTCGATCTGCTCCTGGGCCCGGCCGGGCGCCGGCGTGCCCAGCAGCGGCAGCGCCAGCACGGCGCCGGTGATCGCCGGCGCCGCGACGTGGCGCCACGCAGCGCACAGCCGGCGAGTCACGGCGGCCATCGGCCCGTCTCAGCCGAGGTCGGCGAAGAGGACGGCCACCGAGCGCGCCTCGGCCCGGTAGGAGTGGCCGGGGATCGGCGGCGCCTGCTGCCAGGGCGCGATGTCGTCCGGCGACTCCAGCGCGGTGTCGATCCAGCGGCGCCACGGCTTGCCGGAGGGAACGGCCGGCAGCTCGAAGACGAGCGGCTCCCAGTACGCGTTGAAGATGAAGTGGGCCAGGCGGCGCTCGTCCTTGAGCTCGGCACCGAACGCCAGGCTGTGCGAGCCGCGGCTCCAGTCGGCGTGGTCGAGCGTCACCCCGTGCCAGGCCTTGTTGGCCTGGGCGATCAGCTGGGCCAGGCTCAGGCGCTGCTCCTCGTGGCGGACGCTCCGCAGCACCCGGCGCGCATTGAGGAGACTCACGAAGCGGTGCACGTCGCGGTGCCGGTCGAGCAGCGTCCAGTCGAACCAGGCGCGCTCGTCGTCGTGGCAGTACAGGTTGTTGTTGCCGTCCTGCGTGCGCCGGACCTCGTCGCCCATCAGGATCATCGGCAGCCCGATCGACAGCAGCGTGGTCGCCAGGAAGTTCTTGACCTGCCGGTTGCGGAGCCGCTCGACGGCGCGATCGTCGGTGGGACCCTCGACGCCGCAGTTCCAGCTCTTGTTGTCGTCGCCGCCGTCGCGGTTGTTCTCGCGGTTGGCCTCGTTGTGCTTGCGGTCGTAGGACACGAGGTCGTTCAGCGTGAAGCCGTCGTGGCAGGTGACGAAGTTGACGGACTGCTCGGGCTCGCGCTGCTTGTGGGCGTACAACTCGGGGCTGCCGACGAGGCAGTCGGCGAAGCGCCCGACCATGCCGTCCTCGCCGTGGAAGAAGGCGCGGACGTCGTCACGGAAGCGGCCGTTCCATTCCTTCCACGCGTCGCCGACGAAGCTGCCCACCTGGTAGAGGCCGGAGGCATCCCACGCCTCGGCCATGAACTTGATGCCGGCCAGCGCCGGGTCCGACTCGATGTCCAGCAGCACGGGCGGGTTCGCCAGCACCTGCCCCGACGGGTCGCGGGCGAGGATCGAGGCGAGGTCGAAGCGAAAGCCGTCGACGTGCATCTCCTCGACCCAGTAGCGCAGGCTGTCCACGATCATGCGGCGCACGATCGGATAGTTGGCGTTGAGCGTGTTGCCGCAGCCGCTGTAGTCGGCGTACCGCGCCCCGCCGTCCTCGAGGATGTAGTAGGCGTGGTTGTCCAGCCCGCGGAAGGAGAGCGTGGGGCCGTCGTGCCCGCCCTCCGCCGTGTGGTTGAAGACGACGTCGAGGATGACCTCCAGGCCGGCCCGGTGCAGGGCCTTTACCATGTCGCGGAACTCGTCGATCGGGCCCAGCGGGTCCTGCCGCGAGCTGTAGGCCTGGTGCGGGGCGAAGAAGGACACCGGCTGGTAGCCCCAGTAATTGACGAGGCCCGGAGGCACGGCGTACGGATCGAACTGGAAGACCGGCAGCAGCTCGAGCGCGGTGATGCCGAGGTCCTTGAGGTAGGGAATCTTCTCGATCAGGCCGGCGTAGGTGCCGCGCGTCTTGTCCGCCACGCCCGAGCTGGGATGCCGCGTGAAGCCGCGCACGTGCATCTCGTACACGATGGTCCGTGACGCCGGGCGGCGCAGCGGAGCGTCGCCCTCCCAGTCGTACGCGCGCGGATCGACGACGACGCTCTTCATGGCCGTCGCGGTGGTGTCGCGACCGAACCGGGCGGCGGCCTCGCGGCTGTACTGCTCGGGCACGGCCACGCCGCGCCCGTACGGATCCAGCAGCACCTTGCCGGGATCGAAGCACAGCCCGCGCGCCGGATCGAGCCGCCCCTCGACGCGGTAACCGTAGAGCTGGCCCGGACGTACGCTCGGCACGAACGCGTGCCAGTAGTGATAGGTGCGGTTCCGTGTGGCGTCCAGCCGCACCGTGCGTGTGGGCCGCGCGTCGTCCACGCCGTCGAAGAAGAGGATCTCCACCGCCGTCGCGTGGCGGGAGAAGACGCTGAAGTTGACTCCATCGGGCATCACGGTTGCGCCGAGAGGCGCGCTGATGCCCTCGGCTGTGATGGAAACCGTCGTGGCAGGCATCGTTCGTCCTCCGGGCGCACTGATCGTGGCGCCAACGGGAGCCTATCTGTCGCGTGCGACCCTCGGCCATCGGACCTTGGTCTCATGCCATCGCACCAAAGTCCCATAGCTCTGGCTCACGACGGCTGGCATCGTCGTCGCGTCGTGACCACGCTGAGGGGACTCGTGACGCTCGCGCGAGCGCCGTCGAGCGGCGCCGCCTGGCTGCTCGCGGCGCTCATGCTGACGGCCTGCACGGTAGGGCCCGACTACCGGCGCCCGTCGTACCCCACCCCGGCCGCCTTCCGAGGCCAGGCGGCGCCCGACTCGGCGCCGTCCATTGCCGACCTCGGGTGGTGGCGCGTCTTCGAGGACGAGACCCTCCAGCAGCTCATCCGCACGGCGCTGCGAGAGAACTACGACCTCCGTATCGCGGCCGCCCGCATCCTGGAGGCGCGCGCCCAGCTCACGATCACTCGGTCGTTCCAGTTCCCGGAGGTGAATCACTCCGGCAGCGCCATCTACTCCCGCATCGAGGGCAAGCGAGTCGTGCTGCAGCCCCAGGATCAGTTCGCGCCCCAGGCCGGATTCGATCTCTCGTTCGAGATCGACTTCTGGGGCCGCTTCCGCCGCGCCACCGAGGCGGCCCGCGGCAATCTCGTCGCCTCCGAGGAAGGGCGACGCCTCGTGATCAGCACACTGGTGACCGACGTCGCCACCGATTATTTCCAGCTGCGCTCCCTCGACCGTGAGCTGGAGGTGTCCCAGCGCACGCTGGCCGCCCGCCAGGATTCGCTGCGCCTCGTGAGCCTGCGGGAGCGGGGTGGAGTCGCCGGCCTGATTGATGTCCGCCAGGCCGAGATCCTCGTGGCCCAGGCGGGCGAGGCCGTGGTCGAGACGCAGCGCCAGATCGAGCAGACCGAGAACGCGCTCAGCGTGCTGCTCGGTCGCAACCCGGATGCGGTGCCGCGCGGCCGCCCGCTGCTGCAGCAGCTGAGCCTGCCGACGGTGCCCACGGGCGTGCCCTCGTCGCTGTTCGAGCGCCGGCCGGACATCCGGCAGGCCGAGGCGCAGCTGGCGGCGGCGACCGCGCGCATCGGGGTGGCCAAGGCGGATTTCTACCCGCGCGTGTTCCTGTCGGGCATCGCCGCCGGCGGGGGCTTGCTGATCGACGGCCGCTGGGTCGGGCCCCAGGGACTCTTCAGCATCGGCCCGCAGATCACCTTGCCGATCTTCAACACCGGGCGCACCCAGGCCGGCGTCGACGCGGCCGAAGCCCAGGCCCAGCAGACACTCGCCGTTTACCAGCAGACCATCCTTCAGGCGTTTCGCGAGGTCGCCGACGCGCTCGTCGAGCACCGCAAGCGCCGCGAGTTCCGGATCGCCCAGGAAGCGCTCGTCACCTCCGCCACGGATACCAGCCGGCTGGCAGGTATCCGCTACAAGGGCGGCGTGAGCAGCTACCTGGAGGTGCTGAACAGCGAGCAGCAGCTCTTCGACTCCGAGCTGGGCCTGGTGCGCTCCAACCGCGACGAGCTGCTGGCCGTGGTGCGGCTGTACCGGGCGCTCGGCGGAGGCTGGCAGGAGGAACGGGAGGCGTCAGCCGGCGGGCCCCTGCCCGAGGAACGGGGGACCAGGTGATGCTCGTGATTCGTCGACGACCTGCAACATTGTTGATCGGGGTGGCGCTCCTGGGCGCGGCCGCGGGGTGCAACCGGGCCGCCAAGGCCAAGGCCGCGCCGCCGCCGCTGCCCGATGTCGTCGTCGCCGAGGTCGAGCAGCGCACGGTCGCCATCGAGCGCGAGTACACGGCTCGAACGGAGGCGTCTCCGACCGTCGAGATCCGGGCCCGCATCTCCGGTGTCCTGGAGCAGGTGCTCTTCAAGGAAGGGACCGAGGCCAGGCAGGGGCAGGTGCTCTTCGTCCTCCAGCGCGAGGAGTACCAGGCGGCGCTGGTCACCGCCCGCGCCCAGCTTGCGAAGGCACAGGCCGACCTGACCCGAGCCCGGGACGTCTCGGTGATCGACCGGGCCCGGGCGCATCTGGCTCAGCGCCAGGCCGATCTCGAGAAGGCGCGAGCGGACGTGGCGCGCTACCGGCCGCTGGCCGACGCGCGGGCCATTCCCCAGCAGGATCTCGACACGTCACTCTCGGCCGAGAAGGTGGCCGTGGCGGCCGTCGATGCGGCCGCGGCCCAGCTCAAGGATGCCGAGCTCTCGCAGCGCACGCAGATCCAGCTGGCCGAGGCCGCTGTGGAGGCCGGCAAGGCGGCGGTCGTCGGGGCCCAGCTGAACCTCGACTACACGACGATTCGCACGCCGATCACCGGCATCATCGGCAAGGTCATGGTCGACCAGGGCAACCTGGTCGGCAAGGCGGAGCCGACGCTGCTGGCCACGGTGTCCTCGGTGGATCCGATCTACGTGGACTTCTCGATCGCCGAGGCCGACTATCTGCGGCTCGCCTCACGGATCCGCCTCGACCCGACCGGGCGGCCGCGCGGCGAGCAGACGCCGCTCGATCTGTTCCTGATCGGTGACCAGCCCCTGCCGCACAAGGGCTTCATCGTGTTCGTGGAGCGCGCGGTGGACATCAAGACCGGCACCATCGCCGTGCGCGCGGTGTTCCCCAACCCCGACAAGGTGATCCGTCCCGGGCAGTTCGCGCGCGTCAGGGGCGTCGTGGAGCAGCGGCCCGAGGCCGTCCTGGTCCCGGAGATCGCGCTGCAGGAGCAGCAGGGCGCCAAGGTCGCGCTGGTCGTCGAGGCGGGTGACAAGGTGGCGTTCCGGTCGGTGACGGTCGCGGAGCGCATCGGCGACCTCTATGTCGTGAAGTCGGGCCTCAAGCCGGGCGAGCGCGTGATCGTGGAGGGCGTGCAGAAGGTGCGCCCGGGAATGCAGGTGAAGCCCGTCACGAGGTCGGCCGCGAAGGCCGGCGCGTAACCGTGGCCGAGTTCTTCATCCGGCGGCCGATCGTCGCCATCGTCATCGCGATCCTGATCGTGCTGCTCGGGGCGTTCGTCCTGACCGCGCTCAGCATCGAGCAGTACCCGTTCCTGGCCCCGCCCACGATCCGCGTCACGGCGACCTACCCGGGCGCCTCGGCGGTGGCGGTGGAGCAGTCGGTCGCGACGCCCATCGAGCAGGAGGTCAACGGCGTCGAGTCGATGATCTACATGCAGTCGTCCAACACCAGCGACGGCCGCATGCTCCTCGACGTGAACTTCGCGGTCGGCGTCGATCAGGACAAGGCGAACGTCCTCACCCAGAACCGCGTCAACTCGGCCCAGGCGCGGCTGCCGGCGGAGGCGATCGCCCAGGGCGTGACCGTCAAGAAGCAGAGCCCGAGCATCCTGATGGTCGTGTCGCTGTACTCCTCGAAGGGGACGTACGACGCCAACTACCTGATCAACTACTGCGGCATCAACCTGCGCGACCAGCTCCTCCGCATCCCCGGCATCGCGCAGGTCGATCTGTTCGGCGGCACCGACTACGGCATGCGGATCTGGCTCAGACCCGACAAGCTGGCCAAGCTCGGGCTGACCCAGGCTGACGTCATTGCCTCCATCAAGGAGCAAAACCTCCAGGCCCCGGCCGGCCGGATCGGCATGGCCCCGTCGCCGAAGGGCCAGCAGTTCACGTACACGGTGGCCGCGCCGGGCCGACTCGTCACGACCGAGGAGTTCGAGAACATCATCATCCGGGGGACGGAGACGGGCGCCCAGGTCCGCATCCGGGACGTCGGCCGGGCCGAGCTCGGCGCGCAGGACTACAACGCCTTCGGCCGGCTCGACGGCAAGCCGGCCGGCGCGATGGCCGTCTACCTGCTGCCGGGCGCCAACCAGCTCAAGGCGGCCGAGGCGATCTACCACACCATGGCCAGCGCCAGGGGATTCTTCCCGCCGGACATGGACTACAAGATCGTCTACGACACGACGCCGTCGGTCGAGGCCTCCATCCACGAGATCCTCAAGACGTTCGTCGAGGCGATCATCCTGGTGACGCTCGTGGTGTTCATATTCCTCCAAAATGTCCGGGCCACGTTCGTCCCGCTGCTGACGGTGCCGGTTTCGCTCATCGGAACGTTCATCTTCTTCCCGCTCCTCGGCTTCTCCGTCAACACGCTGTCGATGTTCGGGCTGGTGCTCGCCATCGGCATCGTGGTGGACGACGCCATCGTCGTCGTCGAGGCCGTGATGCACCACATCGAGCACGGGCTCGACCCGGTGGCGGCGACCCGGCAGGCGATGAAGGAGGTCTCCGCGCCCGTGATCGGGATCGCGCTGATCCTGTCCGCGGTGTTCATCCCGGTCGCCTTCGTGCCTGGCCTCACCGGCCGCATGTACCAGCAGTTCGCGCTCACCATCGCGATCTCGGTGCTGCTCTCGGCCTTCAGCGCGCTGTCGCTGTCCCCGGCCCTCTCGGCGATGCTGCTGAAGCCGGCCAAGCCGATGCGCGGTCCGCTCGGCGCCTTCTTCCGCGGGTTCAACCGGGTGTTCGACTGGATCACCGGTCGCTACGTCGGCGTGGCGCGCATCCTGGTGCGGCGCGCCGTGCTGACGATCATGCTGGTGGGCGTGGTCATCCTGGGCGCCGGCCTGATCGGCCGCCAGCTGCCGGCCGGCTTCATCCCCGAGGAGGACCAAGGACTTCTCGGCGTCAACGTGCAGCTGCCACCAGGGGCCTCGCTGGAGCGAACCGGCGCGGTGCTCACGCGGGTCGAGCAGATCGTTGCCGCGACCGCGGGCGTGGATTCCTTCGCGACGATCGGCGGCTTCGGCCTCGTCACAAACACCTACCAGCCGAACTTCGGCACCGTCCTCGTCCGCCTCAAGCCCTGGGAGGAGCGCCACGGGCCGGCGCTGCACGTGCGGGGGATCATGGCCGGGCTGCAACAGCAGTTCACCACCATCCCCGAGGCGATCGTCTTTCCGTTCAACATCCCGACCATCTCCGGATTCGGGGCCTCGGCGGGCTTCAAGTTCCTGCTCCAGGACAGGAGCGGCACACTGTCCGTCGAGCAGCTCGGAGCCGAGGCGCGGAAGTATCTCGCCGCCGCCCGTCAGCGGCCGGAGCTGGGCAACCTGTTCACCTCGTTCGATCCGAACTATCCGCAAGTCAAGGTAGACCTCGACCGCGACAAGGCGCGCAAGCTCGGCGTGCCGATCAACGACGTCTTCCAGGCCATGTCGGCGGCGCTGGGCAGCACCTACGTGAACGACTTCAACCGCTTCGGCCGCCTCTACCGCGTCTACGTCCAGGCCGAGGCCGACTATCGCCGCCGGCCCCAGGACATCGGCGAGATCTACGTGCGCAGCCAGACGACGGGGACGATGATCCCGCTCTCCACGCTAGTCACCGTCGGCTCGATCCCGAGCACGGAGATCACCACCCGCTTCAATCTGTTCCGCTCGGTGGACATCAGCGGCGCGCCGGCGCGCGGCTACACGTCGGGGCAGGCGCTGGTGGCGCTCGAGGCCGTCTTCGCGGAGACGATGCCGAAGGAGATGGGCTTCGCCTACTCCGCGCTGGCCTACCAGGAGAAGACCGCGCCGCCGGCGCTGCCGACGCTGATCCTCGCCATCGTGTTCGTGTTCCTTCTGCTGGCCGCGATGTACGAGAGCTGGCGGCTGCCGTGGGCCGTGCTCCTCGGCTCGCCGCTCGTGGCCCTCGGCGCCTTCTTCGGCGTCTGGCTCATGGGTTACGACAACAACGTGTACGTGCAGATCGGCTTGATCATGCTCATCGGGCTCGCCGCCAAGAACGCGATCCTCATCGTCGAGTTCGCCAAGGCCAAGTACGAGGAGGGAAGCACGATCGAGCAGGCGGCGCTCGAGTCGGCCCGCCTGCGCTTCCGGCCCATCCTCATGACGGCCTTCGCGTTCATCCTGGGTGTGGTGCCGCTGATGCGCGCGAGCGGGGCCGGCTCCGGCGCGCAGAACGTCATGGGGACTGCGGTGTTCTGGGGCATGCTGGTCGCGACGTTCCTTGGTGTGTTCATCATCCCCGGCAACTTCGCCTTCGTGGAGCAGCTCGGCCTCTCCCGACAGCCGTCGAAGCGTCCAGTGGTCGTGCCGCCGGCAGCGATACCGCACGGCGAGCATCCGTGAGCCGGACGGCGCGCGGCGACGAGGTCGGGCGGCTGCCCGACCTCGAGGCGGTGCCTTGGTCGCTGACCTGGGATCTCACCCGAATCCTGCTGGCCGTGGTCGGCATCGGCGGGTTGATCGCGGCCAGCGTCTGGGTGCTGCGGCCGTTCCTGCTCGCCGTGGTGTGGGCCACGATGATCGTGGTGGCCACGTGGCCGACGCTGCGCGCCGTCGAGGCGCGGCTGTGGGGACGGCGAGGCCTGGCGGTGGCGGTCATGACGCTGGTGATGCTGGCCGTCCTCGCGGCACCGCTGACCCTGGGCGCCGTCGCCATCATCGATCGGGCCGACGACGTCGTGGCGTGGTCCCGGTCGGTCATCTCGCGCCCGCTGCCGGCGCTGCCCGCGTGGGTCACGAGCCTGCCCATCGTGGGCAAGAAGATCGCCGTGGAGTGGACGAAGATCGCGAGCGCGCCCTCCGAGGAGGTGGCGGCCCGCCTCGGACCCCATGTCAGGGATCTCGTGCGCTGGCTGATCGCCGAGGCGGGTAGCATCGGCTCGCTGCTCGTCCAGTTCCTGCTGACCGTGGCGGTTTCCGGGGTCCTGTACGCGCGGGGCGAGGCCGTGGCCGGCGGGGTGCTGGCCTTCGCGCAGCGGCTGGCCGGCAATCATGGTGTCCGCGCGGTGCTCCTCTCGGCGGATGCGATCCGCGCTGTTGCGCTCGGCGTCGTCGTGACGGCGGTGGTCCAGGCGGTGGTCGGCGGCATCGGCCTGGCGGTCACCGGCGTCCCGCATCCGGTGCTCTTGACGAGCGTCATGCTCGTGCTGGGCATCGCGCAGATCGGTCCGGGGCCGGTCCTCTTCGGCTCGGTGATCTGGCTGTACGTGGACGGGCAGTCGTTCTGGGGCACCGTGATGCTCCTGTGGGCGCTCGTCACCACCACCTTCGACAACATCCTCCGCCCGGTGCTGATCAAGAGGGGCGCCGACCTGCCGCTTCTCTTGATCCTCGCCGGGGCGATCGGCGGGCTCCTCGCGTTCGGGCTGGTCGGCCTCTTCATCGGGCCGGTGATCCTGGCCGTGGCGTACACGCTGCTGGTCGCGTGGGTGACCGCCGGCGACTCGCTCGGCCGCCTTTCGTCATCTGCGCCTTCAGCGCCGCTGACGGCCACCCAACGCGACCCACGCCACTCGGTCCGAGACGCCGCCCGGTCGTTTACTCCTTGATCCGCTGCTCCCGCTTGCGAAGGTACGCGTTCCGCACGGCGCTGTACATGTCGACGACGCTCTCCTCGAAACCCTCGTAGAGGTCGATGTTCATCGCCCGGTCGTTCACCGTGTCGCCACCCTTGAGGCCGAAACCGTCCCAGAAGAAGGGCGCGACGAAGTAGGTCATCGGACTGGTGGCGCCGTCGACGCCCAGGCCGACCCCGTCGCGGACGGTCATGGGCGGGAGCAGCGGCAGGACGAGGTACGGCCCCGGCTTGGTGCCCCACTTGCCCAGCGTCTGGCCAAAGTCCGCGGGGCTCGCCTCGATGTGCCAGTAGTCCCTGGCCGGGTCCCAGAAGCCGGCGACGCCCGCGGTCGTGTTGATGAGGAAGCGGGCGAGCTCACGGCCGGCGCCGCCCCATTTCTGCTGCAGCAGGTTGTTGACGAAGCGCACCGGCCAGCGCAGGTTTTCGAAGGCGCGGCTGATCATCGCCTGCCACGGCTCCGGCATGACCACGTCATAGGCCTTGGCCGCCGGCTTGAGGACGTACCGATCGAACCCGCGGTTGAACGCGAAGGTCCTCTGGTTGAAGCGCTCCCAGGGATCGTAGTCTTCCGGCTCGAGGCGCGCCTCGTCGGTCAGCTGCTCGGCCAGCGCGGCCGGTGAGTTGCCCGGGGCCGAGGTGCCTTCCTCGGCTGCTGGCACGGGGCCCGTGTCCGGGCCAGCGGCGCGGTCCGTGCTCGCCGGCGGGGCCGGCGTGTCGACCACCGCCGGCGGCGACATCGTCGTCACCGCCGCGGGTTCCGCTGTCACATTGCCCGCGTGCGGGCGGAGCAGCTTCGCGACGGATCCGCACCCGGTGAGGGTGAGCGATGCGAGCAACGCCAGGAGTGTCAGGCGACCGATCGATGTGAGCATGATGTCTCCTCTGTGGACGAGGCAATCTCCGACCCCTCAGGGTCCGACGATGACCTCGAAGTGAAGCGTTGCCTCGGCCGGGGTCGTCGTCCAGCCCCACCAGGTAGCCGACCGAAGGTTCTGGATGTTGAAGGCCACCGGCTCGACGGAGAACTGCTGCGCCGCGGCGTCGGCGGTCGGCGCGCCGAGCAGCAACCCGACGGCGACGAGGACTTCCAGCCGCAGCGATCTCATGAACGAACCCTCCGTTCGATCACTTGCCAGGCCCCGACGAGTAGCCGCGAGCGGTCATGCAACGGCGGTAGGCGTCCTGCTGGATGGTCGTGCGCGGCCCCTGCGGCCCTGACTGGATCATCTGGGCCTGCATCAGGCAGTCCGCGGTGTCGCGGCCGATCTGTTGCTGCGAGGCGCCTGGTTTCGACCAGTCGTCTGACGCCGAACTCATCCGGGGTCCGTGGCCACGGTGAGGCCTGGCAACCCCTGCCGGATCCGACGCGAGAAGTCGGCGGCCTGATCGGCGGCCTGGGCTCGGGCGTTGATGTGGGACCGCTGCCGCAATTCGGAGAACGGCAGGCTGCGGTCCAGGCGCCCGTTGTCGTAGGCGTACTCGGGCGCGTAGCCACTCAGCAGGATCTTCCACGACATC
>Ga0209161_10004244_pt1 | contig 11413 bp, 8 predicted proteins | sample GraSoiAngelo_155_FD_186169 | JGI IMG/M metagenome (GOLD analysis project Ga0209161, IMG submission 186169) | Grasslands soil microbial communities from the Angelo Coastal Reserve, California, USA - 14_1009_13_30cm (SPAdes) (version 2) | ecosystem: Environmental > Terrestrial > Soil > Grasslands ...
TTGTGTCCTCGCCTTGGACCCCGACACGGGAAAGCTCAAATGGTATTTTCAATTTACGCCACACGACCTCTTTGACTATGACGCGACGGAAACTCCCGTCCTGGTCGATGCCCGCTACCAGGGCCAGCCGAGAAGGCTGCTCCTCGAAGCGAATCGCAACGGCTATTTCTATATCCTGGATCGCACCAACGGAAAATTTCTCTCTGCTTTTCCTTTCGTGAAAAAACTGAACTGGGCCAAAGGAATCGATGCTCAGGGCCGGCCGATTCGAACCGGTGTGCAACCCACGGCAGAGGGCATGCGCACTTGCCCCGGATTCAGCGGTGCCACCAACTGGTACTCGCCTTCTTACAATCCCTCGACTGGCCTTTTCTATCTCCTGGCGGAGGAAAACTGCAATCTCTTCTTTTTGAAGCCGGAGGAGTTTGCTGAAGGAAAGACATATTACTCTACGGGAGCGCGCCACAGCCCTGGCGATCACAGTGAGAAAATCCTGCTGGCCTACAACCTGGAGTCCGACAAACCGGCGTGGCGATTTCCCCAGGTGGGTTCGGGGCACTCCGCCGGCGGAACGATGTCTACCGCGGGCGGCCTGCTCTTTTTTGGCGATGACGCGCAGTCCTTTGAAGCCGTGGACGCAGAGACGGGCCAGCCGCTGTGGCACTTCAACACCGGCCAAGGCATGCACGCCTCGCCGATGAGCTACGCGGTGAACGGGAAGCAATACGTGGCCATCGCCGCGGGGAGCGATATTTTCAGTTTTGGGTTGCCCTAGGAACGAACGATTTCAAATCATTTTTACTCCAAGGAGGAATTTGAAATGTTTTTCGATCGCAGCACAAGAAGAAGCTTTGCCGCTCGTCTGGCCGCGTTTTTGCCGGGCCTGGGCTTTGCGGGAATGGCCCCAGTACGCGCGGCGCAGACGACTGGCGGCGTCCAGAAACTGGACGGTGATGGAAAGCCTGCCGGAAAGGGTTTTATCACTCCGCTGATCATTCACAATGGGCTGATCTATATTGCCGGGCAAGGCGCTCATTCACGCGGTAACAAATCGGACGCCGGCAAGACCCCGACGATCGAAATGCACACGCAAATGGTAATGGACGGGGTAAAGGCCGTCGTTGAAGCGGGCGGCGGTACCATGGACAGCATTCTTCAACTCACCGTGTACCTGGCGAAGCTGGACTATTACGATGGCATGAACTCGGTATTCAAAACTTACTTTCCGAACGGCGGTCCGGCTCGCACCACCGTTGCCGTTGCCGGATTGCCGGGCGATTCGCTCGTGGAAATTAACTGTATTGCTGCTGTCGTGCGCGACGCAAAGAAAGGGGCGTAAAACGATGGCCTTCAACGATAGCTGGAATCGCAGAACATTCCTGGGCACTCTCGGTGCGCTGGTGGGAACCATTTTCAGCGGACGCAAGGCGTTTGCCTTTCCGGGCGGCAAAGCCGCTTCCGTCTCCGGCTTTGGCGCAACCGGAAACGTCTACGAAGAATTGGGGGTAACCACGGTCATCAACGGACAGGGAACCATGACGGTGCTGGGCGGCTCCCTGATGCGACCCGAAGTCGAGGCCGCGATGGCTATGGCGGGCCGCCACTTTGTCAGCATTCCTGAGCTGGAAGTCGCCGCGGGCAAACGCATCGCCGAAATGCTCAAGCTGCCGGAGGGTTACGGCGCCCTGGTCACTTCCGGCGCCGCCGCCGCGATGCAGTCCGGTCTCGCCGGCATCCTCACCGGGGACAATCCGAAGTTTATCGAGCAGTTGCCGGATCTAACCGGCATGAAATCGGAAGTCATCATTCAAAAGTCGCATCGCAATCCTTTCGACCATCAGTTGCGCTCCACCGGGGTGAAGCTGGTGGTCATCGAATCGCGCGACGATCTGAAAAAGGCCATTAATCCGCAAACCGCCATGATGCACTTCTCAAATTTCGCTGATACGGAAGGGCAGATCAAGGTCGAAGAATGGGTCAAGCTGGCGCATGAGAATCAGATCCCGGCGTTCATTGACGCCGCGGCCGATACGCCTCCCGTCTCCCACTTGTGGGATTACGCCAACATGGGCTACGACCTGGTCGCCTTCAGCGGCGGAAAAGCGATTCGCGGGCCGCAATGCGCAGGTCTGCTGGTGGGCAAAAAGGATCTGGTCGCCTACGCCCTGCTGAACAACAGCCCGCACGAGGACACACTCGGCCGCAGTCAGAAAGTGGGGAAAGAGGAAATCGTCGGGATGGTCAAGGCTCTGGAATCTTACTTGAAGGAAGATCATGAAGTGCTGAACAAGGAATGGCAACGCCGCCTGGATTTCATCTCCGGCCAAGTCACCAAGATTCCTGGGGTGACAACTTCATTCCCCGCCCCGGAAATCGCGAACCATGTCCCCCACATGCACATCAAGTGGGATTCGGCCCGGATTGCCTTGACCCCCCGCGAAGCCACCACTGCCTTGCGCAGTGGAAAACCGTCTGTCGTTCTTTCTTCGGGAGAGCATGGCGAAGCCTTGTCAATGAACTCCTTTATGTTGCAGCCGGGGGAAGAGAAGATCATCGCCCGGGAATTGGTGAAGGTCTTGAAGTCACACGCAGCGTGAACGAATTAGACCCATTCTTCGCAAGTTGGGTGATCAGGCCTTCTCTCCGTATGTCCGTAGACTTTTCGCGTCGCCGGAGCCTCCATGGCTGACCATGTGGAAAGCCGCGTGCGCTGGGTCCTGGTATTTTGGCTCTTCGTCCTGAGTGCGGTCGCCTACCTCGACCGCATCAATCTCTCGATCGCCGGAAGTTTCATTGCGGCGGAATTCCGCCTCACCAACGTTCAGTTGGGATCGCTTACCAGCGCCTTCTTGATGGGTTACGCGCTCTTCCAAACCGTGGGAGGGTGGTTGGCCGACCGCCTCGGTTCGCGCCGCGTACTCGCTGCCGGGGTCTTGTGGTGGGGCATTTTCACTTCTCTCACTGCGGCCGTTCCCCCGGCGATTGTTTCTGCAGTTTTAGTTCTTGCAACGACACGATTTCTTCTGGGGGCTGGGGAAGCGGTCCTTTTCCCGGCTTCCAACCAATTTGTCTCACGCTGGATTCCTTCCGAGGAGCGGGGAAAAGCCAATGGTCTGATTTTCGCCGGCGTCGGTGTAGGTGCCGGCTCCACACCTTTCCTCATTACCTACATTATCGTTCACTACGGCTGGCGCTGGTCTTTTTGGATGAGCGCCATCATAGGATTGGCTGCCGGTGTCGTCTGGTACGTCATTGCCCGGAACACTCCGGAAGAGCACGACAGGGTCTCCCCTGCGGAACTGCGACACATTCAGGCCGGACGAACGGTTGGAGGCTCTGCTTCCTCCGGCGCGGCCAAAGAATCGAGTCCAAGTATTACTGCAGCCGATGAGCGCATTCTTTGGAGCACCATCCTCTCCTCCAAGAACGTCTGGGCTGTCACGCTCGCCTACTTTTGTTTCGGCTATGTTGCTTGGATTTTCTTTACCTGGTTCTTTATTTATTTGGCCACCGTCCGGGGATTGAATTTGAAGGCCAGCGCGTCCTATACGACGCTGCTTTTCCTTTCTATGGCCGCGTGCAGTCCGCTGGGCGGCGCGATCAGCGACAAACTCACGAAACTGCACGGAAAGCGCATCGGACGATGCGGCATCGCCGTTTTTGCGCTCCTCTTGACCGCCGTGTTTCTTACCCTTGGCTCGCAGGCGCAGAGCGCCGGGCTAGCCAGCATCGTTCTCGCCGGCGGCGCAGGCGCACTGTATCTTTCGCAAAGCTCATTCTGGTCGCTCACCGCTGATATTGCTTCCGGTTCTTCAGGCTCCGTTTCCGGCTTCATGAATATGGGCAATCAATTCGGTGGAGCTCTCACGGCCTCGCTCACGCCCGCAATCGCAGCCCGGTTTGGCTGGACTACCTCCTTTTTTGTTGCTGCTGGCTTGTCGGTGCTTGGTGCCGCGGCCTGGCTGCTTGTCGACCCCCAACGCGCTCTGGCACCCGAAACAAAACCATCTCCGTCACTCTGAAAAAGCTTCCATCCGATGAAGCTCAAGCCGAGAGACATCTGCCGATGGGACCAGGTCAACCGCCCGCGTTCACTTCGCGGAAGTCGCCCGTAGGTAGGGAGTTCGGACCTCATCGCCGATTTACCCTAAACGCATCATGCCGTCGGGCAGTCCAAATATGACACCCTTCCCTGAAGCTCAGCCAGAGTGATTTCCTGCACGATTCCATTGTCGATCACCGATTGCTGAAATTTGTGGATATGAGGAGGATTTAGGGAAGCCTCCGAACGGAACGTAGGTCTGCAATTAGCCGGGCAAGATCGGAGGGCGAGTACACGCGTTTCAAAGACTAAAGATAGCCATTCTTTGAAGAAAAAGTAAGGGATTCCGTATGCCATGCCGAGCATAGAACGGCGTGGTATGCGCCCGCGCTTCAGGTTCATAGTTAGGAGACCGAATTTGCCAAGATCGGTCGTGGTGATTATAATTCACATATGCGGCATCTGGTGATTATAATGCAGAGCCGGTGATCAAATTTCACGATCTTGGGAGTTCAACCAGTTTTAGATTTCCTAGTGATCTAAAAGACAGAAAATGGCTAAGAGTGATCAGTTTTCACGTTTGGTGAATGAATTTCAGGGTCGACCGTCCCCTGAGCCGATGCGAACGGCTGGATACGCCGCCCTCATTGACCATTATGCTTTGAGGGTTCCGCCGCCCGGCCGACTGACCGGGATCGCCGAGCGGCATCACCGGATCAAGACGAACGATTGGCAAATACTGACACCCCGCCACGCACCAGCGGATGATTTGCGCGGCCACTTAGAGTTCGCCCTGAAGTGGGAAGGTGTGGACCTCGGGGTTTTATCCGCAGTCTTTCGAGTCGTTCCCGACGAGGAGGTCAGTGCGCTGCTCAGGACAGAGCCAACTGGCGCGTATACGCGGCGCCTGTGGTTCTTACACGAATGGCTCACGCAACGACTACTGGACGTTCCCGAGCCAGGGAAGGTCCGGGCAGTTCCTGTCATTGATCTAAGTCAGCAATTCGGGCTTGCGAAAGGAGTTTCATCCAGCCGCCATAAGGTACTGGACAATCTTCCCGGGACGTCTGCGTTTTGCCCCCTCGTTCGTCGAACCGACAGGATCGAGACCTATCTTTCGAAAGGTCTCGACCGTCGAGCGCAGGAAATCGTCGGGCGCACGCCTGCGGACATTATGATGCGCGCCGCGGCGTTCTTGCTGCTCGACGACAGCCGAGCGTCGTTCCAGATCGAAGGGGAGAAACCGTCTCCACAACGCGCGGAACGCTGGGCAAAAGCTATCAGTGAAGCGGGCTTCCGGAAGCTTAGCCTTGCCGAGCTTGAGCGACTACAGCGGATTGTCATCGGGGATACGAGGTTCGTTAGCCTGGGACTGAGGACCGAGGGCGGATTTGTGGGCACGCATGACCGCCGGTCGCAGGAACCCATCCCGGTGCATATCAGCGCGCGGGCTGAAGATCTTAAAAGTCTGATGGATGGTGTTGTAGCGTATGACCAGCGTGTCGCAAATGTGGGCATTGATCCCGTTGTGGTCGCCGCGGCCCTCTCGTTTGGATTCGTTTACATTCATCCGTTTGAAGACGGCAACGGACGTCTTCATCGATGGCTCATTCACCATACCCTGGCGATGGCGGGCTACAATCCGGCGGGCGTGGTCTTTCCGGTAAGCGCGGCGATCTACCGCCAAATCGCGCAATATAAAACCGTCCTAGAGTCGTACTCTCAACCGCTGCTTGGGCTTATCGAATGGCAGCCGACCGCAAGCGGAAATGTTAGCGTGCTGAACGAGACCAGAGACTTCTACCGATATTTCGATGCCACGGTGCACACGGAGTTTCTCTATCAGTGCGTTGAAGAGACGATTGAACGCGACCTCCCTCAGGAAGTCGCATATCTGGAGGCCTACGATCGCTTCGCGAAGGGATTAGAAGATTTCGTGGACATGCCGCAGCGAAAGGTTGACCTGCTGCATAGGTTCTTGCGGCAAGGGAAAGGTCGCCTCTCGAAGCGCGCCCGGACCGGCGAATTCGCACCGTTGTCGGACGCGGAAGTTGGACTGGTTGAAAAACTCTATGAGGAGTCTTTCACGGACGTTGCAGTCGAAAATGGCCGAGACGACTCGTAGCGGGCGCGCTGTCTCAATCGGCCGGGGCATGAATTCAAGTTAGGAGGATTGTACGATCTTCAAGAATTGACAGGCGCTGACCCGAGCGTTCCCTAAGATTGAGGCGCTCTATCTCTGGCTCAAGGAGATATCGCCACGGTAGTCCACGTTCCGATGTGAGCAGGGGTTCGAATCCCCTCACGTCCACCAAACATCTGCCCACAAATCAATCACTTACTAATTGGGCCTTTGCCCGACCCGACGTCCTCAATTTGGGGGCGCGATAGGGACGCCGGTTGCCCGATGTCCCCTGCACGGATCCGCAGGAGCAGCGTCATAGTTCATGGTGGCGTGTTGGTTCGCGAGGGTGAACGACGTCACGCCCGCTAGCATCTGGGTGTTCGCTTGCGGCCAGTACCACACGTGACGCGGTGTCCGTCACCACGGGAGCGTTCATGTAGCTGGCATTGAACCTCAAGAACGCCGACCTAAAATTCAAATGCTATGTAGAAGAAAATTGACTGGATGAGCGTCTTGCCACCCGTAAGATTCCCGTGTACACTTCCTTCCATGTTATCGAGCCTTCACCAGTCCCAGAGGAACGCACATGTTTGTTGTATGTGTTGTACACACCTGTCCTCTGGCACCGGGAGGCTATTGATCTAGGAATCTTAACCTAGCCTAGGAGTTGCGAAGCCCACCGCCAGAGTCGATTGGCAGGTGGGTTTTTTGTTTTTAGACAGCTTTTTTTGGGGATTTGAAAGGAAGGGCATGACACAGGCAACGCCCGAACAGCTTTCCGCAGTCGTCCCACCGAGAGGATGGGGCGAAGAGTTAGCCACTTCTCTATTTAAGGGGCTCAACCATCTCCAAGCTCTGGAGGCAGAAAGCATCTACATTCTCCGTGAAGCCGCGGCGGAATTTGCCCGCCCGGTGATGCTGTATTCCATCGGCAAAGACTCCTCGGTGATGTTGCGCTTGGCGCAAAAAGCCTTTTTCCCCGGGAAAATCCCCTTTCCTCTGCTGCACGTTGACACCAGCTACAAATTCCCCGAGATGATCGAGTTTCGCGACTCCTATGCGAAACAGATCGGCGCCGAGTTGATCGTCCACCAGAACCGCGAAGCGCTTGAGCAAGGAGCAAATCCCTTTGCACTGGGGACCCAGAAATGCTGCGGTTTGCTGAAGACCAAGGCGTTACTGGACGCGCTCGAAGCAGGCGGCTTCAATGCCGCGTTTGGCGGCGCACGGCGTGACGAAGAGAAATCGCGGGCCAAGGAGCGCATCTATTCTTTCCGCGATTCTCATGGGCAGTGGGACCCCAAGAATCAGCGCCCTGAGTTGTGGAGCATCTTTAACTCGCGAATCGACAAAGCGGAAAGCATTCGCGTCTTTCCGCTGTCAAATTGGACCGAACTGGATATCTGGCTTTACATCCACGCCGAAAAGATTCCCATCGTGCCGCTTTACTACGCGCGTGAGCGAGAGGCGGTGTTGCGTAACGGGTCCATCGTGCTGATCTACTCCCACGACCAGCTTCTTCCCGGAGAGAAAACCGAATTTGTCAAATGCCGGATGCGCTCGCTCGGTTGTATGCCCTGCACGGGTGCCATCCGTTCCGAGGCGGATACCGTTCCAAAGATCATCGAGGAGATGATTTCCTTTCGCCGCTCGGAACGTGAGAACCGCGCCATCGATCACGACGAAGAGGGCTCGATGGAGATAAAGAAGCGGGAGGGTTATTTCTGATGTTGTCCGCACTCGACACCGGCTTCGAAGACGGTTTCCTCGGTTTTCTCGATCGGGATATCGGGAAGGAACTGCTTCGTTTCACCACCGCGGGAAGCGTAGATGACGGCAAGTCCACCCTGATCGGCAGACTGCTGCACGACTCTAAAGCCGTCTACGAGGACCAACTCGCCTCGGTGAAGAAAAGCAAGATCAACCGCTCGGGAGGACCGCTTGATTTCTCCTTGCTGACGGATGGGCTGCGAGCTGAGCGCGAACAAGGTATCACCATTGATGTGGCCTACCGCTATTTCAGTACCTCCCGAAGGAAGTTCATCATCGCCGATACACCTGGCCACGAGGAGTACACGAGAAACATGGCGACGGGTGCTTCGACAGCAGACCTCGCCGTGATCTTGGTCGACGCCACCAAGGGCTTGCTCCCGCAAACCCGGCGCCACACGCACATCGCTTCGTTGCTGGGTATTCCGAACTTGCTTGTGGCCATCAACAAGTTGGACCTGGTGGACTGCCGCGAGGAGGTGTTTCTCCGGCTGCAAGAGGATTTTCTCGCACTTGCCGAGCGGCTCGGGTTTCCGGCCGCGCAATGCATCCCCATCAGCGCGCTCGGCGGAGACAACGTGGCGGTCCGGAGCGGCAGGATGCCTTGGTATGCGGGGCCCACGTTGCTGGAGCATCTGGAAACCGTCGAAATCCGGCCGACCGCCGATGTCGCAGGGCTGCGTTTTCCCATTCAGTACGTAATTCGGCCGGACGCGAGTTTTCGCGGATTTGCGGGGCAAGTCGCGGGCGGCATTCTGCGCCCAGGCGACCCCGTCCTGGCGCTGCCGTCCAGACAGAAAACCCGTATCCAGTCGATCGTTACCTATGACGGAGAGCTTTCCGAAGCTGGCTCACCCATGTCGGTGACGGTAAAGCTGGAGGATGAAATCGACCTGAGCCGTGGCGACATGCTGGTCTCCCCCAGCGCGCCTCCGGAAGTGTCACGCCGCTTTGAAGCGATGGTGGTGTGGTTCGATCCGAGGCCACTCGAATTGAATCGAGTGTATCTCGTGAAACATGCCGGGCGTCAAGTTAAAACGAAGGCCACGCTAATTCGTTATCGCGTGGATGTAAATACTCTGGCACATGCGCCTGCCGATCAGCTGGAGATGAACGGCATCGCAGCCGTGGAGTTCGAAACCAACGAGCCTCTTTTCTTTGATCCCTACCGTCGCAACCGCACAACCGGCAGCTTCATTTTGATTGACCCGCTTGCCAATTCGACCGTCGGAGCCGCGATGATTTACGAGGCCCGGCAGCCGTCCGAGGGAGCTGTTGAATCGGAAGGAAGGGCACGCGTCGGATCTGACCAGGTAGCAGTCACCCCCCCGGAGCGGCAGCAGCGCCACGGACATCGCCCGGCGATTTTCTTGCTAGAGGGCCGCAGTGCTCTCGCGAAACAACTGGAACGGTCCCTGTTCGAGCGGGGATTCGAAGTGCTTGTTCTGGAGGGTGACACGCTGTCATCCGAAGCTCTCCCCCTGCTCTTGAAGCCGCTCTGGTCCGCAGGGCTCGTGGTCATCTATTCCTCGACCGCGATTGCCCAGGCGAACCGCAATGCCATTAAAGCGTTAGCAGCAGATTGCGCATTTGATTTGGCACTAGCTGCTGACGACCGGGAAGCCGTCAGGCAGGTTCTAGCGCTCACGGAATCACTGGAAATCCGATCTAAAGATCAGAGAACGGTGAATTGAAATGGAGCCTAATCCGAATCTACCGAACGTTGAAGCGCTCAGCGCGGAAGAAGTCCTCGGTGTCGTTCTTAGTGCCGACCCGCAATCGCGGGCGTGCGTGACCTGCAGCTTCCAGGCGGAGGACATGATCGTGCTCCGCATGCTGAAAATACGGCTGCCGGAAATTCCCGTTTTGTTCCTGGATACCGGTTATCACTTCCAAGAGACCTACCAATATCGCGATCGCATGACCAAAGAGTGGGCGCTCAACCTGACCAACGTGCTTCCAAAGAATTCCGTGGAACAGCAGGAATCCGTGTTTGGAATTCTCCATCGCACGGATCCCACCGAGTGCTGCCACTTGCGCAAAGTGGAACCCTTGATGAAGGCTCTCGGCGACTTCGAGATCTGGTTTACCGGACTGCGCAGAGAGCAGTCGCCAACGCGAAAAAACCTCAAGAAAATGGAGCAGCATCGCTTGCCGAGCGGCAAGACTCTCCTGAAGGTAAGTCCGCTCGCAGATTGGACGTGGGCGCAAGTGTGGGAATACACGGGGGCCAACGGCCTCAGCTACCTTCCGCAATACGACCAAGGATACGCGAGCATCGGCTGCCAGCCCTGCACGGCCATTCCAGACGACCCCAGCAATCCGAGATCCGGCCGTTGGAGCGGAAAAAAACTGGAATGCGGAATCCACACCTTCTCGGAGCGCGCGGAATGATCCACCTCTTTCTGGGGTTCTTCATCGCTTTGGCTGTGGGACTGACGGGAGTCGGCGGTGGGAGCTTTACCGTACCGGCGCTCCTGCTCATCGTCGGTCTTCCGGCGGGCGAGGCGGTGGGAACCGCGTTTGTATTTGCCGGGGTGCTGCGGCTCATCGCCGCCCCATTCTATTTGCTTGGACGGCATGTGCACTCGCGCTATTTTCGCCTCTTACTCCAGGGAGCGGTTCCAGGCCTGGTGCTGGGAATGTATGCGCTGCACTCCCTGGCCGGCCACGAAGGCAGCCCGTGGGTGGTCATCTCGCTCGGCCTGTTGCTGGCCGCATCGTCGAGTGTGACCTTTGTTCCGCGGATACAGAACCCGAATTTTACGGTGAGAAACGCGCATTGGCTGCCATGGCTTGCCTTTCCGATCGGGGTGGAGTCCGGATTCTCCTCGGCCGGAGCGGGAGCTCTCGGGACCGTTCTTCTGCTCAACTATTCCGAAATGACGCCTCCGCAGGTAGTCGGCACCGACCTGGTATTCGGACTTGTCCTAGCGATCATCGGAAGCGCCGTGCATTGGAGTTTTGGCTCGGTCAGCACGGAGGTTTTGTTGCAACTTCTTCTTGGAGGCGTGCCGGGAGTGGTTGTCGGGTGCTTGCTGACGCGCCGCTTGCCGGCACATAAGTTGAAGGCGGTGGTGGCGGTCATCGCCATTTGCGCCGGATTGCAGTTGGTCTGGTCAGGGGCGCGGACGCTCGTCGCCGAGCGCACCCAAAACACCACCACGTCGATCGGCAAGATACGCGGGAGTCAGCCGGTGGTGGTCTTGTCGCCCGTGGTAAAACCGGGCCTGGTTGCCGAAGGTGTCTTGGAAACGAAATGAAAGCCGTTGTTCAGATTCGGATGGCCATGTCATCAAAGGAGAGCTGCGCTCCCAGATGTTCCTGCCGAGTAGCCTGGCCCGATTCTGTTGTTGACCTCTGCTTGCTTTCCCTTTGGCGTCCTCCCTCCAAATTGTGCAAGGAGGTCGGTCGAATGTTGAGCACGGATGAATTTAATCTAGATTACGGAGTCGTCGAATGAGTTCTCAGAAAGT
>Ga0209161_10004252_pt1 | contig 11404 bp, 10 predicted proteins | sample GraSoiAngelo_155_FD_186169 | JGI IMG/M metagenome (GOLD analysis project Ga0209161, IMG submission 186169) | Grasslands soil microbial communities from the Angelo Coastal Reserve, California, USA - 14_1009_13_30cm (SPAdes) (version 2) | ecosystem: Environmental > Terrestrial > Soil > Grasslands...
TAGGACCCGCGGGCTAGCGAGGTAGGCGACATTACTCTAATTCATCCGCTCATTGTTGGAGACGTGAGCTTGTCATGTCTGGCCATATGCAGTAGACTGTTTGGCTTCCCCATGCGCACGTGACCCATTTCCTTTCCTGTTTCATCATCGCCTAAAGCTCGCACGCGGTGATCGTACGTCCAATCTTCCGGACCCTGCCCCTTCCAACGATCATGCTTCCAACTGACGGTCTCAGAAAGTTCAATTTCGCCTCAACACTAAGCACTCTCGAACCAGAAGGCAGCAATGAGAGTGTTGCATATCCTCCCGCACTATCCGCCAATGCTACGAGAGCTCCAGCATGAATATGACCACCCTGCTGCTCTAGATCAGGACGATTATCCGCTGAAATCTCCACCAGTCCCCTCTCAAGCCTAGATATCCGGGCCTGGAAGAGCCTCATGATCTTTTGCTTACGAAGGCTAACCCTAACGTGACGCGAGAAATCCGAACTTGTTGAGGTCATATCGCCGGGCTAACAAATGTTAGAGTAAAGGCTAGTTCTAGTTTCCCTACTTTTTTGGGAAGTGGGAGATCTCCCAGAGGTTGCCCTCGGGATCTTCGAAGTAAGCTATTCGCTGGCCCCACGGCTGCGTTGTTGGGGGCTTTACGAAATGGACGCCCTTGCGTTTGAGGTCTTGATATTCTCGGTCGACGTCGTCGACGAAGACCGCGTAGTAGGTTCTGTGGATGGTTTCTTCTCGTGGGCGAACCTGCTCTTCGGAGATCAATTCGGCAACGTTATCGATCGAGATCAGGCCGAGTATGACCCGTTCCTTGTCGCCGATGCCGAAGAATGCAGAGTTTTCATCCTTATTCTTCAACTTGAATCCCAGCTTCGAGCTGTAGAACGACGAGCACTTCTCAAGGTCCCGCACCGGTAGCACTACCGCGTTCAGATGATCGATCATTGCATCGAAGGACCCGCTCTTGGGCCACATAAAGCCGACCTCGGCCCAAGTCCGAAGAGTTATGCGGCGGTGGCCCGGGACAATTCGACTATCCGTTCGAATTCTTAGATGATCGAAATCTCTTCTCTCGTCGATAGACCCTGATACGGAACAGCTTCAAGATCCCCGGGTTCAAGTTTCGCAAAGTGTTCTGAACCGGCTGCTCGAGGATAACGAGCCGTCCGTTCGTTATGAGACACTTGTGCACCTACTAGGGAGCATCGAGAACGAATCGGTTGCAGAGAAAACTGGCCAGCTAATCGGCAAGAGCGCTTGCTTGAGTCCGGTGCATATCTGCCCGAATTTTCGGAGCTGCGCGATCTGCAACCATATTCTCCGCCTGGGAATTTCGTGCCAGTGCAGGAATCGAACCCATATGGTAGCGAGCCCCGTCGGGCACGCATTCAACTCGATCCGAACTCGAACTCGTCTCGTTTCTTCAACCCATCAGATGATGTCGTGGGAGCCAAGTATGATCACTTCTCGCGTGTCCGCTTGTGGCCTCGGTTCTTCGCCGGGACCCACCCTCCATCTCTCGTCCTCTTGTATCCCTGGTCGTAGTGGCGAAAGAACTCCTCGGGCGTAATCAGGGACTCTTCTGGAACGGTGGCCCCCCATCCGGACCCGCTCAGTAGGAGTTCCTTGAAGTCTGGGTTCACTATGATATCCTTGGAGACTTGAGCCCGGTCATGCCAAATCTCCATGTCGAGTATTCGGAGCCGCTCCCCTCGGTCCGCAATGAGTTGCGTAGCGATCTCGGGCCCAGCCGGTTTGCCGATTAGATCCCCTGGTTTCACCTCTGTCTCCGAGCCATCGTATCTCAGCGTCCCCTTCCCAGTGAGGATCAAGTAGTATTCGTCCACGTGCGAATGACTGTGGAATCGAGCAGCACTCTCGTCCTTCTCGACCACTCTGACCCTGAAGAAGGCATGCCCAGGCCCGAGGAGCGGCATCAGGAATCTGTCGATCGAGCCCGTCTCCTTCCTCGAAGTCAGCGCGCGCTCGGCTCCTTCGAGAGTGTCATCGTCGAGAACGTTCACCACCGGCCTCCTCCACATGTTCCCCGACAGAGACCCTCCCTTCCTCAGATAGACCTCGTCAGCCCAGAACGATGCCAGGCGCACCACAAAGTCCAAGGCTTCAGGAGCTAGGGGAGGGATTGTGACCGTTGCCTCCCCCTTCGAGAGCTTCATCAGCCGTCCTGCCCTCTGGCCCATCTCGTCCCAGAACCAGTTGGCGAAAGGGAGCAGAGGTTCACCGTGTCCCTTCGGCATCTCCGTCTTCGACCTGAAGAACAATTCCCACGCCAGGTCCGCGCGCACCGACCGTTCCGTAACCTGGTCGTCGAGTATAATTTTCATGTTCATCAACACTTCAAGCCGAGAGGTCTTTAAGATTGCAAGGGGGAGATCTTGGAAGAGGTTTCTTAGCTGAGTCATACTCACAAATTTGAGAGGGCGTGGATGTCCGAGTTTTGAAGAAATTGACCACCACCTTGAGTGTAGACTCGGAAGGCGACTCGGAGTCTCGCACGAAGCACCCAAGACAGTCCGCGGCGCGATACTCAGTCAGGGAGCTCGGGTCCTCGACATGGCCAGACTTTGAGCGAATGGTCGAAAAACACAACGGAGTCTGGGGTGGCTGCTGGTGCACCTTCTTCCACCTCGCCCCTAGCGAGCATAAGCAGTGGTCTGGGAAGCACCGGGAGTACAAGAAGAAGCTTGTTCGAGCGAACCGGTCCCACGCAGCCCTAGTCTACGACGGGCCGGACGTCGTTGGGTGGTGTCAGTTCGGACCCCTTGTCGAACTCCCGGGTCGGATGAGGGGTTATGGCGATATGGACGTCTCTCCGCCGGACTGGAGGACTACTTGCTTCTTCGTCGACCGCGACCACAGACGCGAGGGAGTTGCTAGGGCCGCGCTGGAAGGGGCACTTCGCTTCATCGCGGCCAAAGGAGGCGGGACGGTCGACGGATATCCAATCGCCCTTCCTAAAGGAAAAAAATACTCGAACTCATTCATCTGGGGCGGAACCGAATCAATGTACCTAAACCAGGGATTCCGCCCACTCGGTCCATTCGGCACAAGCAACCGGGTTATGGTGATGCGAAAAGTCGTTCGTGGCCGATGATGCCAGCTCGGCATCACTTGGCTGAGAAGAGATCGCTCATCGTTTTCCTGTAGAGTGGACGAGTCGAATCCAAGCAAGCTAAAAAATGGAAACAAAGGCAAACGCGACCAGGGCCCAGAAGAGATAGTCTAGTATGATGTATGCAGAGTCGTAAAGAATGGGACAGCCAAGAAGCCATCCCGGGCTGAAACAGCTGGAATCTGGTTGAGTGTAGGACAGAGGATAACCGACTTGAGCATTCCTAACGGTACTCAGAGAGACGAAATCACTGACTCCCAAGAGCGTGAATCCTCCTACAAGACCAATGACTAGTTCCCGGAGGAACTGGCGAGATCGACCACGGACCCTCAACGAAACACGGTTCGTGATTTCAGGGGTTGCCGCGACCCGCCAGGCTGCCAGCGCAACGCCAAATCCCACTCCGATAAGCGAACCTATCATATAGCTAATGAGAACGGTAAACGGTATCAGGAGAAAGAACACTGCTACGTTGAACGCCCACCGCTGACGCCGTTCCTCCCTCGACTCGGCTCCCAATGAGAGCTCAGAGGGGTCCCTTGTCAACACGACTAGGTATCAAACTGTCTTCCGTATTACGTTAGAGGCCCCTCGGCATTGCCGAGTAGATGAGATCTTTCAAAATACGTCTATAGCCGATGGCTGCGTTTCTCGAGAGGCATTCTAGAATTGAAGGTAAGCATAGTCTTGGATGGAACGTCCTCGGCGGGCAAGAGGACCCTTTCAAAAGAATTTTTCCAAGAAGATTCCCGGCCGCTCTAACCAATGCGTAACCGAGTTACCTCGGGGGGAAATGCGGAAAAAAAGGGATTTGGCGGTCTAGTGTGACGAGACTTGGAAGCATGCGACGTCGTACTGGGAGACAGCTGCTCCGTTTGCTGGAGTGTTTGTCGTCTGGCCCGAGCCAGCGTAGACGCTTGTTGCTGTGTTGTTGAAGCCGTTTGTGTTGAAGCCGCTCGGTTGTAGCCCGTTTACGGGGAAGAAGTTCTGGCAGCTCTGGCTGGGTTGGCCTGTTGTGCCGGTGTTGGTGTCAGCTTTGACGGGGACTGCCAGTAGTGGTACTACTGCGAGAGCTAGAACCGCGACCGCCAAGAAGAGTTTCTTACTGAAATTCATCTCGTTTATCGCCTCGCGGTAGAAGATGCCTCCCGCTACACCGTTAAAAATGTTACTATCGCCGTAGTAGGAAATCGACCATCTCGACTCAAGGGGCCGGCGCTAGCTGTGTCTGCGTACGCGGCTTGGCGTGCCTCGGCTGGTACCAATAAAGGAGGACTACCAAGATCACAACATAAAGGACCACGCCCCCGACCACCGCCAGTATGACCGAGCCTACCTGGCCGAGCGAACCGCCTGGTGAGATATATCCGAGCAACGCCGACAACACAATTGTGCCGACCAAACCCAAAATGACTTGGACCCGGCTCGGCCTTCGTTTGTAGAATGCGAGTGAGATGATGCCAGGGGCGAACATGGGCACGGCGAGAACCTCGCTCGGTATAAAGAGTGGTCTACCAAACCACCTCGAGTTCCTGTGCCCGCATCACGATTTCTGAATTAGCTCGGCGGACAAAGCATGTCTAGGGTGGGGGAGAATGAAGGTCGTCTTGCAGTGCAACTTGCATGCCCTGCTCTCTTAGTTTCTCAATCAAGGCCACCGCCTGGTCGCGTGTTGTCTCAACCATTACTAGACGGGCGTGAAGCATCGGACTGCTCTGCTTCGTTCTGTAGCCGAGTCGGCGAACCACCGGGTAGACCCTTTTTGCTTCTGAGACGGAATTCGTCTTCAAGAAAATCCTCTGAATGCGATCAGGGCAACTAGCTTCAACTTGACGAGTAAATTCAGCGTAGTATTCCGGAGTCCCCCTGCCAGTCGTCTTATCAGTGCGTAGCCGCAAGTTGCACTCCGCGCAGAATCCCGCCACATCCCTTTCATGGAATAACACCTGAAAACTCACCGCGGAGCAGCGTGGGCAACGAAAGAGTTGTGGCGGTGGGATACGAACCACCTTGGGGACAGGTCTCCCGGGCGTCCTGCGCTCCGTTCCTTGCCTGTGAGCGTATGAGTCGCGAGGACTACGAGGCATGTTCAGCACCAAGACCGCTTATTTGACCGGTGCTTTCAACCCTGTCTGACTGCGTCTTGTTAACGTTTCTGAAGAAAATGCATGGTCATTGAATTATGGTGTTGCTCGTCGAATTGTAGAACAGCCACTCTACGGTGGGAGCGCCGGCTGGGGCCAAGCTGATCGCCTCGTTCGATGGGGCACCGTCGTGGGGCCAACCGTAGAAGGTAATATGAAACTCCCAGACTGGTGTTGTGGTATTGACTCCGATGAGTTCGAAGGTCATGGACTGACCTGGTTCGATGTACAAGGGAGTAGATGTATAGTAAATCGTGTCCATCCCGTTGCAGTTGTTTGACGGACGGTTCGCCTGACAAACGATTCCCATGATAGCCGTCATAGTGCTATTGTCAAGCAGAGTCATGTTCCAGTCGGCTATGGTGGCGTTCTGACTCTTGACGAATTTCATAGAGAGCGCCTTGACCGATGCGTGAGCGGGGAGAGAATCCAACATCACAACAGCTCCATATCCTATTCCAAGCAGGATAGCAAGAACGAGTATGGGACCGAATAGTCCTCTTACGAATTTTAGCTTAGACGGAGTCAACCTTTGGATCCTCAATTCTGGAAATGTCCTGCTTCGTCGCCTTGTTCTTCGCAGCCCTCTCTGAGAGCCAGTACTCGAACACCAGATCGCCAGCAACAGCTGATCCTAGACCGATGAGACTGAGAGATCCCCAGGGTGCGGGACACTGCGCATCCTGTCTCAGACAGATGAAAGCCATGGCCAGGTATGGAATTCTGAAGCCTGTCCAGACTCCAGTTATCTGACTGGCCGATATTACCCAAGGATCGGGCCCGGGCTCGTTGTCACCTTTCGTGTAGTAGCAGGGAGGAAAACTGCATTTCATGTAGACATACAACGAATCTACACACTGTGAGCTGATAGAGGTCGCAATGCAGACAACTCTGTGAATTAGCAGAGCCTGGGTACCAGTCTGCTGGTAGATTATGACATCGCCAAGATGGATCTGTGGAGCACTGATTGCTCGCATGGCGATCACGTCGCCGGCATCGATCGTCGGTTCCATTGACCTAGAGGGTACCAGCAGGAAGGGCTGATTAACTCCCAAAGCCAGAACCAAGAACGAGTAGGCTGCCAGCGCCGAGCCGAGAGCAACACCTACTACGACGAGACTCGGGACGAGCTTCCTCAGGGTTCTCGCACGCATGAGTCAACCTCAACCCGTTTCGGGAGAGGACCAGTCGAATCTATCTGAACCTAGGACTTAGGGGTCAGGTAACTGTCCCTCCAAGAAAAGTATGGGACAGTAGATGAAGACTAGATTGCAATATCTAGTCTAATCTCTGTCGGACGTATGGGACGATCGACGAAGGATGAGGAGACCTGAGATGAGAACCGAGTAAGGGAATAACTGGGGTCATGCGAAAATAGTTCGCGGTAGATGATATGGACTTGAGAATCTGGGACCCACGGTCTGGTAATAGTTGATGAGAATCTAGAATGAGCTTCGAATTAGAGCAGCTGCGGGAGGCAGCTCAGAAGTATACCTATCATGACGCTGCCACGCACAGGGTCTGGCCGAGGCTCGTATGGGAACGGAGAAGCAGACCTCCCGTAGCTAGGCTCGATGATGCGGTAGAATTCTTGGGTAAATGGAAAGCCCTGCGCTTCAAAGGCGGGGGCACAGCCTTCAGAAGGATCTGCACCATTTGGCTGAGAAAGAATCTGACCGACCTACGACGGCTTCAAGGCAGGGTCCTCTACAGCCTTGCCCATGAGGACTTTCAATGTATTCTGGATATTAGTTCGAGCTTTCGAGACTGCGGGGCTCCACCAACGACATACGGTAAAGCACTACATTTCTTCCTCCCAGAAACTGTCATGCTCTGGGACCGAGCAATAGTCAGGAACACATACAAACTACGCCCGGACCCGGAGAGCTTCGCCTCATACCAGCGCTTCGGATGGAAACTACTACACCACGTAACACGAAACAAAACCGTCAACATGCTACGGCAACTTGAGAGAGACCACGCAAGAACAATTGGATACTTCGAACCGATCACCATGATCCTCGACCATCTCGCATTCTCTTCCAAGCTGTCCGCGAGAGCCGTCGCAGCGTTGGGAGGACCTTCGAAGGCGTTCCTAAACGATCTTTCGGTATGAACGTCAGATCGGTTTTACTTACGGTCTTCTCTAAGGGAGATAAACCTAGAGGACGGAAGAAGAGACGGGCGAAACTAATGTACGAACGAGAAGTTCAGGCGCTGATCGAGCACACTTGGCAAGTCGGTCCATCGTCAGTTCGAGTTGAGACGATTCAGCTATGGGAAGCCTTTCCAATGCAAATTTCTGAATCGGTGGCGCATCAGATCTGGTTGCAAGCAATCCGCAAGATGGGTGCCTTGACCGCGACTCAACCAACCCATGACCGATATTGGCACTTTCCGTAGAAAAGCGAGTCGTCAAGGAGACAATTCTGAGCAAGGAGAACGACTTCGGTCCATACCCTGTGGTCGGAGACAACTGTGAATATCCGCTAGTCCCTAGGAAAACGCCTTGGAATTTAGATAAGCGGATTCTTAAGAATGACAATCTTGGCAGGTTCATCAATGATGAGCAAGCAGTTTCGTTCCCGTGTCTGAGCAATAGCCGAAAGATGGCTCAACCTTACAGATGTCGAGTCAGCGGAGCGACTGGCGCGAACGACTACACGCCAACCCTCACGAATGGAGCAAGAATTAGCAATCAAGCTACAAGATAACGGAATAAGACACTTGAATCGCACTATCGCTATGCCTGCTAATTGCTCCGTTCAGGTCTGGGGGGTCGGTGATGGCGTTTCTCCTGTAGGAGGCTCGTAGTTATGATGTCGGTTCTTTAGCTGCCGTTTGACGATGATGAGCACCAGCCCCGCTACGGGGATTGTAAGGAAGAGGCTTGCTGCGGGAATGATGTCGATTGTCGGGATGAAGTAGAGGATGAAATAGAGAGAGCCGGTGTCGGCGACTAGCGTTCTGGGCGATGGGAGGAAGTACACGGCTGCGCTGTTAAACGAAAACGGTCCAGTGTCCGGAGGTCCAGCGGACACGACTCCATTGGAGGCGTCGGCTGAGAGAACTACCCCATGTATCTCGCCTGCGGGTTTTCCCCAGACAACTTGCCCTTTACCGTCGATGACGAGGATTGACTGAGTCCAGTCTGACCACAGCCCAGCGAGCACATAGGACCCGTCTAAGTTTGCCGCTAAGACCGCTGGGGGCGCAGAGAAGCTCCAGACCTGGTCGCCCTGAATAGTGTAAGATACGATATGGTAGTTAGTCCCGAAGACTATTCTGGATTCGTCTCCAGAGAATGCGATGGAGGTTGGATTGCTATCCTCTGCACGTGACCAGAGTAGGCTGCCGGTGTTGTTGAACAGGCATAAGGTGCCATGATTTCCGTCTATGGCAGTGCCTACTGCGACATACTTTGCGTCTGGCGTGATGACCAAGCTCTGGACCAGGCTGCTAATGCTGGTGGAGTTCCAGAGGATTCTTCCCTGGCCGTTGAGAAGTCGGAGCTGCGTATCGGCCACGACGACACGTGACGCGTCCGATGAGGTGGATACATGAATCAGGTTTGTGCCGGTGCTGTTGTAATTCCAGAGCATCTTGCCATGCTGGTCCAGACAGAAGACGCTGAACGGAGTCTGAGCTATGACGCGTGATCCGTCGTTGGAGAGGTGACTCCCGAAGATTGGAGGAGGAAAGTCTCTGCTGTACACGTCAGGGGAAGTGGTGTAGTTCCAGAGTTGGGTCCCGTCTCGACTGAAATAGTAGACAGCCCCGTTCTCGTAGATCATTGCGGCGGATCCAATGAGCTGGAATCCGCTAGCCACGATGTATGAGGCGTTGTCGGAGATCGAGATGCTGCTAATCGCTCGGTCGATGGTTCTGCTCCAGAGGAGTGAGCCTGCGCGGTTGAAGAGGAGAACTTCTCCGCTTTTAGTACCGGTCTGGACTCCCACTGCCACTATAGATCCGTCGTTGCTGATGGCGACGGCATTGGCTGTCCCGCTGGTGTTGTACTGCCAGAGGGGTCGCTGCTGCCAGAACACTAGGGCTGGTATAATGGGAAGCGACGCGATCAAGACCATCACTAGCAGTTTGCTGATCAATGCAGCTGCCTCTCAGATGCTGAATCGATAATCGTTGAGACCGGCTCATTACATTAGCGTTCCCTACTCGTCCGGAGACGTAGGTCCTGCGTGACACATCTTGCAGAGAAGCTGAGCATTTCATCCCGCGGTTTGGTCTGGTTCTAAGAGTAAGCGGGTCTTTCCGTTCGAGGATCGAGGGAATACTGTGACAGGGGAACTCTTCTTAACACGATGACATTTAGGCGGCGGACACTATTGCCCCATGTGCGAATTGGATACAAAGTGGCGCTGATTCTGGCAACAGCCGGTGCATCGGCTCTCGTTTCAAGTTCAGTGCTCTTTGCTTGTGCTCCAACCGGAGTGCTCGGGTCGCGGAATCCTGCGAGCTCTTCCTCCCCCGCCGCTCTGTGGCGGTTGGTTGGACCCCGCCGTGGGGCAGAGTCTTGCGACACTTTGGATAGCAAGCATCTTTCTTCTTGGTATAGGTGCGATTGTGGTTCTGCACGCTTGGTATTCCAAGCCACCCAGCCGAAGTGAAGAATCCAAGCATGCCTAAGTTGGTATGTTCGAATTCCACCTCGAATCTCCCCTCGGGCTACGGCGACCTAAGGCGACAATTGGTATCGATCTGGCTTCTCTATTGACTCCGATCGGAAGTGCATCTAAAGAGATGCCGTCTTGATCATGACCTCGGGATTAATCCCTGAGTTAGACTAATTCTGTTGCCATTTACGGTTACCAATTGCGTTACCGTTCAAGAAATGTCAATTGCAGTTGAGTCTCGCGACGCAAACCTCGCGTTTGGAGTCGTGTCAAGAATAAGCGTTGCAAATTTCAATCTATGTCCCTTGATTGCAGATAATACGGTCCCGGACCTGATTGTCGCTAGGACTTGCCTTGAAAGTCGGCTGAGGGTCTATGACAGTGTCAAGGTCCGGTCGAGATCGGTTATCTGTGATACGGGGATGTTTATGGGGCCGTGTTAAGATCCGGCTAGCAACAGACCATCTAGAAAAACAAGGTATGCAGGCCAGTCTCGGGACGTAGAACTGCCTAGTGTTCTAGATCCCGTGAGTACGAATAACGGTTTCAGAAGGGAGGATTCTATGCGGCTTTTTCTAGCACGATCTCAATCATGTGGACGTTTTCCCTGCAGCTATCTCTAGCTTAGGGAGGCTATTTGTGCCGCGTATCGTTTGGTTGCTACGAAGAAGATGTAGAAGGCTGTGAGGCCGGTTATGTAGAATGCGCTGGCGATGAAGAAGGGAAGCTGTAGTAGTCCGAGTCCAAGTATTAGTCCGCCGAAGTAGGTGCTTAGACTGTTGGGCAGTCGGAACGTAATATTGCTTAGTGCGCTGACTAGGCCTCTCTGTTCGGCGGGGAATATGCTCATGGAGAATGAGTCCATGAGCGGGCCTGCCATGTTCATCAGCGCCGCTCGTACGATGTAGACTCCTGCTGCTAGTGCGAAGATGGAGATGAAGGCCATGCTTAGCATGAACAGCATAGAGGAGCCTGTGACGAGGATGATGGCGCGCATCTGCCCAAACCTAGTAGCGAGTCTAGGACTAGCGTATGCGGAGAATCCGATGAGTATGTTGGAGAAGGCGAGGATTGGCCCGCTGTAGCTGTCGGAGACGTTGAACCGGTAGTAGAACCAGGCGCCCACGAGTGGAATAATGAATCCTGCCCCGAATCCGATCGTGCTCGCGACAAAGCCGAGCTTCGCTAAGGTAGCTTTGTTGGTCAGTCCCGACCATCTCCGTTCGGGATTATGGGTCTCACGATGGTTCCGGAGCAGAATATAGAACATCAGCGGACTGATGAAGCTCGCTAAGCCGAGTATCAGCAGGGTCTCCCTATGAAGCGCATAATTTGTGAGGCCAGTTAGAGATTGCAGGGCCGGAAATGCTCCGGGGAGGACGAGGCCGATTCCGGTTGTGACATTGATCATGATGAAGGATAGCGAGAAGACTCTGTTCCTGTTGGAAGTGTCAGTAAGATCCGCCAGGAGGGCATTCCATGTGGTCA
>Ga0209161_10004254_pt1 | contig 11402 bp, 16 predicted proteins | sample GraSoiAngelo_155_FD_186169 | JGI IMG/M metagenome (GOLD analysis project Ga0209161, IMG submission 186169) | Grasslands soil microbial communities from the Angelo Coastal Reserve, California, USA - 14_1009_13_30cm (SPAdes) (version 2) | ecosystem: Environmental > Terrestrial > Soil > Grasslands...
CGCAAGCGGAACCGTCCGATCCGAGAGCGCGTCCGCCCTCTCGCCGAGTATCGCGCGGGTCGAGCCCGGCCTGAGTCGAACTCCGATGGACGTACCCGGGCGAGCCTCAGCGATCGCTTCGGACCGTGTCCGCGGGCCGAACACGACCAGCTCGGAACCGTCCCAGACGATGTCGATCGAGCCATCCGGGTGGACCCCATCCGCGTGCGATCCAACGGTGACCGTTTCTTGCCACCTCGCCGCGACCCACGTCGCGAGCTCCCGCGATGCCGTTGTGGCTTCGTACATCGCTTGACTCTAGGCCGGGCAGCGACGCGTCCGATTCGTACAAGTCGACAACGGAGACGTGCGGGTACGCTCGAACGCTCTGATCGACCTTTCGCCCCTCCGCGAGTCACGATCGTTCCAGCTGCTCTGGACTGGCCAGCTCGTGTCGCTCACCGGTACGCAGCTTCGACTCGTCGCCATCCCCTACCAGATCTATCTGATCACGGGCTCGTCCCTGGACGTCGGACTCATCGGTCTCTTCCAGGCGATACCGCTCATTTCGCTCGCGCTTTTCGGCGGAGTGATCGCCGATCGCGTCGACCGCCGGCGCTTGCTCATCGTCACTCAGATCGGCCTCGCGGCGTGCTCGGCGGGGCTCGCGATCGGGACGCAGCTCGGATTCGCGAACGTGGCCTACCTCTACGCGTTCACGGCCCTCGGCGCGGCGTTCTCGGCGCTCGACGGTCCGGCGCGCGGCGCGCTGACTCCGAGCCTCGTGCAGCGGGAGCAGCTGCCCGCGGCGATGGCGCTCAACCAGGTGCTCTTCCAGACCGCTTCAATCGCGGGACCGGCGATGGCGGGCGTCGTCATCCTCACCTTCGGCGTGGCCGGCGCGTACTGGATCGACGTCGCGTCGTTCCTCGTCGCGCTCGGGGCCGTGACACGGCTGGTTTCGCCGCCACGCGAAGTGCGGATCCACCCGCCCGTCGGTCGGGCGCTCGTCGAGGGGCTCGCGCACTTCCGGGCGAACCGGATCCTCTTCGGCACGATGCTGCTCGACTTCCTCGCGACGTTCTTCGGTTCGCCACGCGCGCTCTTCCCGTTCTACGCCGATCGAGTCTTCGCGGTCGGTCCCGAAGGTCTGGGACTGCTCTTCGCCGCGCCCGGGGTCGGCTCACTCATCGCGGCGCTCACGTCCGGATGGACGAAGCGGATCCAGCGCCAGGGAGTCGCGGTGCTGCTCGCCGTCGCCGCCTGGGGTCTCGCGATCGCGGCGTTCGGCCTGATGAACGATGGCCTCTTCGTTCCCGCGCTTGTCTTCGTCGCCGTCGCGCAAGGCGCCGACACGATCAGCGCGATCTTCCGCAGCACCATTCTGCTGACCGTCGTTCCCGATCACCTGCGCGGGCGGCTCGTCGCGATCAGCTCGATGTTCTTCCTGGGCGGCCCGTACCTCGGTCAGGTCGAATCGGGGGTCGTCGCGGACGTGGTGTCGCCGGCGTTCTCGGTCGTGTCCGGCGGCCTCGCGACCCTACTCAGCGTCGTCGGGGTCGCGCTCTGGGCGCCGGAGGTTCTTTCTTACCGAACTCCGGCGCCCGAACGATCTGAGGGGGCCTAGCCGCGGCGCATGAGCGCGCGAAGGTTCGTCAGCGCCAAGAAACCGAACGCTGCCGCTGCCGCGATGCCGACCATCAGTACGGCGCTGCCCGTGGTGAGCCAGTCGCCCGAGCGGTCTGACCCAACGAGCTTCGCCGTGACGCCGGCGGTCGCGATCGCCGTGGAGTAGTACGCGAGCGCGAGGCCCATGATCGCGAAGCCAATGAACGCTAGAGCTTTCGGCCATGTGGGGTTCTTCATGGCGATGCATTCAATTTGGGCCGCACGTTTCGGTCAATGTCGCCGTGGTACCAGAGTTATCTCGCAACGAAATCGATCCTTCGCCGTTGTGTTTTAGGCGGCCTGACCGCGGGCGGAGTAGGCTGCTTTTCTCCATGAAGACGCAAGCCTCCTCGGCGACGCTGCGCGATCGCGTCAGCGACGACATGGCGCGGATCCGTGCCGAGCTTGAGACCCTGGTGCGCATTCCGTCGATCAGCCACCCGGGCCACGATCCGTCACAGCTCGGCCGGTCGGCCCAAGCGACCGCGAAGATCCTTCGCGACGCCGGGTGCGAGACGAAGATCGTCGAGATCGAAGGCGTTCCCGCGGTCATCGGTCACGTCGCGGCTCCGGCCGGCGCACCCACCGTCCTCCTCTACGCGCACCACGACGTCCAGCCGACCGGGGGTCGAGATCTCTGGCACTCGGATCCGTTCGACCCGATCGAGAAGAACGGGCGGCTCTACGGCCGCGGGACGTCGGACGACAAGTGCGGCGTGGTCATGCACGCGGGCGCTCTTCGGGCGCACGACTCGCAGCCTCCCGTCGGCGTCACCGTGTTCGTGGAGGGCGAAGAGGAATGGGGCTCACCGAATCTCGGAAAGTTCCTGAATGAGTACGGCAGCGAGCTTCGCGCCGACGCGGTGATCCTCGCGGACTCGGGGAACTGGCGAACCGGCCAGCCGGGTCTCACGATCTCGCTCCGCGGCATCGTCGCCTGCGACATCGAAGTGCGCACCCTCGATCACGCGGTGCACTCCGGCGAATTCGGCGGGCCCGTCCCCGACGCGCTCACCGTGCTTGCGAAGACTCTCGCGACCCTCCACGACGACCGCGGCAACGTCGCCGTCGCCGGGATCGCGCGTGGAAAGGCGGACCCACTGGACCTCGAGGAGGCCGAGCTTCGGAAGCAGGTCGGGCTCCGGCCCGGCACGAAGCTCATCGGCGAGGGCGGCATCACGGACCGTATGTGGATGAAGCCCTCGATCTCGATTCTCGGGATCGACGCGCCGAGGCTCACCGAATCGACGAACCAGCTCGTGCCGTCGGCGAAGGCGCGCGTCTCGATGCGCATCCCGCCGGGTCAGGACGCGGACGCCGCTCTCAAAGCCCTCGCCGAGCATCTCCGGACCCACGTGCCCTGGGGCGCGGAGGTGGCGATCACGCCGCGTGGCTCTGGCAAGCCGTACAAGCTCGAAGGCCAGGGCGCGGCGTACGACGCGATGCGCCGTGCGATGAAGGAAGCATTCGATCGCGACCCGGTCTTCATGGGAGCCGGCGGGACGATTCCGTTCGTCGCCGACTTCGCGAAGGCCTTCCCCCAGGCGACGCTCCTCCTCACCGGCGCGGGCGACCCCTTCTCCAATGCGCACTCCGAGGACGAAAGCGTCGATCTGAAAGATCTCGAGCGCTCGACCCTCGCGGAGGCACTCTTCTTCGAATACCTCGCCTCGGGTTAGGGACCGCGCGGCACGCGGCGTGCGGCATCGGCGGCCATGAAGGATCGTCAGAACACCGACGACATCGCCGATTCCGAGATCGAACTCGAGCCGTTCGATAAACCGGTCGAGACCGACCCCACCGAAGCGGTCGAGGAGGCGGAGCCGTATTTCCCGCCGACCGATCCCGTCGTGCGCACCGACCACTCGGGCGAGACACGGATCGCGGGCGGGTTCGGGTCAGGTGAAATGCCCGAGCAGGAGTCACCGGCAGCCAGCGCCGATGCCCCGCCCGACGAAGCGCTCGAGGACCTCGTCCACCGCGCGCTGCGCCTCGACGCGAGCACCGCGCAGCTGCACCTCAAGGTCGGCGTGCTTCAGGGAGTGGTGCGCCTCCGGGGTACGGTCGACGACGAAGCCGATGCTCAGAACGCGCTAGCGGTGGCGGGCGACGTCCCGGGCGTTGTCGAGGTCATCGACGAGCTGACTCGCCCCGAGTAGACGGATGACCGCCGCGCCCGTCGAGCACGCGGCCATCAATGTGGCCGCCGCGAGCGCGCTCTCGCCGCCGTGGAGAGCTGCGAGCGCGAAGCTGCAGCCGAGCGCGAAGAGCGCCGACGCGAGGAGGGGCCGCATCTAGCCCCTCATCCGAAGCACCGCGGTGCAGGTGTTGTTGAAGGTGCTCAGGGCAGCTTCGAACGTCTTGGGGTCGCCGGTCTTCAGGGTCTTCAGCGCCTCGTACTTCGCGAGGCAGTCCTTCACCTTCGGGTCGGACGTATCGAGCTTTGGCGCGGTGATCGGCTTTGGTGTGGCCGTCGGTTTGGCCGTCGCGGTCTTCGTTGGCGGGACGAGGAGCGAGCGGTACTTGGTGATGAACGCCTCGGTGGAAAGCCCGCTCGCGGCGATCGCGCGATCGCACGCCTCTTTTGTGTTCGTCGCGCCACGCTTGTAGCGAGCGACGCACTCGCTCAGCAACGCTTCGAACGAGGCAGTAGTCGGCATCGCGGTGCTCGAGGTCCGGGTGGTGGACGTGGGTGCCGGCTTCTCGGTCTTCGGCGCCGGCGGCGTCAATAGTGACCGGTACGTGGCGGCGAAGGCGTCCGCGGTGAGCCCGCTTGCGGCGATCGCCTTATCGCAGGCTTCCTTGGTGTTCGTCGCGCCCCGCTTGTAGCGGGCGACGCATTCGCTCAGCAGCGCCTCGAAGGAACGCGTCGTGGTCGCGATCTCGTGCGCCGGTGGGTTCCCCACGCGGTGCTCCGACGTCGCGATGGCGTTACCCGCACCGTACGCGCTGGCGATGATCCCAAGTGCGAGCGCCGGTTTCCCGAGCGTCGCGACACCGAACATATGCAAGAACATTCGCTCGCCCCTTTCGTCGATCCCATCGGGATCGCGTTGATCTAGGAACGAAGCGACGGGAGCGCTCGGTGCATCCCTCTCAGGTCATCCCCCGGCTGGGGCTGAGCAGCGTCGGGGTCTTCTAAGCGAGCGGGATTTGGGCAGCGTCGGGGTCTTTGAGCGAGCGGCCCCAAACGGACGGTCCAGAGCGATCCCACCGGGGCCGAGCGAGGGAGACTCCGGCGCTGCCCCTCGATGCAGACCGCGATCCCACCGGGGCCGAGCGAAGGAGACCCCGGCGCTGCTCACATTTAACGCAGCGTGATCGTTCCGAGCGCAACCTCAGGACCGCCGACGGTGACCGTGACTTTCCCGTGGAGCGTGCCGCCTCGGGCGGCGTCGTAGTTCCGGACGTAGAGCGTGATCGTTTGGCCCTTCTTCGCCGCGAACTGGAGGTCGACCCGGCCCTTGATCGAGCCAGCGACGCAGATCCCATCAAGCGACGTCGAAACGCACGCGCCGTCGACCGCCGTGCCGTCCGCGTAGAGGACGTACCCATACGCGTGGACGCTCATCGGCGTGGGCGTCGGAGTGAGCGACGGTTTCGTCGTCGTCGTTGTCGGCTTGGGCGTGGGCATCGGCGACGGTGTCGCGGGCTTCGGCGTCGGCGTGCGAACGATCGTCGGCGGCGGCGTTGGGGTCGGTGCAGACGATGGAGACTCCGTCGGCGACGCGCTCGTCTCAGGTGTCGGGCTCGGCGACGGCAATGTGATCACCGTGCTCGCCGAAGGCTCGGGCGACTGCTCGGGCTCGGGCGAGATCTGATTCAGCAGTCGCAGCGCGTCGCCCTGCGCGCTTCGCGCGCGCGACGCAGCGAGGGCGTTGCCCGTCGCGTCGAACCGTGCCGCTTCCTCGAGGCGTTCGGTGTAGAGCTGGCTCAGATATTCGACCGGATCGGATTGGAACGAGACGAGCGCATCCTCAACGGCGACGCGCGCGCCGTACAGCGCGCTGTCCGCGGAGGCCCGCATCGTCGAGAACGCGACGAGGACGACCAGCGCGGCGACCGCGAACGCGCGGGCGAATCCTGGAACAACGAAGCGGGAAGGCCGGCGCATGGCGGCACGCTCCGTCCATGCAAGCTGCAGCCGCTTCCGAATCTCTTCCGCGGCGACGTCGTCCATCCGCGCACCCTTGAGGCCGCCGAGCGCGCGGGCGAGGGAGTCTTGCATCATTCGGCCGCGTCCGCGCCCGAGAACCGCTCGAACAGGGAGAGCTCGCCCATCCTGTCGAGCTGCTTGCGAAGACGATCGATCGCGCGGTGCTGCAGCGTGCGCACCGCACCTTCGCTGCGACCGGTCATGCGTCCCACATCTGCGGCACCGTACCCCTCGACAAAACGCAGAAGGAGGACCTCGCGGTAGTCGGCCTTCAGCTTTGACATGGCATTGAAGAGCACGTCTCGCTCGATGGAGCGCGCGGCCTCGGCCTCGACGTTCTGGCCGGACTCGGGGTGGTTCACGAGCTCGTCGATCGACATGTCCGGCCTCGTGCGGCGGCTCTTGTCGATCGCGGCATTGCGTGCGATCCGGAAAAGGAACGCAACGAACGGCAGTCCGCGGTCCTCGTACCGGTCGAGCGCTTCCATCGCGCGGATGAACACGTCAGCTACCAGGTCCTCCGCCTCGTGTTTCGCGCCGGTCCTCGACAAGCAGTACCGAAAGACCGGGTCGCGATAGTGCTCGTAAAGCTGACCGAACGCTGAGACGTCCCCGGTCTGGGCGGCTTTGACGAGCGCGGCGTCGATACCGCGCTGTTCTGTTCCTCTTGCCGTCTCACCGGTGACGCCGGCGTCCTGGATGATTTACGGGCTCCGGGGCATCTGGTCTTCCAACGACGCTAGTTAGCTTTCGATACACCCCCGTATGGGGGCGGTCTCAGCGGCTTTTCAGGGCCGATTTCTCATGAGCGCGGGCTACGAGTGGCGCAAAATCCGACACGTGACCACCGAGTGGGCGATCCTCATCTGGCTTGCGATTGGAGCGGGGATCGCCGGAGGCGTCTTCCTCGTCGCGCGGTCGGCGGTGCAGATCGGAAGCGTCGCATACCGCGTCATGGAGAAGCAGCTCTCGCGTGAAGCCGCGACCCGTCAGGCCGCACTGCTTTCGCTCGCGATCATCGCGGCACTCGCCGTAACCGCGGTGATCGCGGGGTACGCGATCTTCGCGGTCTTCGGTCAACTCCTCGAAAGCGGCGGAGCCATCAACACGCTCAACAACGGCTCCTAACAAATAACGAAGAGCGCCGGACTAGCCGGCGCTCTTGCATCTTTGGGTGCTTATTCAGTTGTCGCGCGGACTAGGCTGGGGGCTTCCTGACGTCGCCACCCTTGTCGGGTATGTCAGTGGGCCCTTCGATGTTCGGGTTATGGACCGGGGCTCCGCCCTTCTTGCCCACGTCGTCCGGCCCATGCTCACCCGGACGCTTTGGCAGATCCTTCTCTTGCATTAGTACTTCTTCTCGGTCCCAGGCTGCGATGGCTTCTCGCTGCCGACATCGCCACTGCCGCCCTTCTTGCCTACGTCGCCCTGGCCACCCTGCTTACCGGCCTCGTCGCCCGGCCACTGCTTCGGCTGGCCGCCCATGTCGCCCTGACCCGGCTGGTCCTTCTTCTCCTGCATCTTCACATGGCCTCCGCTCGGATGTCGCCTCGAAAAGGCGCACCGGACGATCGAGCATTCGCCATGCCGTTGGCTCTATTGAGAGGCTCACTAACGGCGCGACACGACTTGTGTAACGAACTTGAGCAGCGACTGAAGATCAACCGAGTCGCGACGCGAGCGAGCGCACTCGTTTCTCGATGCCGTCGCGGACCTTGCGGAATGCGGCGAGGCGCTGCTCGTCGTCACCGCTGGCGAGCGCGGGATCAGGGAACGACCAGCGCAGCTTCAACCCGGAGCGCGGCGGGATCGGGCAGTTGGCGTCGCAGACCGTGACGACGACGTCCCAGCCCTCGCCGACATCGTCGACCGACTTGCTCCGCTGACTCGAGATGTCGATCCCGACCTCATTCATTGCGCGAACGGCGAGTGGGTGGATCGTCGTGGCTTTCGTGCCGGCGCTCTCCACGGCAAAGCGATCGCCCGCGTACGTGCGCAGGAAGCCTTCGGCCATCTGGGAGCGCGCAGCGTTGTGAGAGCAGAGGAAGAGGACGCGCTTCACGCCCTAAAGCATGGCGGCGGCGCCGAGCTCGATGCTCAGCGCCGCCACCAGGGTCACCGTGTCTATGCGGTCAGACGATGGACAGGATGTCCAGGAAGGACCGCGTGTTCGTGGGTGTGCCCCTGAAGATCTGCGGACCCGCGTAGAAGATCAAAACGAGGACGATGAGGATGAGCAGGATGATCCCGATGATCATTCCGGCGCCAAATCCACCGTCGTTCGACACGACCGGTCCGCCACTCGGGGGGTTCACGTTGACCTGGCCCATTTAGAACCTCCTCGTGCTAAGTCGCCCGTATCTCTCGCAAGCAGCGTGCCGCGACGGGTCGCTCGTTCGTATGCTCGCTCGGTATGCGTCTCGGCCCGCTGCGTCATCCGTGGTTCGCCGCATTCTCCGGCTCCGTCGGTCTCGGCGGGATCGGCGATGAGGTCGCGCGTCTCGCATTACCGCTCCTCATCCTCGACCTGACGCACTCGATCGCCGCGGCGGCGACGCTGCGCCTCGTTCAAGCGCTCCCCTATGTCTTCTTCGGCGGCATCCTCGGCGTTCTGATCGATCGCGCGGACAAACGAAAGCTGCTGATCGGATGCGACGCGTTGAGCGTCGCGCTGACACTCACGATCCCGGTCTCAGTCGCCCTAGGGGTGTTCTCGCTCAACCTCCTCTACGTGATCGGCTTCCTTCTCGGCACTGTCGAGGTCGCCTGGGGTGTGACCACGGACTTCAGCGTCATCCCCGCCCTTGTCGAGCCGGGTGAGCTCACGAGCGCGAACGCCGCCTACTTCGGCATCGACCGCGCCGCGCGCATCCTCGGCCCGACGATCGGAGGGCTTGCGATCGCTGCGTTCGGTACGGCCAACGCGATGTACATCGCATCACTCGCGTTCGTTCCCACGCTTTTCGTGTTCTTCCTGATGCCGCCGATCTACGACCTGCACCGACCGACTGCGCAGATCACCCTGCGGGTGATCGCGTCGGAGATGGGCGAGGGCTTCCGGTTCGTTTTTGAGAACCGGATCCTCCGATGGCTGCTCGTACTGATGTTCATCGCGAACCTCGGTCAGCAGGGCATCCAGACGCTGCTTCTCTACGTCCTCCGCGAAGAGAACGGCCTCGACGAGGTCAGCATCGGGCTGGCCCTCTCGCTCGCCGGCGCCGTCACCGTGCTCGCAAGCTTCATCGCACCTCGGCTGGCGCGGGGACGGCCGCTCGGACACACGCTCCTCGGCTCCGCCGCCGCGGCCGGCGTGATCGTTTCGCTCATGGCACTCGCGCGCGACTGGCGCCTCATCGTCGCAGGCTTCGCCGCGCGAGAGACCGCCTGGATGGGATTCATCATCTACGCCTTCGTGCCGAGGCAGCGTGAGGTGCCCGCGCATATTCGCGGACGCGCCAACGGCGCGTTCCGAACGCTCGTGCTCGTCTCGAACAGCTTCTCCGCGCCGTTCCTCTCGTTCATCGTCGCGATCGCGAGCTCGTCGACCGCGTTCGCGGTCGCCGGCATCTCCGCGCTCGTGGCTGTCGCGGTCACGTACTTCACCCCGCTCCGTGAGTACAACCTGAACGAGCCAGGCCCCAGCGAAACCACGCTCGCAGAGCCGGCCGCCGCCGAATGAGGTCGTACATCTGCATGACCTGCGCGGTGCAGCAGGCGCCGAGCGAGGCGGCGCCGAAGCATTGCCCGATCTGCGAGGACGAGCGGCAGTACGTGCGGCAGGGCGGACAAGCCTGGACCACGATCGAAGAGCTTCGCCTGATGGAGCACCGGATCGAGCTGCGCGAGCTCGAGTCGGGACTCGTCGGCGTGGGTGTGACGCCGTCGCTCGGCATCGGCCAGCGTGCCCTGGTCGTGCGGACGGCGAACGGCAACGTCCTCTGGGACTGCGTCGGCTACATCGATGACGAGGCCATCGCCGCGATCCGCGCGCAAGGCGGGATCAGCGGCATCGCGTTCTCGCATCCTCATTTCTACGGCGCCATGGTCGAGTGGAGCCACGCGTTCGGTGGAGCGCCGATCTACGTCCCGGTCGCGGATCGGGAGTGGGTGCAGCGTGACGACCCCGCGATCGTCACGTGGCGGGGGACGCGTGAGCTCGCGCCCGGCGTGACGCTCGTCCAGTGCGGCGGTCACTTCGACGGAAGCGCCGTGCTGCACTGGGCGGCTGGAGCCTCCGGGCGTGGCGCGCTTCTGGTCGGAGACACGATCACGGTCGTGCCCGACGTCCGCTTCGTGAGCTTCATGCGGAGCTATCCGAATCTCATCCCGCTGCCGGCCGACGAGATCCGCCGCATCGTCGCTCGCGTGCGGCCGTACCGCTTTGACCGTATCTATGGCGGTTGGTGGGATCGGGTCGTGCGTTCGGGTGGGATCGGTGCGGTCGAGAAGTCGGCCGAGCGATACCTACGCTGGGTCGGAGCGGATCCGCGGCTCGGCTAACGCTCGGGGTCCGCGGAGCCCGTACCCCGTTAGGCTCGGGCGATGATTAAAGCGAGATTCGAGCACGTTCCCCCGGGCCATACGGACCCCGATCCGCTGCCCGGAGACTTCATCCTCACCCACGGCGGTGAGTTCTTCAGCCGAGTGATCCAGTTCGGCCAGGGGCTCCGGTTCTCTGGGAAGGACGCGCCATACACCTACTGGAATCACAGCGCGCTCATCGTGTCGGCCGCCGGCGCGATCATCGAAGCACTTGGACCGGGCGTGCGGCGAAATACCCTCGCGGCGTACCACGGCACCCAGTACACCGTCGTCCACATCGACGCCTCGGACGAGGACCGCAAAGAGATGGTCGCTTTCGCGGAGCACTGGATCGGCGGGCAGTACGACTGGGCCACGATCGTGAGCATCACGCTCTCGCTCCTCACCGGCGCCAAGTTCAGCTTCGGATTCGCGGGACAGCAGATCTGCAGCGGGCTTGTGGCGCGCGCGCTCGAGCGCACGACCGCGATCTTCGATCAGGAGCCATCGCACGTCATGCCGGCCGAGCTGGCGAAGATGTTCGCGGTCACGCCACCGCCGCCAAATACACCAAAAGGCAAGCCGGTGAGATGCTCATGAACGTCCTACCCAAGACTTAGAGCGCTCTTACCGCTACCGCTTGCATGATGTCCCGCATGCGACTCGCTGCTGCAACCGTCCTCGCGGTCCTGATCGCGGGGTGCGCCGGCACGACCGCCGTCACGCCGAGCGCATCGCCGCTCGCGACGTCGACGGTCACTCCGAGCACCGCGCCGACCTCATCGGCGAACGCGACGCAAGCGACGACTGCGGCGATCGCGTGCATCGCCCCGGCGCAGCCGCTCGTCGAGTTGACCGAAGGGCCGTACTACAAGGCGAGTCCGCCGCAAAACGCGACGCTGCGCACCGCGGGAGTCGCGGGCACGCCGCTGACCCTGACGGGGTACGTCGTCTCGACATCGTGCCGGCCGATCGCGGGTGCGAAGCTCGACTTCTGGCAAGCTGACGGCAACGGCAACTACGACAACTCGGGCTACACCCTCCGCGGGTGGCAGCTCACCGACGCGAACGGCGCGTA
>Ga0209161_10004262_pt1 | contig 11394 bp, 9 predicted proteins | sample GraSoiAngelo_155_FD_186169 | JGI IMG/M metagenome (GOLD analysis project Ga0209161, IMG submission 186169) | Grasslands soil microbial communities from the Angelo Coastal Reserve, California, USA - 14_1009_13_30cm (SPAdes) (version 2) | ecosystem: Environmental > Terrestrial > Soil > Grasslands ...
GGCAGGATGCCGACCCCCATGTACACGACGAGCGTCGTGCCGCTCCGTGCGAGGGCGCGCCAGTCGGGCTCGCCGCCGCCGCGGCACGTGTGGCCGGTGACGAGCGTCACGCCGTGCGCGAGATCGCGGTGCGTGAGCGGAATGCCGAGCGCCGCCGGCACGCCGACGCCGGCCGTGACACCGCTCACTACCTCGACGCGGATGCCGCCCGCGCGGAGCGCCGCCATCTCCTCGCCGCCGCGGCCGAAGACGAAGGGGTCGCCGCCTTTGACGCGTCCCACGACCGCGCCCCGCATCGCCCGATCGATCATCAGCCGCTCGATCCGCGCCTGCGACGCGGACGCCCTCCCTGCACGCTTACCCACCCGAAGAACCTCGACGTCGCGGCGGCAGTGTCGCAGCACGTCCGGGTGCACGAGCGCGTCCAGCAGCACGACGTCGCAACGGCCGAGCACCCGCGCCGCCCGGAGCGTGAGCAGCTCCGGGTCGCCCGGCCCGGCGCCGATCAGGTACACGATGCCGAGGCTCATCCCCGGCTGCCCTCTGCGACCGGCGCGCCGCGATGGATGGCCCAGGCGAGCCGCCACGTGCGTCCGACGAAGAGGATCGACGCCATGCCCGCCGCGCACACGACCGCGAGCAGCACGAGCCCGCTCGAGTACGTGCCGGTGCGATCGCGGAGCAGGCCCAAGAGCGACGGCAGGAAGAAGCCGCCGAGGCCGCCGGCGGCGCCGACGAGCCCGGTGACGACGCCGAGCTGGCGGCGGAAGCGCAGCGGCACCAGCTGGAACACCGAGCCGTTGCCGGCGCCGAGGAGCCCCATCGTGACCGTGAAGAGGGACGTCGCGGCCCAGAGCGGCGGTAGCGTCGCGATGCCGAGGAGGAGACAGCCGACCGCGCCGTAGAGGAGCGTCAGCACGCGGCTCCCGCCGAAGCGATCGGCGAGCGCGCCGCCGACCGGCCGCATGAAGCTGCCGGCGAAGACGCAGATCGCCGTCATGTCCCCCGCCGCCACCTTGTCGAGCCCGTACTGGGCGTGGAAGAAGACGCCCAGGAAGCTCGCAAGGCCGACGAAGCCGCCGAACGTGATGCTGTAGAAGAAGCAGAACCAGAGCGTGTCCGGCTCGCGCAGCACGGGCGCATACTCGCGGAGCGGCTGCGGCGGCGGCTGGTTCGGGCTGTCCTTGGCGCAGAAGAAATAGACGAGGCCGATCGCCGCCATCGGGAGCGCCATCACGCCGATCGCCGCGTGCCAGCCCCACGCCGTCGCGAGCCGCGGCAGGAAGAGCGACGCGAGGACGGTGCCCGAGTTGCCCGCGCCTGCGATCCCCATGACGAGGCCCTGGTAGCGCGGCGGGTACCAGCGCGAGGCGAGGGGCAGCGCCACGGCGAAGCTCGCCCCCGGCACGCCGAGCAGCAGCGCCATCAGGAAGAGCCGGGGCAGCGAATCGGCGAAGAGCCAGCCGAGCGCCAGCGGCACGAAGGTGAGCGCGATTCCGAGGAGCCCCGTGCGCCGCGGTCCGAGGCGATCGGTGAGCGTGCCCATCACCATCCGGAGCACCGATCCGCCGAGGAGCGGCGTCGCGACGAGGAAGCCCGTCTGCGTCGCCGAGAGGTGCAGCTCCTCGGCGACGAAGTTGGCGAGCGGGCCGAGCAGGTACCAGACGCAGAAGCTGACGTCGAAGTAGAGAAACGCCGCGAGTAGCGTCGGCCAGTGGCCGGCCTTGCGGAAATTCGTGAGCGTCATGCGACCTCCATCATGCGACCTCCAGGGTGATGGGTGTGAGCCCGCGCGTCGGCGGGCCGCTGAGCACGCGACCGGTGCGCGCCTCGAAGACGGCGCGATGGCACGGGCACTCGAAGCGTCCGCGCACGGCGGACCAGACGACGGGGCAGCCGAGGTGCGGACAGCGGCGCTCGAAGGCGACGAGCGTCTCCGCGTCGACGCGAACGGCGAGCGCGTCGGCGCCGTTCGTCGCGACGACGCCGCGCGCCTCGCCGACCGCGAGCGCGTCCGCGAGGACGACGTGGCCCGGTGCGCGCTCGGCGGGTGCACGCGCGGCCGTCCATTCGCCGGCGAGGACTGCGACGGCTGCCGCGCCGGCCGCGCAGAGGAAGCGCCGGCGGTCGAGCATCCGCTCGTCGTCGGCGGCGATCGGGAAGGGATCGTTCGGCGTCAGCACAGGCACTCCTCCAGGAGCTGCTCGGCGCGCGAGCGCGGCGCGACGAGCGTGGTCGTGACCTCGAGCAGGTCGGTCGGCGACGGGACCATCAGATGGTTGCGCGTCCGGACCGTCTGGGCACCGAACGCGAAGCGGTCGAGCGGCTGCGCGCGCCGGATGTCTTCAACCTCGCCGCGCGTGCCGTAGAAGATCGCGCCGGACGGGCAGACGGTCGCGCACATCGGCCGGAGCCCGACGGCGGTCCGGTCGTAGCAGAGGTCGCACTTCATCATGAGATCCCGGTGCGGATCGAGCTTCGGCACGCCGAACGGACAGGCGAGCGCGCAGTTGCCGCAGCCGATGCAGCGCTCGGCCATCGCAGAGAGAACGACGCCCTCGGCGTCGACCTTGATCGCGTCCGCCGGGCACACGCTGGCGCACGCCGGGTCCTCGCAGTGCATGCAGACGGTCGGGGCCGTCTGCACGGACTCGGCGCGATCGAGAAAATCGAGATGGATCATCGGGATGCCGCCGTGGCCGGGGCATTCGCTGCACGCCTGCTCGCAGGCGCGGCACCCGATGCACCGGTTCGGATCGATGTAGAGCTCCTGGATCATGCCACGCGCTCCACGCGAACCGCGGCAACCTTGAACTCGGGGATCTTCGCGATGGGATCGTAGGCGCGGATGGTGAGCCGGTTCGCCGACTGCGCGCCCGGCCAGTGGTAGGGGATGAAGACTGTGTCCGGCCGGATGGTCGCTGCGACGTGCGCCGCGAGCTCGATCGCGCCGCGCCGGCTCACGACGCGCACGCGCTCGCCGTCGGCGATGCCGAGGCGCGCCGCGAGCCGCGGATGCATCTCGACCTTCGGCTCGGGCTGCTGCGCCACGAGCGGACCGATCCGGCGCGTCTGCGTGCCCGAGAGGAACTGCGACACGACGCGACCGGTGGTGAGAATGATCGGATACTCGTCGTCGACGTCCTCGGCGGGCGGCCGGTACTCGATCGCGTGGAAGCGCGCGCGGCCGTCGGGATGGCCAAAGCGGCCGCCTTCGAAGAGCCGCGGCGTCCCGGGGTGATCCTCGGTTGGACACGGCCAGAAGACGCCCATGTCACGATCGAGGCGCTCGTACGTGATGCCGCCGTAGTCGGCGACGCCGCCGCGCGAGAGCCGCCGCAGCTCGTCGAAGATGTCGGCCGGCGCATGGAAGTCGAAGCGCTCACCCTGGCCGAGCCGGCGCGCCAGCTCGCAGACGATCTCCCAGTCGCGCCGCGCCTCGCCCGGCGGCTCGACGGCCTTCCGGATGCGGATGACGCGGCCCTCGACGCTCGTCACCGTGCCGTCGTCCTCCTCGTGCAGCGAGCCGGGGAGCACGAGGTCGGCGTGGCGCGCCGTCTCCGACAGGAAGAAGTCGATCGCGACGAAGAAATCGAGGCGCTCGAGCGCTTCCTGCGTGAAGCGCGCGTCCGGCAGCGAGACGAGTGGGTTGAAGCAGATCGAAAGGAGTCCTCGCACCTCGCGGCGGTGGATCATCTCGACGATCTCGGGCGCCGTGGCGCCCTTGCCGGGAATGTCCGACTCGGTGACGCCCCACGCCGCGGCGACGTGCGCGCGATGGGCCGGGTTCTCGATGTCGCGCCCGCCGGGGAGCTGATTGCACCGCTGGCCGTGCTCGCGCGCGCCCTGCCCGTTGCCCTGCCCGGTGATCGTCGCGTAGCCGCAGCCGGGCTTCCCGATCTTCCCGGTCGCGAGCACGAGGTTGATGCACGAGAGCACGTTCTCGACGCCGTGCGTGTGGTGCTCGATGCCGCGGGCGTGCAGCAGCATCGTCCGCGGGGCCTGCACCCACAGCTCCGCCGCCTCGACGATGCGCGCGGCCGGAATGCCAACGAGACGCTCGACCGCCTCGGGCGCGCAATCGGCGATCGCCTCGCGCACCGCTTCGAAGCCGGTCGTGTGCTGCGCGATGAAGTCCTCGTCGACTCCGCCCAGCCGAACGACGGCGTGCAGGATCGCGTTCATGAGCGCCGCGTCGCGGCCGGGACGGACCGGCAGATAGAGGTCGGCGGTGCGCGCGATCGGCGTGAGCCGCGGATCGACGACGATGAGCCGCGCGCCGCGGTCGCGGGCGCGCCAGATGTAGTCGGTCGTGATCGGGCTGCACTCGGACACGTTCGAACCGAGCACCATCACGAGGTCGGTCGCGACGATGTCGGCCCACGGGTTGGCGGCGCGATCGATGCCGAACGCCTTCAGGTTGGCGGCGCCCGCCGCCACCATGCAGAGCCGCCCGTTGTAGTCGATGTGGCGTGTCCCGACGGCGAGCCGCGCGAACTTGCCCATCAGATACGCCTTTTCGTTGGTGAGCGAGGCGCCCGACAGGACGGCGACGCTGTCCCGTCCGTGATGCAACTGGATGCGGCGGATGCGCTCGGCCACGATGTCGAGCGCCTCGTCCCACGGGATCGGGGCGAAGCCGCGTCCGGTGCGGACGAGCGGACGGGTCAGGCGATCGGGGTGGTTGTTCTGCAGGTAGCGCTTGATGCCCTTCGGGCAGAGCTTCCCCTGGTTGAAGGGGAATTCCTCCCACGGCTCGACGCCGACCACGCGCTCGTCCTTCACCGCGAGGGTGACGCCGCACTGCTGGCCGCAGAAGCAGCAGTGCGTGTTGACGGTGCGGTCGGGCGCCGTGCGGGCGGCGAAGCCGCCGGGCGGCTCGTGATTCAGGTGCGGCCCGTACGCCTCGATCAGGGACTCGGCGCTGCAGGGAAGCGTCGCCATCACGCCGCCTGGTCTCGCGACGGGCTCGCCGGCCGAGCGCCGGCGGTGCGCGGCTGGAAGTGCGCGCCGAGGAGCGCCGACTGCGCCGTCGCGACGAGTCGCCGGCGGCAGGCGGGACAGTGACGCTGATGGTCGTCGAAGCGGAAGCCACGCGCCGCGAGCAGCCGCTCGACGGCGGCCTGCTGGGCGACCGGCGCCAGCGCCGCGCCGCAGCCGGCGCAGGTTGTCCGCCGCGCCCCCGGCGCGCGCATGAGCTGCGCGCCCAGGTGGAGCGGACGGACGAGGACGTGCCCGAGCTTCGAGAAGGGGAGGCCAACCAGCAGCACCACGACGAGCGCCTCGTGCAGCCGGGCCGCGAGCAGGAAGAGCGTCGCCGACCCGCGCGTCGCCGGAAGCGCCAATCCGGAGAGCGCCACGGCGAGGAGCAACACGAGCGGCCCCACGTGGAACGACGACGTCACGCCGGGGAGCGCGCGCGTGCGGAGCCGCAGCGCGAGGAAGTATCCCGCGCCCGCGACGACGGCCACGGCGGCGAGCGCGAGCGCGTGGAACACGACCCAGCCGAGCGGTCCCGCGATCGCGAAGCGGCCGAGCGGCAGGCCGAACACGATCACGCGATAGATGGCGCCGCCGTCGGCGACGAAGTGCATCCAGCCGCAGACGAGCGGCACGGTGATGGCGACGCTCGCCATCGTCCCGAGCGAGAGCAGGAGGTGCGCCGCCCAGCGCGCGCGGGAGCGGCGCGCGATGAAGCGTTGCGCGGCGAGATCGCGGCCGGCGGCGCGAACCACCGTCCATGCCTGGCGCGGCGCGCGCAGACCGTGGGCGAGCGCGCGCGCGTAGACCGCCGACGCGGGACGGCGCCAGAAGGCGCTCAGGCGATACGTCGTGCCGAAGGCGGCGACGAGCGTCGCGCCCAGGTAGCCCGCGAGCGCCGGATCGAAGAACGCGAAGCGTCCCGACCCTGCCCACACGGCGACGGCGAGGAGCGCGGTCACGCTCGCCGCGTCGCGGAGCGCGAGCCGTTCCGTCAGGCCGAGACGGATGCCGCCTCCTCGCACGACCGCCACGTGCGCGCCGGCGCGAGCGTCTCGGCGGGCGGCAGCTTGACCCACACGTCGGCGCCGTGGACCTCGACCGGGTACGTCCGCACGCAGTACTGGGGGTCGCTCAACCCCTCCCCCGTCTCGAGCGAGAAGGTCCGTTTGTGCATTGGGCAGGCGAGCTTCGGGGTGTCGCCCTGCGTACCGAGGAGCCCGCGGCCGAGGACGGCGTCCTTGCGGTGCGGGCAGACGGCCTGGGTCGCGTACCAGGCGCCGCGGCTCGCGAAGTGGAAGAGCGCGATCGGCGCGCCCTCGTGCGCGACGGTGATGCCACCGTCGTGCGGAACGTCGGCGATCGTGGCGAGCCGCACCCAGCGCGCGCCGTCCGCGGCGGCGGGCAGCGGCGCCATCGGCGTCGGCGCGGGCCAGTCGGCGGGACGCTTCTGGCCGCGCTCGCGAACGAAGCCAAGGGGCGCCGCCGCGGCGCCACCGGTCACCTGCGCGCGGAAGGCCTTCCGCCGCTCCGGATCCCGCACCACGGCCGTCCACTCGCAGGCGTACGACGCGACCAGCGACGCCATGTCGCGCTCGAGCTCGGCGCAGATGCCGAGCGCGTCGTCGACCACGACGCGGCGGAGATACGCGATGCCGCCGTCCAGTCGCTCGAGCCAGCGCGCCGTCCGCTCGAGCGGCTTCCCGGTATGGATATAGTACATGAGGAAGCGGTCGACGAGCTTGACGGCCGTTTCCTCGTCGACGTCGGCGGCGAGCAGATCGGCGTGGCGCGGCTGCGCGCCACCGTTGCCGCACACGTAGACGTTCCAGCCCTTCTCGGTCGCGATGACCCCGAAGTCCTTGCTCTGCGCCTCGGCGCACTCGCGGATGCAGCCCGACACCGCCGACTTGAGCTTGTGCGGCGCGCGGATGCCGCGGTAGCGCTCCTCGAGCCGGATGGCGAGCGCGGTCGAGTCCTGCACGCCGTAGCGGCACCAGGTCGAGCCGACGCAGCTCTTCACCGTCCGCATCGCCTTGCCGTAGGCGTGGCCGCTCTCGAAGCCGGCGTCGACGAGCGCCTCCCAGATGTCGGGCAACTGCTCGGCGCGCGCGCCGAGCAGGTCGATCCGCTGCCCACCCGTGATCTTGCAGTAGAGGTCGAAGCGCTTCGCCACTTCGCCGAGGACGATCAGCTTCTCGGGCGTGATCTCGCCGCCCGGGATGCGCGGCACGACCGAGTAGGTACCGCCGCGCTGGATGTTGGCGAGGAAGCGGTCGTTGGTGTCCTGGATGGTCGCATGGTTCAGGACGAAGTCGTTCCACGTGCTCGCCAGGATCGATGCCACCGCCGGTCGGCACACCTCGCAGCCGCTGCCGGTGCCGTGGCTCGCGAGGAGCGCGTGGAAGCTCTGCACGCGCCCGAGCTTCACGATCTCGAACAGCTCCTGGCGCGTGAAGGCGAAGTGCTCGCACAGGTTGCGGTTCACCTCGCGGCCGGCGGCGGCGAGCTCGGCCTCGAGCAGCTCCGCCACCAGCGGGACGCAGCCGCCGCAGCCCGTGCCCGCCTTGGTGCACGCCTTGACGCCGCCGACGGTCGACAGCTTCCCGGCGTCGATGGCGCGCCGGATGTCGCCCTTGCTCACGTTGTTGCAGGAGCAGATTTGCGTGTCGTCGGAGAGCGCCGTGGCCGACTCCGCGCCCCCGCCCGCGCCGAAGAGCAGCTCGTGCGGACGGGCCGGCACCTCGTGCCCGTCGCGCAGCGCGCGGACGAGCGCCGGATACGGCTCGGCGTCGCCGACGAGGATACCGCCGACGAGCCGCCGGCCGTCCTCGCTCACGACGAGCTTCTGGTAGACGCCGCGCACGCGGTCCTCGAAGACGACGGGACGGGCGCCGCCGGCGGCTTCGTCGGCGAAGGCGTCGCCGAAGCTCGCGACGTCGACGCCCATGAGCTTCAGCTTGGTCGAGAGATCGGCGCCCGCGAACGACGCGTCCTCGTCGCCGCAGAGCCGGCGCGCGGCGACCTCGGCCATCTCGTAGCCCGGGCCGACGAGGCCGTAGATCATGCCGCCGGCGAGCGCGCTCTCGCCGATGCAGAAGACGTCGGGGTCGCTCGTGCGGAGCTGCGCATCGACCACGATCCCGCCGCGCGGGCCAACCTCGAGGCCGGCCGTGCGCGCCAGCTCGTCGCGCGGCCGGATGCCGGCCGAGACGACGACCATGTCGACGACGAGGTCGTCGCCGGCGGCGAAGCGGAGGCCGGTGACCGCATCGGTGCCGAGGATCGCCTGCGTCTGCATCCCGGTGTGGACGTGCACGCCGAGCGCCGCGATCTTCCTCCGCAGCACTTCGCCGCCGGCGGCGTCGACCTGGCGCGGCATGAGCCGCGGGGCGAACTCGACGACGTGTACCTCGAGGCCGAGATCGTGGACGGCCTTCGCCGCTTCGAGGCCGAGGAGCCCGCCGCCGATGACGGCCGCGCGGCGCGCCCGCGCGCTCCAGGCGCGGATCGCGTCCAAGTCCTCGATCGTCCGGTAGACGAACACGCCGGGCGTCTCCACGCCGGGGATCGCCGGCACGAACGGCGCCGAGCCGGTTGCGAGCACGAGCGCGTCGTAGGCGACGCGGCGGCCCGCGCTCGAGACGACCGTGCGCGCCGTGCGGTCGATCTCGATCACGCGCTCGCCGAGATGGAGCGTGATGCCGCACGACGCGTACCAGGCGGCGTCAGCGAGGACGAGCGCGTCCGCGTTCTTGCCGCTCATGTACGCGGTGAGATGCACGCGGTCGTACGCCGCGCGGCGCTCCTCGCCGAAGCACACGATGCGGAGACGCCGGTCGCGATCGTGCGTCGCGAGCCGCTCGCAGAAGCGATGTCCGACCATCCCGTTGCCGACGACGACGACGGTGCGCGCGTCGGCGCGGGCCGCCGCGACGTCCATCGTGTCGAGCGCTCTCGCCGCGAACGCCGTCATCGCCGGTTTGCCCCGCCATCATGCGTGCTTATGGTCGCGTTTGCCGCGTTCACGAGGGACCGGGAGAGTGCAAGCGCGGTGCCGCGGCGACGCGCCGCGACGCCGCGGAGGCGCGCGTCGCGCGACCGTGCGCACGCACGCGCGCGATACCACCGGATGATGAAAGCACGAGCAACGTGCTGCCGGCTCGGCAGGCACGTTTGTCCGGTACGCGATGCGATGCACGAATCGCGGGCATCACGCGCGCTGATGTGCGACCCGGAAGCGGCATCGCGTTTGCTGAGCTAAGGCTCCAGCCGTGCTCGAGACGAAGCAGCTCCGCATCTTCAAGACCATCGTCGAGGTCGGCAGCTTCACCGCTGCGGGCGAGCACTTGAGTCTCAGCCAGCCTGCGATCAGCCAGCAGGTGCGCGCGCTCGAAGAGCGGCTCGGCGTCCGGCTCCTCGTCCGCACCGGGCGCAGCACACGGCCGACGCCGGCCGGCGAGGTCCTATTGCAGTGCGCACGGCAAGTGCTCGACAAGATCGAGGAGGTGCAGCGCGTGCTCGGGGAGCACGGCAACGGCAAGGCCGGCGTCGTCCGCATCGGGACGCCCGAGCCGGCGTCGAACTATCTCCTCCCTCCGGTGCTCGCGGAGCTGAAGCGCCGCCTGCCGAAAGTCGACGTACGCGTCATCAGCGGACATCCGCCGGTGTCGCTCGCGCGTCTCCACGCCGGGGACGTCGACGTCGCCTTCCTGCCGCTGCCGGTCGAGGGCGATCGCCTCCGCATCGCGGACGTCGGCACGGACGAGCTCATCACGATCGTGCCGCCGGGGCATCCGTGGATCGACCGCGGCTGCGTGACGGCGCGCGACTTCGAGCATCAGCCGCTCATCCTCTACGACCGCGAGAGCCCGATCACCGTGCGGACGCTCGCCTTTCTCCTCGACGAGGGCGTCTTCCCGCGCGTCGCGGTCGAGATCGACCACCTCGAAGCGCTGAAAGACCTCGTGCGCGCTGGCGTCGGCGTGGGCGTGGTGCCGCGCTGGTCGGCGCTGCGTGAGCTGGCGGCGGGCGCGCTCGTCGCGATCGGATTCGCGAGCGGCCGCATGGCGCGGACGTGGGGGCTCGTCCACGTCGACGGCCACCAGCGGTCGCGCACGACGCGGACGTTCATGCAGCTCTGCCGCGAAGTCCTGCCCGCACGCTTGGCGTCCGGCACGTGACGGCCCCGCCGGCTGCGCGGCGGCCGGAGTCTGCTATCGTCGCGCGATGCGCCGAGCCGTCGCGTGGACCGCCCTCACCGTCGTCTTGTCTCCTGGCGTTGCGGAAGACTGGTTGGCATCCATCCGATAATTCGTCGGATAAACGGTCATACCGTGGCCTCCAAGGCGAAGGTGTCGGTCAGCGTGGATCGGAGCCTGCTGCGCGAAGCCGATCGCCTCGCTGGTCGGATGACCAGGAGTCAGATCTTCGAGCATGCTCTGGCGGCCTGGGTACGGCGGCGGGGGCGGGCGGAGCTGGATCAGGCGATCGAACGCTACTATCGCTCGCTGAGTGCAGCAGAGCAGCGCGCGGACGAGGACTGGGCGTCCCTTGGTGATGAGATGGTGCGACGCGGGTGGGACGAGTGAGTGCGCCAGCGCCGCACCCCAGGCGCGGTCAGCTGTACTGGGTTCAGATTCCCGACGAGCCGGGCGCCAAGCGCCGCCCGGCGCTTGTCGTTTCTCCCGACGTCCGCAATCGGCTGGCCAACGACGTGATAGTGGTTCCGCTATCGAGCGTGCTCCGTGAGGCCCCGACCCACGTGAGATTGCGAGCTCGCGAGGGCGGATTGCGCCGCCCCTCCATGGCAAAGTGTGAGCAGATCACGACGCTGCGCCGCGATCGTCTCATCCCGCGACCGTTGGGCGACACCCTCGCGCCGGGTCGGATGGTAGAGATCGAGAAGGCAGTGCTGCGCGCGATCGGGGTGCCGGTCGCGTGAAAGTGGAGCCGAGGGGAGTCGAACCCCCGACCTCTCTCCATGCTCGTGAAGATGACCGTGGGGAGCAGGTGATGAGGCTTGAGACGCGTCACCAGAGCCCGGCCAGGTGGAGGTACGCGACGATGAGCATCATCGAGACCAGGAGCACGATCGTGCTGAAGTCGATGTGGCGCGGCGCGTCCCCGGGCTGCACGATGCGGAACGCCACCATCAGCACCGCGCCGATGACACCCGCACCGGGTCGGTCGATCTTCATCCCCGGAAACTTGCCCAGCGCGAAGACGAGGTAGCTGCCCAGGAACACCGCGTAAGCGGCGGAGAGCTTCAGATCGGCAACGGCGTGAGGGGCATTGGGGACACCTACGGTGCCCGCACGATGCCGAGGATCATGCCGAGGCTGGCACCAGCAGCGATCAGCCAGGTCGAACTCAGTCGGAAGCGGAGGAGCAGCACAGCGCTCCCGACCGCCA
>Ga0209161_10004263_pt1 | contig 11393 bp, 8 predicted proteins | sample GraSoiAngelo_155_FD_186169 | JGI IMG/M metagenome (GOLD analysis project Ga0209161, IMG submission 186169) | Grasslands soil microbial communities from the Angelo Coastal Reserve, California, USA - 14_1009_13_30cm (SPAdes) (version 2) | ecosystem: Environmental > Terrestrial > Soil > Grasslands ...
TCTCCGGGCTCATCACCGTGACGGGCATCGTGAACGTGGACTTCGCGGACGTGCGCACCGTGATGCAGAACGGCGGCGCGGCGATCATGGGCACCGGCATGGGGCGCGGCGAGAACCGCGCCATGGAAGCGGTGCAGCAGGCGATCTCGAGCCCGCTGCTCGACAACATCTCGATCACCGGCGCGACGGGGGTGTTGATCAACATCACGGGCGGTGAAGATCTGACGCTGGGCGAAGTGACCCAGATCTCCGACGTCGTCAAGGACGCGGCCGGCGAGGACGCCGAAATCATCTTCGGGACGGTGAACGACCCGGCCATGCACGGCGAGATCCGCGTGACGGTGATCGCGACGGGCTTCGACCGGGACAAGGCGGCCGAGACGGCGGGCCGCGCGGCGCCCGGGGTGCTGCCGTTCCGGGAGCGCGTGTCGCGCCCCACGCCGACGCCGCCCGCGGGCTATGTGAAGCCGGCGGAGCCGGCGCGACGCGCAGCTCCCCCGCCCCCTCCCGACGTCAACGAGCTCGAGATCCCGACGTTCATCCGGCGACAGATGGATTGATGACCCTGTTCTCCCAATGGCGGGCGAGCCACTACGTTGCCGCCGGCGTGCTGAGCGCCGGCGGTCTGGTCTGGGCCACGCGCGAGGCGTGGCCGTGGCACCGGCCGCTCACCGCGCCGCCGATCGTGGTGAGCGAGGCCTATGCCGAGGTCACGGAAACGCTGGGACGGCGCGAGACGCTGTCCGACGTGCTGGCCCGCGCGGGCATCACGGGCCGCGACTACGCCTCGTTCCTCGGGGCGGCGCGGCATCTGCCGGCGCGGCGGCTGCGGCCCGGGCTCGCCTTCCAGGTGCGCCGCCTGAAGACCGAGGGCCGGCCCGAGCGGGTGACCGTCCGGCTGTCGCCCGAGCAACGGCTGCGGCTCGACCGCGCTGACTCCGGCTGGGTCGAAACGGTCGAGACGATTCCCTGGACGATCGTGCGCCTGCGGGTCACCGGCACGATCGAGTCGTCGTTGTACGACGCGCTCGACCGGGCGGTCGCGGACACGTTCCTGCCCGAGGGCGAGCGGCACACCCTCGCGTGGGCGCTCGCCGACGTGTACGACTGGGAAGTCGATTTCACGCGCGACGTACGGCCGGGCGATCGCTTCACCGTGCTGCTCGAGCGGCTCGAATCGTCCGAGGGTGAGCGGCGCTTCGGCCGGGTGATCGCGGCGCGCGTGGACGTGGCGCGCACGCCGACCTACGCGTTCTACTTCGAGGACGAGGACACCGGCATCGCGGGCTTCTATGACGATCAGGGGCGGTCGCTGCGCCGCGCGTTCCTGCGCGCGCCGCTCGCGTTCCGGCGCATCTCGAGCCGGTTCGGCAGCCGGTTCCATCCCATCCTCCACATGTGGCGTCACCACGAGGGCGTGGACTTCGCCGCACCGTACGGCACGCCGGTGCGCGCCACGGCCGATGGCAGCGTCACCCGGGTGGGCCGGGAAGAGGGCGGCTACGGCAACGTGATCGAGGTGCGTCACGCCAACGGCATCCGCACGCGCTACGGCCACTTGTCCGCGTTCGGACGCGGCCTGCACGTGGGCCAGCGCGTGGAGCAGGGAGAGACGATCGGCTACGTGGGCTCGACCGGCCTGTCGACCGGTCCGCACCTGCACTACGAGTTTCTCGTGAACGGGCGACCGACCAACCCGCAACGCAAGGACATGGGATCGGGCACTCCGGTTCCGCCCACCCTCCGGGCCGCCTACGACTCGGTGCGGCTGCAGCTCGTCACGCAGCTCGAGCCGCACGGCCCGCCGCACGTCGCTCCGACCGTCGCCGCGCGCGACGATTAATTTCCAGTACCTCCGTGGAGCTCTACCCCGCCGTTGACGTGCAGGGCGGGCGCGTGGTGCGCTTGCGCCAGGGCGAGGCGCGGCACGCCACGGCGTACGCCGACGATCCCGTGGCCGTGGCGCGCCAGTTCGCGCGCGACGGCGCGCGCTGGGTGCACTTCGTCGATCTCGACCGCGCTTTCGGGAAGGGCGACAACCGCGCGCTGGCGCGGCGCTTGCTCGGCGCGGCCGAGGTGCCGGTCCAGGTGGGCGGCGGCCTGCGAACCGAAGCGGCGATCGCCGAGATGCTCGCCTGGGGCGCCACCCGGGTGGTGATCGGGACCAAGGCGGCAAGCGATCCGGCGCTGGTCGAGCGGCTGCTGGCGCGCCACGGGCCGGAGCGACTGGCCGTGGGGATCGACGCGAAGGACGGCCAGGTGGTGGTGCGCGGCTGGACCGAGGTGTTCGACTTGACGCCGCTCGAGCTCGCCCAGCGGGTCCTGGGTCAAGGAGCGCGGACGGTGATCTATACCGACGTCGCCCGCGACGGGATGCTGGCCGGGCCGGATGTGGCGGGCGCGCGCGCCATCGCGGCGCTTGGGCTCGACACGATCGCGTCGGGGGGCGTCGCGTCGCTCGACGACCTGCACGCGATCCGCGCCGCCGGCCTCGCCGGCGCCATCGTGGGACGCGCGCTGTACGAAGGCCGCTTCACCCTCGTCGAGGCGCTCGAGTGCGCGGCCGCGTGACGGCCGGCCTGGCCCTGCTGCGCACGACCGGACTCGGCGCGCTGGTGCTGCTGCTGTGGAACCCGACGACGGCGCGCTTCGCCGCGGGAGAGAGAGCCACCCCGCCGCTCGTGTTGCTCGACGCCTCGCTCAGCATGGCGGGCCACGGGGGACGCTGGCGCGAGGCACTCGACACGGCGCGCGCTCTGGCGCGGAGCGGGGGCGGGGGGGGCGGGGGGGGCGGCGGCGTCATCTGGCGCTTCGGATCGCAGGTGCGGGCGTACGACTCACTGCCCCCGGGAGACGGCGCGACGCGGCTCGCCCCGGCGCTCGCGGCCGCCGCCGGGCGCGAGGGGCCGGTGGCCGTCGTGACCGATGGCGCGATCAGCGACCTCGCCGACCTCCCCTCCGATCTGCTGGCCCGCGTCCACATGATCGTCCTGCCGCGGCCGGCATTCTTCGATGCGTTCGTTTCGGATATCGTCGGACCGAGGAGGGTCGGTGCGGGAGACACCGTCCGGCTCAAGGTCAGCTACGGAACGACCGGGAAAACGGCCGGGGAAGGGGGAAGAGGGAAGGGGACCCTTCTCGTGAGTCTGGGCAATCGGCGCCTCATGTCGCGTGTTGTTTCGCTGCCCGACAGCGGGATCCTCTCGACCGAGATCACCCTTCCCCCTTCCCCCTTCCCCGGGTCTTTGCCGGCCGGCTGGCAGGCGCTCGAGCTGCGGCTGGAGGGGGTTGCCGGCGATTCGGAGCCCCGCGACGATGCCCGCTGGTTCGTGCTCGAGGTAAACCCGCAGCCCTCCGTCGTGCTGCTCGCGGCGCCGCCCGATTGGGACAGCCGGTTCCTCGCCCGTACGCTGAGCGACGTAGCGCGCGTACCGGTGCGGACCCTGGTACAATCCGGCTCCGACGGCAGCACCGGCTGGCGCGACGCGGCCGGCCTGACAGCGGTCTCCGCCGCCGACGTGGCCCGCGCCGTGGCGGGCGCCCGGCTGGTCGTCCGGGTGGGAGATCCGAGTGTGCTCGATCGGTTCCCCCCTCCCGTCAAGGGCGCGGTGCTGACGTGGCCGACGCAGGGCGGCCGGGACGGCGATTGGTACGTGCAGCCGCCCGAGCCGTCTCCGCTCGCCGGGCCGTTGGCCGGCGTCGCGTGGGATTCGCTGCCGCCCGCCGCGGCGGTGTCCGACCTCGCTCCGGTTCCTCCCGGGGACAGCTCGGCGGTGGTGGTGCTCACTGCACGACTCGCGCGGCGGGGCGCGGCGCGCCCGGTGATCGTGCTGTCGCAGGCGGGGGGCGCGCGGCGCGCCATGGTCGCGGCGTCCGGGTTGTTCCGCTGGGCGTTCCGCGGCGGAGCGAGCGCGGAGGCGTATCGGGCGGTGGTAGCGGCGCTGGCGGACTGGCTGCTGACCGAGGGGGCGGGGAGCAGGGAGCGGTTCGTTCCGGTGGCGTACTCCGCGCCCAACGGGATGCCGATTGTGTGGCGCTGGAGCGGGTCTGGTCCGCCGCAAGACGGCGTCGTCACGCTGGCAGCCGGCGGCACGCGTCGTACCGACACTCTGCGATTCGATGCGACCGGGCGCGCCGAGCTGCCGCTGCCGCCGGGCGTGTACGCGTACGGAGCGCCGGGCGGGGCCGAGCGGGGCATCGTCGCGGTGGAGACGTACTCGGACGAGTGGCGGCCCGCGGTGCCGTTGGTGCGAGCCCAGGCGGGGGGCGCGGCGGGAGGGCGAGTGGCGAGCACGGCGCTGCGCGATCGCTGGTGGCTGTTCGTGGTGGCGATCGCGGCGTTCGCGACGGAGTGGGCGTGGCGCCGCCGGCAGGGCCTGCCCTGATGGCGTCGTTGTGGCAGCGGCTGGGCCGCGTGTTCGCCCGGGGCGACCCGGGCGCGCGCGAGGAAGCCGAGCGCATCCTGCTCGAAGCCGACTTCGGCGTGGCGGCGACGGCGGAGATCCTCGAGCAGGTGGCGCGGACCCCCGACGGTGATGCGCGGCGAGCGCTGGAGCAGGCCGTGGTGTCCATCTTGTCGAAGGCGGGAGCTCCCGGGGCGCTGGCGCGCGCGTCCGAGCCGCCGACCGTGATGCTCGTGTTCGGCGTGAACGGCGTCGGGAAAACGACCACCATCGCAAAGCTGGCGCACCGGCTGGTGCGTGACGGTCGCAGCGTCCTGCTCGCCGCCGCCGACACGTTCCGGGCCGGAGCGCGGGAGCAGCTCGAGATCTGGGCCAACCGGCTGGGCGTCCCGTGCATCCGGGGCGGGGGGGCGGGGGCGGGGGCGGACCCGGCCGCCGTGGCGTTCGACGCGGTGGCGGCGGCGCGTGCCCGCGGGATCGACAGCGTGCTCGTCGACACGGCGGGCCGGTTGCACACCGAGGAGCGGCTGCTGGAAGAGCTGAAAAAGGTGGTGCGCGTGGTCGCGAAGCAACGCTCTGTTGGGGGGGTGGGGGCTCCGCACGAGTCGCTGTTGGTGCTCGACGCGACCGTGGGTCAGAATGCCGTCCACCAGGCGCAGGCGTTTGCCGCGGCGCTGCCGCTCACCGGCCTCATCGTCACGAAGCTCGACGGGACTGCGAAGGGCGGGAGCGTGGTCGCCGTGCAGCGCATCATCCCCGTGCCGATTCGTTTTGTCGGCACCGGCGAAGGGCTCGAAGACCTCGAAGTGTTCGACCCTCAATCCTACGCCAAGCGCTTGGTGAGCGGGTGACGCTGCAGCTGACCACCTCCGTGAAATATCTCAAAGGCGTGGGCCCGAAGCGCGCCGAGGCGCTGGCGCGGCTCGGGATCCGCAGCGTCGGCGACCTGTTGTATCACGCGCCGCACCGCTATCTCGACGCCACCAGCGTCACCCCGCTGGCCCGCGCACGCGTGGGCGAAGAGGTCAGCTGCGTCGGTCAGGTGATCACCACCGGCGTGCTGCCGACGCGCCGCGGGCTGCGCGTGTTCCGGGCCGTGCTGCGGGACGAGAGCGGCCTGCTCGAGTGCGCCTGGCCGGGCCAGCCGTTTCTGGAGCGTCAGATCAAGCCGGGGCAGGTGCTGCTCGTGACCGGTCCCGTGCGTTATTACCACGGGCGCCAGCTCGTTCCCCGGGAGTTCGTGGTGCTCGCGGACGAGGGCGAAGCGCGGCCGGAGCGCGGCCTGGTGCTTCCCATCTATCCGGCGACCGAAGGCCTGACGCACCGCCAGATCCGCACGCTCATTCACCAGCACCTCGACGCCCTGCTGGGACTCGCCGTCGATCCGCATCCGCCGCGCCTCGCCGCCGCCGTGGGGATCCCGGAGCTGGGTTGGGCGCTCGCCGCGGTGCATCGACCACGCGACCTGGCCGAGGCGGAGGCGGGCCGGCGGCGTCTCGCGTTCGACGAGCTGTTCGATCAGCAGCTGGTGCAGGCCCGCGCGCGGCACCTCGCCAAGCGGGCCCGCGCGGGGATCGAATTCACGCTCAAGAAGGAGCTCACTACGCAGTTGAAGCAGCATCTCCCGTTCGAGCTCACGGAAGACCAGCGCCGGGCCGTGCGCGAGATCACGGCTGACATGACGGCGCCGCTCCGCATGCACCGGCTGCTGATGGGCGACGTCGGCACGGGGAAGACGGTGGTGGCGCTGTTCGCGATGCTGCTCGCCGTGGAGAACGACTATCAGGCCGCGATCATGGCGCCGACCGAGCTGCTCGCCGAGCAGCACGGCGCGACGCTCGCCCGGCTGCTCGAGCCGCTCGCGCTCCGCCCCGAGCTGTTGATCGGCCGGCTGACGGCCGCCGAGAAGAGCGCCGCGCGGGAGCGCATCGCGCGCGGCTCCGCGCGGCTGGTGGTGGGGACGCACGCTCTGATCCAGGAGTCGGTCAAGTTCCACCGGCTCGGCCTCGCCGTGGTGGACGAGCAGCACCGCTTCGGCGTGGAGCAGCGCGCCGCGCTGGTGGAAAAGGGCGATGCGCCCGATGTGCTGCTCCTCACCGCGACTCCGATCCCGCGCTCGCTGGCGCTGACGCTGTACGGCGACCTGGACGTAACGGAGCTGCGGGAGCGGCCCCCGGGACGGGGGAGTGTGAAGACCGCGCTGCGCGGCGACGGCGCCCGCAAGAAGATCTACGCGTTCATCCGCGCCGAGTGCGCCGCCGGCCGGCAGGCGTACGTGATCTATCCCGTGATCGACGAGTCGGAGCGCGCCGACCTGAAAGCCGCAACGACGATGGCCGAGGACTTGCGGGAGGTGTTCCCGGAATTCCGCGTCGGCCTGGTGCACGGCCGCCTCAAGGCGGAGGAGCGGGACGGGACGATGCGCGCGTTCCGCGACAACGCGGTGCAGATCCTCGTCGCGACGAGCGTGATCGAGGTGGGGATCGACGTGGCGAACGCGACGGTGATGCTGATCGAGCACGCCGAGCGCTTCGGGCTGGCGCAACTGCACCAGCTGCGCGGCCGGGTGGGTCGCGGCGCCGCGGCGAGCCACTGCATCCTGCTCTCGAACGTCCCGGCGGCCGCCGCCCGGTTGAAGGCGTTCACCGAAACCACCGACGGCTTCAAGATCGCGGAGCTCGACTTACAGGAGCGCGGCATGGGCGAGCTCGCCGGCGCGCGCCAGTCGGGCGGCGTGCCGCTGCGCTACGCCAACTTCGCCACCGACCTGCCGCTGCTCGAGGCGGCGCGCCGCGCGGCGGGCGAGATCATCGCCCGGGACCCGGCGCTCGTGCAGCCGGACCATGCGGTGTACCGGGAGCGCATCGTGGCGCGATATGAGCGGGGGTTTGAACTGTTCAGGGTGGGGTAAACCAGACCAAATGCGGAATGCGGAATGCGGAATGTGGAATGCGGAATTGAAGTGAGAGTTTCGTGTGCCACGACGCTTACCCTTACATTCCGCATTCCACATTCCGCATTCCGCATTAGAATGTCAGCCGCACCCCCACCAGCGCTCCGCCCGTCCGTTCGTCCACCGCCACTTTCAACGGCGCAAACGGTTTATTCACCGGCCCTCCCGCCTGCCGCGTCAGGTCGGCGATGAACAGCCCGGCGGCGACGAGCAGCGTGGCCTGGCCCGCCATCAGGCGCAGCCGGGCGCGGCGGTCGAAGTGAATCGAGGACTGATACAACTGCTCGGCGGTGGGGTCGACGTACGTGCCGCTGGTGCCAAGCAGGCAGTTGGCGTTGTCGCTGCGGCACAGGGCCAGGAGCTGGTTGAACTCGCGGTTCGACTGGGCGTGCTCGTGCGCCCCCATCACCGTGAACGCTACGGCCCCGCCGGCGGCGAGCCACTTCCCCCAGTGGACCGTCGCACGTCCCACGTTCCACGTTGCATGAGACTGACGTGCGACGTGCGTCGTGGGACGTGGAACGGTGTCTCGCTCCTGCGCTGGCAGGCGCGTCGAGGCAAGCAGCGCCAAGCCGCCCAGCAGGCTAACGGTTCGTCTCATCGGTACGCCTGAATGTCGCCCCGCCCGGCGACGATGACCAGCTGCCGGTCGCGCACCAGCGGCGGCTGCTCGATCGGCCCGTCGAGCTCCACGCGCCACAGGATCGCGCCGGACCGCCGGTCCACGAGCAACACCTCGCCCGACACGCTCGCCACCAGCACGCCCGACGCCACCGGCGTCGGTCCCGCCGTGGCCGTGATGCCGAGCGGGAACGAGCGTGCCTCGGACGGGCGGTTCGTGGGCGCGAGCCACAGCGTGCCGTTGCGCGCCAGGACGTAGACGGTGTCGTGCGCCACCGCGGGAGCGCCGAACACCGCGTCCCCTGCCGGGAGGTCCCAGGCGACGTTCAGGGCCGGGAGGTTGATGGCCAGGATGCGGCCTCCGGTGGTCGCCGCGTAGAGGCGCGAGCCGTCGAGGGCGGGCGCGGCGATCACCGCGCCGGGCGTGTGGACGCGGGTCCGCACCTGGCCCGAGTCGCGCGCCAACAGGTACAGGGTATCCGCCGTCGTGGCGACGGCGATGCCGTCGCCCGTGGGGATGGGCGCGGCGCGGGCCCCGCCACCGCCGAGCCGCCGGCGCCAGGTGATCTTCCCACCGTCGGTCTCGAGTCGCAGCACCGTGCCCGTCTCCGTCGCGGCGTACAGCGTGTCACCGTCCAGCGCCAGCGGCGCCACGATGCTCTCGGTCTTGGTGCTCCACAGGATCCCGCCGTCGCGCAGGCGCAGGGCGTAGACGCGCGCGTCGGGTGTGCTTTCGGTGGCGACGTAGATGCGGTCGCCGTCGAGCAGCGGCCCGGCGTGAATGGTACCGGCGAGCCGCGCGCGCCACAGTGCCTGGCCGGTGGCGCGGTCGATCAGCGTCACCACCCGATCGGCGACCCCCACCACGATCACGGTTTCACCCAGGGCGGGACTGCCGCGCACCGCCCGGCCCACGCTGGTGTGCCACAGCGGCCGTGGATCGGCGTTGACGGACTCGGCGATGCAGGCGTCGTGGCGCGGCGTGCCCAGGTAGGCGGGCCAGCTCGCCTCCTGGTGTTGGGGACCGAGCCGCGAGGGCGGCACGTACGGGCTCGCGCAAGCCGTCGCGTTGACAGCCCAAAACCCCGCCACTAGTATGCCGCGCCTATGCCCGAGCTTCATCGTATCGAGGCGTTGCCGCGGCTCGGCGGCCGCACGGTCGTGGTGCGCGGCTGGGTGATGACCACGCGCTCGAGCGGCAAGATCGCCTTCGTGATGCTGCGCGACGGCACGGGCTATCTGCAAGTCGTGCTCTCCAAGAAGGACGTCCCCGACGCGGCCTGGGAGGCGTTCGGCCAGCTCACCCAGGAGACGTCCGTCGAGGTGACGGGGGTGGTGCGCGCCGACACCCGCGCGCCGGGCGGCGTGGAGCTCACGGCCGCGGACCTGAAGATCCTCGGGCCGAGCCACGACTTCCCGATCACGCCCAAAGAGCACGGCACCGCCTTCCTGTTCGAGCACCGGCACCTGTGGCTGCGCAGCCGCCGCCAGGTGGCGATCGCCCGGGTGCGCCACGAAGTGATCCAGGCGATCCGCGACTTCTTCTACGAGCGCAACTTCGTGCTGGTCGACACGCCCATCCTCACCGGCGCGATCGGCGAAGCCGCCGGGAACCTGTTCTCGACCGAGTACTTCGACCTGGGCACGGCGTACCTGGCGCAGACCGGCCAGCTGTACGTCGAGGCCGCCGCGGCGGCACACGGCAAGGTGTACTGCTTCGGGCCCACGTTCCGCGCCGAGAAGTCCAAGACGCGCCGTCACCTCACCGAGTTCTGGATGGTCGAGCCCGAAGTCGCCTGGAACGACTCCGATGACAATATGAAGCTGCAGGAGGAATTCGTCGCCTACGTCGTGGCGCGGGCCCTCGAGCGCAAGCGCGCCGAGCTGGCCGATCTCGAGCGCGACACGACCGCGCTGGAGCGCGTGCGGCCGCCGTTTCCCCGGATTTCCTACACCGACGCCGTGGAAAAGCTCAAGGCGTTGGGGAGCGACATCGCATGGGGTCGCGACTTGGGCGGGGATGCGGAGACGCTGCTGGCCAAGCAGTACGACCGTCCCGTCATGGTCTACAACTACCCCAAGGCGGTGAAGGCCTTCTATATGAAGGAAAACCCGGCCGACCCGCGCACCGTGCTCAACAACGACATGCTGGCGCCGGAGGGCTACGGTGAGATCATCGGCGGCAGCCAGCGCGAGGACGACTTCGACCGGCTGCGGGCGCGCATCCGCGCGGAGCAGCTGCCCGAGGAGGCGTACAGCTGGTACCTGGATCTGCGGAAGTACGGGACGTTCGTCCACTCGGGCTTCGGGCTGGGCGTCGAGCGCACGGTCGCGTGGATCTGCGGCATCCCACACATTCGCGAGGCGATCGCGTTTCCGCGGACGCTGTACAAGCTGTGGCCCTAAGGGGAGCATGACCGAGCCTCAGATCTTCGGGACCCACGAGCCCCAGACGCTGGCCCAGCTGCGCGACGTGGCGAGCCGGGCTGCGCGCGCGGCGCTCATGGCGGATGGCCACCTCGGGTACGTCATGCCGATCGGCGGCGTGGCGGCGTACTTGAACCAGGTGTCCGTGGTGGGCGTGGGGTTCGACATCGCGTGCGGCAACGCCGCGATCCGCACCGATCTGAGCGCGGCACGGCTCGCCCCGCACCGCGCTGAGCTCGCCGACGCCATCCAGAACACGATCTCGTTCGGGGTGGGTCGGAAGAACCGCGCCGGCGACGCGCCCAGCGACGACCCGCTGTTCGAGGATGCGGCGTGGGACGCGGTGCCGGCCAAGCACGAGCGGGAGCGGCTGCGCGCCAAGGCGCGCGACCAGCTCGGCACCGTCGGCAGCGGCAACCACTACGTGGACGTGTTCGCCGACGAGGCGGATCGCGTGTGGGTTGGAGTGCACTTCGGCTCGCGCGGCTTCGGCTTCGGGGTGGCGCACGGGTTTCTGGCGCTGGGCCAGAATCGCGCCTGGGGCGAGCGCGTTCCCGAGCAGGAGACGCTGCTCGACGTCGCGACACCGCTGGGGGACGCCTACTGGCAGCTCATGAACCTGGCGGGGCGCTACGCCTACGCCGGCCGCGAGTGGGTGGCGCGCAAGGTGGTGGCGCTGCTCGGCGGACGGGAGCAGGAGCTGGTCCACAACCACCACAACTTCGCCTGGCGGGAAGAGCACGGCGGCGAGCGCTTCTACGTCGTGCGCAAGGGCGCGACACCGGCGTTCCCCGGCCAGAAAGGGTTCGTCGGCGGATCCATGGGAGACGACGCGGTCATCATCGAGGGCGTTTCGTCGGATGAGCCCGCCGTGCAGGAGCTGCAGGCGCGCGCGCTGTACTCGACCGTGCACGGCGCGGGCCGGGTGATGAGCCGCACCGCCGCGGCGGGGAAGCGGAAGCGGGGCAAGGTGATCAAGCCCGGCGCGA
>Ga0209161_10004270_pt1 | contig 11381 bp, 9 predicted proteins | sample GraSoiAngelo_155_FD_186169 | JGI IMG/M metagenome (GOLD analysis project Ga0209161, IMG submission 186169) | Grasslands soil microbial communities from the Angelo Coastal Reserve, California, USA - 14_1009_13_30cm (SPAdes) (version 2) | ecosystem: Environmental > Terrestrial > Soil > Grasslands ...
GGGGAGGGCCAGCATGCCCCCATAAAAGGAAAGAAGCAGGGTCCCATACCACAACCAGGTCGCCGCGGCCGCCGCCCCCAGGGCCAGCCACAGCGTGCGGGGCAGCATGGACCAGAGGGTGCCGAGTCGCGGGCCAAGCAGGAAGATGAGCGCCGCCCCCACCGCCATGCCGATGCCGATGGTCAGCGCGGCGAAGCGGAAGAAGAGTCCCGGCGGCGCGGAGAAGTCCCCGTTCCCGGGGAGGGGGCGCCCGTCCCACTCGTCCCACTCGTGACCGAGACGGCGATCGGTCTCAATGTGAATGAGCTGGGCGCGGGGAGCGTCAGCGGTCATATGGGCGTCAAGCATCACCCGCACCCCCCGCGGTGTCAAGCGTGAATGATGCGTTGGTGCGTGGTGCGTGGTGCGTGGTAAGTTCACGGCGGCAACCACGCACCACGTTACCACCCACTCTATTGCGACCGACACCCGGCCTGCTCACCGACTTCCGGATCCGCGCCGCCTACTCGGAGGGCGCGGGGATCCACCGGATCGTCCCGGCGGCGGTCGCCGTGCCGCGGGGCGTGGAGGAACTGCGCGCGCTCGTCAGGTGGGCGGGGGCGACCGGCACCCCGCTCGTGCCGCGTGGCGCGGGGAGCGGGATGGCGGGCGGGAGCGTGGGGCGCGGCGTCGTCGTGGACCTGAGCCGGGGGTTCAACTGGACTGCGCCCGACTGGCCGGGCCGGAGGCTGTGGGCCGGCGCCTCGGTCACGTGGGCCGAGCTGACGGCAGCCGCGCGACCCTTCGGCCTGCGGCTCCCCCCCGACCCGTCCTCCGGCGCGTTCGCGACGTCGGGCGGCATGGTGGCTACCAACGCAGCAGGGCCGCGCTCGGTGCGGTGCGGTAGCGTGCGACGCTGGATCCAGGCGATCGAGATCATCGGGGCGGATGGGGAAGCTAGGCGAATCAGGCGGGGAGCGGGGAGCCGGGAGCGGTTCACGCTGTCGGCCGACCAGCGACGCCTCGTCGAAGCCCGCTCTCCCAAAACCCGTAAGAACTCGGCGGGGTACGCGCTGAATCATTTCGCCGACTCCGGGGACGAGCTCGATCTCCTGATCGGGTCGGAGGGGACGCTGGCGTTCGTCACCGCGGTCGAGTGGCGGCTGGAGCGGATTCCCGCCGACGTGGCGGGCGCGGCCCTGGGGTTCCGGAACCTGAAGCAGCTCGCGGAGGCGGTCCCGTACCTGGTGGCGCTCAACCCTTCGGCGGTCGAGCTCTTGGACCGGACGCTGCTCGACGTCGTGCGGGATGTGGGCGCCCCCTCCGGCCTGCCCGAGGGGCTCGAGGGACTCCTGCTGATCGAGTTCGAGCGTGAGACTCAGGCGGCGGCGCGAGGGGTGGTCGGGGACGCGGTGCGCGGCCTGCGCGGCAGCACCGCGCACGTCGCGACGGCGGTCGACCGGGCGAGCCTCGAGACGCTGTGGGCGGTGCGCCGCCTGGCGAGCCCCGCCCTGGCCCGCCTCCCGGACGACCGACGCTCACTGCAGGTGGTCGAGGACGGGTGCGTGCCGCTCGAGCGGCTGGCCGACTATATCACGGGGATCCGCGCGGCGGCGGATGAGCGCGGCATTCCGGTGGCGATCTTCGGGCACGCGGGCGACGGCCACGTGCACGTGAACGCGCTCCCCGACCTGGCCGCCGCCGGCTGGCGGGATGCGCTGGCGGCGCTCTACACCGACGCGACCGAGCTGCTGCTCCGATTGGGCGGGACGCCGAGCGGCGAGCACGGGGTGGGGCGGCTGCGCGCCGGCCTGTTGGAGCGATTCTACGGCCCGGAGGTGACCGGGCTGTTCCGGGAGCTGAAGCACGCGTACGACTCGCGCGGCACGCTCAACCCGGGTGTTATAATCCCCTCGGCTGATTGGGCGCCCCTCGCCGATCTCAAGGTCGGGCCGGAGGCGACGCCGATTCCCGACGACATTGCCGCCCGGCTGCGAGAGGTGGAGCGGACCGCCGGCTGGGCGACACCCAAGCTCGATCTGGCAGCCGCGAGCCTCTAACCCCTAGCCCCTCGCCCCCATGGACGTCTTCCGCGCCCCTCGCGTCACGCTGATCGCCCGGCCTGAGTTCCTCGAGCCCGAGCACCTGCGGGTGCAATGGCAGGGCAGCGGCTCCGCCGGCGAGCGCCTCGCCGAGTTCGCCGGCCGGATCTGCTACATGAGCCAGCACAACCCGGCAAACCGGTCGACGGCCGATTACCTCGAGAACATCAAGAAGCAGGGCCACGGCTCGGTGCTGGAGCACGCGGTCTACGTGCTGCTGATCGAGGGCATCTCGCGCTCCTGCTCGCACGAGCTGGTGCGACACCGAGCGGGGTTCGGCTACTCCCAGCTGTCGCAGCGCTACGTGGACGAGTCGCACGCCGCGTTCGTCGTGCCGCCAGCGATGCTGGGCGACCCGGTGCTCGAGTCGGAGTGGGAACGGGAGGTGGCGGACGCCCAGGCGGCGTACGTGCGCGCGGTGGAAGCGCTGATGCAACGCTATGCGTGGATCGGGGACAAGGTGCACCGGCGCAAGGTGGCGCGCGAGGCCGCGCGCAGCGTCCTTCCCAACGCCACCGAGGTGAAGATCGTCGTGTCGGGGAACGCGCGCGCGTGGCGTACGATGCTCGAGCTGCGCGCGAGCGAGGGCGCGGAGCTCGAGATCCGGCGCATGGCAATCGCGTGCCTTCGCGTCCTGCAGCGCGAGGCGCCGGCGCTGTTCGCCGATTTCGAGATTTATCTCGCCGACGACAAGAACGACGCCGCGCGCGTCGCGTACCACAAAGTTTGACGCGCGTCGATCAGAAAAAAATTCCCGACTTGCCTATTGCGCATCGCTTCCGTCTTTCTTATTCTCTACTCGACAACGCGTTTCGATCACAGACCGCACGAGCGGCCTTTTTTTGTAGGAGGTCACCCGAGACCACATGCGAATCGGTCTCGCATACAACGAAAAACCCGATTCCGCGCCCGCCGCCGAATCCGACGGTACCGGCGATGCGTTCGCCGAGTGGGACGACCCATCCACCATCACGGCGGTGGAGCAGGCTCTCGGTCTCTTCGGCAGCGTCACCCGGCTCGAAGCCGATCAGTTCTTTCCGCAAAACGTCGTCCTCGCGGGCCCCGATCTCGTCTTCAACATGGCCGAAGGGCTCCACGGCCAGAGCCGTGAAGCCCTCGTCCCCGCGATCTGCGAGTACCTGAACATCCCGTATACGGGCTCGGACCCGCTTACCCTGGCGCTGTCGCTGCACAAGGGTCGGACCAAGGAGACGCTCGCGTACCGCGGCGTGCCCACCGCTCCGTTCACCTGCATCGAGACGGTCGGACAGGTCGAGCGCATGGCGCTGCCGTACCCCGTGTTCGTGAAGCCGGTCGCCGAGGGATCGGGGAAGGGCGTGTTCGCCACCAACCTGTGCGCGAACGTCGCCGCGCTGCGCGAGCGGGTCCGGTTCCTGCTCGAGCGCTACGCCGAGCCCGTGCTGGTCGAGACCTACCTCCCGGGTCCCGAGTTCACCATCGCGATCCTCGGGAACGGCCCGGAGGCATATTGTCTCCCGGTGATCGGGTTCGATTTCTCGACACTTCCCGCGGGCGCGGCACCGGTGTACGGCTACGAGGCAAAGTGGGTATGGGACCGCCCTGAAGCACCGCTCGCAATCTTCCAGTGCCCAGCGCGCGTGCCGGCGGCGCTGTCCCGCGAGATCGAGCGCACCGCGCTCGACGCCTACCACGCCCTCGGCTGCCGCGACTGGTGCCGCGTGGACCTCCGGGTGGACCGGTTCGGCGTGCCGAACGTCCTCGAGCTGAACCCCCTGCCGGGCATCATCCCCGATCCGGCCATGAACTCCTGCTTCCCCAAGGCGGCGCGCGCCGCAGGGTTCGGCTACGACGAGCTCATCCAGGAAGTGGTCCGCATCGCCTGGCGCCGGCTGACGGGACGGGAGCTGACGGTCGAGCCGGGGACCCGCCGCGCCTCTCCGGCCCAGCAGCGGGCGGTGGTGGGCGCGTGAAGGTCGTCATCCTGTTCGACCCGGGGGCCGAAAACTGGACGCCGGAGGACATCCGCGGCGTGATGAAAGCCGTGGACGAGATCGGCGCGATCTTCGCCTCGATGGGCCACGAGATCCGCAAGGTCCCGGTCCGCCACGACATGCGCTGGTTCCAGGTGGCGCGCCGGGCGGATCTCGTGTTCAATCTGTGCGAAGGCGTTCACGGGAAGAGCGAGTGGGAAGAGCACGTCGTGGGCACGCTCGAATTCGCGGGGATCCCCATCACGGGTGCGAGCCTCTGGACCCTCGCGGCATGCCGTCGCAAGCCCATCGCGAACGCCTTGCTCCAACTGGCGGGTCTCCCTATTCCCCGCTGGACGGTCGCGCAAGGCAAGATCGAGGACGACTTCCCGCTGCCTGCCATCGTCAAGCCGGCGGCGGAGGACGCGAGCGCGGGGCTCGACCGCGGCTCCATCGTGAGCGACCGCAAGTCGCTGCGCGCGCGCCTGGCGGCCATGACGGAGCAGTTCGACGAAGTGCTCGTCCAGGAGTACATCGGCGGCCGCGAGTTCAACGTCGGCTTCGTCGGGAGCCGCGTGCTCCCGATCGCGGAGATCGACTTCAGCCGCATGCCCGAGGGCGCCTGGCCCATCCTCACGTACGCCGGGAAATGGGAGCTCGGCTCCGCCGACGACCTCGGCTCGGTGCCCGTGTGCCCGGCCGGCATCCCGCAGAAGCTCGCCGATCGCCTCATCCGGGTCGCCGACCTCGCCTGGCGGACCATGCAGGGAAAGGGCTACGGCCGCATCGATCTCCGGGTGGACGACCAGGGCCGGCCCTGGGTGCTCGAGGTCAACCCCAATCCAGACCTGAACGACGACGCCGGCCTTTCCCGCATGGCGAAGGTCGCCGGCTGGGACTACGCGGAACTGGTGCGCCGGATCGCGGAGGTGGCGCTCCGCGAGGCACAGGGCGCCAAGGCGGCGCGTGAGCTGCTCGCTCCGTCCCGTCGGCCACGCGCAACGCGCACCGCTTGAGCGGCTCACGGCGGCCACCGGCCTGTTCCGGCCGGACGAGGTCGCCATCGCCGTGGAGCTGCTCGACGACGCCCTCGCGGGCGACGACGACTACCGCTTCCTGGGCGCGTATGCGGATGACCGGCTCGTCGGCTACGCGTGCTGGGGTCCGACGCCGGGCACCGCGAGAACCTTCGATCTCTACTGGATCGTCGTCGATCCGACCTGTCAGGGTAAGGGCGTCGGAACGCAGTTGCTCCACGCCGTCGAGCACAAACTGACGATGGACGACGGACGCCTCATCGTCGTCGAGACGTCGTCGCGCGCCGACTACGCACCTACGCGCGCCTTCTACGAGCGGCGCGGCTACAGCCAGGCGGCCCGGCTCCCGGGCTACTACGCCCCCGGCGACGACCTGGTGATCTATCTCAAGGATCTGACGCATGGAGTCCTGGCAACAGCTACTGCGTAAGCAGAGCATCGCCTCGCTCGAAGCGCTCGTCGCCAAGTTCGGCGCCGAGCACTTTCCCGACCTCGAGCGGCTGCGACAGGCGGCGGAGAATTTCGAGTTTCGGATTTCCCCCGCCATGGTGGACCTCATCAAGGCGCCGGGCGACCCCATCTGGCGGCAGTACGTGCCCGACCTGCAGGAGCTCGAAGTACACGACGGGCTGGTGGACTCGTTGGCCGAGGACGCCAACTCGCCCGTGCCGAACATCACCCACCGCTATCCCGACCGGGCGCTGTTCCTCGTGTCGCCGGTGTGCGCCGCGTATTGCCGCTTCTGTACCCGGCGGCGCAAGGTGGGCGACCCCGCAAAGATCCCCATGGCCGAGCTCGAGTCCGCGTTCCGCTACCTCGAAGAGCATATCGAGATCCGCGACGTGATCATGTCGGGTGGGGATCCCCTGCTGCTTTCCGACCGGCGCATCGACGAGCTCTGCAAGCGCCTGCGGGCCATCCCGCACCTCGAGGTCATCCGGATCGGCAGTCGGGTGCCGTGTCATCTCCCCGAGCGGATCACGCCGGAGCTGTGCGGGATACTGAAGCAATACCATCCGCTCTACATCAACACGCACTTCAATCATCCCGACGAGCTCACGCCCGCGGCGGTGGCGGCGCTCGGCCGTCTCGCCGACGCAGGCGTCCCGCTCGGGTGCCAGACGGTGCTCTTAAAGGGCGTGAACGACGATCCCGAGGTGATGAAGCGGCTGATGCAGAAACTGCTCGCCGCGCGGGTGCGGCCGTACTACATCTACATGTGCGACCAGGTGGCAGGGGCGGAGCACTTCCGCACGACGGTCGAGAAGGGCCTGGAGATCATCCGGGCGCTGCGCGGGTGGACCTCTGGGCTCGCCGTGCCGCACTTCGTGATCGACGCGCCGGGGGGCGGGGGGAAGATCCCGCTCCTGCCCGAGTACGTGGAGTCGATCAGCGACGACGCGGTGGTGCTCACGAACTACGCGGGCAAACGGTACGTTTACCGGCAGCCCGCCCGCGAGAAGTCGGTTCTCATCGGATAGCGTCACGCGGTGTGGCGACGACGCGACACCGGCGTTGCCGCCGTGATGGCGGCGACGGCGCCACAGTTCTTGCTCCGAAGTGCATCGGAGCGCCGGGTGGCCCCCTTCTCCTTTCTCGTTATCGCCGCGCTGGTGTGCGTCGGCGGCCCGATCGCCGTGGCGAGCGCCCAGCGACTGGACCTTCCCGCGGCGCCCCCGCCCTCCGGCCTCGAGCGCACCGCTGCGGCCGAACGGTACGAGCCGGTGTTCGAAGCGCTGCGCAAGCTGGCGCCGCTGGACGATCGCGTCGCGCCGGTGCGGAATCTCACCTTGCGTCGGGACGTCATCCAGTTCCACCTCGAGGACGGCAACCTTTTCCTGGCGACGCCGGTCGCGGGCCGCACGATCGGCGCGGTATTCGTGGGACGGGGCTCGGTCGGGTTTACACCGCCGCTCGCCATCGAGAGAGGGGAGGTGCGGCGCGTGCTCGGGGATTCCGTCGTGGATGCCCGGATCTCGTCCGCCGCCTTCATCTTCACCGATTCCACGCTGGCCGAGCTCGAGCGGCAGCTCAGCTTCGGCCCGCGTCCCGCGGCGAGCCAGGGGACCGGCGTCCTCGGCGACGCGATCGATCACCTCGTGGACGGGCGGCAGGTCGTGCAACCGACCCTCATCACCACCTTGCTGAACGGCGACGCGAACGGGTTCTTCTACGCCCACGTCAAGCGGGAGCACGGCGAGGACCTGATGTTCATGATGGATCCGGACGACGATGAGCAGGTCTCGCTCCTGCGCGCCGGGCGGGAGGGGCAAAAGGTTCAGGTCGTCGCCGAGTTCCGGCGGGCGGAGGATTTGCACGACACCACGACGGCGGACCCGGAGCGGGGGCAGGCGCTCAAACTCGTCGCCTATCGCATCGAAGCGACGATCGCGAAGGGGCTCGGATTCTCGGCGGTATCCACCGCCCGGCTCACCGCCCGACGCGCGGGAGGCGGCTGGGCCCGGTTCAACCTGCTCTCGGAGCTGGACGTGGACTCCGTACGCGAAGAAGGGGGCCGGGCCGTGAGCATCTTCCGCACCAAGAAGACCTCCGAGCTGTGGATTCGGTTCGATCCGGCGCCCCGCGCGGGAGACACACTCGCGGTGCGGGTCGCGTATCACGGCGACCTCATCGGCTACACGTCGATCGTGGAAGGCATCACGCGGCGGTGGCCGGGCTGGCTCAGGGTGCAAAGTGCCACAGCACCCGATCAGTGGTTGTTCGTGAAGTCGTCCTACAACTGGTTCCCGCGATACGGCGGACAGGCTGCGGACGTCGACATGACGTTCCACACCCCGAAGCGGTACCGGTTCGCGAGCATCGGCCGGCTGGTCGAGTCACATCTGGAAGGCGACGTCGTGACGTCGCATTGGGCCACCGTCCGGCCCGCCGACCAGGTGTGCTTCAGCCTCGGTACGCTCGACGAATTCAAGATCACCGATCCTCGCATTCCGCCGGTCACCGTCCACACGAACGGCGAGGCGCATCGGCAGCTCGACAGGTTCTTTCTCACGCTGCAAAGGGAGCTCCAAGGGTCGGTGTTCCTGTCGAGGTTCCTCTCGACGCGCTCACCCGAGGAGGATGTGGGTGCCGACGTGGCGAACAGTCTCGCGTTCTTCACCCGAGTGTACGGTCCCCCGCTGTTCGACCGGTACTATGCCGCTGAAATCCCGTTCAGCTACGGGCAGGCCTTTCCGGGCCTGATGTATCTGCCGGTGTGGACCTTCCAGGCGATGAGCGACAGCGGCTACGACGAGATCCTCCGCTCCCACGAGATGGCGCACCAGTGGTGGGGGATCGGCGTCGAGCCGGCGGGATACCGCGATGCATGGCTGTCGGAGGGGTTCGCGGAGTTCTCAGGTCTGTGGTACATGCAGCTCATTCTCAGGGACAACGACAAGTTCTTCCGGCACCTCAAGCACTGGCGACGGGAGATCCGCGGGCGGCGCAAGGACGCACCGCCGATCGGGATTGGATGGCGGGCGGGACAGCTGAGCCCCCGGGACTACAGTCTGATGACGTACTACAAGGGCGCCTGGGTGCTGCACATGCTCCGGAACCTGATGATCGATCTCCGCAACATGAACGAAGACGCCTTCATCGCAACGATGCAGGATTTCTATCAGGAGCATCGCGGCCGCCGGGCCTCGACGCGGGATTTCCAGAAGGTGGTGGAGCAGCACGTGGGTATCGACATGAGCTGGTTCTTCGACGAGTGGGTGCAGAGCACCGCCATTCCCACCTATGTCTTCTCGTGGCACGCCGAGCCTGCTCAGGGCGGGCACTACACCGTGCGGCTGCGGGTGCGCCAGGAGGACGTGCCCGCGCACTTCATCATGCCCGTGCCCCTGAAAATCGGGTTCGCCGACACCTCGCTCCACGCGTACGTGCGGATCAGAGTGACCGGACCCGTGACCGAGGCGACCCTGGACCTGCCGGCGGAGCCGAAACGGCTCGAGCTCAACCCGCTGGAATCGGTGCTCGCGGAAGTGCAAGAGGAAAGCTGGGAGGAGTCGCCTACGTCTCCGCGATGATGCCCGTCCGCAGTGCGAACCGCACCAGCTCCGGTCGGTGCAGGAGCCCCAGCCGGTCCTTCAAGCGTGCGCGGTACTCGTCCACCGTCCTGGGGCTGACCGACAGCTTCAGGCCGATCTCCTTCGAGCTGTGACCCAGCGCGAGTAGCGCCAGCACCTGTCGCTCGCGCGCGCTCAACCGTCCCGCCGTCACTTTCTCGTCGTCTACCTGACCCGCCCGGCGATAGCGGTGCAGCACCATGAGTCGGGCCGCGTCCTGGTCGAGGAATAGTCGGTCGTCGGCCACCGCTCTGATCGCGCGCGACAGCTCCTCCACCGGAGCGACCTTCTGCATGAAGCCGCTCGCACCCGCCTCGAGCGCATCGCTCAGCTGCGCCTCCTGGGGCAGCGCGGTGAGCACGAGGATTTTGGCGCCGATGCCGAGCGCGACGATACGGCGCGTGGCCTCGATGCCACCCTTCCCGGGCATGGCGAGGTCCATCAGGACGACGTGCGGTCGCGTGGTCTTGGCCAGCGCCACGGCCTCGCTCCCGCTCGCCGCCTCGCCCACGACGACCAGACCCGGCTCTTTTTCCAGCAGCGCACGCAGACCGGCCCGCAGGACGGCGTGATCGTCCGCCAGGAGAACTCTGATTTCTCGCCCACGGCTGGGGCTACCGGTATCGACCACCGACGCGTCTCCCACTCCAAGTCCCCTAGCAGTCTTAGCAAGATCCGTGCGCTAGCGGAAGAGTTGCGTCGTCGCCACAGGACGTGTCTTACGGTAGCTGCCAAATCTCCACTCGGTTCCCCGAGAAGATGGGGACCAGCACGCGTTTACGCTTGCCGTCGTATCCGATGTCGGCCGGGCTGGGCACGCCGGTAATCAGCTTCACTTCCTGTCCGGTCTCGTAGCTCGACACGGTCGAGTCGCTCCAGCTCGAGATGAGCATCCGACTCCCGGCCATCTCGACGCCGTCGAACCCACCCGGGCCCTTGGCGATCACGCTCGGCGCCTTGTCGCCCGGCTTCCACGCCAGCACCGAGCGCCCCCCAAATTGCACGACGATGAAGCGCTTGCCCACGGAGTCCAACGTGATCCCGTTGGGCCGGCCAAGCGTGTCGCCTCGCACCGCGACGGTCACCTGCCGGTCCGTGCCGATCCGGAAGATCCGATCGGGCCCCGGATGCAGCACGTTGCCCACGTCGTCGAACCGAATGCCGGTATCGGTGATGTAGAGCGCGCCGGTCTGCGCGATCGCGATGTCGTTCAGGAATACCGCCCCCAGACTGGCCAGGCTCACGCTGTCCCGCGGCGCGCCGGTCTTCGCGTCGAATGAGCGGACCATGTCGATGTCCGCTACCCACAACGTGTCCCCCCGGAGTGCCAGCCCTTTCGGGGCGTTCAGGGTCGCACCGCCGTGCCCACCCTCGATGAATTTGAGGTTCTCGACGGCGCCATCCGGACGCACACGGCTGATGAATCCGTTGTTGTCCTTCGTCGTGGGACCGCCGTTGATGTTGGAGACGAAGTAGATGTCCTGCGCCGGGTCGTGCAGCACGGATTCCGGCGTCAAGAACCCTTCCACGGTCCCGACCTTGGTCGCGCCGGGACCGGGGGGCGGCGCGGGGGTCGTCAGCGCCGTCGGCTGCGCCACCGGCGCCGAGGGCGTCGTGTCCGTCAACGTCGTGTCTGACTGCGGCGGTGAGCGTCGCTCCATCGGCGGGCACGCGGCGCCAAGGACGGCGACGGCGGCCCAGAGGACGGTCCCTCTCATGGGTGATCTTCCTCCTCGGCTACTGCCTTGATGTGCCGCAGCACTCGCGCATGGATCATCGCGACGAGGCCACCGGCAGGCAGCGTCCAGTAGGTCTGCGGAAACATGTCCACCACGTATCGCGTCCGTCCCTCGAGCCTGGTGCGGTTCCCCGGCAACGCGACGAGTCGGAACTCCCCATGGGTCGCACGGAAGTACCCGGCCAGGTGCGGCGGGTTCACTTCCGGGTAGGGGCTCCATTCCCGCATCGGAGGCGCCTGGGCCGTGATGTCGAACCCCAGCCGTCGATTCTCCTCCCACACCGTGATCGGCTCGACGAAGCTGCCGGTGGTGAAGTCGCAGTAGCGCGTCGCCCCGACGCCCGTGCCCTCGATCCGGGCGCGCAGCGGCGCCGCGACGCCGGCCCGGAACAGCCAGTCGCGGGGCGGTGGCAGCTCCGGAAACGTGACGACGTGTCGCCAGACGACTGCCGGCGGGGCGTCGATGTCCACCGCCGTGACGACCTCATGTGACGGCGCGG
>Ga0209161_10004279_pt1 | contig 11374 bp, 12 predicted proteins | sample GraSoiAngelo_155_FD_186169 | JGI IMG/M metagenome (GOLD analysis project Ga0209161, IMG submission 186169) | Grasslands soil microbial communities from the Angelo Coastal Reserve, California, USA - 14_1009_13_30cm (SPAdes) (version 2) | ecosystem: Environmental > Terrestrial > Soil > Grasslands...
CCCATCAATGTTAGAAGTCGTTTCGTATCGTCCAATACTGATCCGGTGACACGACCAGTCATGACAGCCTTTGACCATGCCTTCGCATAATCCTTCTTCGTAACAGCCTTGACATACTCCGCTTCCGCTTTCTTTCGCGCTTCCCGCCGCATCTCTATTGTTCTCCTCTTCAATGGGTTTGGTTTTCCGTCGAAGACGAAGACTGGCTTCATGTTGAAATCGGCTATCAGCCGACTGGTTCTCGTGAGCAGACCGATAAGGTGGGAGGTTACTCGTCCTTGGGAGTCGGTGAAGAGGCTACCGTCTCGTTTTCTGACGAGCGCCAAGAACTGGTGGATTTCAATGCTGGCGTCGATCGCGAAGGACTTGCCTTTGAGAGCGTTGAGACTGATCTGCTCTCTCTTCAGAATCGGCGTAAGCATCACTCCCAAGAAACCCCCCTCCTCCATCGTTAGTCAGAGTGATTCGATGCTCTTTAAGCAGAAGATGATCGAAGGGTTGTATCGACAAGAAATATGGAAAAATGACTAGGCTGCGAAGAGTCGGGCTTCGTCTGCCCACCCTGTCGCGGACTGATTCTTGACTTGGAGGGATTAGCTAGTTGTTTCCGGGCGGAGTAGGCTCTGGGGGTGGAGACGGGTTGAATGGCTCGTGAGGGAACACGAATGAACCTGTATCGTCCGATGGCTTTGTGTCGTGGCCTGATTCGTGGTGACTTGTGTGGGTTGTTTGCTGAGTTCCCTTTGAGGTGTGAGGGCGACCAGTCTTGGGCGAGGCGGATTTCTTCGGGGAGGCTGGTGTCTTTTTCGTTCTTCCTGAACCGGCCTTTAATCTCTGTACTTCTCGTTTCAGGCTGTCGATCTCGTTGATTGCCGCGTTTAGGTCGGCGGTGAGTTCTGACGCTAGTTTGTTGAATACCTTAGCTAACTCCTGTAGTGCTTTCTTTGTCCTTGTAGGTGAAGCTGGCATAACCTTGCACTCCTCGAATAGAATAGTGTAAACGTGCTGTAACCTACGTCGATAGAATGCGTGGACAAGAATTCAACTGGGACGAAGTTGGGTTGTGGAGTTCTTGCCGAGTCTTCACTCTACTCTAGAATCGGGATTATCCTGAGCGTGTATTAACAGAAAACGTAACCATCATCGGGATGGGTCGAGCACCACTATGCGTTTGTTCTGATGAGATCACAGGTTCTATTGGCGAAGGTTCGATGAGAGTCAAGGGAAGCAGAGGAAGTCTCCTTCTCCTGGCCCTCTTTGTTAGCCTGAGCATCGTAGCTCTTAGCTCTGTAACTCCAGTCTATGCCAGGGGTGGATCGGGTGGGGGAACGATCTACTCGTGCGCTGTCACCGCGACCGTCTCGAGTGGAAACTTCTACGTAAAGACAACCGTCAATTCCGCCAGTGGCAGTACCCTTCCTGGTCCCAGCGAAACCAACAACCTCAACTCGTACCAGAACGGGGTCCTGTACAATACTCAATCCGTGAAGTACACGGTTTCCTCCGGGACCACTACTAGTACCGTTACTGTGCCCGTGCCGTCGAACGGGGCGGGAACCTATAGTTTCCAGTCTGCGATACTCAACAGCAAGGGGAGCCAGCTGACATCGTGCTCAGGGACATATTCTCTCTAAGCAATCCTTAACCACCCTTTCTTTTTTTGAAGCTTTAATTCAATAGATCTCTCTTTGAGAAATCTACTTCTTGGCGGGAAAGCCTAGGGGTATTCTCTGTTTCAAGAACAGAATGCCCTTGCCTGGTACCATTTCAAACTCCGTCTCGGCGGAAGATATTTCACGCCCCGGCATTTTTCTCACTTGGAGAAAGCGGGTCAGGGACTTACCTTTCTTCACTAGGTTGAGGTCAATGACCCCATCGACCAAAGACTCGATGGTGAGCCTTGCGTCCTCTGGCATTGACCCTTTGGTCGAGGTGAATATGAATTTGCCCCCGCTGTTCTTGACTTTGGCGGCGATTACCTGCAGAAAGTTTACGCAGTCCTTAGCTTGAGCAGAGTTAAAGATCGGTGTGACTGAATCCAACAGCACTGTAGTGGGGCCTTTCGTCTTGTCTAGCATGTTGGTTACTTGAATGCTGATTTCAGTGAAGTCGGTGGGATCTCTAATCGTCCCGCTTTCGACTCCAGCCAGTGCAGAATAAATATCCAAGACTCGCAGATCCCCCTGTTCCAAGTAGGGCGTTATGTCCCAACCCATGCCCTTCATCCTCTTCTGAACCTCAGACGGAAATGCATCGTAGGAGAGCAACCCGCAGGGCTTTCCGGCTTTCAAGTCTCGGTAGAGGAGTTGGAGGCCCAGTGTCGAAGTTCCAGCACCAGCATTCCCAGCCAACATCAAGGACATTGGCGGCTGAAGCTCTCCTCCCGTGAGCTTGAATAGGTCGTCGAAGGGTCTTGTGGTCTCGTTGAATCTCTTTAGGAATACTGTGGTGCCCAGACCTCCTCCTATGGCTAGGGCGATGACGGCGTAGAAGAATGGGCTAATTGTCGACACAGGGCTGACGGGCTGGTGGACCTGAAACCTATAGGTCACAGGGGTGCTGGGACCACTATTCCCATAGGAGTCATTCAAGCTGTTCGCGGGAAAGACCAAATCCCAAGCCCCACCCGGATCGCCGGACGTGATCTGGAAACCGGAAGGCGTGTAGTACAACCCCCGATTAGAATCGTAGATGCTGGTTAGATTCGCTACGAATGCTCCAGATGGATTTCTGACCTGAAGATTGAAGGCGCCCTGTCCTAGGAATCCCGAGCTCGAGTATGCAATCCTGAATGTGGCGTAGAGGCTGTCCCCCGGATTGAAGTCTGAGGTTGGGGCTTGGTAAGCGTTTGTTGTTGCAAGTCCTAACACGATGAGCTGGGCAGAGGAGATGGTTACAATAGTGGAGCTTGAGCCGTAGTTTCCACCAACTAGCGTACCGGTTACGGTAATATTCCAGGGCCCAATTGCGTCTCCCAGCTGTATCAGGTATTGCCCAGAGTAGCTCCCGGGCTGAGTCTGTGATAGAGGAAGTGTTCCTTTCGGCGTTGTAGCAGTCGCTGAACCTGTGGTAACTGGTAGCCCTCTCGCGTCGGAAAGCAAAGCGGTTATGGTGGCACCGCTTCCTCGGTAGAGGTTTGCCCCTCCACTTGGTGAGGTAATGGCGACTGATATGAGGTGGGTCACGGCGAAGGAGGTTGTTGCAACTCCTGTTTGAACTGGATTCGGCGATGTCTTGTCAACGCTTACCATGTACGTTCCCTCGATGTCAGTGTTGATTGTTCCTGAGACCTGTGTCCAGCTGCTGAGGGGTTGCGGATAAGTTATGGCGACCACTCCTCCCCCTGTAGAGTTGGCAGACCTAGATAGTGATACCCAAGCCGACCCCGATCCGCTTGGCTTGGTCACGGTGATCCTGAAGGTATAGGAGGCCCCTGCTGTGCCCCCGTTCCAGGAGACAGTGATTGTTACGTTCTGGCCCAGATTGATGGTTGAGGGAACTGCGTTCACCGCATACCCTATTGCTCCCCAAGCTTTGTCGGTGGTGAAAGATAGAGCTACGATGGAGAGCGCGATGCAGAGCGCTATGCCTGCCTTTGTTCTCAAGTTTTTCTAGCTGCCGCTATTTCCCCAACCGGCCGTTACTCCGGATCTTGCTCGGAAAGGACAAGCTGTGCGTGAAGGCTTGTGTTACTCCGTGAAAGGCCGGTGAGTTACAATAGGTGCGTTGGCGCACACGGAAAAAACTAAAACTGTGACTAGGTAGGATCCCAAAAAAAGGGGGTCGGGTTTTTAGGCCGCCAAGGCAAGTTCGGTCTGTTAGTTACCGTCTTTCTTGCCGAGGTTATGCCGCTTTATGTATTGCCAGAGTCTCTTGGTCATCTCGGATGGGGTGACCTTCTGTCCTTCCTTCCCACCGAGTACAGTGGCGAGATGTTCGTCTAGTTCGATCCCATAGCCACCGAATGACCCTCTCTTGTTTGGCGTCAGGCTCACCTCCTTGGCCTAAAATCCTAAGCTCCGATGGTTACCTTCGCCAAGAGAGCTTTGAAATCCTCATTGTAACTGCTTCGCGTCACCCACTCGTTACAAATAACCCCCGAATCAGATCATGCTTTCCATCATAGTTGTCGATTCCTCTAGTTTCGCGTCTTAGGCGTAAGGTCGCGGGTTACAACAATTTCTTGAGCGGAGACTCGTTCAACATCTTAGTGCCTGGGTCCTTGGACACTGTCGCTGTTGCGTTAGACGTAATTGCCATTGGGGCCGTACTTGTCCTCACGACCCTATCTCTGATTCTCTCGAGAGGATTGAATGGTACAGGGCTGAGAAGTGGTTTCGCCCTTACCGCTGTCGCGGGCTTTGTCCAGATTATCGGAAGCGCGACGCAGTTCGCAGTAGACCTTGGGTTTACCAGCTCTAGACTGCCACCGAATATCTTCTCAGGAATCCAAGTATTGTTCCTTGTCCTATTGGCGTTGGCAGCCCAGAGCTTCTTCCCGGTCTGGTTCAAATCGTTCAAAGGCGAGAATAATCCGCCTAACCAGCCACGAGAGGACCCCCGCTCCTCACACGGATCTGTTTCTCCGACATCCAACTAGGATCCAGCAGCAAGAAACCCAGTAAAAACCCAACCATCGGTGACTTTCGATGGAATCAGGAGGTTGCATAATCAGGACAAACGGTTTGGTCCGCTAGTGTTTCATGGACTCAGGGAAAACGCACGGTCATCCGTCTAGAGTAGGGGCGACTATTTCTTGGAGAAGCTCATCGAGCAACCATGCTCGCCGCGAAGCTTTCCTTGGAAACCAAGCTCTAGAGTTTCCGCGGCCTTCCTGTAGCTGCCTATGCAGGTGCTACAAAATATCGACCTAGCCTGGGGCTTCGTCAGTCCGTATGCTTCCGCCTGTGCGAGCACGGATTCTATGCACCCGCAACGGTCCAGTCTCACTGTCCTAGACCCCTCGCCTGCTTCTACATCGTAGTCGCTAGCAAATGTCTCGCCCATACTTTCAGCCAAGTTCTGGGAAAGAGCCTCGACCCTACTTCCCTGGTTCTTCGCCTTTATCTCCTCAACTTTGAGATTGGCCTTCATGTCCGTCAGCATGTTCATAGCGGGCCCAACCGCGTCAAAGCCCGCGAGGCCGACAAAAGTGCCTACCTGGAGGAGGAGATAGTGAGCCAACGTCTTCCTCAGCAACTCATACCGTTCCTCAAGGCTTCGGGGACGCTTCGAATGAATGAGGTTGGACATACCGATTTCGATGGTCAATTCCTACCTACCCGTTTTTAAGTTATGGTGAACTTTAGTTCTGTAAATGTCGGACTCCGGCAAACCACCCGTGGAGAAGACATACCAGCCGAAGGAACAATATCCCTCTCTCCAGGCAGATTCTCTCCGGGACCCAGAATCGTTCTGGGCCGGCATTGCGAGTCAACTTGTCTGGCGCAAGAAATGGGACAAGGTTCTGAAATGGGACTCGCCCTTTGCCCAATGGTTTGTCGGAGGATTGTTGAACGCATCAGAGAATGCTGTGGACAAGCATGTGAAATCTTGGCGCAAGAACAAAGCGGCATATCTCTGGGAGGGTGAAAACGGAGAACGTCGGACAATTACCTACGGAGAGCTCCATCGCGAGGTGAACACGCTCGCCGTTGTTCTCCATAACCTTGGTCTCCGGAAGGGCGACACTGTAGCGATCTACATGCCCCTGGTCCCCGAGTTCCCGATTACAATGCTGGCTTGTGCGCGACTGGGACTGCCTTTCACTGTAGTCTTTTCAGGGTTCAGTGCGAAAGCGCTAGCCGAACGTATCCAAGATTGCGAGGCGAAAATCGTCGTGACTGCTGACGGTGGCTATCGCCGAGGAAAGGTCTTGGAACTAAAGACCGTTGTCGACGATGCTGTAAACGAGTCTCCTAGTGTGAAACATGTTGTTGTTTTTCGGCGGACAGGACACGTCGTGCCAATGATTGAGGGCCGAGATTATTGGTGGCACGATCTGATGGCGAAGACCTCCAGCTACATCGCGCCCGTGCCTGTTGAGTCTACTCATCTTCTCTACATTCTCTATACGTCAGGGACAACGGGTAAACCGAAAGGCGTTGCTCATGGGACAGGCGGCTATCTGGTGTTCGCCTATGCAACCCAGGAATGGGTGTTCGATGCGAAGGATGAAGATGTTTACTGGTGCACTGCAGACATAGGATGGGTCACAGGACACACGTACGTTGTGTTTGCCCCTTTGATGCACGGCCTCACCTCAGTGATGTACGAGGGAGCGTTGGATTATCCGGAACCAGATAGATGGTGGGACATAGTTGAACGTTATGGCGTTACGATTCTCTATACTGCGCCAACGGCGATCCGCTCACTAATGCGTCATGGAGACGATCTCCCCAAGCAACATGACCTGGATAGCTTGCGCTTGCTTGGGACAGTTGGCGAGCCGATCAATCCTGCTGCTTGGCAATGGTATTTTGAGGTGATAGGGCGGGGCCGTTGTCCCATTGTTGATACATGGTGGCAGACCGAAACTGGGGGGATCATGATCTCGCCGAGTCCTCGGTTGGGGCTGGTCCAGTTGAAAGCCGGGTCCGCCACGTTTCCGCTGCCCGGCATAGAGACGGATGTTGTTGACGAGAAGGGTAAACCCCTACCACCTGGCGAGAAAGGATTCCTCGTCATCAAGAGGCCTTGGCCGGGTATGTTCATGACCCTTTACAAGGACCCGGAACGGTATCGCCAGGTCTACTGGACCCGATTTCCGGGGCTCTACTATCCAGGGGACTATGCCATGCGCGATTCGGATGGTTACTTCTGGCTCCTCGGGCGAGCGGACGAGGTAATCAAGGTGGCGGGTCATCGGCTTGGAACAAAGGAGGTGGAAGACGCGCTCGTCAGCCATCCATCGGTGGCAGAGGCTGCAGTCGCAGGCAAACCCGATCCGGTGAAAGGCGAATCTATCGTTGCCTTTGTGACGTTAAGAAAAGTGGCTAACCCCTCCAATCATCTCTCTGAGGAATTGAAGCAACATGTCCGGAGGATGATAGGTCCTATCGCGACCCCTGAATCCATCTATTTCGCCCGGCTTCTCCCAAAGACGAGGAGCGGCAAGATAATGCGACGAGTCATCAAAGCGGTCGCCGCCGGGGGCCCGATTGGAGATCTTTCGACACTAGAGGATGGCGCGTCAGTAGAAGAAGTTCGTCAAGCTATTGAAGCGCTTCAGACGGCGGAAAAGACGACCTAATAGAGTGGGGAAGGCTTTGCATCTAGTGCTGATTCTTTATGATGAAGTTGAAGGTTATGAACATCGCCCACAATGGAAGGGCTATTGCAAGTGCGACTGGGACGCTCTTCCGGAAGATCTTCGAGCCGTCTAGGGGAGGGACTGGCAGCATGTTGAAGGATCCAAGTCCCACGTTAAGCAAGAGCCCAAAAAGGGCAACTGTATAGAGGAAGCCAACTGGAACAGAAAACAACACGACCAAGAAAAAGATGGCGAATCCAAGATTGATTCCCGGTCCAGCTGCCGAGATTATCATATTGTCCTCTTCCGGATCGCTAGTTCCTCGACTTGAATTGTACCCGTAGAACCCAGCTGCGGAAGGGGAAATGTAAACCGCTCCTGGAGCGCCGAAGACGAGTCCTCCGCCCGAGATGGTTACAATGGATATGGTGAGAACAAGTCCCCAGATCCAGAGACGGAAATGGGCGAGATATCCCCGTCGTATCGCGACAAACTTGTGTCCCATTTCGTGAAGGATGAATCCAGTCGCCGTGGCGACAAAGCCGGCTATCACAACATCAAGACTGCCTGCTCCTGTCAGTAGACCAACAAGCTTTTGGTAAGTGATTGCGACAGAGAGCACGATCCAGGCGACGATGATGGAAAGGATTTCTCCAGAGCTGAATTGTGACGACAGAGGGTAACTACCTGGTGAGAGGAGCTTTGGATCTCGATATTTTACTTTGCGTCCGCTCAGAGAGCGCTTGTCCTTTGGGACCAGCTCTCTATCTTCCTGCGTGAGAGAGTTGCCACAACCTAGGCACCACTCGGACTGCGACCGCTAGCTATTGGTAGAGAAGGCACTCCACGAGCCTATCCTGAACTTGCGTCTGGCGCAACTGGTTTGGCGGGTGGAAACGAACCATCACTGTTCTCTTCTGCGCGGATACGGATTCGATGGCCTGAGTCATCGCCACAGGGGCCTCTGCGAGAATAGTCTCGACCCTTTCAACTGCTTTCTCAACACTCATCGGCTTGGCCTCCAGGCTGGCGACCAGGCCGTCTGCATGCCAGCCCTCGATAGGCCCTACAATACTCTCGTCATCACCCGCTCTTTTCGGGTCGGACAGGTGCTCATCCAGAAAATCAACGAAGTCGCGGCCCTCCCAGCCACAAGTGGCGAGAACAGCTGGGCATCTCGGGTGAAACCTGCATCCGGCTGGCGGATGAACAGCGTCCGGCACTTCACCCCTCGGCAAGACCTTCTCCTTTCTTTTGTCCGGATCAGGTATCGGGATGACTTGGAGCAATGCCTTGGTATACGGATGCTTGGGATCCGCATAGATCTCCCTAGCCGGGCCGATTTCAACAATCCTACCCATGTACATGATCGCTATTCGATCGCAGATGAACTTCGCAGTTGCCAGATCATGAGTGATGAAGAGATAGGTCAAACCATGTCGGCGCTTGAGGTCAAGCATCAGCTCCAGCACCTTAGCCCTGATCGACATGTCAAGCATGGACACTCCCTCATCCACTACCAACAGGTTCGGTTCCAGAATCAACGCTCGCGCGATCACAGCGCGCTGCTTCTGGCCTCCACTCAGATCACCCGGAAATTTGTCGTACAGCTGCTCTTCTGGCGTAAGCCCGACTTCTCTCATCGTATTCAACACTCGTTGTCGAACCCATTGCCCGAACGCCTCAGAGCCCGACTTTTGGGGGCCAAAAGCAGAGCGGTGAATCCAGAGAGGATGCCCAATTCCGCGCCCGATCGTCATAGCCGGGTTAAGCGATGCGTGAGGATCCTGGAATATGATCTGAATCCTCCTCCTCAAGGCCCGCAGATTCTCCCCACCGAGCTTTGTGATATTTTGACCTGCGAAGAAAATCCGGCCCGATGTGGGTTTGATCAGCCTGACACATGACCTACCTACCGTGGACTTCCCGCAGCCGCTCTCGCCGACAAGGCCCAATATCTCTCCGGCACGAATTCCAAACGAGACGCCATCAACAGCGTGGACGACAGCCTCCTCTCTCTGCAGGAGGCGCTGGATGAAAGGCAACTTCACGGGAAAATGGACCTTAAGATTGTCGAGCCTGAGCAGCTCGTTGGCCGGCTCGCCCTGAACCGCGACCACTGGAGCGCTCATAAGAACTTGTCTCCGAAATGACACGCGGCAAAATGTCCAGGCTCGAACTCGACCAGCGGGGGAACCTTCTCCATACAGATCGATTGAGCAAATGAGCATCGCGGGTGGAAGCGGCAACCTGATGGTGGCGCTATCAGATCTGGAGGACTTCCCTCAATCGAATGCAGCTCCTTTGTTTCTAGATGTATGATCGATGAGAGAAGGCCCTGTGTGTAAGGATGGAGCGGCTTGTGAAAAATGTCCCGGACGGAACCCAGCTCGACGAGTTTTCCGGCGTATAGGACCGCGACACGATCACAGACTTCGGCGACAATTCCAAGATTGTGTGTGATGAGCAAAAGAGACATGCTGTAGGCTTGTTTGAGATCTTGGAGAATCTCAAGAATCTGGGCCTCAACAATAACATCAAGAGAAGTTGTAGGCTCGTCAGCGATAAGCAGCGAGGGCTTTAGAACTAGAGCTAAGGCGATCATGATGCGCTGGCGCATTCCTCCGGAGAACTCGTGAGGATAGTTTCTGATCCGTGCCTCGTGGATTCCCATTGAAATGAGCGCTTCGCGGGCTCGTGTCCTGGCCTCGGTTGAGGAGACGGGTTCGTGTGCTTGAATCTCCTCTATGAAGTGGTCTTGAACGGTCATGAGAGGGTTGAGCCTGGTCATAGGGTCTTGGAAGATCAGGGCGATTTCCTCGCCTCGCAACCGTCGATACATTTGATTGGTTAGCATAGTGAGGTCCCTGCCGCGAAACAGGATCTTCCCTTCCACCTGGGTCCCTACGGGAAGGATTCCGAGAATCGCTTTCCCCAATGTCGATTTCCCGCAACCCGTTTCGCCAACTACTCCCAGAGTCTCTCCCTTCCGCACGATTAGATGGATTTGGTCGAGGGCTCCGACTTGACCTCGTCTCGTCGAGTAGCGGACGGAGAGATTCTCTATTTCGAGCAGAGGCTCCGTATCAGGCTCTCTCCTTCTTGAGGAGCGGGTTAATGATATCGTTTAGTCCCTCTCCCAGGAAACTCAGGCCTACTGTGAGAAGAATTATCATGAGTCCGGGGAAAAGGGACGTCCACCAAATGCCTGAGCCGAGAAATCTTTGGGCATCGCTGAGGTCTCGTCCCCAGTCTCCTGGTATGTCAATTTCCAAACCTAGGCCGAGATAGCTGAGCCCTGCCGCTGTAAGGATGGTGTCCGCCGCGCTCAAGGAGAATATGACAGGGATAACTATGACAACGTTGTATGCAATATACGACAGCATGATCGTCCAAGATCTTGCACCAAGTGCTCGGGCAGCCTCGACGTAGAGCTCTTCCCTAGTCGACAAGGTCTGATTTCTCGTCACGCGAAAATAGAGAGGAATGTAGATTACCGTAATAGCAATCCCTATGTTGAAAATTCCCTTGCCAATGACTGCAGCGATGAGGGCGGCAAGCAATAAGCCTGGGAAGGCGTAGACCGAATCCATAACCAGTACCAAAACACGGTCAACCTTGCCCCCAACAAAACCCGACAGGAGTCCTATGGGGAAACCTACTACGAGGGCGAGAAGAGCTCCGATCGCCATGATCATGAGCGACGTCCGAGTGCCCCATATGACGCGGGCGAAAACGTCTCTTCCAATACCATCGGTCCCCATCACGTGTTGGAGACTCGGTGGTAGGAGGATGGGATAGGCGAGGGCCTTTGTTTGGTCAATGGAAACTAGGACCGGCCCAAAGATTCCAACGAGAATAAACGCTATCAGCGTTCCGAGACCTATCCAAGAGAGTATTCCGGGCAGTGTGTGCCTTTCCCTGATTAACGGACGGAACGGCCGAACGAGGCGGGAGTGAAGCCACTCCAAGATTGAGAGTAATGCTTCACGTAGTTTGAGTCGTGGTTTCAGTATCGTACCCTCGGATCGATGAGACCGTTGATAACATCGATTATTACAGAGAGTCCTACGATGATGAGCGCGTACACCACTATGACCCCTTGAATCATAGGATAATCTG
>Ga0209161_10004280_pt1 | contig 11373 bp, 11 predicted proteins | sample GraSoiAngelo_155_FD_186169 | JGI IMG/M metagenome (GOLD analysis project Ga0209161, IMG submission 186169) | Grasslands soil microbial communities from the Angelo Coastal Reserve, California, USA - 14_1009_13_30cm (SPAdes) (version 2) | ecosystem: Environmental > Terrestrial > Soil > Grasslands...
CACGGGCTGCGCCGTCTGCACCTGGATGAGTGTCCCGCCGGTGAACTCGATCGAGTAGTTCAGCCCGCGCACCAGAAACAGGGAGAAACCAGGGATGATGATCGCCGCCGTGAGCCCGTAGGCCCACCGGCGCCATTTGATGAAATCGTAGTCGGCGGTGGCGAAGAGTCTGATCATCTCACACGCTCAGGGTGACCATGTCCGGCCGGCGATCGAGCCAGAGCATGTAGAAGGTGCGGACGACGAAGATGGCGGTGATCATCGAGGCCGCGATGCCGATGATCAGCGTGATCGCGAATCCCTGCACCGGTCCCGTGCCCACCAGATAGAGAATAAAGGCGGTCAAGGCCGTGCTCACGTTCGAGTCGATGATCGCGCTCATGGCGTGCTTGAATCCCTCGTCCACGGCCGTGCGAACCAGTTTGTCGTGCTGCAGCTCTTCGCGGATCCGCTCGAAGATCAGCACGTTCGCGTCCACCGCGATGCCCACGGACAGCACCAGTCCGGCGAGCCCGGGGAGCGTAAGGGTGAAGCCCAGCCCGGCCAGGCCGGCGAGCGTGAACACGACGTAGAGCCCGAGGGCCGCGACCGCCAGCATCCCCGACACGCGGTAATAGCCCACCATGATCAGGATGACGAGCGCCACACCGACGACTCCGGCGCGGATCCCGTCTTTAATGGAGTCCTGTCCCAAAGACGGGCCGATGGTGCGCTCTTCGATGATGGTGAGCGGCGCCGGCAGCGCGCCGGCCTTGAGCACGAGCGCCAGGTCCTGTGCGTCCTGCAGCGGCTTGGCCCCCAGCTCGATCTGCCCGCGCTGGCCAATCTGGCTCTTGATCACCGGCGGTTGGCCCACGACGCGCCCGTCCAGGATGATCGCCATGTAGTCGTTGACGTGACGGCCCGTCTCCCGCTCGAAAATGCGACCGCCACGGCGCGACAGCGTGAAGGTGACCACCGACTGGTTGGTGAGCGGATCGCGCAGCGCCTTGGCGTCTTGCAACTCCTCGCCGGTGATGATCGGCCGGTCCTCCACGGCGTAGAACGTCCGGTAGCTGCGCCCCGCGCGCGATAACACCTCGGTGCCCCACTTGAGCTCGATCCCGCGGGGAACGAGCCGCTGCACCTCCTGCCGCGCGAGCAGACTCTCGGCCACCGGCACGTTTTCCTCAGGCACCAGATACTCGCCCGGCAGCTGCCCCTGGAAGAGGAGGGAGGAAAGCGCCCCTGGAGCGTTGGCCTCGCTCGTGTCCTTGGGGGCCGGTTTCCCTTTCGGCGTCTTGGCCTTGGCCTTCGTCGTGTCCGCGCCGAACAACTGCGTCACGCTCGCCGCCGCGGCGCCTTGGCCGGCCGTCTTCACACCCGCCAGGCGCAGCGCCTTGTCGATCTCGGGGAGCGCATCGCGAAACTTGTTCTGCATGTCGGTGATGCGGAACTCGAGGAAGGCGGTGCGCTGAATGATGCCCTTGGCGCGCGCCGGATCCTTCTCACCCGCCAGCTCGACGATGAGACGGCAGCGTCCCTGGATCTGCACCACCGGCTCCGTCGTGCCGAACTCGTCGATCCGCGTGCGTACGACACGCGCCGCCCGCTGAATCGCGTCGGCGCAGTCGGGCACCGGCCCCTTGGACTGATCGACCTCGAGCGCGAGATGGATGCCGCCCTGGAGGTCGAGCCCCAGATTGATCGGCACGCGGCGGACCGTCGTGTCCTTCATACGGCCCGTGGCAGGGTCGCGCACGCGCTGCGTGACGTTCGTCGGGATCAGGGCCCAGATGCTCAGGGCCAGGAGGATGCCGACCGCGAAGAGTCTGGAGCGAATTGTCAGGAACATCGGGTCCCCCCCTACCCGTTGAGGGCTGAGCGTGCCGCCACCGCGTCCCGCTCGATCTGGTCCACCAGCGCCTGCCGCGACGGAAACGTCTGCGTGTCCCGCAACCGGCGCACCCACTCCACGATCACCGTCTCCCCGTACAGCTCCCCGCTGAAATCAAACAGATGGATCTCGAGGCCGCGCGCATGCACGCCGAACGTGGGCCGCGAGCCCTGATTCATCATGCCACCGTATCTCCTCCCTCCGCCTTCCCCCTTCCCCGGTAGCTCTACCCACACGGCGTACACGCCGATCGTTCGACCCCGTCCGGCGCCGCGCTCCACAATACCCCGCAGGCTGTAGGCCCGTCCCAGCCCGCGTGCCGCCGAGCTCAGGTCGCCATGCGCGACGGCGGTCCGGATCAACGATGAGGAGATCGGCTGGCCGTTGTCCGTCACGGCTCCCACCACCTCCACCGCGAACCCGTCTTCCCGCCCGAGCCTGCGCACCAGCTCCACGTCGCCCGAGCGTCCCCGCCCGAACCCATGGTCGTAGCCGAGCACCAGGTCTTCCATCTCGAACCGGGCCCGCAGCACGCCACGCACGAAGTCCTCGGGGCCAAGCCGCGCCAGATCGGGCGTGAACGCGATCACCTCCACCCGCTCGACTCCGAGCGCCGCGGCGAGCGCCCGCTTCTCGTCGGGCAGCGTGAGGAGCCGCGGGGCCGCGCTCGGGTTCACGACCTCGAGCGGGTGCGGATCGAACGTGACGAGCAGGCTCGGCCGCCCGGCCGCGCGGCCGCGCCGTACCACCTCGCTCAACACCGCCTGGTGCCCGCGGTGGATCCCGTCGAACGTACCGACCGTCGCGACGGTGCCGCTCACGGCTCCGCCACCACCACGCGGGGCTTGAGCACGTCCCCGACGCGCTCCGCGACCGCGACGAGCTGCCCATCCGTGAAGAGGGCAACCGCTCCCTCTTCCTCCTTCCCTGCCGGGATCGGTCGCCCGTGAATTACGGCGCCACGCCCCGCCGCGTCGAGGTCCCGGCGCGGCAGCACGCGGACCAGCTCGGCCGGGTCACGCAGATCCCCGAGCGTCACCGCCTGCGGCGCCACGGCATCCGCAAGCCGGTAGGGGCCCACGCGGGTGCGCGTGAGGGCCGCGAGGTGAGCTCCGCACCCCAGGGCCTCGCCCACGTCCCGCGCCAGGCTCCGCAAATATGTCCCGCTGCTCACCGCGGCTCGAAACGCGACGTCGGGAGCCGCAAAACGGTCGAGGGCCAGCTCCGCTACCTCCACTCGTCGCGACGCGGGCACCACCGCCTCCCCCCGACGCGCCCGGCGATACGCCCGCTCGCCGGCAATCTTGACGGCCGAATAGGCCGGCGGCCGCTGCTCGTACGCGCCGCGGAACCGCGCGAGCGCCGCCTCGACATCCGCCCGCTCCAGCGCACGCCACCCGTCCGAGGTCGCGATCGGCGTGCCGGTCGCATCGTCGGTCGTGGTCGTCGTTCCCAACCGGATCACGCCCTCGTACGCCTTGTCCCACCCTGCGGCGAACGCCGACAGCCGCGTGGCCCGGCCCACCACGACCACGAGCAACCCCGCCGCGAACGGATCGAGCGTGCCCAGGTGGCCCACCCGATCGGTGCCGAGGGCACGACGGACGCAGTCGACGACGTCATGGGACGTGGGGCTGTCGGGGCCCCGCCCCACTCCTCCCGGCTTCGCGACGAGCACGACGCCGGAGATCAGCCCGCGTCCTCCTTGAGGTCGCGCAGCACCCGATCGATGCGTTGGGCGTGCTCCAGGCCTCGGTCGAGCTCGAAACGCAGCTCCGGCGTCACGCGCAGCGTGAGCTCGCGGGCGAGCTGCGCGCGCAGGAACCGCGCGGCGCTCGCCAGGCCCTCGAGCGACTTGCCCTTCTCCTCTTCGCTCCCCATCACGCTCACACGTACCCGCGCGTGCGCCAGGTCGAGAGAGACCTCCACGGCGGTGACGGTCACGAACCCGATCCGGGGGTCGCGGACGTGCTCCGTCAGGAAGGCCGCCACGGTCTGGCGAATCGCCTCGGCCACGCGCTCGGGGCGGTGGCTTGCTCGTCGTACCATGTCAGAAGAAACTCGTGCTCGTGTCCACGATCCGGGCGCCGTCCGCCCCCTCGATGAGGCGATCCGCCTCCCGCAACACGCTCTCCGCGTGACCGCGGTCGGTCGACACCACACAGACGGTCAGCTCGGCGCGCTGCCACAGGTCATGGTGGGCCGTCTCCGCCGCCGACACGTTGAACCGGTGGTGGAGGCGGTCCTTCAGGCTCTTCAAGACGTGGCGCTTGTCCTTGAGGGAGTGGCAGGCCGCGAGATGCAGCTCCCAGGTCATGACTCCCACGATCACGCGGGTGTCAGCGAGCGCGCGACCTCCTCGATCCGATACGCCTCGATCAGGTCGCCGACCTTCAGGTCGTTGAAGTTCTCCACGCCGATCCCGCATTCGAAGCCCTCCCGCACCTCGCGCACGTCGTCCTTGAAGCGCTTGAGGGAGGCGAGCGTCCCGTCGTACACCTCGACGCCGTCGCGGATGACACGCACCCGCGCGGTGCGCGGGATGACGCCCGAGCGCACGAAGCTCCCGCCGATCGTGCCGACTTTCGCGATCTTGAACAGCTGCCGGACCTCCGCCTCGCCCAGGACCACTTCTTTCTTCTCGGGGGCGAGCAGGCCCGCCATGGCGGCCTTCACCTCTTCCACCGCCTCATAGATGATGCGATAGGTCCGGATCTCCACCTTCTCCCGCTCGGCGGACGCGCGGGCGTTCGAGTCGGGCCGGACGTGGAACCCGATGATGATCGCGTTCGACGCCTTGGCGAGCAGCACGTCGGAGTCGGTGATCGCGCCAACGCCCCGGTGCACGACCTCCACCTTGACCTCCGGCGTCGACAGCTGGGCGAGCGCGTCGGCCAATGCCTCGGCGGGACCGCCCTGGTCCGCCTTGATGATGATGCGCAGCGTGGCCGCGCCCCCCTCCGCCCGCTCGGCCATGAAGTCCTCGAGGGTCTTGACCCGGCCCGAGCGGCGATGCTGCGCTTCGCGCTCCAGGCGCTGGCGCTTCTGCGCGATGTCGCGCGCCGCCGCCGCGTCGGCCATCACCTGGAACGTGTCCCCGGCCTCGGGCACGCCCTCGAATCCCAGCACCTGCACCGGTGTGGACGGCCCGGCGGCGTCCACTGTCTGACCGCGCTCGTCGTACATCGCGCGTACGCGCCCATAGAACTGCCCACAGATGAAGTCGTCCCCGCCGCGCAGCGTGCCATTCTGGACGAGGATCGTGGCGAGCGGGCCCTTACCGGGGTCGAGCGTCGCCTCGAGCACCGTGCCCTGGGCCCGGCGGTCGGGGTTCGCCTTCAGATCGAGCAGCTCGGCCTGCAGCAGGATCTGGTCGAGCAGCTCCTGCACGTTCTTGCCCGTCTTGGCGGAGATCGGCGTGGCGAGCGTCGTCCCGCCGAACTCCTCGAGGACCACCCCATGCGCCAGGAGGTCCTGTTTCACCTTCTGCACGTTGGCGGTGGGCAGGTCGATCTTGTTGATCGCGACCACGATCGGCACGCCTGCGTTCTTGGCGTGGGAGATTGCCTCGACCGTTTGCGGCATGATCGCGTCGTCGGCGGCCACAACCAGGACGACGATGTCCGTCACCTGAGCGCCGCGGGCGCGCATGGCCGTGAACGCTTCGTGGCCGGGCGTATCCAGAAACGTGATCGAGCGCCCCTCTTTGAGCGTGACCTGATAGGCGCCGATGTGCTGGGTGATCCCGCCCGCCTCGCCGGCGACGACGTTGGCCTTGCGGACGTAGTCGAGCAACGAGGTCTTGCCGTGGTCGACGTGGCCCATGACCGTGACGACCGGCGCGCGCGGCTGAAGATCGCCTCCCTCCTCCTTGGGCTGCTCATCCGACGCGGCGAGGGCATACTCCTCCTCGCGCACCGCCTGGAAGCCGAAGGCCGATGCGATCAGCTCGATCATATCGAAATCGAGGCGCTGGTTGATCGTCACCATCTGCCCGAGCTCCTTAAAGGCGAAGCTGACGATCTCCTTGGCGGGCACCTTGAGGATGTTCGCGAGCTCGGAGACCGTGATGAACTCGGTCACGCGCACGAGCGTCTTCTCGCGCTCCTTCTCGTCGCGCCGCTTCTGTTCCTCGACCTCGCGGAAGCTCGGTCCCTCCTCGCGGCGGTGCACGCCCTTGCGCGCCACCGGCCCTTTGATCGAAGCGAGCGTGCGCGAAATGTTCTGCGCCACGGCCTCCTGATCCACGAGCGACTTCTTCCCCTTCTTCCGCTTCTTGCCCTTCTCCCGGCGCCGCTCTTCGAGCGGAATCGCGCCGGGCGCGGCCGACGCGACGGGCCGCGGGGGCGCGGGCACGGCGCCGCCGGGTGTCGCACTCGCGACCGGCTTGGGGCGGACCGGCGTGGGGATCACGGGGCGCGGCGCTACGAACGCGGCCGCGTGTTGCGCGGGTAGCGGGGCAGCGGGAGCGGCGGAGGCCGCAGCGAGCGGGGGCTCGACGCCCGGCTCCTCCGCGGCCGGCAGATCGCGGAACAGCGCGGCGGCGCGCTCCTCGAGGGACGGCTTCTCTTCGGCGTCGACGGCCTTTGCCGCCTCGAGCGCCTCGCGCGCTTTGAGCTCGCGCTCCGCCTCGAGCGCCGCTTCCGCCAGCGCCTCCGCCTCGACGGCGGCCATCTCGGCCGCCGTGCGGCGTCGCCGCTTGGGGCGCGCCTCGGTGGCCGCCGGAGCCGGCTCCACCGCCTTCACCGCACGGCGCCGTTTCGGGGGCGCGGGCCCTTCCTTTTGCTTGCGCTTCTCGCGCTCCCAGCGGGCGCGCATCAACGCGACCTGCTCGGGCTTGAGCGGCGAGAGGTGACTGCGCACGAAGATGTCCAGCTCCTTGAGCATGCCCAGGAGCTGTTCTGAAGAGATGCCGAACTCAGCGGCCAGATCGTGAATCCGCGTCGTTGCCACTCACTCCTCCGAAGACCCGACTAATCCTCGCGCCAGCGCGGCATCCGCCACGCCGACCGCCTGCACCGATGACCGCCCCAACCCTGCCCCGAGCCGATCCGCCGCCGGCCCCACCAGGACCGGAATGCGCCGCGCTCGCGCCAACCGCTCGACCTTGTCGCGGGTGCGAGGGCTCGCGTCCGCGGCGAGCACCACGCAGGACAGCGCGTTCCGCTGCAGCTTCGCTCGCACGCCCGCGACACCCACCACCACCCGACCACCGCCGCCCCGGACTCCGAGGCCCAGCAGCCGGACCAGCCGGTCCGTCACGCCGCGGGCGCCGGCGCGGCGGGGGGAGCCGGGGGAGGCCCGTCCGTCTTCCCGCTCGAGGGCGCGGGCTCCTCATCGCCCCCTTCCTCGGTCATCTCGTTCAGGAAGGCCATGAGCTTGTCGGCGAGCTCCGGCGTCATGCCGGCGATCTTATCCACGTCCTCGCGCTCCAGGTCGAGGATATCCTGAAGCGTCTTGTGGCCGGCCTGCGCCAGGACATCGACCAGCTCGACCGGCAACCCCTTGAGCTCGCGCAGCGCCACCTTCGTCGCGGCTTCCTCTTCGGCTGGCGGCAACGGCGCGAACAGCGGTCCCTCGCCGCCGCGCTCCAACCACTCCCGGCTCGAGTAGAGGTCGATCTTCCAGCCGGTGAGCTCGGACGCGAGCCGCACGTTCTGGCCATTGCGGCCGATGGCGAGCGACAGCTGGTCCTCGTCCACGATCGCCTGGATGGTCTTGGTCTCGGGGTCCGAGAACACGCGGGCGACGCGTGCCGGGGCGAGGGCGAGCTTCGCGAACCGCTCGGGATCGGGCGACCACGGCACGATGTCGATCCGCTCGCCTCCCAGCTCGTTGACCACGGCCTGCACGCGCGAGCCCTTGAGTCCCACGCACGCGCCCACCGGATCGATCGAGTCGTCGCGGGAGGACACGGCGATCTTGGTGCGGCTGCCCGCTTCGCGGGCGGTGGCGCGGATTTCGACGATCTGCTGCTGGATCTCCGGTACTTCGAGCTTGAACAACGCCTTCACGAACAGCGGGTCGGCCCGGGACAGGATGAGCCGGGGTCCCTTGGGGGTCTCCTCGATGCGCTTCAAGACGGCGCGGATCGTGTCGCCCTGGTGGAAGTGCTCGCGGTGGTTCTGCTCACGATAGGGGATGATCGCCTCGGCCTCGCGGAACTTGGCGAGCATCACCACGATCTTGCCGCGCTCGATCTGCTGCACCTCGCCCGAGAGGAGATCGCCCACCTTGTCGGTGAACTCCTCACGGATGCGCGCCCGCTCGCCCTCGCGCACCCGCTGGATGATGCGCTGCTTCGCGGCCTGCACGGCTGTGCGGCCGAACGCTTCGAACGGCACTTCCTCTTCCAGTACGTCCCCTACCTGGAAGTCGGGGTCCTCGAAGCGGGCTTCCTCGAGCGTCACCTGCGAGCCCGGGTCCTCCACCGCCTCCACCACGGTGCGCAGGACGGCGATGCGGATCGTGCCCTTCAACTCGTCGATCCCGATCTCGGCCTTGACGTTCGGTCCATAGCGCTTCACGAGCGCGGCGTGCAGCCCGTCCTTCAACAGGTCCAGCAGCTCCGTCCGCTCCAATTGCTTGGTATTTGTCAGCTCACGGATCGCGGATACGACTTCACTTGTATTCGTCGTCATGGGTTCCTCTGTGACCAATCCACGGCCAAACGCGCGTCGCGAATACCGGTGAACGGCACCGGTCGCGGCGCCGCGCCCTGCGGCTCGAGCACGACGGTCGCCTGGTCGGGCACCGCCACGATGCGGGCCCGTACGCGCCCCAGCCCCGCCACCGTCGCGTGGACCTCGTGGCCCACGAAGCGCAGCCAGTGCCGGTGCCAGCGCAGCGGCCGCTCCAGCCCGGGGCTCGAGACCTCCAAGATGTAGCGGCGGCCGAGGGGACCGTCTGCATCGAGCCACGCCTCGAGTGCGCGGCTCGCCGTGGCGCAATCGTCCACGGTCACCCGCTGCGACGGAGCGTCCCACTCGATGCGCACTTGAACGAGCGGCCGATGCGACGTGCCGCCGATCTTGAGGTCGGCCAGGTCCAGGCCCAACGGCGCTAACCGGGCCCGGAACGACTCGACGAGACTGTCGGAGAGCATAAAAAAAAGCGCGGGCCGAACTTCGCCCGCTTCACGGCACGGAATCTAGCCGCCCGAAGGCGAGTGTCAAGCGAGCGGCATGCCGGCGTAGGCGATCATCCGCCCGTCGCGCCCGCCGGACGCGCGATGCGAGAAAAACCGGTCGCGGTCGTGCGCGCTGCACCATGGGGAAACGGATATCTCCGTGAGCCCGAGCGCTCGCGCCTGCTGCACCAGTACCGCCCGCAGGTCCACATGTCCGGGACCCGACTCGGCGCGACCCGAGAGCTCCGCCAGCACTTCAGAACCTACTTCATAGCACGACCCACAAATACCAACGCCGCAATGCATTACGATATCAGATGCGCGGGTGAATGCTTCCCGCTGGAGGAGCTCCACACCGCGCTCCAGGACGCGCGCGGCGACGCCGCGCCACCCGGCGTGCAACAGCGCGACCACCTGCTTCTGCGGCACCAGGAGGTAGACGGGAATGCAGTCGGCCACGGTGACGGTGAGCAAGAGACCCCGCGCGCCAGTGGCGTGGCCGTCGAGGCCGTCGAGGATCACCCAGCCGTCCGTGGCCGCACGGTGCCACGCCAACGCGGTGCCGTGCACCTGATGGGCCAGGACGAGGCCCGGAAAGCGGGGGCGAAACGCCGCACCGACCGCCCGCCACCGACTCATGACCTGACCCACGTTTTCCTCACTCCACAGGCCGAGCGAGAAGCCCCGGCCGCGCGTCGTGATCCCCGCGACCACGCCGAAGCGCGCGGCCCATTCGGCGAGCTCCATGCGGGGGACGGCGCCGTCGGGGATGGACTGCTCGCGCAGCGAGACGGTCGGACGTTGTACGTCGTACGTCATATGACTTAGCGTCGTACCGTCGTGGTATCGCCCACCCTTTCGATCTGCGCCCCCAGCGCCCGCAGCCGCTCGTCGATCCGCTCGTATCCCCGCTCGATCTGCCCGATGTTGTGAATCACGGAGTCGCCCTGCGCGGCGAGCGCGGCGAGCAGCATCGCCATGCCGGCGCGGATGTCGGGGCTCTCGACCACGCCGCCGTGGAGCGGCGATGCCCCGGCGATCACAGCGCGATGCGGGTCGCACAGGACGATGCGCGCGCCCATGCTGATGAGCTTGTCCACGAAGAACAGCCGCGACTCGAACAGCTTCTCGAACACGAGCAGGAGCCCTTCGCACTGCGACGCGGCCACAATGGCGATCGAGATCAGGTCGGCGGGAAAGGCGGGCCAGGGCCCGTCCTCGAGCTTCGGGACGTGGCCGCCGAGATCCGGGCGGATGCGCCGCTCCTGGCCGACGTCAACGATCAGGCGAGTGCCGTCGAGCCGCGGGCGGACACCCAGCCGCTCGAATCCCATCAGGACCGAGCGGAGGTCCTCGGCCCGGACGCCATCGATGGTCACCGCTCCGTTGGTGACCGCGGCGAGCCCGATAAACGAGCCGACTTCGATGTGATCGGGGCCCACGGTAAACGCACCACCCTTCAGTGGCGCGCCACCCTCCACCGTCAGCGTGTTCGTACCGATGCCCTGCACCGTGGCACCGAGCGTCACCAGGAAGCGAGCGAGATCCTGGACGTGGGGCTCGCACGCCGCATTGCGGAGCGTGGTGACGCCGCGCGCCGCCACGGCAGCCATCAGCGCGTTTTCGGTGGCGGTGACGCTCGGCTCGTCCAGGAAAATATCCGCCCCGCGGAGGCCCTTGCCCTCGAGCTGATAGGTGGCGCCTACGGTGACTTCCGCGCCGAGCTGTTCGAGCGCGAGGAAATGCGTGTCCACGCGCCGCCGGCCGATCACGTCGCCTCCGGGGGGCGGCAGGGTCAGGCGCCCGAAGCGGGCGCAGAGGGCCGGATCGAGCTCGCGCGGCCCGGCCCGAGTGGCATCCACGGCGACGCTGTTCGGTCCGGTCCATTCGACGGCCGCGCCGAGGTGCGCGAGCAGCGCGAGCATGGTCTCGACGTCGCGGATGTGCGGCACGTTGTCGATCCGGCAGGGCCCGTCGGCGAGGAGCGTGGCCGCGAGGATGGGGAGCGCTGCGTTCTTGTTGCCGGCAGGGCGAATGGTGCCCTTGAGCGGGCGCCCGCCCGTGACCGCGAAGGACGGAGGCATGGGTGAGGCAAGCTATGCGGCGGCTTGCGCCGGCGTCAAGCGTTCGCGAACGTTGGCCACGTGAATGTGAGTCCGATTCTCGCCCTAGCTGGACTCATCACGATCGGGTTGCTGGTACCGCGACTCACGAGCCTCCGGTGGCCGCGCGTGTCGAGCCTCGATCTGTTCGTCGCCGCCGGCGGGCCGCTCGTCGCGCTCGGGCTCGTGCTGGGTCCAGGAATCGATTTGCTCGACCGGCAGGCGCTCGCGGCGGTCGCGCCCGCGATCGCACTCGCGATCGGGTG
>Ga0209161_10004282_pt1 | contig 11370 bp, 11 predicted proteins | sample GraSoiAngelo_155_FD_186169 | JGI IMG/M metagenome (GOLD analysis project Ga0209161, IMG submission 186169) | Grasslands soil microbial communities from the Angelo Coastal Reserve, California, USA - 14_1009_13_30cm (SPAdes) (version 2) | ecosystem: Environmental > Terrestrial > Soil > Grasslands...
ATGGTCGCTGTGGGTCGGGTCGCCGAAGCCACGCTCACGCGAGGCGTATACCCGTAGGGGCGCGGCGTGAACACGTTCCTCATGGTCGTACTGAGCGCGGTCGTCGCGCTTGGCGTCGTCGCGCTGGGGCGCAGTGCATACCAGCGGGACCGGATTCGGCGCTCGGGTGTCCCGCGGCTGGCGATGATCACTGAGGTGCAGACGGCTGCTCTCGAAGCGGGCTCGGCGATGTTCACGGTCAAATACCGGTATGTGGACGACGCTGGTGTCCTACACGAAGGACAGAGCCCGTTTCTGAGCTATGACCCGACCATGCGGTCGACCGCAAGGCCAGTGCGAAATTCGATTCGATCCGCGCCGCCCTGAGCTGAGCGCGTGGATGGAGGGCACGTGACCGAGGCCTAGCGGAAAGAAACCGCCGCAATGAGCCGCTCGCCCGCCATCGGGACGGGCGAGGTGCGGCCTGTGGCGAGATCGACCGCGACCACGCTGCGCCCCGAATCGAAGCCGACGAAGGCGAGTGCGCCGTCGGTGCTCACGAGCAGATCCGTCGCCGCGGCGAGCCCCCGCGCGACGATGCGGTGATCCCCGCCCGCGGCCGGCCAGATCTCGAGGCGATCGGCGAGCGAGACGACGATCTCAGTGCCGCCGGGCTTCCAGCGAGCGACCGCGATCCGTTCGCCCGACGGAGCGCCAAGCTCGCGATGCTCGTTGTACGACGCGATGCCCCATACCCGGATCACGCTCTCCTTCATGAGCCCGAGCACCGCGCCCCCGCTTGACGCGACGGTGCGTGCAGGGATCCCGGGATCCATCGGCACACGAGCGCTCAGCGCGTCCTCGCCGATGACGGTATACGCGATCGCGTCCCCGTCGGCCGAGGCCACGCATGCCCCCGTGAGACGCGCGTCGCGATCCCAGCCGACCGGCCAGAAGCTCGTTCCGTCCGTGAGCCGTGCGATCTCGTGGATGCTTCGCGTCGGAGTGTCCACGACGCGCAGCGCCGAGAACTGTCCCGGCGCCTCTCCGGTCCCAGCGCGCCCGCTCGCGCCGATCGCGACGAGCAATCCGGTGCGGTCTGTCGACCACACCGCCCCGGCGCCGCGCTCGGTCTCAAGCACCGTCGTGATCGAGGTGTCCTGGTCAGGTGCGGCCACGTCGAAGACACGGAGCTCCTGTGTGCCGCCGTTGCTCGTGACCCAGTACGCGACGCGACGACCGGTCCCGGAGACGGCGCCGACGAACCCCTGCCCGCGCAGCGGCGCCACGGCCGTCGCTTCGGTCTCCCGGCGGATCTTCGCCGGTGATGTTTCGCCTTCGAGCGCGATGAAACCGCGCGTGTCGGAGAGCAGCGCCCCCTCCCGTTGCGGCGGAGGCGTAGGAGATCGTCGTAGCGCCGCCGTCGGTGTCGCTGGTGATTCGCCGGGCAGAGTGACCGAACCGAGCGCGAGACCGGCGAGCAACACCGTGAGCGCGAGGATGCCCAGCCAGAAGAAGACTGGGCGCGTGTTTTGGTTACGCACTAACCGCCGTTTGCTTGCACGGCCGGTGCCACCGCCGCTGTCGAGCCGGGGCAGTACCCTTCACGCTGCGCGCGTGCGGCGCGACGACCGACCGCCCGCTCGGCGGCTAGATCGGCAAACTGCTGGGACGCGAGTACGTAGCGGTCGACCTCGAGACGACCGGGTACGAGGCCGAGAGTGAGCGGATCATCGAGGTCGGTGCGGTCCGCATCCAGCTGGGGCCTGATGGGGCGACCCTGCTCGGTGAACGCTTTCTCACGTTCGCCGACCCCGGGCGGCCGCTGGCGCCGGCCATCAGGCGACTGACCGGTATAGCCGACGAGCAGCTCGCCGGGGCGCCCACCGGCGAGAACGCCGTAGCCGCTTTCGCCCGCTTCGCGTTTCGCGATGGGCCGCCGGTTCTTGTCGGACACAACATCGGCTTCGACATCGCTTTTCTCGAGCGGGCCGGGATGCCGCTCGGCGCCGAGCGGCTCGACACCGCCGATCTCGCGTCGATCTTGTTGCCGTCCGCGGCGTCCTACGCACTGCAGCGCCTTGCCGCCGATGCGGCGATCACTCCCGATGCTGCACACCGCGCGCTCGATGATGCGATCACCTCCGCCCTCGTTCTCGGATATCTGGCGAAAGTAGCGCGAGAACTGCCTGCCGCCGTTCTGAGCGAGATCGCGGCCTTCGCGGAGCTGCTCGGCCCGGCCACCGCCGAGTTCTTTCGGGACGCGGCAAGTGTCGCACTCGTCGGTGCTTGGGCTGACGATGCGCGAGGGGTGCCTCGCGGCGCAGCGGGAGTCGCGCGCGCTGCGTCGGAGTTCGAAACGCGTTCTTCAGCGCGAAGGGACCCGCGAGCACGCGAGGTACCCCGAGAAGCGTCGTCAGCCTTGACGGTCGAGGCAACCTTCGCCAAGGACGGCCCGCTCGCACGCTCAGTTGTCGGATATGAGGACCGTGCGGAGCAGCGCGAGCTCGCGGCGGCGATCGAGCGCACCTTCGCCGAAGGCGGCACGCTCGTGGCGGAGGCCGGAACGGGAGTAGGGAAGTCGCTTGCGTACGCGATCCCGGCGCTCGCATCAGCGAGCAGCGGCGAGCGCGTCGTGATCTCGACCCACACGCTGCCCCTGCAGGACCAGTTGACACGCAAGGATTTTCCGGCGCTGCAGGCGGCGCTCGGCTCGGACGTGCCCATCGCAGTACTCAAGGGCCGCTCCAACTATCTCTGCCCCCGGCGCTGGCAGATCTTTCGCGGCGCCGCAACGACGCGGGAGGAGGCGCGGCTCCTCTGCAAGACGCTCGTGTGGCGCACGTCGACCGAATCCGGCGACCGCGCGGAGCTCAACCTCATGAGCGGTGAAGGCGAGCTCTGGTCGCGGATATCGGCAAACGACGAGTCCTGCGATCAGCGTCGCTGTAAGCGCACGCCAGGCGGTTGCTATCTACAGCGAGCGCGAGACGCCGCGGTCCAGGCCGGGATCGTCGTGGTCAACCATGCGCTTCTGCTGCAGGACGCGCGCATGCGCGGCGCGCTACTCCCGGAGGCCGAACACCTCGTCATCGACGAGGCGCACCGCCTCGAGGACGTCGCCACGGGCGCGTTCGGGCTCGAGCTCTCGGAGCCACACCTGCGGCGCGATCTTCAGCGCGTCGCGCACTCGGTCGCGGTGACATCGGCGCTGCGCGACCCGGCGCGCAGCGACCCCGCGGAGCGATGCCGTCTGGAAGTGGAGCGAGCGCTCGAGCGCACCGGTGAAGTCTTCGCGGCGCTCGGCGCGCTTCTCGTGCCGGTCGGCGCTCCGCCGGAAGACCGGGTACGCATCACCGCCGGGCTGCGCGCGAGCGATGAGCGCTGGCTTCCGGTCGAGCTCGCCGGCGAGCGCCTTGCCGATGCGATCGCGGGGATCGCCTTCGCGTCCGAGCGTCTGAGCAGGGCGGGTGGCGACGAGGACGAGCTCGCCGAGCTGCAGAACGCCATGGGGGAGCTGGCGGGCGCGCGCGCGGCGATCACCCGCGGCCTGCACGATCCACGATCGAGCGACATCGTGTGGCTCGATCGCGACAGTGACGGGGCGCTCGCCCTTCACGTTGCGCAATCGCACCTCGGGGGCGTGCTGCGCCGGGCGGTGGTCGACGCGCACCGCTCCACCGTGTTCACGTCGGCGACGCTCGCAGTTGCCGGATCGTTCGATTTTGCGGTGGACCGCTTCGGCGTGTCCGACATTGCCGAGACGCTCGCCGTCGGCTCGCCCTTCGACCATCGCCGGCAGGCGCTGCTGATCGTGCCCGCGGATATCGCGCTCCCTGGCGAGGAGCGCTTCCTGGACGACGCTGCGCGGATCGTCGACGATGTCGCTCGGGCCCTCGATGGACGGACCCTCGTGCTTTTCACGTCGCACGCGACCCTTCGCGACGCGGCCACACGCCTGGCGTCGCTCGAGAGCGAAGGTCTCGCCGTACTCACCCAGGGCGTCGATGGCTCGCGCCGGGCGCTTCTGGAGCGGTTCGCCCAGGGCAAGGCCGTATTGCTCGGGACGCAGTCCTTCTGGGAGGGTGTGGATCTGCCCGGTGACATCCTTCGCTGTGTCGTGATCGCGCGTCTCCCGTTCAGTGTGCCGGATGACCCTCTGGTGCAGGGTCGCGCCGAGCGCTACGACGATCCTTTCGTGGAGTTCCAGCTTCCCCAGGCCGCACTTCGCCTGCGGCAGGGCTTCGGCCGGCTCATCAGGTCAAAGGCGGACTACGGCGCCGTGGTGCTGCTCGATCGACGCGTCGTCACCAAGGAGTACGGGGAAGTGCTGCTCGCGTCGCTGCCCGACGCGCGCACCGAGCATCTGCCTCTCGACCGTATCGCCGCGCGCGTGACCGCGTGGTGCGATCGTGGATGAGCGATCGACCCGCGCCCTCGATGACTGCGACACAATCGCTTCGGCTTCCTTCGCCTGCGCGCGGAGTTTGAGACGGAGGAGGAGAGACCCCTGGGCGCGAAGCCACGCGAGATCTTCGTACATTCGCTCGAGCAACTGCGCAACGCGGTGGTCACGACACTTGGCGCAGGTGCTGTCAAGGCGCAACGGCCGCGTAGCGCTTTAGACGTTTCGGGACACGGTCCATTGGCGCGGGCACCCCGATTTCCGGGTCGCCCCGCGCTACCAGCGAGACGGGCTAGTACGGCTGGGGGGTTGTTGGGGAAAGGGGCTCACCTAGGCTTTACGCACGGTCGGCACCCACTCGGCCAAGCAGGGATGAAAGGAGGTGCTTAGTCGATGCTCGAGTTCTTCCGTAGCGACGAGGGCCAGGGATTGGTGGAGTACGCACTCATCATCGCCGTAATCGCCATCGCGGTCATCGTCGCCATGATCTTCCTCCGCGGCCAGCTCCAGAACATCTTCAGCAACATCGGTAACAACCTCACCTAGCAATGGCACTCGACGCGTCGATCGACCCGGCCGCTCGGCCGGGTCGATTCTTTTTGTGGTCGCGACTCACGCGTCCGTGCGTTCCTGGACCGGACCGTCCAGGCGTGATTCGCGCGAGTACCGCACTCGCAAGCGCCGACCACCCCATTACGGAAGTACCCTTCAGCGCGCCGCAGTCCTCCCCGCACACGCAGAACGTCCTAATTCGTAACGAGTACATGACGGACCGGCAACGACGGACGTTACCTGTTTAGCTGCGGCTAAATGAACGGGCCGCACCGGGAGGACACATTGTTCGGTAAGCGGCTTGCGATCTTTGCACTCCTTTTCTCTTTCTCGATCTTGATCCTGGCTAGCAGTGAGGCAGTCGCTGCTCGCGGTGGCAAGAAGCCAACAACGTCCACTAACACCGGCAGCTTCAGCCTCGTGTTGGTCGACTCGACGGACGGCGTAGCGCACTGGGGCCAGCACGTCACCTTCAACGCCACCTCAACCGCGGCCTACTACTTCGTCAGGCTCGACTGCTACCAGAACGGGGTCTGGGTTTACGAACAGTCCAACGGCTTGTATGTCGGCTGGCTATGGACCAAGAACTTCACCCTCGCGTCGACTGTCTGGAGCGGCGGAGCTGCGGACTGCACCGCGCTGCTCTACTCGACGAACGCTGACGGTTCGAACTTCCAGTCGCTCGCGACGATGGGCTTCCACGTCGCCCAGTAGCGAACGATCACGCCAAGATGTGGGAGGCCCCGGACTGTCCGGGGCCTCTCCCTAACCTGCTGCTGGTACTGAGGTACCGCTCTCCATCTCGCGTGGGACTGCGCGGAGGGTCCTAGCCGGAATGATTCCGCGACGGCTCCGATACGCCCACGTTAGGCGTTAGCAGCGGCAGGGACCGAGTTGCCGCGGAGGGAGGAACAACCCGTGTCTCGCAAGAGCCTCGTGATCTTCGCACTCATCTTCGCTTTCGCCGTCACTTTGGGCAGCGCTCAGGCTCTCGCGACGAGGGGTGGCAAGAAGGCAACGCCTGCCGCCACCACCACAACCTCAAGCCTCGTCCTGGTCCTGATCGACTCGAGGGACGGAGCTGCGCACTGGGGCCAGCACATCACGTTCGACGTCACCTCTTCAGCGAGGTACTCGTTCGTGAGGGTCGACTGCTACCAGGCGACCGTCTGGGTCTACGAGCAATCCACGGGCTTCTACGTGGGCTGGCCGCTAGATCAACGGACCTTCACGCTGAGGTCGAGCGTCTGGACCGGCGGAGCCGCCGATTGCACCGCCTTGCTCTATTCGACGGACGCGGATGGCTCGAACTTCCAGTCGCTCGCGACGACGACCTTCCACGTCGCCCCGTAGCGATCGATCGGACGGAAAAGAGGAGAGGCCCCGGATTCCCGGGGCCTCTCTCTGTCGAGGCTATGTTCCGAGGGCGGTGATCAGTTCGTGATCTGGAGCACCGTCTTCTCGCAGTTGCTCGACGAGCCCGCGACGTTGGAATCGTTGCTGGTGTAGACGGCCTTCCACGAGACCGTGTCCGAAACGCTGACCTTGACGCTCGTGTTGTGGGTGATCTTGCTCTGCGGCGAAGTCCCGCTGATCGCCTGCGATGGCTCGGTGTAGAGCGCGGTGCCGGTGCAGTCGGCGCTGTGGTAGAGCGTGAAGACCACGCTGCCGTTCAGCGCGCTGCCACCGGCTGACGTGATCGTGGCCGAGTCGTTCGGCAGCCAGTCCTGGGCTGTCACGACCGAAGTGGTGTCGGTCACGAGGACCGTCTCAGTCCCGGTTGTGTCTGGGCACCCTGTCGCCGCCACGGGGTTGGTGTTTGGCGAGTTCCCGCTGTAGGAAGCGACGAAGGTGTAGGTGCCGACCGCGGTCGGCGTGAAGCTGACCGGGCCGTACGTGCCGTCGCCGGTGATGGTCACCGAGGTCGGACCGAACGCGACTGTCGTGCAGTTGTTCGGGCCGAAGGCGGTGAAGGTGATCATGCCGCCCGCCGGGCTGCCTGCGGTCGTCGGGTTGATGACCGGGGTGCCGGGCTGGTTGGCCGTGCCAGTGATGGTCGCGGTGTCGCTGATCGCGTTACCGAGCTGGACCGGGCCGCTCGCCTGAGTGGTGAGCGTCGGCGTCACCGGGTTCACGGTGAAGCACTCGCTCGCCCGGCTATCGGATCCGTCCGGTACGCCATTTGTGATGTGGACGAAGTCTGCGCGCCAGCAGTATCGACCCACTGACGTCACAGTGGCTGCATCGGAGAGGATCGGCTGCGTCGTCGTGTTGCTTATGGTTTGCGTTGACCCGATCTGAGTGCCGCCGGTGGTGCAGGTGCCGGTGGCGATGGGGCCGCAGAGGAAGAACGAGAGAGTCCCGCTCCAGGTCGTTGTGCCGGTAATCGTCACAGTGGCCGAGTCCTTGACCGACACCGAGCCGGTGCCGATCGAGAGAGGACCAGTGATCGGATTGCCGTTGCCGTCCTTCGGCGTCGTCTCGACCGTGCTCTCGCACCTGCCGAACTGTCCGAGGACGAAGTCCTTGAGTGTCGCGTTGCCTGACTGTGAAGACCGTGTGTTGAGCAGGAAGCTCCGGAAGCAAGCCCCGGCGAAACCGATCTGGGTCAGGTCGAGACCTCCTTCGTAGAACTCGCTGAGCTGGATCTGGTTCGCCGGCGAGCTCTTGGCCTTGTCCTGGAAGAGCCAGGGCGAGGGAATGAGGGTGTCGTTCACGAGGGCACAGGCGACGTCGCCTGTGATCACGCCCGTCTGGTCACAGCGGTTGTCCGTCTGGCCCGCTGGGATCGGGATCGGGACGGGCTGCAGGGTGCATGTGTTGGTGAAGCAGGGGCTCGTCGCGTTGCCGGCCCCGACCCACTCGTAGACGCGGATCGTGGGCTGCGACCCGCCGATCGTGAACGCGCTCACGATCAGGATGTCGCCTGGTGTGCTGCCGCCGAGCGACTTGTTTCCCGCGGTGTGGGCGCCGCTGAACGGGCAGCCCGACGCGAGCGTGCAGCTGTTGTTCGGCCCGTTGCCTATCTCCCCGACGGCGCTCTGGAAGAACCAGAACGCGATGTTCGCGTCGCCCTCGTTGGAGAATCGATCGCCACCGAAGTACAGCACCTTGTGGCCCGCGTAGGTGCCGGTAGTGATGTTGTATTCGGCCGCGAAGCCGTGCTCGAGGTCATCCTTGTCGGGTGACGGCGCGGCCTGCTGCCACTTCCAGTTGCCCGGAATGTCGAGGTCGTCCTTCGAGCCGCCGCCGGTGAACACGTCGTCGGTGGCGGAGCCGAATGCGTCGGCGTCGAACGACTGCGGGTTGGCGGTGGATCCGCCGAGACAATGGACCGGATCCGTGCTCGGCCGCGATGGCGGCGAGGCGGTCGGGCAGACCATGTCCCAGTCCTCCGCGTTCTGCGGTGCCGGCGGGCTGGGTTGGACCGATGTCTGAGCGTTGCCGTCGAGCTGGAACGCGCCGGTGTCGTGCACGGCCTGCGCGGTGTATGGGACCAGTAACGTGAGGACCATTGCCGCGACGAGGGGCAGCACCAGAAAACGGCTCAGCTGCCGGATCCCGGTCGCCCCACTCGTTCGTGTCATAGCGTTCTCCCTGCGTCTTCCGAGTTTGTCCGGTCGTTGGGGCGACTAGCGGCAGCGCCGAGCCCACCCCCTGCTGGGCGCGTTCTCGCTGCCATGGGGCGTCCCACCTCTCGCGTCCCGGCGTGGGAATGAAGCCAGCCGGCGGTCCGCACGTAAATGCCCAAGAAAGGGTCAGCCCGCGGCGGCCCGCGTACCCTCTCTTAGGTACGTGCGCCCGCGCACATCAGGAAACAGAGGCACGCTAGTGTGCCCGTTTGCAGGCCGATTACTCCCCTGCTAAATTGCCCTCCGTCGACGCGGGCTGCAGGTGGGGAGCACGAGAGCGATGGGGCCGAACGGGGAGCACACGATCCTGGTGTGGGATGAGGCTGGTAAAGTCTCGGACGCTGTTCGCCGGGCCGCGATCGGTGCGCCGGTGTGGCGGGTGTCGGAACGCCCGAAGAGCAGCGACCTCGAGCAGGTGGACCTCGCGATCGTGGCGCTTTACGGCCGGTCCGATTGGTCGAAGATCAGCTCGCTCATTCTTCGCACGCGCACCGTGATCGTCAGCACGACGTCGGACCGCAGCGACGCTTCCCGCGCGTTTGCCTCAGGTGCGTTCGGATATCTCGAACTCGGCCTTTCCGCCCGCGCGCTGCGCCGCGCGATCCGGGGCGCGGTCCGCGGTGAGCCCGCATATTCGCGCGCCGTGCTCGGCGACCGGATCCGGATCGAGCTGGGGACCTCAGCGTCACGCGCGACGCGGTCGCTCGCGCTGACACCACGTCAGCGCGAGGTGGTCGCGCTGATCGCGACGGGCGCCTCAGACAAGGAGATCGGGACGGCCCTGGGGATCGCGACCGCGACCGCGCAAAAGCACGTCACGCGCCTTCTCAGGCGGTTGGACGTACCGAACCGAGCCGCCGCGGTGGCCGCGACCCTTTACTAGTTAGACAGCGGGACGCAGCCTCGTCGCTGACCGGCGGCCAAGCACGCCGTCGCAGGCTCGCTGGAGCTCATCCCAGAGCTCGCCGGTGACCTCGTTCCGCGCGATCACGTGCTGGCCCGGCTCAACGACCTCATCGCCCTCGGCGACGAAGCCGGCGCGGGCCGGGTCGTGAAGGTCGAGGTAGTGGCCGCGCCGGGCGAGCGCCTCGCCGTCTCCAAGCAGGGGCATGGCCTCGAGCTCCAAGTCGGAGAAGCTTTGGAGCACGCGGTGCTCGGCACGGACATCGAGCGCGGTGCGCTCCGCGATCCTTGGATGCCGGGAGGCAGCGCCCTCCGAGTCGTCGTCGGACATGAGAACCTCCCAGCGCCGGGACGTGCCGCGAGGGACTCGGACCTCGTCATATTTCGCCATCGCCCCGGATACACCGCACCGGACGTGCCAGTGTCGGACGCGAGTTAAGAACCCGTACAATTGGGTCGGATCGAGCGCGTGCTCGGTACTTCGCACGCCTGCAGTCGCCCTCCGGGACACCGGCCGCAGGCGGAGGCATAAAAGGGAGACCTCACGTGGCGGTCGTCACCATGAAGCAGCTCCTGGAGTCCGGGGTGCACTTCGGACATCAGGCACGCCGCTGGAACCCGAAGATGAAGCGCTTCATCTTCATGGAGCGGAACGGCATCCACATCATCGATCTTCAGCAGACGCTCACCCGGGTTGAGGAGGCGTACGCGTTCATGCGCGACCTCGCCGGCGACGGCGGGCAGGTCCTCTTCGTCGGGACGAAGAAGCAGGCGCAGGAATCCATTGCCGAGGAGGCCAAGCGCGCGGGGATGCACTACGTGAACCAGCGGTGGCTCGGTGGGTTTCTCACCAACTTTGTCACGATCCAAAAGCGCATCCAGCGGCTCAACGACCTCGCCGAGCGCAAGGAGCGCGGCGACTTCGCTACGCTGCCGAAGAAGGACGCCCAGCGTCTTGACGATGAGCTCGCACACCTCGATCGCTACTTCTCCGGTGTGCGCGAGCTGAAGCGGCCGCCGACCGCGCTCTTCGTGGTCGACCCGCACCGCGAGCACATCGCGGTCGACGAAGCGCGGCGCCTGGAGATCCCCGTTGTCGCCATGGTCGATACGAACTGCGATCCCGATCTCATCGACGTGATCATCCCCGCGAACGACGACGCGATCCGTGCGGTGAAGCTCATCTGCCAGAAGATGGCCGATGCGATCCTCGAGGGCCGCCAGCAGTTCGACGCCTCGCGGAAGGAAGCGACACCCGAGGACATGGGCTACGCGCCGTCGACGACGCCGGAGCAGTACGAAGGCGGTCTCGGAGTGCCGCGGGCGAAGCGCACGCCGCGCGTCTACGAGCCGGAAGAGGACGAGGAGTACCCGATCGGCGGCTACGAAGAGCCCGCCGAAGAGGCGGCCGACGTCGCCACAGCCGAGAAGAAAGAGGGCGAGTGATGGCAACCGGAAAGGACGAGGTGAAGCGCCTTCGGGAGGAGACGGGCGCGGGGGTGATGGACTGCAAGCGCGCGCTGGAAGAATCGAAGGGCGACTTCGAGCGGGCCAAAGCGCTGATCAAGGAGCGCGGCCTCGCCAAGGCGCAGAAGAAGTCGGACCGCGAAGCCAAGGAAGGCATCGTCGAGGCCTACGTCCACGCGGGCGGCCGGATCGGCGCGATGGTCGAGGTCTCGAGCGAGACGGACTTTGTCGCGCGCAACCCGGAGTTCCGCGAGCTCGCCAAGGAGCTCGCGATGCAGGTCGCGGCCATGGATCCGAAGGACGTGGACGAGCTGCTCGAGCAGACCTACATCCGCGACGCCTCAAAGAAGGTCGGCGAGCTCGTGACGGGCATCGCCGCAGCGACGGGTGAGAACGTTCGCGTGCGACGGTTCAAGCGGTTCCAACTCGGCC
>Ga0209161_10004283_pt1 | contig 11368 bp, 9 predicted proteins | sample GraSoiAngelo_155_FD_186169 | JGI IMG/M metagenome (GOLD analysis project Ga0209161, IMG submission 186169) | Grasslands soil microbial communities from the Angelo Coastal Reserve, California, USA - 14_1009_13_30cm (SPAdes) (version 2) | ecosystem: Environmental > Terrestrial > Soil > Grasslands ...
CTCGGCAAGCCGGTGGCGGCGTCGGCCGCCGGCGGCAACCCCGACCTGATCACTGACGGGGAGACCGGCCTGCTCGTCCCGCCGCGCGATGCCGCCGCCTGGGCCCGCGCCGTGGACCGTCTCGCGGCCGACCGCGATCTCGCGGCGCGCCTCGCCCGCGCCGGGCGCGACCGGGTGCGCAGCACCTTCACCCTGGAGCGCACCGCCGAGCGGACCGAAGCGGTCTACCGGGACGCCATGGCGCGCCGTTAGCATTCTCTCGTCATGCCGACCCGTTCTCCCCTCACAGTGGTCATTCCGACCCTCAACGAGGCGGCCCAAATCGGTGACTGCGTGCGGCACCTGTCCTGGGTGGGTGAAGTGATCGTCGCCGACGGCCGCTCCAACGACGGCACGGGCGACACGGCGCGCGCCGCGGGCGCGAAGGTGATCGCCACCGACGCCCCCACGATCGCCGCCCAGCGCAACGCCGCGATCGCGCAGGCCGCCCACGACTGGGTGTTCGCCCTCGACGCGGACGAGCGCATCGGGCCGGCGTTGGCCGGGGAGCTGGCGGCCGTCGTCGCCGCGCCGCGGCACGAGGCGTACTCGGTTCGCCGTCGCAACTTCTATCTGGGGCGCGAAATGCGGCACGCGGGGTGGGGCAACAACTGGACGGTGCGGCTGTTCCGACGCAACCGCCGCTTCATCGAGCGGCGCGTGCACGAAGGGCTCGAGCCGGTGAGCGACGTGGGGCGCCTCGCGGCGCCGATGGAGCACAGGCCCTACCGCGACCTCGCGCATCACTGGCGCAAGCTCACGCTGTACGCCGCGTGGGGTGCCGAGGACCTCGCCGAGAACGGCCGCCGCGCGCGGCTCGGCGACCTGCTGCTGCGGCCGCCGTTCACCTTCTTCCGGGCCTACGTGCTGCAACGCGGCTCGCCGCGGTCAGCGTTTTCCTCAAGTACGCCAGACTCTGGGAGCTGAAGTCCCCCCCCCGCCACGATGCCTAAGACCTTCCTGCTGACCGATGAATTCCCGCCCGTGCAGACGGGGATCGCCCGCCTCATGGGAGAGATCGCGCGCCGCTACCCCAAGGGCGAGCTGCTGGTGTCCACCGGGCAGCATCGCGACGCGTCGGAGACCGATGGGGCATACGGCACCGCGATGCTCGACCGGTTGCCGCTCTCGACCCGCGCGCTGCGTAACATCATCGGCCTGATGTTGTGGTCGCGGCGCGTAGCGAGCCTCGCGCGCCAGCACCAGCCGCGGTTCGCCTGGTGCGACTCGATCCGGCCCGCGGGCTACGCCGCGAAGTGGACGCACGAGCGCGTTGGAACGAAATACGGCCTGCTGGTGCACGGCGGCGACCTCCTCAAGGAGCTGCACAGTGTGCATCACTCGCGGCGCGCGCGGCGCACCACGAAGGCCCTGCTCGGCTCCGCCGTATCGGTCGTCGCCAACAGCCAGTGGACCCGCGAGCAGGCGCAGAAGGTGCTGCGCGAGCTGGGCCTCGATCCGCTCGCCGAGCACGTGAAAGTCGTGCCGCTGGGGACCGACCCCGAGCAATTCAAGCCTGGGCTCGACACCCGCGACGTGCGCGCCCGCTACCGCCTCAACGGCGACTGTTGGGCGGTCACCGTGGCGCGGCTGGAGCCGCACAAGGGCGTTGACGTGGCGTTGCGCGCCGTGGCCGCGGTCCGCAGCGGCGGCCTCGACCTGCACTACCTGGTGATCGGACAGGGAAAGAAAGGAAGGGAGTACCGCAAGCTCGCCAACGAGCTGGGCATCGGCGACGTCGTGCGCTTCACGGGCAACGTGCCGGACCGCGACCTCCCCGCGCTGTACAACGCGGCGCAGGTGTACCTCGGCATTTCGCGCCGCGCCGATATGAGCCGGGTGGAAGGCTTCGGCGTGGCCCTCGCCGAGGCGAGCGCCTGCGGCCTCCCCGTCATCGCCGGCAAGAGCGGCGGCCTGGCCGAGGCGGTGAAGGAGGGCGACACCGGCTTCGTCGTCGAGCCGACCGACGTCGACGCGGTCACGGTGACGCTGCGACGCCTGCTCGACGATCAACTCCTCGCTCGCCGCGTTGGACAAGCGGGCCGCAAATCGGTCGAGAGCTACTACAACTGGGATCGGGTGATCCGCGACCTGCGCGAAATCGAATCGCAAGTCGCGTGACTCGCACGCTGCTCCTCGCCTTCAACTTTCCCCCCCATGGCGGCGGCATCGCCCGGATGATGGGCGAAATCGCGCTCCGCTACCCGCCACAGTCGCTGATCGTCTCCACCGGTCGCGAGCCGGACAGCGCCGCGAGTGACGCGCGCTTCCCGCAGCCGGTGGACCGCGCTGGTATCCGCGGGACGCGCCTGCGGACGCTCAATGGGCTGGCACTGTGGATGTGGCGCGCGGGACGCCTCGCGCGCGCCTATGCGCCCGGGTTCACGTGGTGCGCGGAGCTCAAGCCCGCCGGCTACCCGGCGCGCTGGCTCGCGTGGCGGCGCGGCATCCCGTACGGCGTCGTGTTGCACGGGACCGAGCTGCTGCTGCTCGACGCCAAGATCCGCCGCAGTCGTTTCAAGCGCTGGACCGGCGGGGCGCTGCTCAACGGCGCCGCGGTCGTCGTCGCCAACAGCCGCTGGACCGGGGAGCTCGCCCGCTCCGTATACGAGCGCCTCGGCCGCGCCGACCTGGCGCGTCACGTCGAGGTGGTGCCGCTGGGGACCACGCCCGAGCACTTCCGTCCCGGCATCGATCCCCGTCCCGCGCGCGCCAAGTACGGACTCGACGGCGCCCCGTGGCTCCTCACCGTGGCGCGCCTCGAGTGGCACAAGGGCATTGATACGGTGATCCGCGCGCTGCCTGCCGTGCGGGCGCGACATCCGGGCACGCGTTACGCGGTGGCGGGAGTCGGACCGCGCCGGCCGGAGCTGGAGCGCCAGGCGCAGGAGCTGGGGGTCGCGGCCGCGGTGCGGTTTCTGGGCCCCGTGTCGGATGACGACCTGCCGGGACTGTACAATGCCGCGACGCTGTACGTGGGCGCCTCGCGCCGCTACGAGCTGCTCGCCGAAGGGTTCGGCATCTCGCTGGTCGAAGCGTCAGCTTCGGGGCTCGCCGTCGTGGGCGGGGACTCGGGCGGTGTCGCCGATGCGGTGCGCGACGGCGAGACCGGTATCCTGGTGAATCCGGAAGATCCGGCCGCCGTGGGGGCGGGGATCGTACGGCTGCTGGATGACGAGGGGCTACGGGCGCGGCTGGGCGCGGGGGGACGGCGCGCCGTCGAGACCTACTACAACTGGGATCGTGTGGCGCGCGATTTCATCCGGATCGACGCAGCGGCTCGACGGCCGTCGTCGCCGGGCGCGCGCTGATCGCATAGGTCGGGCAGTTGCGGATGAACACCCCGCCGGTCGGGCCCCATTCCTGGTCCGGCGCCGTCACCACCGCCTTGCCCTGCGCGTCGAGCACGAACATCCCCGGCGGACCGAACACCAGGCACGCTCCGCACCCGATGCAGCGATCGCGCTCCACCCGCACGCTCACGCGCCGCCGCGGGAAGACACCCTCGTCTCCCGCCGCCGGCCACTCCGCCTCGCGGTCCAACGCCGCCTTCATCGAGCGATAGCCTTCCTCCACGACCTCGCGCAGGTGATCGAAGGAAAACATCGAGATGTGCTCGACGCGCGGATGGAGATAGTAGATCGGCGGCACCGTCCAGGTGCGCAGACGCACCTCGAGCTGCGTCTGCATCGCCAGCTCGGTGGCGCGCGCGAACACCGCGGCGAAGCCGTCGTCCTGCGTGTCGGCGCGCAGCGCGCTGGACGCGGAGACGTCCACCGCCAGGATGAGGCTCGTGTCCAGTGCTCGGGCCATGCCGAACGGCAGGTTGTCCACCGTCGCGCCGTCGATGTAGAAACGGCCGCGGATCTCGTGCGGCGGCAGGTAGCCGGGCAGTGCGCACGACGCCATCACCGCGTCGGCGACCTGCACTTCGTCCACGCCGGGCAGCCCCCAGAACACCTGCATCCCCGAGTTGATGTCCACGGTGTTGACGACGGTGGGGAGCATCAGATCCTGGAAGGTGACGTCGCCGATGAGGCTCTGGATCAGCGTGGTCAGGGGCTCGCGACGGAACAAGGCGGGGGAGCGCATGCGCTTGAACGCCATGTCGGCGTGCGCGACGACGAACACATCCTTGCGCCGCAGGCTCACGGCCCGGTCGTGCAGCTCGGGGATGCTGCGGCCGGCCGCCCACGCCCCGCCCACCAGCGCGCCCACGCTCGACGCCACGATCTGGGCGGGACGCAGGCCGCGCTCCAGCAGGGCCTGCAACACCCCGATGTGCGCGAGGCCCTTCATGCCGCCGCCGCCCAGGACGAGCGTGTATCGGGTGCCTGGTTTCATCACACGAGAGCGCTTGCCCGGAAGGTGAGTCCCCGGGTAACGTAGTCGCATCCCCTATGCACGCGCCACTCGTCTGGCGACGCCTCGCGCATGATCGCTGGGCGATGGTCGGCCTGGTTCTCGTCACCGGGCTGGTCGCCCTCGCCGCGCTCGCGCCGCTGCTGGCGCCCGCGGATCCGCTGCGCGGCGCGCTGAGCGAAAGCCTGCATCCGCCGTCACGGGGGTTCCTGTTCGGAACCGACGTGCAGGGGCGCGACGTGTTGACCCGCGTGTTGTTCGGGGCGCGGCTGTCGCTCTCGGTCGGCCTCGTCAGTCAGACCATCGCTTGCGCGCTGGGCCTGGCGCTGGGCCTGGTCGCCGGTTACGCGGGCCGCTGGGTGGACGCCGCGATCATGCGCCTCGCCGACGTCACGCTCGCCTTTCCTTCTCTCCTGCTGCTCATCGCCATCGCCGCCGCCGTCCGACCCTCGCTGCCGCTCGTGTTCGTCGTGATCGGCATCGTCGGCTGGGCGGGGATGGCGCGGCTGGTGCGCGGCCAGGTGCTCGTCGTGCGCGGGCTCGAGTACGTGCAGGCGGCACGCGCCCTCGGCGCCTCGGATGCCCGCATCGTCACGCGCCACCTGCTCCCCAACGTCCTGGCGCCGGTGATCGTCGCCGCTACGCTGGGCATCGGCGGCGCCATCATGGCGGAGGCGGCGTTGTCGTTCGTGGGGCTGGGGGCGCAGCCCCCGATTCCCTCCTGGGGCGCGATGGTCGCCGATGGGCGCGACCTGCTGCGCGTGGCGCCGTGGGTCTCGCTGTTCCCCGGTCTGGCGATCGGGCTCACGGTGCTCGCGGTCAACCTCCTCGGGGACGGCCTCCGCGACGCCCTCGACGTGCGCGCGCGATGACCGACGTTCTCAACCACCCGTCCAAAGTCCGCGCGCTGCGCGAAGAGCTGAAAAGCCTGCGCGCCACGGAGTTCCCCTGGACCGCGGACACGGTGTACCTCAACAACGCGTCGATCGGTCCCATTCCCGAGCGCACCCGCCGCGCCCTCGACGAGTTCAACGCCAAACGCACCGCCCCGCACCTGCTTCCCGACCGCGACCTGTTCGCGGGGCTCGCGGCGACGCGCGAGGTGCTGGCCCGGCTGATCGGCGCCGATCCGTCGGAGATCGCCCTCGCCACCAACACCAGCTTCGGGCTCTCGATGGCCGCGCGCGCGCTGCCGCTCAAGCCGGGGGACATCGTGCTGCTCTCCGACAAGGAGTTCCCCGCGAACGTGTATCCGTGGCTGCTGCTCGAGCGCCAGGGCATCACGGTGGAGCGCGCCCCCGTCGGCCCGCAGGGCTGGCCCGACGAGGACCGCCTCTGCGAGCGGCTGCGCGACCCGCGCGTGCGCGTGCTGGCGGTGTCATTCGTCCAGTTCTCCAACGGCTACCGCGCGGACCTGAAGCGCCTCGGCGCGGCGTGCCGCGAGCACGACGCCTACCTCGTCGTCGACGGAATACAGGGGATCGGGAACTCGGTTCTGGACGTGCGCGAGACGCCGGTGGACATCCTTGCCTGCGGCGGCCAGAAGTGGCTGCTGTCCCCGTGGGGCTCGGGGTTCGTGTACGTGCGCAAGGAGCTGATCGGGACGCTCGAGCCCGGCTCACCGAGTACAACCCGTCGTTCCGCGCTGACGCCCGCCGCTTCGAGATGATCACGCTCCCGTACCAGGACTTCCACGGGATGCGCTATTCGGTGAACCTGCTGCTCGACATCGGGACGAAGAGCATCGCCGAAGTGACGCGGTCCCTGCACGAACCGGCGCTGCGCTGGGCGGACGAGCGCGATGTGCGCGTCGTCTCGCCGCGCGAGGAGCGGCACCGCTCGGCGACGCTCTGCCTCGCGCCGCCCAGGCCGGTCGAGGCCTATCACGCGCTGAAACGCGCCCACGTGGTGTGCAGCCTGCGCGAGGGCGCGATCCGGCTCTCTCCTCACTGGTACAACACGTTCGAGGAGATGGAAAAGGTTGTTGAAGTTTTGAACGGAACGTTTTAGGGCGCTTCAGGCCAGCCGCAGCAGCGCGTAGTCCTTCTTCCCTTTGCGCAGCAGCACGTTGCGGCCGGCGAGCCAATCGCCGGATTCGAACGTGCGGTCGGCTTCCTTCACGCGCTGCTGATTGACATACACCCCGCCTTGCTCGATCGCGCGCCGCGCTTCGCTCTTGGATTTCACCAGCCCGACCTGCACGAGGGCGTCCACAATGGTGAGACCGTCGCGCGTGGTCACCGTCGACGTCGGGATCTCCTGCGCCATGCTGTCGAAGGCACCCGGCTCCACCTGTCGGGGATCGAGGTCGCTGAATAGAATCGCATTGACCGCAATGGCATTGGCGACGGCCGCTTTGTCGTGTACGCGCTCGGTGACGTCGGCCGCGAGCTGCGTCTGGGCCTCGCGGCGGCTCGGATCCTTGCCGTGCGTCTTGACCAGCGCTTCGATGTCGTGGCGGCTCATCAGCGTGAACAGCTTGAGGTGATTGCCGACGTCGCGATCGTCGGTGTTGTACCAGAACTGATAAAACTTGTACGGCGACGTGAGCTTGGGATCGAGGTAGATCGCCGCGCCGGCGTCCGACTTGCCAAACTTGGCGCCCGACGCCGTGGTGATGAGCGGGTGCACGAGCCCGTGCGCCTCGCCGTTCTCGATCCGCCGGATCAAGTCCACGCCGGCCGTGATGTTCCCCCACTGATCGCTGCCCCCCACCTGCAGCGTGCAGCGATGGCTGCGGAACAGGTGCAGGAAATCGAACGCCTGCAGCAACATGTAACTGAACTCGGTGTATGAGAGGCCGCCTTCGAGCCGCGCCTGCACCGACTCCTTCTGCAGCATCACGTTCACGGTGAAGTGCTTGCCGACGTCGCGCAGAAAGTCGACGAGGCGCTGTTCGACGAGCCAGTCGGCGTTGTTGACCACCAGCGCGCCCGTGTCCCGCGCGTCGAAGTCGAGGAACCGCTGCATCTGGTCGCGCATGCGCTGCAGGTGCTCGCGGATCTGTTCTTTCGACAGCAGCGGGCGCTCGGTGCGCTTGCCGGAGGGATCGCCGATGAGGCCGGTGCCGCCGCCCATCACGACGATGGGCCGGTGGCCGGCGCGCTGCAGCTGCAGCAGCAGCATGATCGGCATGAGGTTGCCGAGCTGCAGGCTGGGCGCCGTCGGATCGAAGCCGCAGTACGCGCTGACCGGTCCCTTGGCGAGGTGGGCCTTGAGGCCGGGCGTCGCGTGGTGGACGAAGCCCCGCCACTCCAATTCGGCGAAGAGGTCGGTCATGGGAGCGAATCGTACGAAGGGCCCCGAACGCTGGCAAGCGCGGGGACCCGCGACTAGGTTGTAAACGACCGATGGCTACAATCTCCACGCCGCTGCCCCGCCCGATGGCGGAGGGCTGGCGCCGCTGGTTCACGCGTCGCCGCGTCGCCGTCGCCACGCTGCTCGGCGGGGCGTACGGCTTCGGGCTCGCCTACGGCTCGTGGACCCGCGTGTGCGCCGCCCCAGTATTTCGCGCCTCGAGCCGGGCTCGGAGGGCCCCGCGCAGACCTCCAAGGTCTACGCCGCGGACGGCCGTCTCATCGCGGAGCTCGGCGCCGAGCGCCGCACGGTGCTCACGCTCTCGCAGATCCCCCTGCACGTCCGCCAGGCGTTCATCGCCACCGAGGACAAGCGTTTCTACGAGCACCACGGCATCGATTACTGGCGCATCCTCGGCGCCCTGAAGGCGAACATCGTCACGCTCGGCTACAGCCAGGGCTTCTCGACGATCACGATGCAGCTGGCGCGCAACATTTTCCCCGACGAGATCCGCCGCGAGAAGACGCTCACGCGCAAGCTCAAGGAAGCGCGCGTCGCCATCGAGATCGAGCGCAACTTCCCCAAGGATACGATCCTGCAGATGTACCTGAATCAGATCGACCTCGGGGCGGGGGCGCACGGCGTCGAGTCGGCGGCGCTGATCTACTTCGGCAAGTCGGCGCGTGACCTGAACCTCGCGGAGGCCGCGACGCTCGCGGCGATCCCCAAGGCCCCGACCGCCTACAATCCGCGGCTGCACCCCGAGCGCGCCGTGCGGCGCCGCAACGTGGTGCTCAACCTGATGCGCGACCAGGGCTATATCACGCCCGAAGAGGCCGAGCTGTGGAAGGCGTACCCGCTGGTGCTCACCACCAACCGCACCAACTACGGGGACGTCGCGCCGTACTTCGTCGAGATGATCCGCCAGGACCTGAACCAGCGGTTCGGCCGCGACCTCTACAACAAGGGCCTGCAGATCTACACGACGCTGGACCTCGACATGCAGGAAGCGGCCGAGCGCGCGCTCAGCGGCCAGCTCGACGCCATCGACGCCGGCGTGTACGGGAAGGTCGCCGGGCACACCACGTATCGCGAGTACATCGAGTCGAACCGCGCCGCGGAAGAAGACCACGGGCCGTTCACGCCGTACCTGCAGGGGGCGATGCTGGCGATCGACGCGCGCACCGGGGCGATCCTCGCCATGATCGGCGGACGCGACTTCGCGGATTCCAAGTTCAATCGCATCACCCAGGCCACGCGGCAGCCGGGCTCGACCTTCAAGCCGTTCGTGTACTCGGCCGCCGTGCGCGCCGGGCATCCGGTGACCGAGCTGCTCGACGACTCGCCGTTGAACCCGCCGGTGCTGCAGCTCGACAGCACGCTGTGGCAGCCCAAGGACTACGACGACTCCACGCTCGGTATGATCCCGATGCGCAGGTCGCTGTTCCTGTCGCGCAACCTCTCGACCATCAAGCTGGGCATGGCGCTCGGTGAGCAGACGGTGATCGGGGAGGTGCGCCGCTATGGCATCACCACCCCGATGCCGCCGTATCCATCGATTCACATCGGGGCGCGCGCCGTGTATCCGATCGAGATCATCGCTGCCTATTCCGCGTTCGCGAACCTCGGCACCCGGGTCGTGCCTTACGCCATCCAGCGCGTCGAGGACCGGCAGGGGACGATCCTCTACCAGAGCGCGCCGCGCAAAGAGCAGGTCATGGACCCCGAGCACACCTGGCTCATGGTGGACATGATGAAGGACGTGGTGCGCCGCGGCACCGCCTACAGCGCCGTCTGGGGCGCGGGGTTCACGATCCCCGCCGCCGGCAAGACCGGCACCACCGACGACTACACCGACGCCTGGTACGTCGGGTACACGCCGGAGATCGTCGCGGGATTGTGGATCGGCTATGACGCCCCGCAGCGCATCATGGGCAATGGGAGCGGCGGACGGCTGGTCGCGCCGGCGTGGACCGCGTTCATGCGCGACGTGTACGAGCGGCGGCCCGCGCCTCCCGACTGGGTGCGGCCCGACTCCCTGATCTCGCGCGAGGTCGACTGGAGCACCGGCTACCTGTTCACGCCGTTCTGCCCCCAGGGCGATTACCACGTGGATTGGTTCTATCCCGGGACCGAGCCGACCAAGCTCTGCCCGATTCACAGCGGGCTCGGCCCGATCTCGCCTTAGCGCGCTCTCCCTTGCTGCGCATCCGCGCCGGACATGTGATCCCCGTAACGGCGCCACCCATACCGGATGGCGCCGTTTTGGTTGGGGACGACGGCCGCATCGCGGCGGTCGGCCCCAATGCCCACGTGCCCATGCCGGTAGGTGCGACGTCGATGGAATTCGCCGACGGCGTGCTGACGCCGGGTCTGGTGAACACGCACACGCACCTGGAGCTGACGCACCTCGCCGGCAGGAACATGGAAACCGAATTCCCGAAATGGCTGCGCAAGGTTCGAGAGCTCAAGGACGCGACGCCCCCCGACGAGCTGCTGCAGGCCGCCGAGCGCGGCCTGCGCGACGGCTGGGCGGCGGGCGTCACGACGATGGCGGATACCGGGAGCACGGGGGCTGTGGCGGGCGCGATCGCCCGGCTCGGCGGCCGCGGCATCGTCTACCAGGAAGTGTTCGGGCCCGATCCCAAACAGGTGGAGGACAGCATCGGGGAGCTGGGCCACGCGCTCGGCCATCTGCGGCGCCTGGCGACGCCGACCCTTCGGATCGGCGTCTCCCCGCACGCGCCCTACACGGTGAGCGCGCCGCTCTACCGGGCGGTCGCCGAGCTCGCGCGCCGCGAGCGTCTCCCGGTCGCCGTCCACCTCGCCGAGTCGCAGGAGGAAACGCAGCTGATCCGCGACGGCGCCGGCCCCTTCGCCGATGCGCTCCGCGCGCGCGGGATCGCTGTCAAGCCACGCCACTGCTCCCCGGTGGAGTACCTCCGGCAACTCGCGGTCCTGCAACCGGGAACGCTGTGCATCCATTGCGTCCAGGTGGACGACGCGGACATCAGGGCGATGGGTGACGCCGGGGTCGCGATCGCCCACTGCCCGCTCTCCAATCGGGAGCACCGACACGGCGTCGCACCGTTCCAGGCGTTTCGCGCCGCGGGGATCCGCGTCGGGTTGGGAACCGATTCCGTGGTGAGCGTGGAGCGAATCGATCTCTGGGCCGAAGCCACCGCCGCAGGCCTCAGCGGCGACGAGGCCCTGCGGCAGCTGACGATCGACAACGCCCGAGCCCTCGGCTGGGAGACAGAAATCGGGTCGCTGGATGTGGGGAAGTGGGCGGACCTCGCAGTGCTGACCTCTACGGCCCCCTACCGCCCCCTACCGTCTCCTACCGCCATTGTCACCGTCGTCGCAGGGCGTGTCGTGCACCGTGCCGGGGCCGACTTTCCTAGGGCGAGCTAGATTCCAGCCCCATGAAAACCCAGCGCCACGCTGCCATCCTCAAGCTCGTGCGGCGCGAGACCGTCGCCAGCCAGGAGCAGTTGCGCGAGCGCCTTAAGGCGGAAGGGTTCGACGTCACTCAGGCGACCCTCTCCCGGGACATCCGCGAGCTGGGCCTCGCCAAGGTCGCCACCCCGGACGGCGGCTCCCACTACGCCCCGGCGTCCGACTCGGGCGCCGCCATCAGGCCGCACCTCGCGCAGCTGCTGCCAGCGAC
>Ga0209161_10004285_pt1 | contig 11366 bp, 10 predicted proteins | sample GraSoiAngelo_155_FD_186169 | JGI IMG/M metagenome (GOLD analysis project Ga0209161, IMG submission 186169) | Grasslands soil microbial communities from the Angelo Coastal Reserve, California, USA - 14_1009_13_30cm (SPAdes) (version 2) | ecosystem: Environmental > Terrestrial > Soil > Grasslands...
TGAAGTAAACGGTCTTAGCAGCGCCAATATGCCCCAGCTCGACATCACCAACTCGAGCGTCAGCCTGCTCACCACGGCGCCTTGTTCAAGCGCCGCCCCTTGTTATCAGATGGTGATGCAGCTAAACAATCTGTCTCTCGCGCCGACAATCGCTCAGGATCCGGACCCTGATTTGGTCTGGCTGACCCAATGGTTCGTTCCATCCACGACGGATCCGAATGGTGGAAGGAATTTCTTCGTCTATGCCGAGTCCTTCAACGGCGGCGCGCTGCAGTGCTTTGTTGGCGAAAACGCCGCGCAGGCAGTCGGCGGCGGGGTGACCCTGACATACCCCGGTGCCACCCAACTACCCGCCGCGAACTGCCTGTCGACGACCGGCCCCAACGGCACGATCACGATTGACGTGCCACTCTCCAACGTGAACGAGCCCGGTGCGATTGACAACCGGCTGCACGAAGTCACCGCCAGCACGATGACGCTTCAGCAGCCTGCCAACACCGTCCCGTCCATCTTTGGCATTGGCGGTTCGCTGTTCAACCTGATTGACGTGGCGCAGGGATACACATTCGATCCCACGGTGCACGGAAGGAGGTAACCATACGTCTTGAGTTGGCGGCAGTCGCGCCGCTTGTCGCTATTTCGCAGCGCCTACAATCGCGATTCCCCAGGGGCCGTCGCCCACTTTGATCCGGCGCAGTTCTTTGCGCGATTTTACATCGACAACCGAAACATCGTTTGATGCGCCGTTTGCAGTGTAAAGCTTCGACCCGCTGGGGTCGAGCGCGATTCCCCAGGCGCGATTTCCAACGGGAATTGTTGCCGCCACGTCGTTCTTCTGCGTGTCGATGATCGCAACGGCGTTTCCGCGACCTGTCGAGACGTAAAGCTCCTTTCCGTCACTTGAAATGGCGGTGCCCATCGGCAGCGAGCCCGTTGGCAATTGGATTTTCGACAATAGCTTGTGCGATTTCGCATCGATTACAGCGACGTATTCCCCGTTCTCGCAAGCGACGTAAGCGCGCGAGCCATCCGGTAGAAATGCAACGGAACGCGGCCGCCCACCGGTGTCGATTTTCGCGATTACGCGCTGTTGATCGGGATCGATCGCGAACACCTCGCCTTTCTCTTCGCAGGTAACATATACTTCGCCGTTACTCGGATTGACGCCGACGCCTTCCGGTTCTTCCGACACTTTTATTTTCCCGCGAGATTGGCCGGAGTTGAGATCAACAATCGAAGCGCTGGCATCGTCTTCATTCGCGATAAAGGCGAATTTTCCATCTTTGCTAATCGCGAATTGCTCAGGATCTGATCCGACGTGCCAGCGATCGATCAACTTGTGGGCTGCTGCGTCAATCACGCCAATGCCATCAGCGGTTTTGTCAGCGGGAGCACGATTTTCATCCACGCCGGGCGCCATTCGTGGCGAGCCGCTCAATGTCACAAAGAGTCGTTTCCCGTCCGGCGTCGCATGAATCCCGCGCGGTCGCTTGCCTGCCTTGAACGTTGTAACAACGGCATCCGTCGCACCATCAATCACGGTGATGTCGCCGGATCGTTCATTACTGACAAACACGAGGTAGCCCGGCGATTCAGCGCGCGCGGAGAGCACGAGCGCAGCAGCCACGACGGAGTAAATCCCGAAAAGGCTAAATTTCATGCGCTGCCAATTATATCTCACTCCTTCAGCAGGCAACGCCTTTCGCATTAGCGTTGTAGCCGGGATCGGTGATCCCGGCCCGGACTAGGCTCGGTTATAAATTCAAGCTGGCCGGCATCATCGATGCCAAATACAAACCACGAAGTGCATAAGCATTTGCGCCGGCTAGAACGCGTCTGGATCAATCACCCCATTTATTTCATCACTACCTGCACGCTGGGACGACGATCTATCCTAGCCACTAATGCTGTAGGCAGCACGTCTTGCCGGGATCACCGATCCCGGCTACAAGCGCTTGCTCGCGTATGACAAGCGTTGGACGTTGCTCTCATGCCTTCGCACGACAAGCTTTTCATTCCCGGCCCAGTTGAAGTGTCAGAAAAAACGTGGGCGGCGTTTTCGCTTCCGATGATTGGTCATCGTGGCGAGGATTTTAAAAATCTTTACCTCGCGATTCACCCAGGGCTTCAGACGCTATTTGGAACGAAGCAGCCAGTCTTCCTTTCAACTTCCTCTGCATGGGGCGTGATGGAAGCTTCAATCCGCAACCTCACTGATCGCGGCGTGCTCTGCTGTATGTGCGGCGCGTTCTCAGACAAATGGTTCGATGTCGCAAAGCGCTGCGGAAAAAACGCCGAGCCGCTTCAAGTCGATTGGGGAAAACACATCGACCCGAAAGACGTCGACCGCCAATTGGCCACCGGCAAATTCGATACGGTCACGCTGACTCACAGCGAAACCTCGACGGGCGTGATGAATCCGCTGGAGGAAATCTGCGGCGTTCTGGCCAAGTATCCTGACGTAGCACTCGTCGTCGATACCGTTTCGTCATTCTCAGCGGTGAAAATCGAAATGGACGCGCTCGGCATCGACGTGATGCTCACTGGCGCGCAAAAAGCGCTCGCGCTTCCACCGGGTTTTTCGTTGTTCTCCGTTTCTGAAAAGGGGTTCTCGCGCGCCGAAAAGATTGCAAACCGCGGATTCTACTTCGATTTTCTGGAGTTCAAAAAACAGCAGGCACAATGGATGACACCGAGCACGCCCAGCATCGGGCACATGCACGCGCTGCAATTCAAGCTCGGCGAAATTTTCGAAGAAGGTCTGGAGGCACGTTTTGCTCGACACGCGCGCACAAACGCGCTGGTACATGGTTGGGTACGCAGTGTCGGGTTCGATTTCTTCGCCGAGGAAGGATTCCGTTCAAAGACGCTCACCTGCGTGACAAACAACAGAGGCATCGACGTGCTGGAGTTCGCCAGGAAACTTCGGGAGAAACATCATCTGGTGATTGATCCCGGTTACGGGAAGATTCGAGGCCAAACTTTTCGCCTCTCAAACATGGGAGATGAAACGGAAGAGACCGTCTCTCACTTGCTGGCGTGTATCGACGACCTTCTGTAGCGGCGGTCTATCACCGCCGATGGATAAAAGGGCGGCGGGCTAACACGCGATCATTTTGCTCATGGAGCATCACCACGTAGCTTCATTGAAGGGGTATGCCAACGATTGAAGCTTCCAAACTGACCAAGGTTTATCGCACTTACCGCAAAGAGCGCGGGCTCTGGGGTTCGGTAAAAGGACTGTTAAGGCGGCGGTACGATGAAACGCGAGCAGCAGACCAGGTCTCGTTTCAAATCGAGGAAGGCGAATTTGTCGGGTTTCTCGGTCCAAACGGCGCCGGGAAAACTACTGTGCTCAAAATGCTTTCGGGTTTGCTGAACCCAACTTCGGGGGACGCGCGCGTGCTCGGCTTTGTTCCGTGGGAAAGGCGCAACGAGATGAAGCGCCAGTTCAGCCTGCTGATGGGACAAAAGAATGCGCTGTGGTGGGACCTGCCTGCACAGGAATCGCTTGAACTTAACCGCGCGATTTACGGAATCGACCGCAATCGATTCGAAAAAGTCGTGAATGGATTATCGGAACTTTTGGAAGTGCAAGACAAAATGAATGTGATGGTGCGCGAACTCTCTCTGGGCGAGCGAATGAAAATGGAGTTGATCGCTGCGCTCATTCATGAGCCGCGTGTGCTGTTTCTCGATGAACCGACGATCGGGTTGGATGTAGTCAGTCAAAAACGAGTGCGCGAGTTCCTGCGTATCTACAATGAAGAACATCACATCGTCACATTACTAACCAGCCACTACATGCAGGATATCGAGGAGTTGTGCCATCGTGTGCTGGTGATCGACCACGGCAAAATCTTTTTCGACGGTCCGCTGGAAGAGATCGTCGATCGCTTTTCCGGATACAAAATCCTGAGTCTTACCTTCGAAAAAGAGGCGACACGGGATCTTTCTCGCTTCGGTGAAGTGACCGAACAAACGCCAGTTTCGGTGCAGCTGAAAGTTCCGCGCGCAAAAGTCACAGAAACCTGCCGCGAGCTGCTCGAAGCTTGCGATGTTAGCGATATCAACGTGCAGGAAGTGCCTGTGGAGGAGGTGATCCGCCAGTTGTTCGGCGAACGACACGAGCTTCACAGTGCCGCCGAAGCAGCGGCTACCGCAACCGCGCAGGTCGCCTAGGAACTTTCGTTAACACCGGACTCGGAGCCCGGCGCTAATGGGACGAAGTCCAGATGACGTCTGCGAAGCTGGGCAGAATGCTCTTTTCCATAGCTTCGACAAACGTCGGGTACCGCGGTGTCCACCCCAAGCGACGCAACTTTGCGTTGCTCACCCGCTTATTGCTGTCGCCCCGTTTGCGCAGTCCTTTTGATTTCCCAATCGGCGGCAGTGGACGATTCAACTTGTGCGCCAGCCAGCGGTAGCATTCGCTTTGCAGAATCGGCTGATCGTCAACCACGTTGTAAATCTGAGCGCCCTCCACTTTTCGACTCAATAAAAAGAAGAGCGCGCTCGCGATATCGTCCCGATGCACCTGGTTAACGAAGCGATCGTTTTCCGGATCAATGACCGCCGTGCCTTCAAGGAATTTGCTCAACAAAGCAGACCGTCCCGGTCCGTAGATTCCAGCGAGCCGCGCGACGATGCCGCGCTCGTCGAGCACCAATTTCTCCGTTTCGAGCAGGATGCGGCTCGTCTCGCGCACCGGTTTTGTCTCGCTCTCTTCCGTTACCCACGAGCCGTCGCTTTGCGCGTAAACGCTGGTGCTGCTTGTAAAGAGCAGTTTTGATCCGGGAAACGTTTCGAGGAGATTGCGTGCGCCGTCGAGGTAAACTTGGCGATACATTTCGGCGTCGCCGCGGCGCGAACTGGCGCAGTGTATCACCGCGTCGAACATTCCTCCGTGTTCAGCAACCTGAGCGCGCCGTGAGACATCCACCCCGCGCACCGGATACGGGTTTGCTGACAGCCTCGCTGCCGATTCCGCAGAGTGAGTCCAGCCTTCGACTGTCCAGCCGACAGCATGAAACAAATCGGCTACCGCTTGCCCGACATAACCGCATCCTGCAATCAGAATTCGCGGCATGGCTTCAGGCACTCACGTTGCCGCGGGCGCGATTTCAATTTCTTCGAAGATGTTTTTTTGGACGGCGCGGACTTGTTTGAGACGAATCAGCTCCAGAAGCGCCAGAAACGTCACCACTACTTCTACGCGCGACACGGAAACTCCAAACAAATCAGAAAAACGGAGTGGCGTGCCGGTCGCAACCCGCTGCAAAATCGCATCGATCTTCTCGGAAACGCTAAAACGCTCACCAAAAATTTCCTGTACGTCCTCTCGCGCTTCGATCCTTTTGATCACCGTTTGGAAGGCGTTTATGAGTTGAAAAATTCCAACCTCGCCCAGGCGCAGCGGTTCCTTGAGCGCTGAAGATGGGCCGCCTTCTCGCGCAAAAATCCTCTCTTGTTCCAACTCGCGCAGATGCAGTTCGGCTGCTGCTTCCTTGAACTTTTTATACTCGATCAGTTGCCGGATTAACTCCCAGCGGGGATCATCCTCCCCGGCATCTTCTTCGGGCGGCTGCTGGTCGACGGGTAAAAGGCTGCGGCTTTTCAAATAAATCAGGTTTGCCGCCATCACGATAAATTCACCGGCCAGTTCGATACTCAGTTCTTTGAACGCTTGGAGATACTCGAGGTACTGGCTCGTGATGCGTTCAAGCGAGATGTCGTAGATGTCGATCTCATCCTGTTTGATCAAGTAAAGGAGCAGATCGAGCGGCCCCTCGAAAACCTCCAGCTTGACCTTGTAATCGGTTTCCATGTGTCGCGGCCGATTTTAGACGACCGCACGCTAAAGTAAATCGTGCGGCCAAACGAGCAGCTATTGCGTGGCACGCCGCCCGGTCGCGTGCGGGAGCCCCTGGCTACGCGGGAATCTTTCGATGGGATCCAAACGCTGTTCACGAGTCCGAGACCAAACATGATCATTAACACAAAAGAACCGCTGTAACTGATCAAAGGCAGCGGCACACCGGTGATTGGCAGCATCGCAATGGTCATTCCCATGTTTTGGAAAATGTGCGTGAAAATAAGAGCGGTGATCCCCACGACCAGAAGCAGACCCAATTGATCACCGGCAAGAAAAGCAACAAAAAGACATGTCATCAGGAGCAAGAGGAACCCGCCGAGGAGAAGGATTCCACCGACAAATCCCCATTGCTCTCCAATGGCGGCGAAAATGTAGTCGTTGTGCACAGCAGTAGCAGGGAGAAAGCCAAGCTCGATCTGCGTGTTTGGCGCTTTGAATCCCTTCCCCGACCAACCGCCTGAGCCGATGGCAATGAGAGATTGATTGATGGCCCATGCGGAACCCTGTTTGTCGATGTCGGGATGTGTAAAGGCGGTGATCCGTTGCTGCTGATATGGCTTAAGCCCAAAATTGATCGCGATCGGGACAAAGGCGATCCCGATAAGAATGATGCAAATCAAATACCGCAGCGGCAGGCCGCCGACGAACCACAGCGCCAAGAGCACCGGAATCCAAATTATGACCTCGCCCAGATCGGGCTGCATCAGGATGAGCAGGCAAGGCGCTGCCGCAATGGCTCCGGAGAGCAGCAACCGCAGCATCGGATGCATCTCGCGAAATTGAGTTAAGAAAATCGCCAAAACCATAATCCCGGCGACAACCGCAAGCTGCGCGGGTTGAAAATTAAGCGGACCCAAATGCAGCCAGCTACGCGCCCCATAAACCTTGGTGCCGATAAACTTCGTCAGGATCAGAAAGACGATGCCGGCCAGATACATCGGCAACGCACCCCAGCGGATCCAGCGGTAGTGAATCAAACTGGTCACCATAAATGCAAAGACACCGACAGCGACCCAATTCGCCTGCTTTCGCCAGAAATCCGCCGCGTACGCATCAGTGCGCGTGGACGTTGCGCTGTAGATCGCTACGACCCCAAAAATGGCGAGCGCGAGCATGGTCACGAGCAGAAGCCAGTTTTGGCCGAGCAATTTTCGCAGAAAAGGCGTCATGCTATGTGATCCGTTAAACTTCCGGTGCCTTCACGGGGAGATTAGAACGACTATACGCAAGTTGCGATGCTGGCAAAGCGTCCAACATCCAACGCCGAACTCCGAAAGCGTCGCGAGCAGAGGTTCAAGGCACAATGGAGGAAGCTTTTGAATTGTCAGCATCTACTTTGCGTTCGGCGTTCACGTTGGACGCACGGCGTCTCTCGGTAGCGGCTAATTAGCTGTAGATAAGTAGCTTACAACAATTTTCGCATAAACATCGCCGCTCTGCTTGTCACCAGATTTGGAGCCCACTAAATTAGTCTCCCACTTCCTTGCTTTTGGAGGATCCCCATGGCCAAGAAGAAGAAAAAGACAAAACGGAAGCTTGCTCATCCAAAGCTGCCGATGCAGCGCCAATTGAATTTGTGCCACGAGGGAACGCATTTCGATCTGCGCGCCATCTTTGATGACTTGAACGAACGGTATTTTCGTAGACGTCTTCGCAGGTACAAGGTTATCTGGGGCCGCCGACGAAAGCACCGCCCAAGAGAACATTTCATTTTTGGCACAATCCAGGAGGAAGATCGGGTCATTCGGATCAATCCTGCGTTAGATCAGCCGTTCGTGCCGCTTTGGTTTTTGCGGTACGTGCTTTACCACGAGATGCTGCATTCGGTCGTGCCCGACGAAGCGCTATCGCGCAACCGCCGGCGAGTTCACACCGGAGAATTCAACCGTCGAGAGCGCGAATTTCCTTATTACCGGCGGGCGCGGCGTTGGGAAGAAGAGAATCTGTCGCGTTTCTTGCGCTAACGTCCCGCGTTTAGTGCGTTTGCGTGACCGGTGCCGGGGAGGGCCTCTCAGACGGTGACGGCGTCGTCACTACGTTCTTTTTGATCAGGTACCAAAGCGTCGTCGCGAGCAATAGGGAGATCAACTTCGCGCGCCAGTTTTTCAGAATCAGTCTCTTCATATTTGCTGTGTAACAAAATTTCCGCGATCCGCTGACGGAACGTTTCCGGTGTGAAATTGCGCTCGATTCGTCGCCGATGGCAAATAGAAATACTGCCCGTCTCTTCGGAGACGACCACGGCCACGGCATCCGATTCCTCGGTGATCCCGAGCCCCGCGCGGTGACGTAATCCCAGGCTGCGGTCCAGCGTTTCCCGCTGACTCACAGGGAAAATGCATGCTGCAGCTGCGATTCGGCCGTTGCGAATGATCACTCCACCATCGTGCAGCGCAGCCTTTGGATGAAAGATGGTCAGGATCAACTCGACAGAAAACTCGCCGTCAATGATCACGCCTGTTTCTTCGTAAACGCGAATCGATGTGTCGCGCTCGATGGCGATGAGCGCGCCGAATTGTTTATTGGCCAGTTGCGTCACCGCCTCCGCCAGATCATGCACGGTTTCCCGTTTCTCGCTCGTAAGCGAAAAAATCGGGTGCCCACCGAGCGCTGCCAAGCCACGCCGCAGCTCTGGCTGAAAAATCACTAGCAACGCAACGGCAAGGAAAACCGAGAAGCTTCGCACGATCCAGCCGATCACAACTAAATTAAGCAGTGTCGAAATTAACGTCAGCGTTAAGAAAACGATCGCCAGGCCGGTCAGAACTTTCGCGCCCCGGGTTCCACGGAAATAGAGGTAGCCGTAATAGATCGCCACGCTCAGCAGAAGGATTTCAACCAGACTGCGCCAGCCCCTGAACCAGAGATCGATGAGTTGATGAATCATTCTGTCCTCCGAAGGATTGCTTCCGTTACGCGCAAGGCACTCACGTTTTCTTTGACATCATGAACCCGGAACACATCCGCGCCGCGAACGCGCAAAAGCGCAGTCAACGCGACCGCAGGCGCAAGTCGGTCCTCGATCTCCGGCGAATCGATTAACTTTGCCAGGAACGATTTACGGGAAACGCCAACTACCAACGGTCGATCATCCGCGCGAAGCCGCTCAAGCTGCGCAAGCAATTCCAGATTGTGTTCAAGCGTTTTCCCGAAACCAATGCCCGGATCAAACGCAATCGCCATGGGGTCAACGCCACACTCTATGGCGCGGGCATACTGTTGTCGAAAAAAAATCGCAACTTCTGAAACAACATCTTCATATTGCGGCCGGTTCTGCATCGTCCGGGGAGTTCCTTGCATATGCATGATGATGAACGCCGATTTCGTTTCTGCAATCAACGGCAGCATTCCTTGGTCTCCGCGTCCGCCCGTGATGTCGTTCATAATCGAAGCGCCTGCGTGAATCGCCGCGTGCGCCACCTCAGCTTTCGATGTGTCGATTGAAATCGGAACGTCGATCTTTGCTCTTAGTTTTTCGATCAGCGGAATGACGCGACGTAATTCCTCCCCGGCCGCGACAGGTTCAGCGCCGGGTCGGGTCGATTCGCCGCCGACATCAATCACGTCTGCGCCTTCCGCGGCCATTTTCACGCCGTGCTCTATCGCTTTCTCCAACTCAAAAAATTTTCCGCCGTCAGAGAACGAATCCGGAGTCACATTCAGCACGCCCATGATTAAACCCTGCCCCGAAACGTTGAAAACGCGGTTCCCAATTTTCCAGATCCTCTCGCGCATCACAACTAAGACTAATTCAAATGCGCGATTATTCGACCTGTAGTCGCTTCGCTATGCGAAGCGCGGCCCAGATCGCAGGTACTCGGCGGTCCCACACCGCCGCTACATTTATTTCTTGCGCGAATAGCGACCCATCAATTCGCCTTGTGCAATCACATGGCCTTTCATCGCCGCATCCAACTGGCCTCGTTTGGCGCCGAAAGGTAAATCCAGCTCGCGATCCAAGGCGAAAATCTTGAAATAATAACGATGCGTGCCAGAAGGCGGACACGGTCCGCCGTAGCCCGATCTGCCGAAGTCGTTTGTTCCTTGCACTCCTTTTGGCGTATTTCCCTCCGCGATGGTGCTGGTTTGCGGAGAAATGTTCCAAACGGTCCAGTGTGTGAACAGTCCACTCGGCGCGTCGGGATCATCGACGATCAAGACAAGGCTTTTGGCTTCTGAAGGAACATCCGAAATCTGCAAAGGCGGACTGGTGTTCGCGCCATCGCATGAGAATTTTGATTGAATGTTCGCACCTTCCTGGAAAGCAGAACTTGTGATCTTCATCTTAGCTCCTCCTGCAGCAAACGAAGTGATCGGCGCTAGTAAAATCGCCAATGCACCCGCAATAATCGCCTTTCGCATGGTTAGATCTCCGATTGAAATCGCGTTAAGTCGACAAACCTGACCATATTGTTTCGCCCAAATGGCTGCAAACGGACGTAAGATTCGAGAACAAGTTCTGGCGCTCCTGGACCGGAAAGGTTACCGGCCACTTAACAAGATTGACATCGCTCGAGAACTTGGCTTGACCGGCACGCAACGAAATGCGTTGCGGAAAACCTTACGTGAACTCGAGCGGGCGGGCGCAATCGCGCGCATCCGCAAGAACCGGTATGTTCTGCCGGCTGAGGCGGACCTTGTAGCCGGCAAATTGTCGATTCATCAGGCCGGCTACGGATTTCTCACTCCTGAAACGCCGGGCCAGCCGGACATTTTCATCGCGGCGGAAAATATCGGGACAGCCATGCACGGCGACCGCGTGGTTGCGCGTATATCGCGCGATAGCCCTGATGACCGCATCAAGGGACGTCGCGAAGGACGTGTGATTCGAATCCTGGAGCGCGCTCACGATACGATCGTCGGGACACTCCAGCGGTCGCCGAATTTTTACTATGTCGTGCCAGATGATCCGCGGTTTGTGCATGATGTTTACGTTCGCCCTGTAGCGGCGGTCTATGATCGCCCGGGACGAGGGGCACCAAAAGAGGATCGGCGGTCGCAGACCGCCGCTACAGTTGGCGATAAAGTCGTGGTTCGCCTGGATGCGTGGGAGTCGCGCCACGTCAATCCCGAAGGGGAAATCATCGAAGTGCTCGGGCCGGCAACCGCGCCTGGCATCGACGTGCTCTCGATCATCCGCAAATATCATCTGCCCGCAGAATTTCCCAAGGATGTTTTGGATCAGGCTGAGCGCATTTCCGAACAAATCGGGGCACGGCAGCTCGAGGGGCGCGAAGATTTGCGTAAAGAATTCATCGTCACAATCGATCCTGATGACGCGCGCGATTTCGATGACGCGATCCACGTTGAGAAGACCAAGAACGGCTGGCAGCTTGGCGTGCACATTGCCGATGTTGCCGCCTACGTAGAGCCCGGGAGCGCTCTCGATCGCGAAGCGCGCCGGCGCGGAAACAGCGTTTATCTGCCGGACCGCGTGATCCCAATGTTGCCGGAACGATTAAGCAACGGCGTTTGCAGTCTCAACCCAGGA
>Ga0209161_10004287_pt1 | contig 11362 bp, 7 predicted proteins | sample GraSoiAngelo_155_FD_186169 | JGI IMG/M metagenome (GOLD analysis project Ga0209161, IMG submission 186169) | Grasslands soil microbial communities from the Angelo Coastal Reserve, California, USA - 14_1009_13_30cm (SPAdes) (version 2) | ecosystem: Environmental > Terrestrial > Soil > Grasslands ...
CCGGCCGTGCTTGATGACCATCGGCTTGCCGCAGGTGGGGCAGATCTCGTCGGTCGGCTGGTCCTCGGCGCGCTCGACGCCGTTGAGGTTGCGCGTGTAGCGGCACTCCGGATAGCCCGAGCACCCGAGGAACTTGCCCATCCGGCCCCAGCGCTCGAGCAGCGGCTCGCCGCAATCCGGGCACGGCTCGCCGGTCTCCTCGCCCACCTTCACGTTGCGCATCTTCTTCTTCGCCTGGGCGAGGTCGCGCTTGAAGGGCTCGTAGAACTCCTGCACGGTGTCCGCCCACTTGCGCTCGCCCTCTTCGACCTTGTCGAGGTGCTCCTCCATCTGCGCGGTGAACTCCACGTCCATGATGTCGCGGAAGAACGGCAGCAGGAGATCGGTGACCTCCTTGCCGAGCTCCGTGGGGAAGAGCGTGCGGCGCTCGCGGTGCACGTAGCCGCGCTCGTTGATGATGGTGGCGAGGATCGACGCGTACGTCGACGGCCGGCCGATTCCCAGCTCCTCCAGCACCTTGATGAGCGACGCCTCCGTGAAGCGCGGCGGCGGCTGGGTGAAGTGCTGGCGCGGATCGAGCCCGATGAGGCGCAGCGTCTCGCCCTCGTCCAGCTCGGGCATCGGGCGCTCCGTCTCGTCCTCCACCGCCTCGTGGTCCTCGCGGCTCTCCACGTAGATGGCGGTGAAGCCCTTGAACTTCATCGTCTGGCCCTGGGCGCGGAACACGCACTCACCCGCCTCGATGTCCGCGGCCACGGTGTCGTAGACGGCCGGCATGAGCTGGCTGGCCACGAAGCGCTCCCAGATCAGGCGATAGAGCGCCTGCTGGTCCTTGCCGAGGAAGCGCGCCATCGCCTTCGGGTCGCGCGTGACCTCCGAAGGGCGGATCGCCTCGTGGGCCTCCTGGGCGCTGCCGCGTGACTTATAGATCGGTGGCGTCTCCGGCAGGTACTCCGCGCCCAGCCGCTCGGTCGCCCAGCGGCGCGCCTCTTCCTGCGCATCCTGCGAGATGCGCACCGAGTCGGTCCGCATGTACGTGATGAGACCGACCGCGCCCTCCTCACCCAGGTCCACGCCCTCGTACAGCTGCTGGGCCACCGTCATCGTCTTCTTGGCGGAGAACCCGAGCTTGCGCCCGGCGTCCTGCTGGAGCGTCGAGGTGATGAACGGCGGCGCCGGGTTGCGGCGGCGCTCACCGCGCGTGACCGACCGGACGACGAACGGCCGGCCCTCGAGGCCCGCCATGAGCGCGCGGGTGTCGGCCTCGTTGGTCAGCGACGCCTTCTCTCCGCGCACCTCGCGCAGCGTCGCCTCGAACTGCGGCGGCCGCTTGCCCGTGAGCAGGGCGTGCAGCGACCAGTACTCCACGGGCACGAAGGCTTCGATCTCGCGCTCGCGGTCGACGATCAGCCGCACGGCCACCGACTGCACGCGGCCGGCCGACAGCCCGCGGCGGACCTTGTCCCACAGCAGCGGCGACAGGCTGTAGCCCACGAGCCGGTCGAGCACACGCCGCGCCTGCTGGGCGTCGACCTTGTGCATGTCGATCTTGCCCGGCTTGGAGAAGGCCGCCTTCACGGCGCGCTCGGTGATCTCGTTGAAGGTGATGCGGAAGATCTTCTTCTTGTCGACCGGCAGCTCCTGGGCGAGGTGCCAGCCGATGGCCTCGCCCTCGCGGTCGGGGTCGGTGGCGACATACAGCGCGTCGGACTTCTCGGCGATCTTCTTGAGCTCGTCGAGGATCTTCTTCTTCGTCGGGGAGATGACGTACTTCGGCTTGAAGTGCTTCTTGGGATCGACGCCGAGCTGCGACTTCGGCAGATCGCGCACGTGTCCCATCGACGCCTTGACGACGAATTTCGAGTCCAGATACTTCTGGATCGTCTTCACCTTCGTCGGCGACTCGACCACCACCAGCGACTTCGCCACGGCTAGGCTCCCTCCGACCGTGCGCCGGCTGCGATCCATCGTTGGCCGCCGAGCTGGCGGGCCCACCCGCCGAGCTCGAGGCCGGTCAGGATCGCGCCTGCACGCGCGGCGTCCATCCCCGCCCGAGCGATCAGCCGCTCGATGTGTTGCGCCTCGTCTCGCATCAACAGTCGCAGCATGCGCTCCTCATCACTGCCTTTTGACGGCGCCGCCGTCTCGATCGGTGCGACGCCGGTGGTTCGCACGCGACGACGCCACGTATTCGGTAATTCTTGCACGACATCCGTCCAATCCTCTACGAGTCTAGCACCGTCTCTCAGAAGCCTATGGACGCCGGCACTGGTCGGCGAGGTGATTTTGCCAGGCACGGCGAATACTTCGCGCCCGAGATCGGCGGCGAAACCAGCTGTCGACAGGCTCCCGCTGCGCTCCGCCGCCTCCACCACCACCACCCCCAGCGCCAGCGCGGCGAGCGTGCGGTTTCGAGTGGGAAAGTGATACGGCAGCGGCGCGGTGCCGGGCGGAAATTGCGTCACCAGCGCGCCCCGTGCGGCCACCGCGTCGGCGAGGCGCGCGTTCTCCGGCGGGTAGATGATGTCGACGCCGCAGCCGAGCACCGCGATCGTGCGCCCACCGGCGTCCAGCGCCGCGCGATGCGCGGCGGAGTCGATGCCGCGCGCGAAGCCGCTCACGATCGTCACGCCGCGCGCGGCGAGATCGCCGGCGAGCCGCGCCGCCACCTCGAGGCCGTACGGCGTCGCCCGGCGGGCGCCAACGATCGCGATCGCCAGCGCGTCGTCGTCATCGACGGCGCCGCGTATCCAGAGCGGCGGCGCCGGCGTGAGCTCGGCCAGCCGCGCCGGGTAGCGAGGATCGTCGCAGCTCAGAGGACGGATCGTCGTCGACATGGCGGCGGCGAGTGTGACCCTCCGCCTCGAGAGGGTCAACGCCTCGCCACGGATACGCATGGGAGCGACCCGGCTTCGCCGCGACGCTCCGAAGGCCGGGGGGGTTCGGGGGTCATTTCGGGGCCCCGATTTAGCTGGCGCGGTCTAGAGGAGCGGCACGGCTTCGCCGGGACGCTCCGAACGTTGGGGGGTTTAGAGGAGCGACCCGGCTGTGCCGGGGCGCTCCGAACGTTGGGGGGTTTGGGGGGCCATTTCGGGGCCCCCCATTTCATCAGGGCCGGCGCGCGGCGTGCGCGCGCAGGAGCGCGCGCGCCCGACCAGCCGACTCGGTGGCCGGGTACTCGCGCACCACGCGCTGCCACGCCTGCAGGGCGCGCGTGTCGTCGCGCAGATTGGTGTACGAGAGGCCGATTCTCAGGAGCGCGTCGGCGGCCTTGGGAGAGGTCGGCGCCATCTCGAGCACCCGCTGGAACTCGAGGAGCGCCTGGCGATAGTCGCGCTGAAGGTAATACGCCTCACCGATCCAGTACTGCGCGCTGGGGGCCAGCCGGTGTGTCGGGTACTTCGCGATGAAGTCGAGCAGGTCCAGCACCGCCTGTCCGTGCTCGCGCGCGCGGAAGAGCGTCAGCGCGGCGTTGTACGCCTGCTCGGCCTCGTCGGGGCGCCGCGTCTCGGGCCGCGGCGGCGGCGCGGCCGGCGCGGGCGCCGCGGCGGACGGGACCGGCGCCGTGACCGGCGGCTGCGATGCGCGCGGTGCCTTGGCCTCGCGCAGGTCCTGCTCGGCCGTGTCCAGTCGCGCGCGCAGCCGCGCCGTCTCGGCGGCGTGCTCGCCGAGCGCTGCCTGCAATTCGGCGTTCCGGGCGTCCAGGGCGCGTAGCTCCCCCGCCATGCGCACGAGCTCACGTGTGGACAGCTCATGGGCGTGGCGAAGGTCGGTCACACTGGCGCGGAGAGCGGCAACGTCGTCTTGCATCCGCCGGACGTCGCCGCGTGAGGCGCAGCCGGTCGCGACGAACGTGGCGAGGGCAAGCGCCGGGAGGGCGCGATTCATTGCGGCGCGACCGTAGCACGCACTATAAAAGGAAGTCAAAAAATGGGGCTTCGCTTCGAGGTCTCTCGCAAGAACTATGGGCTAACCTCCCTTAATACAATGACTTCTACGTCCTCACCAGCCGCGACGGCCGTGTCGCCACGCAAAACCGCGAGCCCGTCGGCAGAGACCATCGATCGGAGAATTCCCGACCCTTGCTCACCGGTCAGCCGCGCATCCCATCGACCGTCCCGGGCCTCGAGGACGACGCGGAGATAGCCGCGCCGCGACCCGCGATTGACGATCGGCGCCAGGGCCGTCGCCCTTACCGTGAGGCGGCCGGTGCCGCGGCGGCCCTGCATGGCCAGGAGCATCGGGCGTACGAACAGCTCGAAGGTGACCATCGCGGAGACCGGGTTGCCCGGCAGGCCGAAGACCGGCTTGCCGCCGAGCGAACCGAACGTGATCGGCTTGCCGGGACGCATATCCACCTTCCAGAGGTGCAACTCCGCACCCGCGTTGACCAGCGCCTCGCGCACCAGGTCCAGCTCGCCGACGGAGACACCGGCGGACGACACGAGCACGTCGGCCTCCGCGCCCTGCGAGATGCGCTCGGCGATGGCGTCGAGTCGGTCGGGGACGACGCCCAGGTTGAGCGGGACGCCGCCGGTCTCCATGACCTGGGCCATCAGCGCGTAGGTGTTGGAGTTCGGGATCTGCGCCGGCGTCGGCTCCGTTCCGAGGTCGGCGAGCTCGTTGCCCGTCGACAGCACCGCCACGCGCGGCCGGCGGCCCACCGCCACCTGTGTGCGGCCCAAGGTGGCCAAGATTCCGATCTCCGCCGCGCCGATCGCGCGGCCGGGCTCGAGCACCAGATCGCCTTCGCGCACGTCCTCCCCCGCCGGCCGCACGTAGGCGCCCGGCTCGACCGCGCTCCGCAGCGCGATCACCCCGTCGCGCGCGTCGACGTCCTCCTGCGGGATCACCGCGTCGGCGCCGCTCGGCAGCGGCGCGCCCGTGAAGATGCGCACCGCCTCCCCGGCGCCGACCGCGCGCGTCGGCAGGCTGCCGGCGACGACGCGATCGACCACGCGCAGGGTCGCCGAGGGCCGCACATCCGCGGCGCGCACCGCGTAGCCGTCCATGGAGGAGTTCGGCCAGGGCGGGATGCGACGCGTGGAGCGAATAGGCTCCGCGAGCACGCGGCCGAGGGCGGCGAGCACGTCCACGCGCTCGCTCGGCAGCACGCGCACACGCCCAAGAATCTCGCGCTGCGCTTCTTCGACCGACAACATGCCCGGCAGTGTACTACGCGCGCAGACGCATCCAGTTGAGGCGATCCAGAGGCCCGTCCCGGGTTCCCCGGAACACTCCCGACGTGTCCGCCGCAGGGGGTATGGGGGACGTCGAGTCCCCCATCAGATTGGAAGGGGGCTTGGGGGACGTCGAGTCCCCCATGTCCAACAGGCGTGAGAGTCCCCTACACGCCTCACGAATGTGTCGGATGTGGCAGGTTGAAGACCGGACGCACGCGCTGCATATAGAGGCGGCGGCTCAGCATGAACAGCGCGAGGAAGCCGAGGGTGACGAGCAGGTCCCGCACCCCGAACGGCAGGCGACTCTGCGCCGAGACGGACGGGAACACGACGAACACGCGCTCGAGGAAGATGGCCACGAGCCCCATCAGCGCGATGACGACCAGCGGCGCGTGGCGCTGCGGCGGCCGCCCGGTCAGGCGCTTGACGAGGTACGCGAACGGAATGAGCCAGCCCATGGCGAAGATCACCCAGGCCAGCGTCTGCCATGGCTGCAGGAAGAAGCGGCCCACGAAGAAGCGCGTCTCGACCGGCACGTTGCCGTACCAGATGACCAGGTACTGCGACCAGAAGAAGTACATCCACATGATCGACATCGCGAACTGCAGCTTCGCCACGTCCTGCACGGCCGAGGGCGGGATGGCCGCCAGGCCGCGGGCGTTCGCGCGCACGGTCAGGATGGCGAGCAGGCAGAAGGCCGTGTAGAGCGAGCTCACCGCGAAGTAGCCGCCGAAGAGGCCGCTGTACCAGTGCGGGTCGAGCGACATCACGAGGTCGAAGCCCCACAGCGACACGGTGACGATCCAGAGGAAGAGCAGCAGGGTCGCCAGCCGGTTGCGGTGCACGCGCACGCGCTCGTCGCCGGGGGGCACCGAGTCGCGCAGGATCGCCGCCGCGAACGCGAAGCACACGGCGAAGAGGATGGCGGCGAGAAGCAGCGTGCGTCCGAAGAAGAACGTGGTGTTGAGCCAGGCGGCCTTGACGGCGATCGGGTGCGACACCCAGGAGTAGAGCGTGTCGCGCCCGGCGAACAGCACGACCAGCAGCACGAACGACACCGGGAGGAAGCCCACCGTGGTGACGGCGATGCGCCGCACGCTCGGCGACCAGCGCGCCTCGGTGAGCTGCATCATGGCCGCGATGGCGGGGCCGGTCACGGCCAGCGCCGACCAGAAGACCAGGTTCACGAGGTAGATCGACCACGCGGCGGGCGCGTCCGCGGAGCGCGCGCCGAAGACGAAGGCGACGGCGCCCACCGCCGCCAGCACGCCCCAGATCGGCGTCACGGCTTGGCCGCCGTTCGGGCGGCGCCGCCGGCCCGGAGCGAGCGCAGGTAGTTCACGATGTGCCAGGCCTCCTGCGACGAGACCGCTTCGCCGTACGCGGGCATGACGGCGCCGCCGACGACGATGTAGCTGTGCCAGTAGCCGTCGGTCCGCTGGCGCTGGAGATCACCGTTGGTGAGGTCGGGCGGCGGGATGAACTTCGTCGCCACCGGGCCGGACACCCCGCCCTTGGCCTCGGGCCCGTGGCACGGCGTGCAGAACGTCCCGAAGCGGGCACGCCCGATGGCGATCGACTCCGGCGAGGCCTTCAACGGGTTCGGCACCTTCGCCGCCGCGTCGCGCTGCTCCCTCGGAATCACCGCCTCGCCGCCCCGCGGCACCACGCCCGCGGGCATGGAGAAGATCCGCTCGCCCGCCAGGATGCGCGGGGTCTGCGTCATGTCGTGGACCCAGCGATAGGCGATGACCGCGCCCATGAGGCCGGCGGCCGCGCCCACGCAGCCGAGCACGAGGAGAAAGACGTACTTCACGCGCGGACCTCGTCGGCGCCCGCGGCGCGGAGGATCTCGCGCACCGAGCCGCTTCGCTCGGGGGCGCAGTGCACGGCCACGCCGAAGCGGTCGTTGGTGAAGCGCCGGTCGAAGCTGGCGGAGGTCCGCAGGCGCGGCAGCCGTCCCAGCACGATCATGCCGATGACGGTCGCCACGCCGCCGAACAGCACCATCATCTCGAACATGATGACGACGTACGGCGGGCTCACGGGCAGGCCGATGGGCGGCTTGCCGCCGACGAAGAGGCCCCACCGGAGCGAGGTCCACGCGGTCAGGATCCACGCCGCCGCGAGGCCCGCGAGGCTGCCCAGGAGCGTGAAGATCCGCACGCGGCTCACGGGCCGGTCGCGCTCCAGCACGTCCTCGATCTCGTGCACCGGCACCGGCGTGTACACCGTGAGGTCGTGGTAGCCCTTCGCGCGCAGCTCCTCGAGCGCGCGGACTGTGGTGTCCACGTGGGCGAAGACGCCGAGGACGGTCTCAGTGGTGGCCGCCATGCGCCGCTTCCTTCATCGGAGGTGGCAGGGTCTCCTTCACCTCGACCACCGAGAGCGAGGGCATCACCTTGATGAAGCCGAGGAACAGGAGGAAGAACCACGCGAAGCTGCCGATGATGATCGTGGAGTCCGTCACCGTGGGCACGTAGATACCCCAGGTGTACGGATAGAAGTCGTGCCCTAAAGAAGGAACGATGATGTTGAAGCGCTCAAACCACATTCCAATCAACACGAGAATCGACACCACGTAGAGGATCACCGGGCTCGTCCGCGCCTTCTTCCAGAACAGGATGAGCGGCGACACGCAGTTGCAGAAGTACATCGTGAAGAGCGCCCACCAGTACGTGCTCGTCAGCCTCCAGAACAGCGAGGCCTTCTCGATGTGCTCGCCGCTGTACCACGAGGTGAACAGCTCGCACGCGTAGAAGTACGTCAGCACGAGGCCGGTCACGAGGATCAGCTTGGCCATCATATCGAGGTGCCGGTCGGTGACGTATGCCCGGAGGTCGAAGAAGTGGCGCATCGGCAGCACGAGGATCAGGACCATCGCGAAACCCGAGAAGATGGCACCGTCGACGAAGAACGGGGCGAACAGCGTCGAGTGCCAGCCGGGGACGAGCGCCATCGCGAAGTCCCACGACACCACACTGTGCACCGAGAGCACGAGGGGCGTCGCGAAGGCGGCCAGCAACCCGTAGGCGCGGCGGTAATGCCGCCACTGGCTGTCCGAGCCCTCCCAGCCGAGCGAGAGCATGCCGTAGATCCGCCGCCGCCAGCCGCTGGACCCGTCGCGCAGCGCGGCGATGTCCGGGATGAGGCCGACGATGAAGAACACGGTGCTGATGGACAGGTACGTGGAGATCGCGAACACGTCCCACACGAGCGGCGACTTGAAGTTGGGCCAGAGGTAGCGCTGGTTCGGGTACGGCAGCAAGAAGTAGGCGAACCACATCCGGCCGGCATGGATGAGCGGAAACAGGCCGGCGGTCATGACCGCGAAGATCGTCATGGCCTCCGCCGCACGGTAGATCGAGGTGCGCCAGCGCGCGCGGAAGAGGTAGAGGACGGCCGAGATCAGCGTGCCGGCGTGGCCGATGCCGATCCAGAACACGAAGGTCGTGATGTACATCGCCCACATCTGGGGCGTGCGCTTGCCGGCGGCGCCCATGCCGACGAAGATCTGATATGACCACGCCAGGAAGAAACACGTCAGCAGCAGGCCGACGATACACATCCAGGCGAAATAGAGATTGCCGGGCGGCCGCAGCGTGGCCATGACGTCGCGGTTGACGTCGCCATAGCTCGGCGTCGCGGTGTGACGCTCGCCGGCGACGCTCATTTATGACCTCCCTGCCGCGGCGGCCTGGTGTCCGCCGCCGGCGGGTAGCCGGCGCGCGGGGCGCCATGGCCGCCGTCGCCGGCGCCGTCGGCGCGGACGACCTTGGCCAGGTAGCTCACCCCCGGCCGTGTCCCGATCTCGTCGAGCACCTGGTACGCCCGCGGCGACTGCTGCAGCTTCGACACCGCGCTGCCGTCGTCCTTGAGGTTGCCGAACGTGATCGCGCGCGTCGGGCACGTCTGCTGGCATGCGGTGACGATGTCGCCGTCGCGCACGGGGCGCTTCTCGTCACGGTGGGCGTGATCCTTGCCCGCCACGATGCGCTGGATGCACATCGTGCACTTCTCCATGACGCCGAGCTGCCGCACCGTGACGTCCGGGTTCAGCTGCACCTCGAGGGGCTCGGGGAAGTCGTAGTTGTACCAGTTGAACCGGCGCACGTGGTACGGGCAGTTGTTGCCGCAATAGCGAGTCCCGACGCAGCGGTTGTAGACCTGCCCATTGAGGCCCTCTTCGGTTCGATAGGCCGCAAAGACGGGACACACCGGCTCGCACGGCGCGACCTCGCAGTGCTGGCAGAACATCGGCATGAAGAAGTTCTGGGCCTCGGGCTTGCCTCCGTCCGGAAGCCAGCGCTCGATGCGCAGCCAGTGCACCTGCCGCCCGTACGCCGCCTCGGCCTTGCCGACGACGGGTACGTTGTTCTCCGCGATGCAGGCCACCACGCAGGCGCCGCAGCCAACGCACGCGTCGACGTCCACCGCCATGCCCCAGCGATATCCGGGATAGCGCTGGCCCGTGTACATCGTGAGGACCTCGTGCGCCTCGGTGCGGCCGCGCAGCGCCTCCTCGCGGGCCGTCCCCAGCTCGACGTGCCGCGCCAGCTCGCGGTGGTCCTGGTCGAACGTCGCCTGCAGCACCGCCAGCGGCCGCCGCGCGCCCGTCTTCGCGAGGGTCACGCGGACGCCGAGATACTGGATACCGCCCCCCGCCTCCGCCGCCGCGGGCAGCAGCGCGACCGGGTTCTGGGACGTGCTCGGCGCGCCGACGTAGCGCGGCACGTGATAGCGCGCGTAGCGATGGCCGATGGGGATCGCCACGGCCTTCGGGTGCAGCGTCGGCGTCGGGTACGCAGGCAGCTCGATCGCGCCGTGCGGCGACGTCACGCGGACGACGTCGCCGCGCGTGATGCCAAGCGCCGTCGCCGTCTCCGCCGCGATCTCGACCCAGGCATCCCACGCCACCGACGTGATCGGATCCGGCGCCTCCTGGAGCCAGGCGCGCGAGGCGCCGCGGCCGTCGTACATCCGCAGCGACGGGAACGCGAGCAGCGCGTAACCGCCGGCGTCGCCCTCGAGCTTCGCGGCCGTCGCCTCGACCGGCGCCGGCCGGCCGGCGACGGCGGCGGTTGCCACGTCGCGCCACACACCGCCCCGGCGCTGCGCGCCGGCGAGGTCGCCCTTCACCACCGGCTCCCACGCCGCCCTGAGATACGCCTCGAACCCGGCCCACGGAAGCGGCCCCTTGCCCTCCTCGGCGCCGAGGACGGTGCGTCCGACGGTCAGGAGCACGTCGCCCATGGGGCGCGCGTCCCGGATCGGCTTCATCGCCGGCTGCATGAGACCCGTCACGCCCTCGCGCGGCGCGTAGTCGCCCCACGACTCGAGCCAGTGGGTGTCCGGCAGGATCAGATGGGCGAGTGTGGTCGTCTCGTCTGGGAGGTTGCCGAACGAAACGACGAACGGCACCTTCTTGATGGCGTCCGCCGCCTTGAGCCCGCCAGGCAGCGTGAACGCCGGGTTGACGCCGGGCCCGAGCAGCAGCACCTCGATCTCCCCCGCCGCCATCGCCTGCACCAGCTTGGCGACCTCCGCATAGGGCGTCGCCTTGCCGTACGCCCAGTCGGGGCCGAAGCGCATGGTCTTGCCGACGTTGCCGGTCGCCGCGTTGAGCAGCGCGACCGCGGTCTGCACCTGGGTGGCGTTGGAGCCGCTGGCGGCGGCGCCGCCCGCGATGGCGAGCGCGGGCTTGCCTCGACCGAACGCGTCCGCGATGCCCTCGATGGTCTGGGCGTCGACGCCGGTCTCGTCCGCGACCTTCTTGACGTCGATCTGGGCAGCGACGCCGGCGTACGCGCGATCGGCCAGGCCGCGGTCGATGAGGGTCTTGAGCACCGCCAGGGCCAGCGCGGCCTCGGTGCCCGGCGCGTTGCGCACCCACTGGTCCGCGTTGGCCGCCGTCAGCGACTGGCGCGGCTCGACGTGGATGTAGGTGCCGGTTCGGCCCTCGCGGAATGCGTGCATGCGCGCGAATGCGGTCGGGAAGGCGACGTTGTTGATCCACGTCTCGACCCAGTCGGCGCCGAAGTTGAGGATGACCCGCGCGTCCTCGAAGGCGTAGGACGGGACGGCGTCGCGACCGAACACCGCGCGGCTCGCCGCGCGGATCGCCTCGTGGCCGAACGGCTCGAGGGTGACGCGCGGGCGCGCGCCGAGCGCCTCGGTCC
>Ga0209161_10004291_pt1 | contig 11354 bp, 9 predicted proteins | sample GraSoiAngelo_155_FD_186169 | JGI IMG/M metagenome (GOLD analysis project Ga0209161, IMG submission 186169) | Grasslands soil microbial communities from the Angelo Coastal Reserve, California, USA - 14_1009_13_30cm (SPAdes) (version 2) | ecosystem: Environmental > Terrestrial > Soil > Grasslands ...
AGGGTCGAGACTTGGCCCTGCAGGATGCTGACCTGCCCGGTCAGGCTCGCGATGCTCGCGTTCGCCGCATTCAGCTGCCCCGTGAGGCTCGTGACCTGGCCCTGGAGCGTGTTGCTCTGATTCGTCAGGCTCGTGACCTGGCTCTGGAGCGCGTTGTTCTGATTCGTCAGGGCCGTGATCGTCCCGTTCGCGGTGTTGAGCTGCGCCTGGAGCTCGGCGAGCTGATCGTCGCACGACGACGACGGCGCCGACGGCGCGCCGCCCGCGAACACCCCGAAGACAACCGGATTGACTCCGACTCCCACGGTGCTGACAACGGCGTTCGTCGCCGCGTCGACCACCGACACGTTTCGGGTGGCCGCGTTGGCCACGAAGACACGGGCGCCGCTGGGATCGGTGGCGACGCCCACGGGATTGCCACCGACTTGCACGCTGCCCAGGACCTGGTTCGTCTGAGCGTGGATCGTGTACAGGCGCTGGTCGCTGGCGTTGGCGACATAGACCAGGGCGCCCGACGGGCTCACCGCGATGCCGTTCAGGGTATCGTCCACGGCGCCCGCCACGACCGTCGCCACCACCGCGTTCGTCGTCCCGTTGATTACCGACACCGTGCCGTCACCGTTGGCGACGTAGACGCGCGCTCCCGAGGGACTCACCGCGACGCCGAAGGGGGCGAAGCCGACGGTCACCGACGTCAGCACCATGTTCGTGGTGGCGTTGACCACCGAGACGGCGTCGCCGAGGATCACGTAGACGCGTGTGCCGGCCGAGTTCGCCGCCACCCCGCTCGGCGAACCGGGAAGCGGTACGGTCGCGACGACGGTGTTGGACGTGGTATCGATCACCGAGAGGCTGGCGCTGCCGAAGTTGGCGACGTACACGCGCGACCCGGTGCCGTTCACCGCCACGCCGATGGGAAAGCTCCCGACCGGCACGAGCGCGACGACCGTGAGAGTCGAGGTATCGATCACCGAGACCGTGCCGTCGCCGAAGTTGGCGACGTACGCGCGCGTGCCAGCCGGATTCACCGCCACGCCGTACGGCTGGCGGCCGACGTTCACGGTCACGATGACGGTGTTGGTGGCCGCGTCGATGACCGAGACGGTGCGGTCACCCATGTTGGCGATATACGCGAAAGGCGCTCCTATCGCGGCCGGCACCGCGACCAGCGAGAGCGCGAGCAGACCGGCGAGAATTCCGGAAAGCCGCTTCGTTCCGGAAAATCGCTTGAGGAGCGGACCTTTAGTCTTCATGGTCCTGGGAGAGTGCAGCGTCGATGCCAGCACTGAGAACGAACACCGCTTCGGGGTGTTGGCGCGAAGTTCGCCGCGAGCGTGAGTCAGAACGGCGTGACGGAACGGCAGCGACTAACGAATTCCGTCAGCTTCCGAAAATTCGACCGGAAATTCACCACTGGCGATTTCCAGCTATTTCGAACCTACACTCCCCCGGCCCAAAACCGCCCAGAACAATCTCGAGTCCACCGAGCGAATCACTCCGGCCCGTCGAAACCATCTCGTGAGGCAGGCCACCGAGAGAATTTCGCGGGCACCGAGACGCGCCGGCAGGGCGCCGAGAAGGGTCCAGATGCGAGCAACGAAGCAGATGGGCCCTTATCGGCGCCCTAGCGAACTAGCGGCCCCGACGCCACCAGTGGTGGACGAGATTATCAACCACCTCCCCGAGCTGGCCGATCGTGCGGCACTCTCTGACGAAATCGCACGCCGGCGCATACAGCGGCATCACGCTATCGCCGATGCCCCAGCCCCACTGGCCCTCGGGGTTGAGCCAGATGATGCCCTTCACGCGCTCGCGGATGAGCCGCAGCGCCCACGCCTGGGGGTCGTTGTAGTTGTTGCGCGCGTCGCCCAGGACCAGGATCGTCGTCTTGCGATCGAGGGAGTCGAGCTCGGTCTTCGAGAACCGGCTGAAAGCAAATCCAAAGTCCGACCGGCAGTGGTAATCCACCGGCGCGCCCTTCAGGGCCCACTCGATCGCGCGCTCGACCGGGTACGTATTGAAGGCCTGCGTGACCTCCGCGATCTCCGACACGAACACGTACGAGCGGACCCGGCTGAAGCATTCCTGGAGGCTCCAGACCAGCTGCAGCATGAAGCGCGAGGCGTTGCGGACCGAGTCGGACACGTCGCAGATCGTGATCAGCTTCGGTTTCTCGCGGTGCCGGCGCTTGAGGAAAATCTCCATCGGGATCCCGCCGTACTGGAGGCTCTTCCGCGTGGTGCGCCGCGAGTCGAGCCGGCCCTTGTGCTCCTGGCGCTGGCGCAGCGCCAGCGCGTCCTTGATCTTCCGCGCCAGGCGCGCGACCACGTTCTTCATCTGCGAGATCTCGTCGGGCGTCAGCGCGAAGAGCGGCTTGTCGGCGAGCACCTCGCGGGTGAGCTTCTCGCCCTGGCGATACGCCCGGCGCTCCAGCTCGCGCTCGACGTGCTGGCGGATCATCCGCTTGAACGCCTCGAGTCGCAGCTCGAGGTAGTTGCGGATCCGCGCGAGCTGCCCCGGGTCGAGGCCGCGCTGCTCCAGCGCCTTCATGATCCGCTCGAGATCACCCTCGATGGCCGACCAGTCGAAGTTGTCGGCGATGCGGCGCGAGAAGAAGCCGACCTGCAGGAAGTACATGAGCCGCTCGAGCCCGGCGTTCTGGCCGCCCGAGCGGATGGCCATCTCCATCTGGCTGCCTTCGCCGCGCATGAGCAGCTCGGTGAGCTCGTCGAGCTCCAGCCCCTCCTCGTCCAGGAGCTGATCGAGCATGTCCTTCACCCGCGGGTCCTCGGGGCCGAGCGCCTTCTTGAGGCCCTCGCCGAGCGCCTCCAGATCCAGGAAGTACAGGTTGAAGAGCCGGTCGAAGGTCGGGTGGTCCCGGTACTCCTTGATCAGCGTCGCGGCGAGCGTCGACTTGAACGTCTCGCGGTCGGAGAGGCCGACCTCCGCGCTCGCGGCCAGCGCGTCGAGCGCCTCCGAGGGCGAGATGCGGATCTCGGCGCGGCGGAGGTCGCCGATGAACTCGAGGATTCGCTGGTCCAGGGGCTACTCCGCCAGGACCTTGTCGAGGGAGCCCTTCACCCGCTCGAGGTCCTTCTCGTGCTTGACCAGCATCGTCAGCGTGGACTCCACGAGCGCCGCGTCTAGCTCTCGGGCGTTCAGGATCACCAGCGAGCGGGCCCAGTCGAGCGACTCGGAGACCGACGGCAGCTTCCGGAGATCCAGCGCGCGGATCTTCTGTACCGCGGACACCACCGACTTCGCCAGCCGCTCCGGAATTTCCGGAACCTTGAGCCGGATGATCTCGAGCTCGTCGGCCGGCGACGGAAAGTCGATGAACAGGTGCAGACACCGCCGCTTGAGCCCGTCGGAGAGCTCGCGGGCGTTGTTCGACGTGAGGACGACGAGGGGGATGTGCTTCGCCACCAGCGTCCCCAGCTCCGGCACGGAGACCTGGAAGTCGGAGAGGACCTCGAGCAGGAACGCCTCGAACTCGGGCTCTGCCTTGTCGATCTCGTCGACGAGCAGGACCACCGGCTGCTCGGCCTGGATCGCCGAGAGGAGCGGGCGCGGCGACAGGAACCGGAACGAGAAGAACGCGTCTTCCTGGCCGGCGATCTTCGCGACCGCGTCCGGCAGCGACGGCGAGTCGGCGATCAGCTCGCCGATCCGCTCGCGGAGGAGCTGCGTGTACAGGAGCTGCTTGGCGTACTTCCACTCGTAGAGTGCCTTGCCCTCGTCGAGTCCCTCGTAGCACTGCAGCCGGATGAGCGGCCGGCCGGTGATCTCGGACAGCGTCTTGGCCAGCTCCGTCTTGCCGACGCCGGCCGGCCCCTCGATGAGCACCGGACGGCCCATGCGCGCGGCCAGGAACACGACCGTGGACACGCGACGGCTCGCGATGTAGCGCGCGTGCCTGAACCGCTGCTGGACCTCCTCGACGGACTCGAACATGATGGCTCCCTTTTTATCCCGCTGAATTTCCGATGATTGTACCCCGGAGGGGCGAGACGCGCCTGTGTACAATGCCACATGGCCGACGCGGCCCGCTATCATCGGCTCCAGCGCCGCCTCTCGCTCCTCGGCTTCGTCGTCTCCGCGGCGTATCTCCTCGCGCTGCTGTTCACGCCCGAGGGCCGCGTGTTCGCTCGGTGGTCGGCGGGCGCCGCGGCGTCGCGCTGGGCACAGGTCGGGCTCGTTACGGTCGTGCTCGTCGGCGTTCACACCGCGCTCACGTTTCCACTGGGCCTGATCCGCGGCTACTGGCTTCCGAAGCGCTTCGGCCTCCTCCGTCAGCCGCTCGGTGGGTGGCTCATGGACCGCGTCAAGGCCGCGCTGATCGGGAGCGCGCTCGGCCTGGCCGCGATCGAGATGGTGTACGCGCTGCTCGCGCTCACGCCGCTCTGGTGGCTCTGGACGTCGGCGGTGTTCTTCGTCGCGCAGGTGGCGCTGGCCGCCGTGCTGCCGATCTGGATCGCGCCGCTCTTCTATCGCCTGACGCCGCTCGCCGATGCGCGACTCGGTGAGCGACTGCTGGCGGTCGCGCGCCGCGCCGGCGTCGAGGCGATCGGCGTGTTCGTCGCCGACCAGTCGCGGAAGAGCCGCACCGCGAACGCCGCGGTCGTGGGACTGGGCCGGACGCGTCGGATCGTGCTCTTCGACACGTTGCTCTCCGACTTTCCGCCGGAGGAGATCGAATCGGTGCTCGCCCACGAGCTCGGGCACCACGTCCACGGCGACGTGCGCCGCGGCCTGCTGGTCAATGGTGCCGTGAGTCTCGTCACGTTCTGGCTGGCCGCGCGCGCCCTCGACGCTGGGGTACCGTTGTTCGGCCTCGACGGCCGCGCCGACCCCGCCGGGCTGCCGTGGCTCGCGCTCGTCCTGGTGGCGCTGGCCCTCGTCCAGCTTCCGCTCGCCAACGGGTTCTCGCGCTGGCTCGAGCGGCGGGCCGACGACTTCGCGCTGGCCACGACCGGCGACGCGCCGGCGTTCATCGCCGCGATGGAGCGGCTGGGCCGGCTCAACCTCGCCGAGCCGAGCCCCAGCCGCTTCCGGGAGCTCGTGTTCTACTCGCATCCGGCGCTGGAGCGGCGGATCGCGCGCGCCCGCGCAAGCCTCGCGTGACGACGGCGCCGCTCGCGGCGGCCGCGCGCTAGCCGGACGACGGTCGCTCGGCGAGGTAGGCGGCGAGCGCCGCGTCCCAGGGGCGCAGGTCGTCCTCGCCGAGCGCGGCGAGGTTCGCGTGGCCGAGCACCGAGTAGGCCGGCCGGCGAGCTCGCGCGCCGAATTCCTCGGCGGTCACTGGTGTGAGATCCGCCCGCACCCCCGCGCGCTCGAGCGTGGCGCGCGCGAAGTCATACCAGCTGGTCTGGCCGGCGCTCGTGAGGTGGTAGATCGAGTGCTTGCGCTTGGGGAGCACTGCCCACACCTTCCGCGCGAGATCGAGCGTGTAGCTCGGGCCCAGCACCTGATCGGCGACGACGCGGAGCTTCTGGCCCTCCCGTCCCAGGCGCAGCATCGTCTCGACGAAGTTTCCCCTGCCCTTGCCCGAGGTCGCGGCGATGCCGAAGAGGCCACAGACGCGGAAGATCACCGTTCGCTCGCAGCGCTCGAGCGCCTGCCGCTCGCCGGCGAGCTTCGACTCGCCGTAGGCACTCTGCGGAGCGGGCGGATCGGACTCGAGATAGGGCGTGCGCTTGCGGCCGTCGAACACGTAGTCGGTCGAGAAATGGACGAACGTCGCGCGGAGCGCCTGGCAGGCGGCCGCGACGGTGCCGACGGCCTCCGCGTTCAGCGCGAACGCCTGCGGCCGCTCGTCCTCCGCGCGATCCACCAGGTTGTAGGCCGCGGTGTTGAGAACGTACGTCGGCCGCAGGTCGGCGAGCGTCGACCGCGCGCGGGCGGCGTCCAGGATGTCGATGTCGCGGGAGCTGAGGCCGATCAGATCGCCCGGCCGGTTGAAGGTCCTGGCGAGATCGAACCCGAGTTGGCCGGTGGCCCCGATCAGGACGAAGCGGTCGCGGCGGCCGGTGTCCCGACCCGGTGGCTCAGCCACCGGCCGCGGAAGACCCGCTCGAGACCGCGAGGGCGACGAGGTGGTCGAGATGCCGGATGTCGAATGGCTTGGGGATGTACGCGAAGACGCCGCTTCCCAGCGCTTCGGCGGCCGCTCGGGTGTCGGCGTTGGCGGTGATCATGATGACGGGCACGTTCACGCCCAGACCGCGGATCTGCTTCAGGAGCTCGAGGCCGCCCATCCGGGGCATGTGCATGTCGAGCAGGATCAGGTCGAACTGCCCGCGCAGCAGAACGATCAGCGCTTCGGCGCCGTCCTTGGCGGATGTGGTCTCGTACGTGTTCGGGTGGCGGAATTGCCGGAAGAAGTCGTTCAGAACCTCGACGACGGGCGGCTCGTCGTCGGCGGTGAGGACGCGCTTGGTCACGCAGGCAGTATATGACGGAACATCGGGAATTCACGCCGAGGTCGGCGTGAGTGTCGGGGAACTTTACGCCCGAGTCGAACGCCGACGGCGGGTGCGCCAGAACTCCGCGGGGCCCAAGCGCTTTGGACGTGGCACGGAAGATGTACGTCTCTGTCGCTTCATGAGCGCAATCCCCGAGCGCCGGCGGCACCCGCGGATCCCCGTCTCGTGGGCCGTCCGCATCTCGGTGGACGACGAGACCATCCTCGGCCGCGCCGAGGACGCCAGTCGCAACGGGCTCTGGGTGACCGTCGCCCCGACGACCGCCCTGAAGCGCGGCAAGTCCTGCTGGATCGACATCCTCAGCGAGGAGATCGGCCGCTTCACGGTCGCGGGGGAGGTGCGCCACGTCGCCGGCCGGCGGGTCGGTCTGGAAACCACGCGTCCGGTACCGGTGGCGAGGCTCGAGAACGCCGAGAAAGACTGAAGGACCGCCGGCGGCGAGCGGTACAGTCCCTCGACACCCGCTAGAGCTTCGGAGCCAGGGCCGAGGCGAACAGCTCGAGCTGCTCCATCTCGTCGAACACCGGGTTCAGCATCAGGAAGTCGACCCCCGCCCCGGTGATCTCGGACAGCCGCTCGACGCACTCGGCCGGCTCGCCCCACACCGACACCTCGGCGGCGAGCTCGGGCCGGCCGTAGAACGCGCCGAACCACTCGGCGAGCCTGCGCCCGGCGCGCGCGCGGTCGTGGTCCACCGCGATGTAGACGCGCTTGCCGAGCGGGAACCGCGCGGGATCCTTCCCGCTCTCCTTGATCAGGCCGCGGAGCAGCTTGACCTCGTCGAGGAAGGCCTTCGTCGAGATGGAACCCGCGCCGATGAACGCGTCACCCAGCTCCACGGCGCGCCGGAGCGCGTTCGGGTGGTGGCCGCCGAACCAGAGCGGCGGGTGCGGCTTCTGCAGCGGCTTGGGCTCCATCGACGCGTTCTGGAGCTTGTAGAACTCCCCGTCGAAGGCCACCCGCTCCTCGGTCCAGAGACGCTTCATGACGCGGAGGCCCTCGGCGAAGCGATCGGCGCGCCGCGCCGACGTGAGGCCGAACGCCCCATAGATCCGCGGATTACCGCCGAGGCCGACGCCGACGTCGAGCCGGCCGCCGCTCAGGTGGTCGAGCGTCGCGAGCGCCTTGGCCAGATGGACCGGGCTTCGCAGCGCGGTGAGGAGCACGGCCGCTCCGAGCCGCAGCCGCTCGGTGCACGAGGCGGCGTAGGTGAGCAGCGTGACCGGCTCGAGGCTCCGGATCGATCCGAGGATCTGCTCGACGACCCACACGCTCTCGAAGCCGAGGGCTTCGGCGCGCGCGAGGAATTTCTGGATCCCGCGCAGGTCGAACGCGCCGGACTGAATCGTCTGCGGAATCGCGACGCCGAGCCGCACGCGGCTGTTCACGGCCGAATCCTAGCACAGGAGAGCGGTGGTATAGTTGCCGCTGCGGCGACGGCCGAGCCGTATCCCACGCCAGGAGAACTGAAAATGACCGGTCTGAAAGATACGATCGCTCGGGCCATCGACAATCTCGGCGACGATCTGGAAGCCCTCTCGCGCAAGATCCACGACAATCCCGAGCTCGGCTACCTCGAGGTGAAAGCCGCCGGCTGGCTCACCGAATTCCTCACCGGACAAGGATTCAAGGTCGAGCGCGGTGTCGGCGGCGTCGAGACCGCGTTCCGCGCGACCATCGAGACCGGCGACGGACCGACGATCGCCATCCTCTGCGAGTACGACGCGCTGCCGCAGATCGGCCACGCGTGCGGCCACAACGCGATCGCGACGGCGGGCGTGGGCGCCGGCGCCGGGCTGGCCGCCGTGCGCGACAAGCTGCCGAAGGGACGCTTGCACGTCATCGGCACGCCGGCCGAGGAGGGCGGCGGCGGCAAGGTGAAGCTGATCCAGGCCGGCGTCTTCCGCGACGTCGACGCCGCGATGATGTGTCACGGCTTCGACCAGTGGGCCGGGCACATGGATCTGCTGGGCATCGTGCGGGTGGGCTTCGAGTTCACCGGCACAGCGGCGCACGCCGCCGCCGATCCGTGGGAGGGCGTCAACGCGCTCGACGCGGCGATCCAGACCTACAACAACGTCAGCATGCTCCGCCAGCAGGTGCGCCCCGATTCGCGCATCCACGGCATCATCACCCACGGCGGCGCGGCGCCGAACATCATCCCGGAGTTCGCGGCCGCGACCTTCTACGTGCGCGCGCTCAATCTCGACTACATGTGGGAGATCCACAAGCGCGTGATCGCCTGCGCCGAGGGCGCCGCGAAGTCGACCGGCTGCGGTCTCAAGGTGATTCGGAGCGACGACACGGTGTACGAGACGATGAAGCGGAACGAGACGCTGCTCGGCGCCTTCCGCGCCAACATGAAAGCGCTCGGCATCGCCGAGGGGCCGCCGCTCGGCGACCGCCTCGGCTCGTCGGACGTCGGCAACGTGAGCCAGGTGATCCCGACGATCCAGCCGATGATGAAGATCGCGCCGGCGGGCACGCCGATCCACTCCCGCGCCTTCGAGGCGGCGGCGGTGAGCCCTATCGCGCGCGAGGGCACGTTGAACGCCGCGAAGGCGATGGCGATGACGACGCTCGATCTGCTGGCCGAGCCCGCGCTGGTCAAGCGGGCGCAGGACGAGTTCCGGAGGGCGAAGTGAGCGCGCCGGTCGACGTCAAACAGAAGGTCGCCGGCTCGGTCGATCGTCTCGCCGACTCGCTCGAGGCGCTCTCCCACCGGATCCACGACACTCCCGAGCTCTGCTTCAAGGAAGAGAAGGCGCACGGCTGGCTCACCGAGTTCCTCGAGAAGCACGGCGCCCAGGTCGAGCGCGGCGTCGGCGGGTTGCCGACGGCGTTCCGCGCCACGATCAGGGGCACGGGACCGGGGCCGACGATCGCGATCATGGCCGAGTACGACGCGCTGCCCGGGATCGGCCACGCGTGCGGCCACAACGTGATCGCGACGGCCGGCGCGGGCGCCGGCGCCGCGCTGGCCCAGGCGCTCGGCCGACTCCCGTTCGCGGGGCGCATCCAGGTCATCGGCACGCCGGCCGAAGAGGGCGGCGCGGGCAAGGTGCGGCTCATGGAGGCCGGCGTCTTCGAGGGCGTGGACGCCGCGATGATGATCCACGGCCGCGGCGGGACGCAGGTGTGGCGACCGTCGCTCGGCATCATCAAGGTCAAGGCGGAGTTCCACGGCAAGGCGACGCACGCGTCGTCGTGGCCGTGGCGGGGCGTGAACGCGCTCAACGCGGTGATCCAGCTCTTCGTGGGGCTCGACCAGATGCGCCAGCAGATCCGCCCGGACGCCCGCATCCACGGGATCATCGTCAAGGGCGGCGAGCAGCCGAACATCATCCCCGAGTACACGCGGGCCGACTTCTATCTGCGCGCGCTGACCAAAGACTACTGCCAGGAGCTGCTGCGGCGATTCCGTGGCTGCGCCGAAGGCGCGGCGGCCGCCACCGGCTGCCGGGTCGAGGTGACCGCTGAGCCGACGATCCACGATCCGCTCAAGGCCAACATGACGATGGCGTCCGTCTTCGAGAAGAACCTGGCGTTCATCGACTTCCCGGTGGACCCGGACGACGGCGAGGCCGGCTATGGCTCGACCGACTGTGGCAATGTGAGCCAGGCCCTGCCGACGATCCACCCGTATATCCGAATCTCCCCCGACGGCGTGCCGGGCCACTCCCGCGAGTTCGCCGAGTGGGCGCGCTCGCCGATGGCGCGCGCCGGCATGGTCGCGGGTGCCAAAGCGCTGGCGTTGACCGCGCTCGACCTGCTCGCGGCCCCCGACCAGCTCGCCGCCGCGAGGGAGGAATTCAAACGATGAGGATCCTGACGATCGCCCTCGGGGTGCTCCTGCTCGCCGGCGCCGCGACGCAGGCGGGCGAGATCTCGCTCCGCATCGTCAACGTCGTCACGCCGCAGGACGTGAAGATCTGGGAGCCGACCTCGATCGCGGCCAAGAAGGGCGACAGCGTCACGCTCCAGCTCGTCAACCGTCACGCCGACGAGCACGGCTTCGAGATCGCCGCGTTCAACGTCAAGGAAGTCGTGGGGGGCGAGAAGACCTCGACGGTCAAGTTCACCGCGGACAAGGCGGGAATCTTCCCGATCAAGTGTCAGCTGCACGCGGCCCACGTGGTCGGCCAGCTGCTCGTTCTCGAGTAGCGTTCAGTGGCGGCGCGCCCGGGGGCGCTCGCCCTGCTGGGCGCCGGCCTCGCGCTCGTGCTGGCGGCCGGCGCCGCGGGGCAGGACACCGACCTCTCGGCGGGCGCCGCGGTGTTCCGCGATAACTGCGCGGTCTGTCACGGGCCGACGGGCGACGGCCAGGGCATGGCCACGCACCACTTCAAGAGCGTCCCGCGTGACCTCACCAAGGGCCGCTTCAAGTTCCGCTCGACCGCCTCGGGCCAGGTCCCGACCGACGCCGATCTCGCGCGAACCATCACGCGCGGCGTGCCCTCGACCGGGATGGTGCCCCAGGAGCATCTGACCGGCGCCGAGCTGCGGGCGGTCATCGCGTTCGTCAAGAGTCTCTCGCGGCGCTTTGCCGAGAGCCCATCGCCCCGGATCCTTCCCTTGCCGCCAGCGCCGACGCCGACGGTCGAGCGGGTTGCCCGCGGCGCCCAGGCGTACGTGAAGGGCGAGTGCGCCGAGTGCCACGGCAAAGGGGCTCGAGGGGACGGACCGTCGGCGAAGGACCTCTCGATCAAGCCGACGGACCTGACGCGGCGCCCGTTCAAGAGCGGCCCGGCTGCGGACGACATCGTCCGCACGCTGATGACCGGGCTCGACGGCACGCCGATGCCATCGTATCACCAGGTGCTCGAGGACGACGAGCTCTGGGACCTCGCGTACTGGATCGGCGCGATC
>Ga0209161_10004293_pt1 | contig 11353 bp, 9 predicted proteins | sample GraSoiAngelo_155_FD_186169 | JGI IMG/M metagenome (GOLD analysis project Ga0209161, IMG submission 186169) | Grasslands soil microbial communities from the Angelo Coastal Reserve, California, USA - 14_1009_13_30cm (SPAdes) (version 2) | ecosystem: Environmental > Terrestrial > Soil > Grasslands ...
AGGCGATCTTCTTCCTCCCGCAATGCGGCCGGTACGCGGAGAATGGGCACCGCGATCTGTACTTCGCACGCGCCTTCTATGGAGTCATTCGTGCTGACCGGGATGCCCATCATGCGGCCGGGGCGAAAGGCATAGACGCCGCAGGTGCCATCCCCATCAAGTGCCGGACATGGAAGCTCGGCGAAGACCGCGGCCAGATCGTCCTGCTTGTGCTCACTCCAAGCATCCAGAAACGGCGACGTGGTGAGATGTTCAAACCCAGCTTGCATCATCACGACTTGCTCCTTCGCGCGCCGCACAATGTCCGCACGAACCAACGCCGGCAGAGTCGCCATTCCACGTGCGAGTTCATCCATATCCAATACCGTAATGGCGAATGTTCCGATACAGCAGCGACTGCAACCGCGACGGCACGGGAGCTCGTCGAGTACGGCCGCGCGGGCGCGATCGAACCAGTGCGATGCCTGTTGATGCAGGGAGCTGACGGGAATGAAGGAGGTCATGATGGAGAAAGAGAGAGATTCTTCGGCTGCGCTCAGAATGACAGCAAAAGGTTCAGGGTAACAAATGCTGTGTCAGAAGCTAATGCGCGGGCTCTTTGGGCTCCGGCACATCGTCGTCAATTGACGGAAGTTCGAGCAGGACCTCGCCTTCGGCATCGAAGAAGCCCTGTCCGTCAATCTGCACCATGCCGTTGCAGTTCTCCTGGAAGAATTGAAGGATCCAGCCGTTAAAATCGTACCCTTCTTCGGTGATATCGTTCTTGTCCAGGATCGTCGCGACATAGAAGCGGCACCCGCGCAACTGATCCACGACCTGCCAATTGTCGAGTTCGCGGTGGGCCTCCGCAAAGTTCAACAGCCCCTGAATATCCTGATCGAAAATCTCACCTTGCGCGCTGTCCTTACGCACGCAGGTCAGGAGAATGGGCGCCCGGTCCTTGTTGTAGGTGAGCTCGACCCCCACCCAGTTCCACACATTCAGCAGCTTGTCGTCCACTTCCTTTGGCAGGATAGGGGTGAGCTTCTTGGCTTTCAGAAACTCAATGAGCAGAGCCAGCGGGGGCGACTCTTTCCGAAGGCAGAACACGCGGGTGAAGAAAAGCTTGGGCTCCTTCTTCTGTTGTCCGGTATTGATCGTAAAAACAGGAATTTCAGCCATGAAAAGGAGTCTATCGTACGGCCCGCGAGCTTTTCAAGACCGCCGGGATGCCGTGAATGAAGAGTATAATATGGACATGGTCCGGCAGCTCGCCACCGAAGCCGATATCACCAAACACGCCGAACCTCTTTATACTGAAGCTTCCTCCGCCTCGCCCCGCCTGTTCGACCGCTCCTGGTGGAGCGGCCGGCTCATGGAATGGGCCATCAAGGACGACACGTTCAAGGTCCAGCTCTTCCGTTTCATTGACGTTCTGCCGACACTGAAAACCCCCGCGCAGACCAAACGCCTGGTCGCGGAGTATTTCGGCGAAAGCGGTATGCCTCAGGAAGCCCCTGGAGGCGGCTCGCTCATGCGGTGGGGTATGAAGGCCCTCTCCTCGATCGGATTGGGCGCAGGGCTCACGGCAGACGCGATCACCGCCCAAACCCTTCAGATGAGCAACCAGTTCATCGCGGGCGCCGACCTGAAGGACGTGCTCCCTGCCGTGACGGAACTGTGGAAGCACGGCATCGCCCACTCGGTGGACCTTCTCGGCGAGGCCGTGGTCTCTGAGCGCGAAGCTGAAGCCTACGCGGAGCGCTATATGCAGGCCGTGACCGCGCTTGCCGAGACGGCCGCAGCCTGGCCTGCCAATTCGCTGCTCGAGACTGACCATCTGGGGCCGATCGCGCGCGGCCAAGTGTCCATCAAGCTCTCCGCTTTGTCCTCGCAGTTCGATCCCGTGGACCCGGACGGGTGTTATGAAACGGTCGCGCGGCGGCTTCGACCGATCCTCAGGAGCGCCGCACGGCTGGGCGTCGCGGTCACATTCGACATGGAGCAATATGCATGGAAGGACCTCACGCTGACCATACTCCGACGGCTGTTCATGGAAGATGAATTCCGCAGCTACCCGCACGCGGAGGTCGCCCTGCAGGCCTACCTCAAAGATACGGAGCAGGATGCCAGGGATTTGCTCGCGTGGACGCGGGCGCGCGGCAGCCCGTTCGGCATCCGGCTGATCAAGGGCGCGTACTGGGACTATGAAACCATCGTGCACCTGCAGCGTGGCTGGCCGATTCCTGTCTATGCACACAAGGACGAAACCGATGCATGCTATGAGCGCCTGACGCCGTTCCTGCTGGAAAACGCCGATGTGCTCCGCCCCTCCTTCGGCACGCATAACCTGCGCCATGTCGCGTTGGCGATGGCGGAAGCCGAACGCCAGGGCTTGGACAAGCTGGCCATCGAGATTCAGATGCTGCATGGGATGGCGGAACCCTTGCAGAATGCGGTCGTGAAGGCGGGCTACCGGCTTCGCATCTATGCGCCGTTGGGCGAACTCATCTCCGGCATGGCGTATCTCGTCCGCCGCCTGTTGGAAAACACCGCCAATCAATCCATCCTCCGCCGGCAGTTCATGGGGAACCAGAGTCTGGATGAATTGCTGAGGCCGCCGGCACCCGTTCGCGAGGAAGCTGCACCGTCCGATCACGACGCCCGACAATTCACCAACGAACCCCCCACGGATTTTTCGAAGGCAACCGCCCGGGCAGCGATGAAGTCGGCGCTTGCATCCGTAAAGTTGGATCGCCGACTGGCCTTGGCCTTCGTCCCGGCACCCGGCGTGTCGAGACCGACGCTGACATCCCGAAATCCGGCGCGGCCTTCCGAAGTGATCGGCGTCATCACCGCCGCCGCCCCGGAGGACGTAGAGACTGCGGTCGCGCGTGCACACAAGAGCGGGTATGCCTGGGGGCGTCTTCCGGCGGCAGATCGCATCAAGGTCCTCGAAAACACCGCCGATCTCCTCCGACGCCGGCGTTTCGAGATTGCGGCGCTGGAGGTCCGTGAAGTCGGCAAGGCATGGCGGGAAGCCGATGGCGACGTCGCCGAGGCGATCGACTTCCTCATGTATTACGCCGATGAGATGCGGCGATTGGCCGAGCCGATTCGTCTGGGCCGGCATCCGGGAGAGTTGAACCATCTCAGCTACCGGCCGCGCGGTGTGGCCGCTGTGCTGTCTCCCTGGAACTTTCCGCTGGCGATCCCGACCGGCATGGTCTCGGCAGCGCTTGTGACAGGCAACGCCGTCATCTATAAGCCGTCGGAGCGCGCCCCCGTGATCGGCCATGCCCTCGTCGAGGCGTTTCATGAGGCAGGCCTGCCGGATGGCGTCCTACAGTTCTTCGCCGGCGAGCCGGAGGTCGGACGTCGCCTTGTCAGCCACCCCAATGTGCCGATCGTCGCGTTTACGGGTTCCAAAGCCGTCGGGCTCGAGATCATCGCCGAAGCGGCGCGTCTCCGGCCAGGCCAGCGCGAGGCCAAGAAGGTCATCGCCGAAATGGGCGGCAAGAACGCAATGATTGTAGACGACACGGCGGACTTCGACGAGGCGGTTGTAGGCGTCCTCGCCTCATTTCTCGGCTATCAGGGCCAAAAATGCTCCGCCTGCTCCAGGTTGATCTTGTTGGACTCCATCCATGACGCGTTCGTCGAACGTCTCGTGGAAGCCGTGCGAAGCGTTCGGACGGGAGATCCAGTGGATCCCGGCGTCACGCTCGGTCCGCTGATTGACGGGCGGGCGGTGCAGAAGACACTTGAGTACATCGAGATCGGCCGAAAAGAAGGGACACCGGCTCTGCTGCCGGACCTCGATCATCGTCCCGGCCCGAACTTCGTCGGCTCGGCAATCTTCACCGGCATCCGCCCGGAGCATCGTCTGGCGCAGGAAGAGATTTTCGCGCCGGTACTGGCCATCCTACGTGCCCGCGATTACGACGAGGCCCTCGCGCTCGCCAACGCTTCCGATTACGCGCTCACCGGCGGCCTCTACTCCAGAAGCCCGCATCACATCGCACGCGCCAGGGAAGAGTTCCTGGTCGGCAATCTCTATATCAACCGAGGGATCACCGGAGCGTTGGTCGGACGCCAGCCGTTCGGAGGCGGCCGGCTGTCGGGCATCGGCGCCAAGGCCGGAGGCCCGGACTACTTACTTCAGTTCATGACCGCCACGGTGACGAGCGAGCAAACACTCCGACGTGGATTCAGCCCGGATCCTCACTGAGGTTCTGTCTCCTTGATTCGATAGCCTCGCCCGGCTATTCTTGCCTCCATGACTCGCGGCTCCCCTCTTTTATTGGTCCTGGTGCTTCTCGCGGCATGTGCAACCACGTCCTCCTATGACCGCGACTGGACCTGGGACTCACCGATTTTTGACGAGAAGGCGGTGCTCGGACAGGCCGGCCTGCTGCCCGCCCAACAGGACACGATGTACACCTCCATCTGGACGATGGGCGGCGGCGCGCTGGAGCGGCGGCAGATCGCGCAATTGAAAACGCAACACGAACTCTGGGTGCGGCGCCAGGTGGAACTTGGAAAGATGAGCGTGCAGGAAGCCCACACGCGGATCGCCGACTACACCCCGAAGCTCGATTTCTGAAAAATCCGCTCCCCTCTCGCACGTCACTGCCGATACCCCATGAAAAAAAAGTTCATACAATCGCTAGACATCCACGAATCTGTGTTATAGTGCGTCCCCAATCAGATATGTCACTCAACTTTAACCGGGAGGTGATCTCTATCGATGAACGCACTTGCCAATGCTGAAAGTATCTTGCCAACGATGGCCCCAACTCTTTCTCCGATCGGCTCAGAGGAGCTTGTGGGAGAAGGGAAGGCTTGGGGCCTCTCCACTTCTGTAGACCTCCAAGACTGCAACCCCACGACGATCAAGAGCCGCGCCAAGATCAAAGCGTATGTTGTTGCGCTGTGCGACCTGATCGGCATGAAACGATACGGAGACTGCCAGATCGTCCATTTCGGCGACGGGCGGGTGGCGGGCTACTCGATGATCCAGCTGATCGAGACCTCGCTGATCAGCGGGCACTTCGCCAACGATACGAACCGCGCCTACCTGGACATTTTCAGTTGCAAGGGGTATGACCCGGCGGTCGTGGAGGAGTTCTCCAAAAAGTTCTTCGGGGCATCTAGCAGCACCAGCTCGATGACGCTACGCTGTTAGCCCTCGGCCGGCGAATGATCCGGCAGGTCGTTGATGGCCGCGATGAGTTGGTGGTGCAGTATGCCGCCGCTCCGCCGGTTGTACGGAACGACCAGGCGCGGGAGCGCCAAGAGTTCCGGTTCGTCAGACTCCTGGGGTAAGGCGTCTCTCTGTTCGATTTTGCCGTCCGGGCACAGGTGGGCGAACTGCTGGTTCAGCGCATCCACCTGCCCGGGCGTCAAACGCCGTTGCAACCTCACCACAAGCAGGCCTTTCACAAATCGGCTGGAGTGATAGGTCCGGTAGAACCGCTCGATTTCAGCGACCGCCTCCTCAGCCGAATCCACGATGCGGAAGAGATTGAGATCCTCCGGCGAAATCAACTTATTGCTCAGCATGTTCTCCCGCACAAAGTCTTCCCATTTCCGCCAGTAGGTGCCGCCCGGCACGTCAATCAGCACGACCGGATGAGGATTATTTTTCCGAGTCTGCAGCAATGTCAGGACTTCGAAGGCTTCATCGTGCGTTCCGTACCCACCGGGAAAGATGGCGCTGGCATGGGATTCACGGACGAAAAAGAGTTTTCGGCTGAAAAAGTATTTGAAGGTAATCAACTTCGGATCGTCGATGATCGCGGGGTTGGCGCCCTGCTCGAACGGAAGCAGGATGTTGACGCCGAAGCTATTGTCCCGCCCCGCGCCCTCGTTCGCGGCCCGCATGATGCCGTCGCCCGCGCCGGTGATCACCATGAAGCCCCGCTCGCTGAGCAGCCGTGCAAAGCTGCGCGCGAGCGCATACAGGGGATGATCTCCAGACATCCGAGCCGACCCGAAGATGCTCACCTTACGGCGCGCGCGGTAGGGCTGGAAGACGCGGAACGCGTACCGCATTTCTTTGAGACTGCGATTGAGGATCTTCAAATCGAGCATGTCGAGGCGGTTGACCTTGAGCCGCAGGACAGATCCCAGGAGGTCTTTGAGGAGCACGGCTTGGGGATCGGAGTCTGGCAGCGCCAACAACTGCTCGAATTGCTGCCGGAGCTGCTCTTCCGAAATGGGGGGTTGTTTAGGCATCGGCAGCGCCCAGTGAGAGTTCCCCTCTCAATTTGTTTTGAGCGATCGCTCGGACACCCGGAGATCCCCCAGAAAGCGGGCCATGCTCTGAGCCAGGGCGTTGCTGTTGAGCTTCTCGAGATCGCCAAGGTCAAAGGTGACGACGGTCGACGTTTGCTCCCCCGTGAGCGTCGAGCTCACGGTGCTGTTGTCCGCCAGATTGACCAGAGTGATGACGAGGCGGTTTTTGGAAATGAGTTCCGTCCGGCCCAGCTTCGCGACGGCCTCGTTCCAGTACGTCTCGACCCGGCCGGTCAGGACGACGTCGGCTGAGCCTGAAGAGACCTGCTCGCGCGACGGCACCTTCGTCACCTGAAATCCTGCGAGTCGCAGGTAGTTCGCCACAAACCCGGAGATCTGTTCAGCGGCGGTGCCTTCAAGCGGGACCATCCGATCCACCTGTGATTCAACATAGTGCTGCCAGCGGCCGATGGCTGTCTTATCGGCGCGTACGTCCTCGAAAGTCACGACGGCGACCCGCACCGGCTCGCTGACCAGCTTCGCCGGCGCCGGAATCAGTTGCGTGCTGGCACCCATCGGCAGGCTCTTCCCCGGCGTTCCGCAAGCCACCATCATCAGGGCGAAAGTCGCCCCCACTACCATCCACAATCGTTGTCTCACGCTTTCCTCCAAACAGTTATTCCGGTGTCTCCGATTAGGGAGCTTAGCTAATCCTGCATTCCCCCCGCAAGCCTGCTAACTGGGGAGGTCGGAGACCATTCAGACAGCTTTTTTGAGGCTCAGCATGTAGGCGGTGAGCTCCGTGAGCTGTGTTTCGTCGAGAGGAAACTTCGGCATGATCGAGCCGGGCGATGTGGACTGAGGATCGCGAAAGTGTTTGATGATCCATTCCTTCGATCGATGATCGGCAACATAGGACAGATCGGGACGTGTCCGACTTGAATTCCTTGTACATGACCCACAGACTGCCGTTCTCGATTTTTACCGGCAGGCGATCCAATGACCCGGTGCCGGGCCTGCGATCACTTTGCCGTCCAGATCGAATACGCTGCCGTGGCACGGACACTTGAAATGTCTGTCCCCGTTATCCCAGCGATATCCGCATCCGAGATGCGTGCAGATGGGAGAATAGACCGTCACTTCTCCATTTTCGCGGCGTAGAGCCCAGATGCCTTTGACCGAAGAGACTTCCATGTATCCGTCGGCGATCGTCATCACGAGGTCGCGCTGAATCGGGACGTTGACGGGAAGCGGCTGGACCAGCCCGACGTTCACCCATCCTTGCACTCGCCGCTTGAGCGCGGGTGACACGACGTATCCGGCGAGCGGAACGGCCAGCGCCGCCCGATGACTCCGGCCGCCGACATGATGAGCCAGCTAAAGAACGTGCGTTTTGTAGTCGGCTCGTTTTCCATAGCTTCTTCCGACGCTCCAGTTCAAGGTTTGGCCGATCCTTTCTCGGCGAGCCTGACTCGTCTCGCCAACAAAAGGCCGAATACGACCGTGCCGAATGGAAAGGTCAGGACCGCGCCCAGCGTCCACAGCTTGGCCTCGTGAAACAACGCGGCCGCCCGATAAATCAACCAGACGAGGAAGACATCCGCCACGAAGCCTGCGGCGAACAAACCGGCCGCAACCGCGGGAATGAACGTCGCCCCAGGCTTCATCGAAAAGACCACGATGAAGGAAGCGGCAAACATCGCGGCCGAGAAGAGCGACATATACCGCAAACTGGAGGTATAGCGGTGCGCGACTGAAACCGCCCTATCGGTGGAGGATTCGATGTTCCAACCGCATTCGGCGCATCTCCGCTCATCGGCGGTAATCAACCGGCAGTTGGGGCATATGCGCATGCGGACTCCTTGTGGACCTTCCAGGGCTGACCTTGACAGAAAAGTTTGCTCCCGGTCAGCCTGCTGCGACTTATATACCTTCTTAAGTTGCCCATATTATACGAAAGGTGTAATCTTATCCCCGGAAAACAACCTATGAGACCAGATTCTAAGGACCGGCGAATCCAGAAACTCGAGATCATTCTCGACGTAGCCAAGGCCTTGTCCACGGAACGGGACCTCGGCGTCCTGTTGGAATTGATCGTGGAACACGCTCGAGACGTGGTCGGCGCGGACCGCGGCAGCATTTTTCTGCTCGATAAGGACAAGAACGAACTCTGGAGCAAGGTCGCGCAAGGCGCCAAGGAGATCCGTTTCCCGGCGGATAAAGGCATTGCAGGCTCGGTGGCCCAGACGAAACTGCCGCTGAACATTCCTGACGCCTACGCCGATCCGCGGTTCAACCAAGCCATCGATCAAACCACGGGATACCACACCCGAAACATGCTGACGGTTCCGATGGTCTCCACGAAGGAGGACGTCGTGGGGGTGCTCCAGGTGCTGAACAAGACCCCGGGAGCGCACGTGGAGGAGGTCCGACAAGGCTCGCCGGGGCCGGCATTTGATTCCGAGGATGAAGAGATGCTGCTCGCCCTGGGCGGGCAGGCCGCGACTGCGATTGAGAATGCCATCCTCTATGACGATATCAACAGGCTCTTCGAAGGCTTTATTTCCGCCAGCGTGGTCGCGATTGAATCCCGCGACCCGACTACCTCCGGCCATTCGGGGCGAGTCGCCACGTTGACCTGCGGGCTCGCGGAAGTCATTGATCGCGCCGAGACCGGCCCCTTCGCATCGGAGAAATTTGATTACGATCAAATGAAGGAGATCCGCTACGCCTCCCTGTTGCATGACTTCGGCAAAGTGGGCGTGCGCGAAAATGTGCTGGTCAAGGCGGAAAAGCTCTATCCCGACCAACTGGCGATACTCAAAGCCCGCTTCGACTTCATCAAGCGCACCCTGGAGAAGGAGGCGTTGGAGCGCAAGCTGGCGGCGTATCAATTTTCCGATCCCCGTGAGATTCAGGTACTCATCGCGCGCATAGACGACGAGCTTGCGGAGCGGCTTCAAGAGACGGAGGACATTCTGGGATTCCTCCTCGACTGCAATATTCCGACGGTGCTAGAAAAAGGCGGGTTCGAGCGTCTCAACCAACTTGCCAGCACCACCTATAACTCTTTTGGCGGGCCGCAACCGTACCTGAATGCCGCGGAGCTGGTCAGCCTGTCGATTCCGAAAGGCAGTCTGACGAATGAGGATCGCCTGGAGATTGAGAGCCACGTGGTCCACACCTACCGCTTTCTTTCGACGATTCCATGGACAAGCAAGCTGCGCCGCATCCCCGAGATTGCGTATGGCCATCACGAAAAACTGGATGGGAAAGGCTATCCGCGTTCGGTCCCGGCTGCGGAGATCCCCATTCAGACCCGCATGATGACCATCAGCGACATCTACGATGCGCTGACCGCCTCAGACCGTCCATACAAGAAAGCCATGCCGTACGCAAAGGCGCTCGATATCCTGACCCACGAGGCGAGGGCGTCAAAGATCGACTCCGACCTGCTGTCATTGTTCATTGACGGCAAAGTCTACGAGCGCATCGCCCGGGCTTAATAAGCGATGGCGACCGGCCGGCCTTCCGCAGCCGAGCGATACGCCGCCTCGGCCATCGCAACGGCGCGCAAGCCATCCTCTCCGGTCACCGGCATCGCCGCACCGGATTGAAGACTTCGGGCAAATTCTTCCAACACGGTGACCAACGTCGGACGATCGGGAACCCTCTCCGCGTCAGCCGTTCGCCCCACGATGCGCCATAAAACACTCTGCGTCACATCGGCAACCCATGCGCCCGCCGTCCCGATGGCTTCGACGCGACACATACGGCCTCCCGACACCCGGGAAACCTCCACACAGCAGCGCAGTCCCGAAGGAAGCGCGTAGTTGGCAAAGGCAATATCTTCAACCCGTACCGTCCGGCGGCGAACGAGTTCCGCGGACACTTGCACCGGCTCTTCATTGGTAAGAAATCGGATCATGTCCAGAAGATGGACGCCGATCTCGAGCATCACCCCGCCGCCTGATTGGATCGGATCGGCGAGCCAGGGATGAGCAGCCGGCTCAACCCGCATCATGAGAGAAAGATAGTGGAGCGGCCCGGCGTTGGCGAGCGCTTGTTTGAGGCGCTGAAGCACGGGGGTGAAGCGCAGGGTTTGGGCCGTCATGATCGGAACCCGTGCGTCGTGCGCCGCATTCACAATCCTCCGGGCATCTGATACGGTCAGCGCCAGGGGCTTCTCAACGAGTATCGCCCGTCCTGCCTTCGCCGCTTCCACGCAGATATCGATGTTCAATCCCGGCGGGGTGACCACAATCGCCGCGGCGACGTCATGATGCCGCAGCACATCCTGCCACTTCGGAAGAAAAGGGACGCCGCACTCGCGCGCGAATGCTTCTCCCGCCGCGCACTGCCGGCGGGAGAAGGCAGCCAGTCGACAGCCGTCAACACCGTCAAGAAGGTGCCTGGCATAGCGGCTTCCATGGCGGCCCATCCCTATAAGCCCAAAACCGACGCTCACCCTGCTACAGCCTGCAGGCGCTCTGCTCGCGGCTTCCCGCGACGGTGTCTCCCGGGATCGTCGCCATGATTTGGTAATGGCCCAGGCCAAGCTCCTTGCCGTAGGCTTGGCCGACCAAGACGTCCTGCACATGCTGATGATCTGACGCTCGGAAGTAGGAACGGCCCGTTTTCAAACCGTCGAATTCAGCACCCTCCAAGGCCTTGATCACCGCTCGTGTCTCCGTCGTGCCGGCGCGGCCGACAGCTTCCAGAATCTGAGTCATGGCCGCATACCCCAGATAACAGCGCGAGGTGGGAGTATGGTTGTATTTATCGACCACCGCTTGAATGAATCGCTTAGAGCTCTCCGTGGCGATTTTCGGGTCCCAGATGAGCCCCCAAATTCCCGCGTTGTTCGCATATCCGAGTGGCCGGCCGATTTGCTCCCCCCCGATCATGCCGCCCACGCCGATCTTCTCCTTTGCGAGCTCAACCTTTGCGTACCCCTTCAGCGCGTTGACGAGGTCCCATCCGTAGAGATTCAGGATCACCACATTCGGCTTGGCGGCCTTCGCTTCAGTCAACGCCGCCGTAAAGTCCGTGGTGCCGAATGGTGTCAGACCTTCGGAGACCACCTCACCGCCTTCCGCCTTGAGCGCCTCGGTCATCGCCTGCAACGCCGACC